>Ga0209011_1000182_pt1 | contig 29112 bp, 27 predicted proteins | sample BlaSpr_A8_OM1_M3_FD_187986 | JGI IMG/M metagenome (GOLD analysis project Ga0209011, IMG submission 187986) | Forest soil microbial communities from Thunder Bay, Ontario, Canada - Black Spruce, Ontario site 2_A8_OM1_M3 (SPAdes) (version 2) | ecosystem: Environmental > Terrestrial > Soil > Boreal... | reverse complement strand
ATACGCCGGCGAGCCCCTTCAGCGTCGAGACGCGGCGCCTCAACTTCAAGGCCGACCACCGCAAGGTACTGGTAGCGGACGACGGCCGGGGCGGACTGGCGGCGGTGGTGGCTTCGGCCAACCCGCACGATGCCGAGAGCGCCTGGTCGAACGCGGCCGCGCGTGTCAGCGGCGCGCCACTCGCTTCGCTGCTGGCGAGCGAGCTGGCGGTGGCTCGTTTCTCAGGCTGGCGCGGGCGCGGCGACGCCTATTCGCCCGCGCCGGCTTCGCCCCCCGGGCCAGCGCCGGACTGCGCTGCTGACACCGCAGCGGGCCTGGCGGCGGACAGCAGCGCCCGCGTACAGGTGCTCACCGAGGGCGCGATCCGCGCCGCGCTCCTCGATAGGATGGCTGCCGCGGGGCGGGGCGACTCGATCGATGTGGCGATGTTCCATCTGGCCGACAACAGCGTAGCCGAGGCGCTGCTGGCGGCTGCCAGGCGCGGCGTCGGCGTGCGCCTCATTCTCGATCCGAACGAGGACGCGACCACCGGCAGCTCCGGCATTCCGAATCAGCCGGTGGCGAGTGAACTCGTGGCGCGCGGCGGCGGGGCGATACACGTGCGCTGGTATCGCACGCATGGCGAGCGCTTTCATGACGCCATGGTGATGATCTACGGGCCGCAGCGGCTGTGGCTGACGCTCGGTTCGGCGAACCTCACGCGGCGAGCCTTGAACGACTACAACCTCGAGGCGAACCTCGCCATCGAGGTGGCGCGCAGCGCGCCGCTGGCGCAGCAGGTGCTCGGTTACTTCGACACGCTGTGGAGCAACCGTGCGGCGCTCGGCATCGAGTACACCGCCGATTTCGCCGTATTCGCGAATCCGGCGCAGTCGGATTACTGGCTCTGCCGGCTGATGGAGGGCGTGGGCCTGTCCTGGTTCTGAGCAGCATGCTCCGCAGCGGCGCGCACCGCCTGCGTGGTCTGCTGCGACAGCGCGCCGAGGGCGGCGCCCGTGGCCTGCTCGAAGGCGGAGACCACATCGCTCAGGCGGTTGGCGGTGGCCAGCGCGGCGCCGGAAACCACGAACGCCGCCACCACGTCGCGCCCTGCGCGCCTGCCGAGGATGCAGTCGAGCGTCACGTGCACCTCGGGAACTGCGCCCCCGGCGGTGTAGTCGGCCTCGAAGCGGCGCACCGCGACCTGCAGCAGGTAGTCGGACGGGAACGGGCTGGTGGAATCCTCCACCGAGGTCCACGTGCCCGAGGCACGCAGCGTTTCGACCGCCAGCGCTTCCACCAGGTCCGCAACCGGAGCCGGCCAGCGGCTGCCGATGTAGAAGTTCATGCGGTGATCCGCCTGCACCAGCATGATGTGTGAGGAATCGAGCCCGGGGGCCGCCACGGGGTGACCGACCCGCAGGGATGCCGCCACGGCCGCCGTGGCCGGCGCGCCGTTGCCAGCCGCGGCGGCCGGCGCGCGCAGGTAGTACGTCTGCTCGGGATGCGCGGTGCTGTGGAACAGCCCGGAGCAGCCGCCGGTCAGGATCGTGCACAGCAGCGGCACGGCGCGCGTCGCCAGTTGTGGAATTCTCACCGTGGGATCTCCACACCGCGCTCCTGCGGTTGATAGATGAGCTGGGCGGGATTCTCCCGCAAGCTGTTCGAGAGCGCGCGAATGTCCTCGGCCGCCTCCCGGCCCTCACGCGCAAATCGCTCGAGCTCCGGCAACCCGTCGCGCGCGAACGAACGCACGTCCTCGCGGTTGTCGGCGATCACTCTGTCGAGCTGCTCGCTGGCGCTCGCCAGGTGGTCCGCAATGCCGTGCATGCGCTGCGCGGCGGCCTGCACGTCCGGCCCCACCGCATCGATCAACGCATGGGTGCTGCGGGCGGAGGCGGCCAGTTCGGTGGTGGCGCCGCGCAGCTCGGTCACCAGGGCGTTGAGGTCGTGCACGGTCTGCGGCAGCGTGCTGCTCGCCTGCTCGAGGCTGCCCAGCGTGCTGGAAACCGCGTGCAGGTTGGCGTCACTGAGCAACAGGTCGGCCCGCTGCACCACATCACCGGCCGCCGCCACCAGCTCCGGCAAACTCGCCAGGAACACATCAAAGCGCGACGGCCCCGAACGGATCACGGGAAACCTCAGGCCCGCCACCGCCGGCGCCAGGACTTTGTCGCTGCGAGCCTCGAACAGGTCGATGTAGAGCAGCCCGGTGACTCCCTGCAGCTGCAGCTGCGCGACGGTGTGCGCCGATATCGGCGTGGTCGCATCGATGTCGACGATCACCTCGACGCGGCTGGAATCGCGCGGGTCGATGTGCAGTTCGACCACGCGGCCGACACCGACACCGAGGTAACGCACCGCCGCGCCCCGCTCGAGGCCGCTGACGCTGCCGCTGAAGTAAATCTCGTAGCGGTTGTAGTTGCGGTGCTCGCGGGTGTCGGAATACCAGTAGACGAACAGCGCTCCCAGCAGCGCCACCAGCAGCACGAACGCGCCGACTGCGGCGTAGTTCGCTTCACGTTCCACGTGCGGCTCCCAGGCGCGCGCGCGCGCGCTCGCCGTGGAAATAGGCCCTGATCCACGGGTGCGGGTAGTCGACGATGCGTTCCAGGGTGTCCGATTCCATGCGCCCGTCCACGATCACCCCGACACGATTGCAGGTACGGAAGATGGTGTCCAGATCATGGGTGATCATGACAATGGTGAGGCGCAGCTGTTTCTGCAGGTACAGCACCAACTCGTCGAACGCGGCCGCGCTCACCGGATCGAGGCCCGAGGTGGGCTCATCGAGAAACAACAGGCGCGGATCGAGCGCCAGGGCGCGGGCGAGAGCTGCGCGCTTCACCATGCCGCCGGAGAGCTCGGCCGGGTACTTGTGGGCCGCCTCGGCGGGCAGCCCGACGAGGCGGATCCGAAGCTGCGCCAGCTCCTCGAGGGCGGCCCGGCCGAGCCCGAGGTGCTCGATCATGGGCAGCTGTACGTTCTGCAGTACGGTCAGTGCCGAGTACAGGGCGCCCTGCTGGAAGGTGACGCCGTAGTGCGCCTTGACGGAGCGCAGCTGCGCCACGCTCATTCGCGTGATGTCGCCACCGTCGATGCACACCGTCCCGGCGGACGGGCGCTGCAGCCCGAGGATGGTCCGCAGCAGCACCGACTTGCCGGCGCCGGAGCCGCCGACGATGCCAAACACCTCGTCGGCGCGCACTTCCATGTCGAGCCCGTCGTGGACCACCTGGGTCCCGAAGCGGTTCACCAGCCCGCGCACCTGCAGCACCGGGTCGATCAAATGTCCATCTCCATGAACAGCACCGCGAACAGCGCGTCTGCGAGTATCACGAAGAAGATCGCCTGCACGACCGCGACGGTGACCAGGCGGCCGAGTTCGCGCGCCGAGCCGCGCACCTGCAGGCCGCGATAACAACCGGCCAGGGCGATGAGCAGTGCGAACACCGGGGCCTTGATCACGCCGACCCAGAAGGTACTGGGAGAGATCGCCTCGATGACGCGGTTCGCGTACTGACTGAGAGGCATGTCGAGCAGGTAGCGGCACAAGAGTGCGCCGCCGGTGAGCCCGATGAGATCGGCGATGACGGTGAGCAGCGGCAGCGCGATCGTGAGTCCCAGCACCCGCGGCACCACCAGCAGTTCGAACGGGTCGACGCCGGTGGCGGTCAGCGCATCGACCTCCTCGTTGAGCTGCATGGAGCCGAGCTCGGCCGCATACGCGCTGCCGGAGCGGCCGGCGACGATAATGGAAGTCAGCAGCACTCCCAGCTCCCGCAGCACCCCGATGGTGACCAGGTCGACCACATAGATGTCCGCGCCGAGCCCGCGCAGCTGCCGCGCGCTCATGTAGGCGATGATCACGCTGATGAGGAACGCGATCAGCGCCACGATGGGCATGGCCGTAACACCAGTGTCATACACGTGCCGCGCGATCGCAATCGGCCGCAGGCGCCGCGGGCGCACCACGCCCCGCAGGAAAGTGGTGCTGGTGCGGCCGACGAAGGCGAGTCCCTGCATCAGGTCCTGGCCGGCACGCACCGCGTGGCGGCCGATCGCCTCGAGCGCCCGTTCGGCCTCGGGAACCGCGTCAGCTTCCGGCACGCCCGTCGTGCCGCCCTCCTTGAGGATATCGTCGAGCAGGCGCAGCTGATCCGGTGGCGTGCCCCGGAACGTCACCGCGGCGCCGGCCGCGCGCGCGCGGCGCACGAACTGGCGCAGCGCCCAGGCGCCCGAGAGGTCGAGCGCCGTGAGTTGCTGCGTCGCAATCGACACTTGCCGCGCTGCCGCAACATCGACCGCGGCGAGTCCGGTCTCGATGAGGGCAAGCCGCTGCGCGACCCACTCGCCCGTGAGCCCGAGCTCCAGGCCCTCGTCAGTGCGCCGAACCTCGACGCTCATGCTTGGCGTGCGGGCGCGACGGATCAGCGCTTGGCGTGCAGATGCGCCTCGAGGAACCAGAGATACTTGTCGTTGTCGCGCGAGATGCCCGTGAACAGGTCGGCCGTGTCGGCATCCCCGAGCCTGGCGGTGGCGTCGATCCCGGCACGCAGCCTGGCGCCGAAGTCGGCCAGCGCCGCGGACAGCGCATCCACGTGGGCGAGACCCTCGCTGATGTCCTCCGGGTAGGGCCGCAGACTGGTGCTGCGCGCCACCGTCGCGAGCGTACCGTGTGCCGTGCCCCCCAGCGCCGTGACGCGCTCGGCCAGCGTGTCGATATGCTCCTCGACGTTCTCGGCCACCTTGTCGAACAGCTCGTGCAGGGCGATGAAGTTCGGGCCCTTGACGTTCCAGTGCGCGTGTTTGGTTTGCGCGCCCAGGTCGATGGCGTCCGCGAGGCGTGCGTTCAGCAGCTCGATCACCTTGGTCCGGGTGTTGGCCGGCAGGTCGTTGCGGGTGTCAAACATGTCAGGTCTCCTTAATGCATGGCCGCAATTGAACATCCCTACACGCCGGCGGGCCAATCGCCTGTCCGGATCGCGATGATAAGCGCGATCTATCGCCGGAGTCTCGTGGGAAAGGCTTACCTAAGGCGGGCCGCAGCAAGGCAACCGCGGACCGGCGCGGGGCCTGCGGCCTTACCTCAGGTGTCGTCGCGGTAGCGACGCAGGCGGATCGCGGCGAACACCAGCGCCGCGGTGACCGCCAGCCCCAGCCACAGGTCGATGTCGCTGAACGCGGCGCCGAAGCGCAGTTGACCGAACATCGAGGCGAGTGCGTCCGCACGCCCGCGGCCCAGGTGCGGGTACGGGAAGAGTGTGTGCCAGATCGCGTAGGTGCGGTACGCGAGTAAATTCCACACATAGGTCGTCCCGAAGGCCATGCGTTCGAGCAGCGGCGCCAGCACCACCGGAACGGTGGCCCACAAGAACGGACTGCGCCGCGCCCAGGCCGAGACCACGAGCAGGTAGGCGGCGAACGGCGCATACCACAGCACACCGACAATGACGCACGCCAGCAGCGCCATCTCACCCTTGAGCCAGGCAAGCGTGTCCCAGCCCGGGATCGGGGGCAGGCGTCCGAAGGCGGCGTTCAACTCCCAGATGCCGACAAAGCTCAGGGACACCAGCAGCCCGAGCGCAAAGACGCCAAGCGGCACCACCAGCAGCGCGACCAGGAGCTTCGACAGGACGGTCAGGTTGTCAGACACCGGTAAGGACTTCCAGAAGAGGATGCTGCGGTCCTTGCGCTCCGCGTACAGGCAGTCCAGCAGGTAGAAACTCAGCACAATCAGCGTCACGAGCGACAGTGGCATCGACACGGCGCTTTGCATGACGCTGAACATCGTCATGCCGTCGGAGCCGTCGTGGTGCATATCCGCGTGCGTCAGGCGATACTTCACGCTCGCCACGAAAGCGCTGACCACCATCAGCGCCGCGACTACCAGCGGTGCGATCCACAGCGCGCGGTGCTCCCAGAACTCGCGCCGCACCAGCATGGCAAGCGTGCTGCCAGCTCCGATGCGGGCGCCCGGCGTGGACTGGCGCGGGGCTTCCCCGGCGGCAGCGTCTGCAAAATGACTGTTCATGTGCTTGGCGTCCCCTGCATCTTGGCGACGAACAGGTCGGCGATCGACGGCGTGCGCAACTCACCTAACGCGCCGAGCTCCGCGGCCGAGCGACCCTCGAAGAGCATCGCCACGCGCCCGAACACCTCGCGCTCGTAGAACGGTTTCAGCGCGCGCGCCTGCGGCGCCTGTTCCGCGGCCAGCGTCAGCTGCTGGTAGCGGCTGCCGAGGTCCTCGACGGAGGAACTCAGCGCCACGCGGCCGTGGTTGATGAAGATCACGTCGGTGAACAGGTTCTCGACTTCCTCCACCTGGTGAGTCGTGAGGAGGATGGTGCGCTCCTTGTCGAAATAGTCATTCAGCAGCGTGTCGTAAAATTTGCGCCGGTACAGCAGATCGAGCCCGAGGGTGGGCTCATCGAGCACCAGGAGGCGCGCGTCGATCGCGAGGATCAGCGCCAGGTGCAGCTGCGTCACCATGCCCTTGGAGAGTTCGCGCACGCGGCTGGTCATGCGGATGTCGGTCTTGCGCAGAAATTCCGCGGCGCGCGCGCGATCGAAGCGCGGGTGCACCCCGCTCACCACCTCGAGCGCCTGGCTGACGCGCAGCCAGCGCGGCAGCACGGCCACGTCGGCCATGAAGCACACCTCGCGCATCAGCGCGTCGCGCTGCGTGCGCGGATCAAGTCCGAGCACGGTGAGCTCGCCGCTGAAGGGGGTGAGTCCGAGGATCGCCTTGAGGGCGGTGGTCTTGCCGGCGCCGTTCGGACCGATGAGGCCGACGATGCGGCCGGGCTCGACGCTGAAGTTCACGCCATCCAGCGCACGGGTCGCGCCGTAGGCCTTGGTGAGTCCGCGCGCTTCAATTACTGCTGTCATCTTTTTCACCTGGTGCTGCCCCACCGGCCGGGTGCGCCGGCCACTTGGCCGCAGGCGCTGCGGCGCCCACGCGCTGCAATTCTTCCTGGGACAGGCCGAGGCGCTGGATGGTGGCGTACACTTTCGGCCAGTCCTCCTCGAGGAAGCGCTGGCGCTCGTCCTTCATCAGCGCCTTGCGGGCGCCCAAGCTCACGAACATCCCCAGGCCGCGCCGCTTCTCCACCAGCTGTTCGTCGACGAGCTGCTGGTAGCCCTTGAGCACGGTGAGCGGATTCAGGCGAAAGTCCGCAGCGACGCTGCGGACCGAGGGCAGCGGGTCTCCTTCCTTGAGCACTCCTTCGAGGATCATCGCCACCACCCGGTCTCGCAGTTGCCGGTAGATCGGCAGGCTGTCGTCCCACTGCGAATCCATGGTCGTTTGCACGGCGCCTGTGGCGGGGGATTAGCCCACTAATCTACCAAAACGGCCGGCTCAGGCTGGCCAAACCAGGCGTGATCCGACTGCATGGCCACGGTGCGGCTCGCGCCCGCATGCATCCCCGGCGGGACCGCTGTGGACTCTACGAAGCTCAGGCTGAACACCAGGGTGATCAGGGCCGCCGCGGCGGCGCAGGTCACGTCACGATAGAGGTTTGAAGCGAAGCTGTTCATGGTCGTCTCCTTAGGCTGTGTGGCGGTCTGTGGATCTCTTTCGGCCGGCTTTCTGCTGGAACAGCAAGCCCCTTGGTGATGTACTCTAGTAGAACACTACTTAAGTGTCAAGCTATCTCACCAAACCAGTCTCAGGGGTCAGCGAGGGGTGCCGGGCGGTCGCACCGCATTGGAGAGCGCCGGTGCCGCGAGGGTTTGAGCCCCTTGGGCGCTGCTAGGGACCTGAGTGCGGTCAGACGCTAGAATTCCTGGCCCTTTTTTTCGCAAAGCACGAAGCGCCCGTCATGAAATCTGCCGTGAACGTTGCGATCACCGGCGCCGCCGGACAGATCGGCTATGCCCTCGCCTTCCGTGTCGCCGCAGGCAGCCTCTTCGGGCCCGACACACGCGTGAACCTGCATCTGCTCGAGATCACCCCGGCGCTCGCAGCGCTCCGGGGCATGGTGATGGAGCTGCACGACTGCGCGTTCCCAACACTCAACAAGGTCGTGCCGACCGACGATGCGCGGGTTGCGTTCCGCGATTGCCAGGCGGCGCTGCTGGTCGGGGCGCGCCCGCGCGGACCGGGCATGGAACGCAAGGACCTGCTGCTCGCCAACGCGCAGATCTTTTCCGTGCAGGGCCGGGCGCTCAACGAAGTCGCCGACCGCAACGTGAAGGTGCTGGTGGTCGGTAATCCCGCCAATACCAACGCGCTCATCGCCAGAACCAACGCCCGCGATCTCAATCCGCGCAATTTCACCGCGATGACGCGCCTCGATCACAATCGCGCGCTGTGGCAGCTGGCGGAAAAGACCGAGACGCATGTCAGCGACATTCGCCGCATGACCATCTGGGGAAATCATTCGGCGACCCAGTACCCCGACCTCTCGCACGCCGAGGTCGCAGGCAAGCCGGCAAAGTCCCTCGTGACCCAACAGTGGATCGAGGAGACGTTCATTCCGGTGGTACAACAGCGCGGCGCGGCCGTCATCAAGGCGCGTGGCGCCTCTTCGGCCGCCTCGGCCGCCTCGGCCGCGATCGATCATCTGCACACCTGGTTGCACGGCACGACCGCGGGCGATTGGGTCAGCATGGCCGTGCCGGCGGACGGCAGCTACGGCATCCCCGACGGTGTCATCTACTCGTATCCGGTCACCGCCAGCAACGGCGAGTACCGGATCGTGCCGGGTCTCACCGTGGATGACTTCAGCCGCAAGCGCATGGAGGCGACTCACGCCGAGCTGCGCGAGGAGCGCGAGGGGGTCAAGAGCCTTCTGGCCTGAAGTTTCGTGCGCCGCGCCCGGCAAGCTATAGTCGGGTGAAGCCGCGCGAGGCGGAGGAAGGTTCATGTTGGGCGTTATCGTCTCCCTGATGCTCGTCGTGGCGGCCGCCTACGCGGTCACGCAGGTGGGCGGCGTCATCACCCTGCTGTTCATCGCCGCGCTGCTGTTCCTCGCTTACCGGCGGCTGTCGCTGCTCGCCTTTACCGTGACGTTCACGGTGCTGCTCGGTGCCTACACGCTGCTGGGCGCCCCCGCCGGGATCTGGAAGGGGTTCTTAGGTGTCCTGCTCGCGGGGCTGTGGCTGCTCAACGTGCGGCCGCTGCGCAAGGCGCTGATCACACGCCCGTTCATGAAGACCTATCTCAAGCTCCTGCCGACCATGTCGCAGACCGAGAAGGAGGCGCTGGAGGCGGGCACCGTGTGGTGGGACGGGGAGCTGTTCACCGGCGCGCCACACTGGCCGAAGCTGCTGGCCGCAAAGCCTCCGCAGCTCTCGGGCCCCGAGCAGGCGTTCCTCGACGGCCCGTGCGAGGAGCTGTGCCGCACGCTCGATGACTGGAACATCACGCACGAGCGCGCCGACCTGCCGCCGCAGGTGTGGGAGTTCCTCAAGACCCGGGGCTTCTTCGCGATGATCATTCCGAAGAAGTATGGCGGCCTGGAATTCTCCGCTTACGCGCACTCGTGCGTGCTGGCCAAGATCTCCAGCCGCAGCGCCACCGCTTCCTCCACGGTCGCGGTGCCCAACTCGCTCGGACCCGCGGAGCTGCTGAACCACTACGGCACCGAGGAACAGAAGAACTACTACCTGCCGCGCCTGGCACGCGGGGAGGAAGTGCCGTGCTTCGCGCTCACCGGACCGCGCGCCGGCTCGGACGCCGGCTCCATTCCCGACACCGGGGTCGTGTGCCGCGGCATGTGGCAGGGGCGCGAGATCGTCGGACTGAAGCTCAACTTCTCCAAGCGCTACATCACCCTGGCCCCGGTGGCCACCGTCATCGGTCTGGCGTTCCGCATGTTCGATCCCGAACGGCTGCTGGGCGGCAAGACCGACATCGGCATCACCTGCGCGCTGATCCCGCGCAGCACGCCGGGGGTGAGCATCGGGCGCCGCCATTTCCCGCTCAACATTCCGTTCCAGAACGGACCCATCCTGGGCAAGGACGTGTTCGTGCCGCTGGATTTCATCATCGGCGGGCCGCGCATGGCCGGCAGCGGCTGGCGCATGCTGGTGGAGCAGCTGTCGGTAGGGCGCTGCATCTCGCTGCCCTCCAACGCCACCGGGGGCGCGAAGGCGGGCGTGTGGGCGACCGGCGCCTATGCCCGCATCCGCAGCCAGTTCAACACGCCGGTGGCCAAGTTCGAAGGGGTCGAGGAGGTCATCGCGCGCATGGTGGGTCTGACCTACACCATGGACGCCGCGCGCTCGGTGACCGCCGGCGCGATCGATGGCGGCGAGAAGCCCTCGGTGCCCTCCGCGATGCTCAAGTACCACGTCACCGAGATGGGCCGCCAGGTGGCCAACGACGCCATGGACGTGCACGGCGGCAAGGGTATTTGCCTCGGGCCGAGGAACTATCTCGGCCGTGGCTACCAGATCGTGCCGGTGGCGATCACGGTCGAGGGCGCCAACCTCCTCACGCGCAACCTCATCATCTTCGGCCAGGGCGCCGTGCGCTGCCATCCGTTCGTGCTGCGCGAGATGACCGCCGCCCGCAATCCCGATCGCGCCGCGGGCGTGGATGAGTTCGACAACGCCCTGTTCGGACACATCGGCTTCAGCATTTCCAACGCGGTGCGCTCGCTCATCATGGCGCTGACCCACGCGCGCTTCACCCACGCGCCGGTGCAGGACTCCACGGCGCGCTATTACCAGCACATCGTGCGTTTCAGCGCCTCGTTCGCGTTCGCGGTGGATGTGGCGATGCTGACGCTCGGCGGTTACCTGAAAAAGAAGGAAAGCCTGTCGGCGCGGCTTGGGGACGTGCTGTCGTGCATGTATCTGGCCTCCATGGTGCTCAAGCATCACGAAAACCAGGGCCGTCAGGAACAGGACCTGCCGATCGTCGAGTGGGCGTGCCGCAACCTGCTCTATCACGCGCAGGAGCAGCTGCATGGTTTCCTGCGCAACTTCCCCAACCGGGCGCTTGCCGGGGCAATGCGAGCGCTCATCTTCCCGCGCGGTCGCGTGTACTCGGCGCCCGATGACCGCCTCGGGCGCAAGGTCGCCGGCCTCGTGACCAGTCCGACCGAAGCGCGCGAGCGCCTGTGCCAGTACATTTACTGGACGCTCGAGCCCGCCAACCCGCTGGGACTGCTGCAGGAAGCGCTGCTGCTCGCGGTGCAGCTCGAGCCGCTGGAGAAGCGCATCCGCGTCGAGGGCGTCAAGACCGGCAAGGTCACCGCGCTCGATCTGCCGGGACGCATCCAGCAGGCGCTCGCCGCCGGCATCGTTTCGGAAACCGAGGCCGCGGCGTTGCGCGACTACGATCGCAAGGTGATGGATCTGATTCACGTCGATGACTTCGAGCCGCACGAGCTCGGCGCCCTTAGCGCACCGGCGTCCGAGTCGGCCGCGAGGTCCAGCGCGCACGTCGCATGAGCACGGCGGCGCCGCTCAGCACCGCACCGCAACGCGCGCCGGCCGCGGCCGGCGTCGCTCCCGCGCTGCGCTGCGAGAACTGCGGAGCTGCGGTTGCGCAGCGCTACTGCGGCGCCTGCGGCCAGCGGCTCGAGCCGCCGGTACACTCGCTGTGGCACTTGACGCGACTGGCCACCGAGGACCTGACGCACGCCGACTCGCGCCTGTGGCGCACGCTGGCGGCGCTGTTGTTCAAGCCGGGCTACCTGACGGCGCAGTTTCTCGCCGGACGCCGCGCGCGTTATCTGCCGCCGGTGCGGCTGTACCTGGTGCTGTCGGTGGTGTTCTTCATCTGGGTGAGCGCCAGCCAGTCGAAACTGCAGGTCGTGCAGCTCGACAGCGAGCGCGGCGCGCGCGCTGCCAGGGTCAGCACCCCCTTTGATCCGGCACTGCCCGGAGAGTCAGCGCAGCAGCGTTCTGAGCGCCTGTGCCACGACACGGTCTACCAGGGACCGTGGCAGGAGCAGCTCGCGCCCCTCGTGTCCCGCGCCTGCCGCACAGTGGCGGAGGACAACGGGCGCTCGATGCGCGAGGCGTTCCTGCACAACCTGCCGCGCGCGATGTTCGTGTTCCTGCCGCTGCTCGCGGGCGCCATGATGCTCATGTACTGGCGGCCGCGGCATTACTACGTCGAGCACCTGCTGCTGTTCGTGCACAACCATGCGTTCGCGTTCGTGCTGCTGCTGCTGGCCGCCGCGGTGTCGGCGCTGCTGCCGTTCGCCGCGGGCTGGGTAAGCTTCGCGCTCTGGCTCTACATACCGTGGTACGTGTACCGCTCCATGCGCCTGGTGTACGGGCAGGGCCGCTGGCTCACCATCGCGAAGCTCCTGGTGCTGAGCCTCTTTTACCTGCTGTGCGGCGCGCTGATGGTCGCGCTCACCACCGCGTACAGCTTCCTTACGCTGTGAGAGGATGTCTTTCTAAGGAATCGTCTGTGAAGGAGATGCCCATGCGTACATTGATCATTGCTGCCCTGATGCTCGCCGCCCCGCTCGCCGGCGCCCAGACCCCCGCGGTCGCTCCGGAGCGCACCGCCTCGCCCCCGGGTGCCGAGGTCTACATCATCAGTCCCAAGGATGGCGCCACGGTCCACAGCCCGGTACGGGTGCAGTTCGGTCTGAAGGGCATGGGTGTCGCGCCGGCGGGAGTGAAGTTCGAAAACACCGGCCATCACCACCTGCTCATCGACACCGACGCCCCCACGGATCCGTCTGCACCGCTGCCGGCGACCGACAAGATCGTGCACTTCGGCAAGGGCCAGACCGAGACGACGCTCACCACGCTCACACCCGGCAAGCACACCCTGCAGCTGCTGCTCGGAGACCAGAATCACATCCCCCACAATCCGCAGGTGATTTCCAAGAAGATCACCATCACGGTCACCAAGTAGCGCCAAGCCGAACGCCGCCATGACGCGCGCCGTCCTGCACGTCGACATGGATGCGTTCTACGCCTCGGTCGAACAGCACGATGACCCGCGGCTGCTGGGCAAGCCGCTCATTGTCGGCTGGGACGGCGGGCGCGGGGTGGTGGCGGCGGCCAGCTACGAGGTGCGCCGCTTCGGCGTGCATTCCGCGATGCCGATGCGCAGCGCGCTGCGGCTGTGCCCGCAGGCGGTGTGCGTACGCCCGCGCATGCAGCGTTACCAGGACGTGTCGCGCGTGGTGTTCGGGGCGTTTCACGAAGTCACCCCAATGGTGCAGGGGCTGTCGCTGGATGAGGCCTTTCTGGACGTCACGGCGAGCCAGGAGCTGCTCGGCGGGGCGGTCGACATCGCCCGGCGCATCAAACGGCGCATTCGCGAGCTCACCGGGCTCAGCGCCTCGGTGGGCGTCGCACCCAACAAGCTGGTGGCCAAAATCGCCTCCGATCTGATGAAGCCCGACGGCCTCACCGTGGTCGCGGCCGAGCGCGTGCGCGCGGTGCTCGATCCGCTCTCGGTGCGCCGGCTCCCGGGCCTGGGGCGCAAGACCGGCGCCCGGGTCGAGGCCGCCGGGATCGGCACGTTCGGTGAGCTGCGCAGCGCGCCGGATGCGGTGCTGTGGCCCTTGTTCGGGCGCTACTCGGCCTGGATGCGCGAGCGCGCTTCCGGGATCGACGACCGGCCGGTGCTGCCGGATGTCGAAGAGAAATCCCTCAGCGCCGAGGACACCTTCGAGCACGACATCGGCGAGCCGCGCGCCCTGCACGGACAGCTGGCGCGCCTCGCGGATCTGGCCGCCGCACGGCTGCGCGCGCGGCAGCTGATGGCGGGCTGCATCGGGGTCAAGATCCGGCGCGACGATTTCACGACCTTTACGCGCCAGCGCGCCGTGGCGCCGCCGACCTGCGAGGCGCGCGCCATCGCCGGGGTGGCCGCCGAGCTCCTCGGCCGCTGGCTGGCCGCAAATCCGGGTACGAAACTTCGCCTGCTGGGCGTGGTCCTCACTGAGCTCACCCCTGCATTGCAGCTGGGACTGTTCGAGGAAACTCACCGCCCGGGACGCCTCGATGCGACGCTGGATGAGGCGCGGGCGCGCTTCGGCAGCCGGGCACTGCGGCGCGGCAGCACCATCGAGTAGCATCGCCCCATGTACCTGACGTTCTTCGGCCTCAACGAAAAGCCGTTCGCGATCACGCCCGATCCGCGCTACCTGTACCTGAGCGAGCGGCACGCCGAGGCCCTGGCGCACCTGTTGTACGGCATCAACGAAGCCGGCGGCTTCGTGCAGCTCACCGGCGAAGTAGGCACCGGCAAGACCACGATCGTGCGCTCGTTGCTGGCGCAGACCCCGAAGAACGCCGAGATCGCGCTCATTCTCAATCCCAGGATGACCGCGCCGGAATTCCTGCTCACCATCTGCGAGGAGCTCGGCATCGGCGTACAGGACTCCGCGCTCGGGAGCCTGAAGGACCTGGTCGACATCCTCAGCTACTACCTGTTGCGCGCCCATGCCGCGGGTAAGCGCGTCGTGCTGGTGGTGGACGAGGCGCAGAACCTGTCGCCGGACGTGCTCGAGCAGGTGCGCCTGCTCACCAACCTCGAAACCAACACGCAGAAACTCCTGCAGATCATTCTCATCGGTCAGCCCGAGCTGCGCGAGCTGCTGTCGCGCAACGAACTGCGCCAGCTGGCACAGCGCATCACCGGCCGTTATCACCTGAATCCGCTGTCGCACGACGAGACCACCGCCTACGTGCGCCACCGGCTGCGGGTCGCGGGCGCGACCACCGACATGTTCGCGCCCGCGGCGCTGAATGAAGTATTCCGGCTGTCGCAGGGCGTGCCGCGCGTCATCAACGTCATCTGCGACCGCGCGCTGCTCGGCGCTTATTCGCTCGACCGGCACCGCGTTACCGCGACCCTGGTGCGCAACGCCGCCGCCGAGGTGTTTGGCCGGCGCTTCACGCCGCACTGGCTGCCCTGGGCGCTGACCGCGGGCATCGGGGCGCTGCTCACCATCGCCACCGTGGAGTTGTGGAACCTGCAACCGTGGAGCACGCGCTCCGGCGCAGCTCGCCTGCCCCGCGCTGACCCCGCCGTGGCAGCCGCGGCCGCTGTCCCGGCGCGGGCCGCTGTGACGCCGCCGCCCGCGCAGCACCTGGGCGAGCTGCTCGCGCAGTACGCCGCCGAGACGGACACCGAGAGCGCATTCGCCAGGCTCCTGGGACTGTGGGGCGCCCGCTACCAGCCCAACGGCACCGATCCGTGCAGCCAGGCGACGCAACAGGGCCTGGAGTGTGTCACCGAGCGCGGCTCCTTCGGCCAGCTGCGTCTGTACAACCGCCCGGCCATCCTGCTGCTGAGCGACGGCGCCGGCACGAGTCACCAGGTGGTGCTCACCGCGCTCGACGACGAGCAGGCGCGCATCGAACTCGGCGGCGCACGCAGCGTCGGCATCGGCGAACTGTCGCACTTCTGGCTGGGCGATTTCGTCATGCTGTGGCGGCCGGCAAGCTCCCCGGTCAAGGCGCTGTTCCCCGGGATGCGTGGCGCCGAGGTGCGCTGGCTGCGCCAGAGCCTGCAACGCCTGCACGGCGTGGGCGGTGACGCACCGGTCAGCGACGTGTTTGACGCCGAGCTCACCGGGTGGGTGCGCGACTTTCAGCGCCAGCACCAGCTCGCCGTCGACGGCATCGCGGGCGTGCGCACGCAGATTGCCCTCGCCAGCGCCGTCGGCGGTCCCGATACGCCGCTGCTGTCTGCCGCTGATACTCATCATCATGGCGGGTGATCGATGTCCTTCATCCTCGATGCCCTGAAGAAGTCCGAGAGTGATCGCCAGCGCCAGAGCGGCCCGGCGCTCTTCGAGGTCAAGGTCGCCCCGCCGCGCACCGGGTTGCCGCCCTGGGCCATCGCGGTCGCGGCGCTCCTGGTCGTGAACCTCGCCATCGTCATGTGGATGCTGTGGCGGCATCCGGCGACGCGCACCCCCGACACGAGCGCCGGCGCCGCGGCGCTCCCGGGGGTCGGGCAGCCGCAGGCCGCAGGCGCGACGACGCCCGCGCCAGCCCCGCCGTCAGTCTCGCTGCCCGCGCCAGCGGCACAGCCGCCCGCCGCCGCGCCGTCGCCCGCGCTGCTGCCAAACCCCGGCGCCACCAACGGCGCCAGTGACAATCCCGACGACTACGCGCCCGCGGCCGACCCCGCGGCCTCGCCGCTGCTCGGCAACCGCGTGCGGCACGGTACCGTCGACGGCGTGCCCCTGTATCGGGACGCGGCGGCGAGTCCCGGCACGCGCATTCCGCAGCTGCGGCTGGATCTGCATGTGTTCGCGCTGCGCCCGCAGGATCGCTTCGTCATGATCAACATGCACAAGCTGCGCGAGGGCGACTCGCTTCCCGAGGGCGTGCGCGTGGACAGCATCACACCCGAGGGCGCGGTGCTGTCGTACAGCGGATCGAGATTCCTGCTGACCCGGGACTGAAGCGGCTAAGCCTACTCGGCCACGTACCAGTGCTTGTCGACCTGCTCGAGCACGAAGTGATCGAAGGGCAGCCCCTGGCCCGTCAGATCGTAGCTCGCGCGCTGTCCTTCGTACTCATAGCGCGGCTCGAGAGCGCGCACGATGTGCAGGGTCGCCAACAGCATCTCGCGCGTGCCCAGACTGTTCTGACACGCGGCCACCAGCGCCGCCAGCGCCTTCTTGCCGGTCACGCGCCGGAAGTTCGGGCTCATCTGCTTGCCGTAGTAGGCATCGCACTTGCCATCCGACAGCAGCTTCTCCGAGGTGCTGAGCAGCTCGATGATCCCGGGCTGGGCCGGGGAGGTGCCGCGGCCGCCGCGCACTGCGGCGGGCGTGCGCGCCGCGGCGGAGCTGCCGTGCCGGCCTTCGATGAGATCGTCGATCTGCGCCTCGATCTCGGTCGGCAGCGCCGCTTTCCAGTCCTTGCCGAAGGGCTTCAGGGTCACGACGTTGACCACCTGCACCTTGCCGCGATCGCGGGGCTGCCGGCCGCGGACCAGCACTTCGACCTTGCCGTCCTTGTCCGCAATGGTCGCAATGCCTTCGCCGCCGTCGTATTCCCGCCCAGGCAGATACAGGCGGTCGGCGAGCGTCGCGTAGAAACCGGTGTCGGTGAGGTGCTCGATCTCGTCGAGCGGTCGCGCCGCACCAAAGAGCCGGTCGCGCACCGTGCTGTCGCCGCGCTTTGCCTCGTTGTGCAGCAGGGTCAGGATCCGCAGCCGCAGAGCCCGCAGGTCATCCGGATGAATCGAGAACGCCACCGCTTGGCCGTCACCGCTGGCGACGGCCTGGAGAAACTCGAGTGCCGCTTCCTTCTGGCTCATGGTGACCCCGGTGGCGGTGACCGCCGCCAACGCCCCCGGATACGCCGGCACGATGGCCAGCCAGGCGGCCCAGGCCCACGCACACCTTGCCGGGATGTTCTGTCGCATCACGCCTTAAAGTCCGTCGCCTTCGACTCAGGTTTCGCAGGTTTCGCAGGATAGCGCGCCCCGTCCGGAGGTGGCGCGCGTGTCAATAGTCCCCACAAGATGACCAGTTTCACAGAATCCGTCCGCCACTAGCGACAGGCCGCGTGCATTGCGTCATGGTAATTCCCGCGGCCGGGCCCTGAGCCCAACGGGCGGGTTTTAGATTGTGACAGCCGTGGCTTCCCACACCAAAGCGCAGAGTTCAGTCGGAGCGCCCACCCGCGGCGTCGTGCCGCCGCTGCTGACGCTGACAGGCAAGCCGCTGCTGGTGTTGACCCACGACCGCAGGCTCCTCGAGACCCTCATGCAGGTCGCCGACCCGGCGCACGAGGTGTACGCGGCCGGCTCCGAGGTCGATCTCGCCGCCGCAATCATGGCGCAGCACCCAGGAGTCGTGGTGCTCGATATCGCCGCGCTCGCCACCCCCGCCGGGCAACTGGCGGGGCGGCTGCACGCGCAGTTCCCGGACGTCGTGCTCATCGTGGCGGGCGGCGCTGACGACCAGGGGGGCCTCGCGGCCCAGATCACCGACGGTTCGGTTCATCGTTTCCTGCACAAGCCCGTCTCCGAGCAGCGTGTGCGGCTGTTTGTCGAGGCGGCGTGGCGGCGATACGGGGAAGTGCGCAGCGGCCCCGGGGCCGCTGCCACCGCGGTGCTCGCGCGCCCCGTGCGCCGCACGAAATGGTGGTGGCTCGCCGCGGGCCTTGCCGCCCTCGCCGCGCCGCTCCTGTGGATCGGCCGGGACGCTCTGCCAACACACCCTCGCCCGGCGCCGGCGCCCGCTGTGCGCTCAACTGCCCCCACCGCCGGCGATGCGATCCTCGAGGGTCTGCTGGCGCGGGCCGACCGCGCACTTGCCGGCGGCCAACTGGTGGCGCCGCCGGGCGCGAGCGCCGCGGACCTGTACCGCGAGGCCCTGCGCCGCAACGCGCGCGATCCGCGCGCCGTGAATGGCCTCGAGCAGACCATCGACAGACTCGTGTCGGACGCGGAAGGCGCGCTGCAGGAGCGACACCTGGATGACGCGCAGCAGCTCGCGGATCAGGCGCACGCCATCAGCCCCGACCACCCGCGTGTGGCGTTCCTGACGGCGCAGATTGGCGCGCAACGCGAACGCGCGGTGCTCAACAAGGCGCAACACGCCGCCGCAACCGGCAGCGTAGCCAGTGCCCTGGCGGTCCTCGATGACGCCGCGCGCGGCGGGCATCACTCGACGCTGGTCGAGGAGGCGCGCGAGCAATTCGCGCAGAAGCAGGTCGACGAACGCGTGACGGAATTTCTCAGGCGCGGCCGCGAGGCGTTGGTGCGCGGGCAGCTCATCGAGCCGCCCGAGCAGAATGCGCGCTTCTTGATCGAATCGGCGCGCGCGCTCGCCCCCGGCGACGCCGGCGTGCAGCAGGCGATGCAGGAACTCGTCGCGCGCCTGAAGGCCGAGGCGGGCCAGGCGCTCACCGCCGGCAACCCGGACCAGGCGGACATCTGGGCGGACGCGGCGGCGGAGGCGGGAGCGGAACGGGCCAACGTCGCAGCCCTGCGTGCCGAGGCACGGCGACTGCGCGGCGCCACCAAAGCTGATTCGCTCGGGCACCTCGAGCTGGCCTTCAACCAGCGCCTCGCTGCCGGAAGGATCACCGAGCCCGCCGCCGACAGCGCCAAGTTCTACCTGGCGCAGCTGGTGCAGGCGGATCCGGAGCATCCCTCGACGCAGCTCGCGCGTACGGCATTCGACACCCGCGTGCTCGATGAAGCGCGCGGCGCGGTGCGCGCGCAGGACTATGCCGGCGCACGCCGCTGGCTCGCCGAAGCCCGTGCAGCCGGCGCCGACGCGGTGAGCATCGGCGCGCTCGACGCTGCCATCGGCGCCGCGCAGGATGAGGCGCAGCGGGCCAGCAGTTATGTCAGCGCGAGCTCCATGACCCGCACGCGCTACGTGCCACCGCAGTTTCCCCTCGACGCCAGGCAGCGCGGCATCGATGGCTGGGTGGACCTGCAGTTCGTCGTCAACACCGACGGCTCGGTCGGCGACCTCACGATCGTCGGCGCCCAACCGGTCGGCATCTTCGAGCAGGCGGCGCTCGATGCCGTGCGCCACTGGCACTACCAGCCCGTGATGCGCGGCGGGCAGGCCGTCAGCCAGCTCGCCCGGGTGCGGCTGCGCTTTGCGATGCAGCGATGAACGCGCGGCGCATGAGTTCCCCCGCCCGGGTGCTGGTCGTCGACGACGACGTCCGCTATGGCGAGTGGCTGCGGCATCACCTGGACGTGCTGTGCCCGCAGGCGAGCGTCAGCATGCTGAATCGCTCCGAATTCGAGCGCTGGTGCACTACGTTCTCGGGCCGCGACTGCGACCTGCTGTTGCTGGCCGCCATGTTCGGCTCGAGCCCCGAGGACCCGCAGTCGCAGGGGCTGTCGCTGTTGCGCCGCCTGCGCGATCAGCCGGCGACGCCCGCGGTCATCGCGCTGGCCGAAGACGGTAACGAGCTCACCGCGGTGCGCGCCCTGCAACTGGGTGCGGTCGACTACCTGCCCAAGCGCCTGCTGACCCCCGAGCGCCTGAATACCGCCGTGCGCATTGCGCTGCGGCGTGTCGAACGGCGCGTGGCGCGGCGCCTTGCAAGCCTGGCGAACCTGTCGCGCGACCAGGCGCTGCACGAGGCCGCCGCGCAAGGCCCGGCGCCAGGCGCCGGCGCGCCGGCGGCCGAAGGCGCCGATTCCGCCATGAGCGCCGCGGCGGCCGCTGCCGAGGCCGCCCCCGAGTCCGAGCCGCTGCAGGGCGCGGGCGTGGCGGCGCTGCTCGCGGGCGCGAACGCCGAGGTGATTCCCGGTTACACACTGCGGCTGAGGATCGGCGAGTCGGAAAAGGCGGTGGTGTATCTCGCCGCCAGCGTGCAGCGCGGACATAACGTCGCACTCAAGGTGTGCAAGACGCTGCGCGACGAAGCGGCCGGGCGCCAGTTCCTCGAGCGTGAGTACACGGCGGTCATGGCGGTCAGAAGCCCGCTGGTCGTGCAGATCTACGACTACGGCGTGCACGCCGGTTTCGAATACCTGGCGATGGAGTACCTGCCGCGAGGAGACCTGAAGGCGCGTATCCAGCGCGGCGTGAGCGAGCGGCAGGCGTTGCATTTCGTGGCGCAGATCGCCGCCGCCCTGCAGGTGGTGCACGAGGCGGGACTGGTGCACCGGGACCTTAAGCCGCCGAACGTGATGCTGCGCGAGAATGACGCCGTGGCGCTGATCGACTTTGGCCTGGCGCGCTCCCTCGACGGCAACACCGTGAGCACGCAAACCGGTGTGTTGCTCGGATCGCCGTATTACATGAGTCCCGAGCAGGCGCTCGGCGAGCCGCTCGATGCGCGCTCGGATTTCTACAGTCTCGGGGTCATCTGCTACGAGATGCTGACCGGACAGAAGCCCTACATCGGCGGCACCGCCATGGAAGTGCTGCAGCAGCACGTCAGCGCACCGTTGCCGGCGCTGCCGGCCGAGCTGGCGCGCTACCAGCCGCTGCTCACGGGGCTGCTGGCGAAGTCCCGCGCTGAACGCCTGGGGAGCGCTCAGGAGATCATCGTCGCCGCCGCCTCGCTGCGCGCGGGCGCAGCGGGCGAGGCACGGTCACAGTCGAGCGCGGCCTAGGGGTTGGCTCGAACGCTGCGACCGCGCTGCTGAAAGGCGCGTCCCAATGCGAGCGCCAGCACGGCCCAGACGGCCGAAATCCCCGCGCCCAGCCAGCCGATCGCCGTCGGCCCGGCGCCGAACCCGCCGGTGAGCCCCTTGTAGAGCGAACCGCTCAGCGCATCCCCGCCGCGATAGGCGAAGGTGTCGATGAGGCTCTTTGCCTGGTATTTCTCCTCGCGGCTCACCACGGTGAACAGCGAGTCGCGGCACGGCCGCGTGATGGCGTAGTCGGTGACGCGGCGCACGGCGTACACCAATACCAGCACCATGAAAACCGGCGCCAGCGCGAACAGCGCGTAGCCGACCGTCATGATGAGCGGCACCGCGGCCAGCAGGGCGCGCATGCCGAACCACTTGAACAGCCGGCCGAACAGCAGGAACTGGATCGTCAGCGATGCGGCCTGCACGTAGAAATCGATGCCGGCAAAGAAGCGCGTGCGCTCATCAGCGCTGGTGAACGCCTTGGCGACGAACGCCTGCTGCTCGAGGTACAGGAACGTCGACACCCACGTCATGAGCAGCACGAACGCCGCGATGCCGAGCAGGTAGGGCGAGCGCACCACCTGTACGAATGCTGCGAACATGCCGCCGCCGACCGCGCCGTCCGCGCGCTGCGCACCGACGCCATCCTGCATCGCGGCTGTGGGCTGCGGCGCGTGCGCGGCCTGCCGACGCTGCCAGCGGATGACCAGCGCCATGAACAGCAGCGACAGCAGCAGCAGCCCGGCGGAGAGCGGCAGAAGATTAATGGCACCGATCGGCACGGCGAGCTTGCGATCGATGAGCGGGCCAATCAGCCCGCCGGTGCTGGCGCCCGCCCAGATGAAACCGAACAGACGGCCCGCCTGCTCACGGCTGAACACGTCCGCCATCAGGCTCCAGAACGCCGCCACCACGAACAGATTGAACACGCTCACCCACACGAAATAGCTGCGCGCGATCCACAGGTGGTCCGCCTGCACGCGGAACCACACCCAGAAGATGAGCAGGTTGGCGGCGAAGAAACCGTACACCCACGGCAGAAACACAGAGCGCGGGAAGCGCGAGGTGAGCCAGCCGTACAGCGGCTGCAGCAGCAACATGACGACGAACACGCCCCAGAACAGGTAGGGAATGTTTTCCAGCCCCGAGGTGATGCCGAGCGCATCGCGCACCGGGCGCAGGATGGTGTAGCTGGAGAACACGCACAGCAGCGTGGCGAACGACGCCAGCAGCACGGGTGCCTCACCGGGCTGCAGGACGACGAGGCGCCGCAGCAGCTGGCTCATGACACGATCAGCCAACGGTCCGTCTCCCAGCCGCAAGGCGCCCGCGCGCGTTGGGGCGCTAGTGTGCCATAGCCGCGCTGCATCACGGCGCGTTGCAGGAGCCTAAGCTCTTGACGGGCGCGGATCCCCGGGTGCAACCTCCTTGGCGTTTTGCGTGCCGGGGGCTCAGCGTGAAAAGAAGAGACTTCTGTGCGGCGGGGCTCGCCGCGCTGACTGCGGCATCCATTCCTTACCGTCGCGCAGCCGCGACCACCGGTGGCGCGGAAATTCCCGCCGTGGGACTCGACGGGCGGCAGCTGACTCTCAAATCCGCCGACATCGAGGACCTGCGCACGGGGCTGCGCGGTGAGCTCATCACCGCCGCCCAACCCGGCTACGACGCCGCACGCAGGCTGTGGAACCCGGCATTCGATCGCAAGCCGGCCCTCATCGTGCGTTGCGTGGGAGCGGCGGACGTCAGGCGCGCGGTGAGTTTCACAGCCGCTCACGGCCTTTTGACTGCGGTGCGCGGCGGGGGCCACAGCGTGTCGGGCCAGTCCGGATGCGACGGCGGGCTGGTCATCGACGTCGCGCCCATGCGTGCGGTGGCGGTCGATCCGATCGCCAGGGTGGCGCGCGTGGAGGCGGGCGCGCTGCTCGGCCAGCTCGACCGCGAAGCGCTGGCGTTCGGGCTCGCCACACCCGTCGGTACCGTCGCCGACACGGGTGTGGCGGGATTGACATTGGGCGGCGGGGTCGGACGCATCGGCCGCAGGTTCGGGCTCACGTGCGACAACCTCACGGGCGCCGAGCTGGTGACGGCGGACGGCAAGTGGCTGCGCGTCAGCGCTGCCGAGAATCCGGATCTGTTTTGGGCCGTGCGCGGCGGCGGCGGCAACTTCGGCGTGGTGACCTCGTTCACGTTCCGCCTGCACCAGGTCACACCGATAATGTATGGTGGTGAGATCACTTACGCGTTCGCGGATGCGCGTCAGCTGCTGCGCGGCTTCGCGGACGTGAGCGCGGCTGCGCCCGATGAGTTGTATGTGGATATGGCCATGGGCACGGCCCCGCAGGGCGCGCGCTGGCTGGGACTCACGGTCTGCTACTGCGGTCCGCGCGCCGATGCGGAGCGCGTGGTCGCACCGCTGCGCAAGATCGGCAAGCCGCTCAAGGACGAGCTGGCCGTGGCGCCGTACGTCACGCTGCAGGGCAGCGCCGACCTGCGCGGCATCAGCCCCCTGGGCGCCTACGGCAAGGGCGGGCTGGTCTACGGCATTACGCCCACCCTCATCGATACCATGGTCGAGTTCACCGAGAGTTCGCCGTCGGACGGCGCGATGATGTGGATGCAGCATCAGGGCGGCGCGATCAGCCGCGTGCGACCTAAGGACACCGCGTACTTCAACCGCGGAGCGAGTCACAACGTTGGGGTATTCGCGTCCTGGAAAATGCCGCCCGGGGACACCGAGCGCGAGATCGACTGGGTGCGGCGCGCCTGGGCGAAGATCGAGCCGCAGACGCGCGGCCAGTACGTGAATCTCGCCGCGAGCGACGATCGTGAGGCGCGCGTGCATGCCGCTTACGGCGACAACTACCCGCGGCTTGCCGCGCTCAAGAAGCGTTACGATCCGGCCAACCTGTTCCGCTTGAACGCCAACATCAAGCCGGCCTGACCGCCGCAGCGCCGCATGGTGCATCCTGGGCGCAGATCGCGGCGCCGGCGCACGCGCTTGACACTCAATCGTCATGAAGGTGCAATGCGCGCTTACGGCGTGCCGCTAGCCCAAGGCGAAACAAGAACCCATGCACCTCGTTGATACGACGCTGTTTTATTCGCCGACCAGCGGTGGCGTCAAACGCTATCTGACGGCCAAGCACGCCTGGCTCGCCGCGCACAGCTCGTGGGAACACACCATCGTGGTCCCCGGCCGTGAGGACCAGATGCAGCGCGGCGGACTGTGCACGCTGGCGGGCTACCCGGTGCCTGCCACGTTCAATTACCGCCTGCCGCTCAATCCGCGCCGCTGGACCCGGCTGCTCGACGCGCTCGAGCCGACGCTCATCGAAGCGGGCGACGCGTTTCACCCGGCGTGGTGCGCCTGGCGGGTCGCACAGCGTCGTGGTATTCCGGTGGCGGGCTTCTATCACTCGAACGTGCCGCAGATCATCGGCCGCCGCGTCGGCGGCGCGCTCGCCGAGCCGTTGATCGGCCGCTATGTGCGCTGTCTGTACGAGCGCTTCGATCTGGTGTTCGCTCCGAGCCGGGTGATGTGCGAGTACCTCGACGATCTGGGCGTGCACGACGTCGTGCACCAGCCGCTCGGCGTCGATGTCGAGGTGTTCCATCCGCGGCGGCGCACGCTGGCGCTGCGCCCACGCCTGGGCCTGCCGGCGGCGGCGCGCGTGCTGGTCTTCGCCGGTCGCTTCGCCGGCGAAAAGAACCTGCCCGTGCTGCTGCAGGCTTTCGCGCGCCTTGGATCTCCGTACCACCTGCTGTTGATCGGCGGCGAGCGCGAGGCGCGCCCCGCCGCCAACGTCACCGTGCTGCCCTACCGGCGCGACAGCCTCGAGCTCGCTCAATGGATCGCGTCCGCCGACGCGCTGGTACACGCGGGCACCAAGGAGACCTTCGGGCTGGTGCTCCTGGAAGCCATGGCGTGCGGGCGCCCGGTGGTGGCAGCGCGTGCCGGCGCCTTTCCGGAGCTGGTTGACGACAGCGTCGGGGTGCTCGCCGCGCCCAACAGCGCCACCGGCATGGCGGAAGCGATCGCGGCTCTCTACGAGCGCGACCTCGCCGCCGTCGGCGCCGCCGCCCGTGCCCGCGTGCTCAGGCAGTTCACCTGGCAGCGTGCGTTCCACAGCCAGTTTGCCGCGTACGCCTCCCTGGTCGGAGTACGCCGGCTGCCGGTCGCGGAAGCGCAGATCATCGAGCTGAGCACACCGACTTCGCGACGGGTGAGCGCCTGACTCTCAGCGCCGCAGCGCGCGCAGCGCCGCAAGGCCCGCACGGCTGGCGGCGAGCGCGAGCACGACTCTCCAGAACCAGCGCTTAAGCCGCGGCACCGGTCGCGGCGGGATCGCGCGGTAGAACTGCGCGGCGATTTCGCGGTGCAGGTGCACGGCAGTGGCGGCGATCACCCATTCGCGCGGGGGACTTGCGATCCGGTACCGGTCCGCGCCCAGGCGCTCGACCACGGCATTGTCCAGGGCATCGGGGAATCCGGCCGGCGCCGCGGCGCTGAAGGCGAGCGCGGTCGACTCGCCGGGGCGCTCGGGCGTGCCGCCGGTCAGCGTGAGACCGAGCGGCCCGGGCGTGCGCCGGCAGCTCACGGCGCCCCGAAACGTGACGACCGGCTCAGGCATCGAACAGCGGCTCGCAGCGAACCTCGGTGGTGACCGAGTTCGCGATAAAACACTCATCGTGCGCGCGGTGGTGCAGCTGCAGGATGTCCGCGCGCGCGGGCAGCCGCTCGCCCGAGAACGCGACGCGCGGGCGCAGCGTGACGCGCACCATGGCGGTCCTGCCGGCGGCGTTCTTGCCCATCACGCCGACGGCATCGTCGCTGTAATCGTCGACGCGCCAGCCGCCGCCGGCGGCCAGTGACAGGAACCACAGCATGTGGCAGCTCGAGAGCGCCGCGACCAGCGCCTCTTCCGGATCGACCGCTGCCTCGACCGACAGCGGCACCCGCACCACCTGCGGCGAGGAAGACGCCGGCACCTCGACGCCGCCATCGAAGCGCCACGAGTGCGCGCGGCTGTAGCGGTTGTCGGTGAACGCGGCGCCGCCGCGCGCCCAGTGGATACTGGCCCGGTGCTCGTGCCCTGGCAATCGCTTTACCTCCGTACTTGCGCCCGTGGGATTGTACGATAGCGAGGTGAGTTCCTCCGACCTGCAGCTGCGCCGCGACCTGACGCTGACGCACGCCACCTCCCTCGTGGTCGGTATCACCATCGGCACGGGCATTTTCCTGAAGTCCGCCGCCATGGCCCAGGCGGTGGGTACGCCGGTGCTGGTGCTGGCGGCGTGGGTGGCGGCCGGGATCGTGGCCATGTTCGGCGCACTGTGCTTCGCGGAGCTCGGCGCGCTGCTCCCGGATGCCGGCGGCGAGTACGTGTATCTGCGCGCCGCCTTCGGCGAGGTCCCCGGCTTCCTGTACGCCTGCAACAGCTTCGTGCTCGGCGGGGCGAGCATCGCCGCGTACGGCGCCGCGGTCGCCATCTTCGTCTCCGACATCCATACCTTCGATAAGCAGTGGTTCGCGTACGCCGTGCACCTGTTCGGCGCCGACTACGGGTTGCAGTTCGGGACGCGCCAGCTGATCGCGATTGCCGTGATCGGCGTGTTCGCTGCCATCAACTGCGCCGGTGTCATGTTGGGCGGGCGCGTGCAGACGGTGCTGGCGGTCGCCAAGGTGGCGGCGATCATCGCGGTCGCCGGCGGGGTGTTCGCGTTCGGGGACGCGCACGACTGGTCGAACCTGGCGACGCCTGCCGGCAGCGTGAGCGGCGGCCTCGCCGGCTTCGGTGCCGCGATGTTCGCGGCCTTGTGGGCGTACAGCGGCTGGCAGTACCTGCCCATGGCGGCCAGCGAGGTCCAGGATCCGCAACGCAACCTGCCACGCGCCATCATCGGCGGATCGCTGCTGGTGCTTGCGATCTACTTGGCTGTCAACACCGCGTACCTGTACGCGTTGCCGTTCTGGCAGGTCGCGAGCGCCAACTCCACCGCCTACCCGGAAGCGCCCTCGGTCGCCGCGCGCGCCGTGCAGACGTTCCTCGGCACCCGCGCTGCGCCGGTCGCGGCGCTGATATTCCTGATCTCTACCGTCGGCTCGCTCAATGGCACCATCCTCGCGCGGGCGCGCGTCTCCTACGCCTCGGCACGCGACGGGCTGTTCTTTGCCGGCTTCGGCCGCCTGAGCCCGCGCACGCGCGTGCCGGTCACCTCGCTGGTGCTGCTGTGCATCTGGGCAGCGCTGCTGGCTGTCTCGGGCACCTTCGATCAGCTCACTAACATGGCGGTGATGTCGTACGCGCTGTTCTGGATTCCGGTGATGCTCGCGGTGCTGGTGCTGCGCCGCAGGCTGCCGCACGCAACGCGGCCCTATCGCCTGCCGGGCTATCCGTTCGTGCCGCTGGTGTTCGTGCTGGTCATGGTGTGGATCGTGATCAGCGCGCTGATCACGACTCCGAAGGAATCCATCGCGACGCTGGTGTTGATCCTGCTCGGCCTGCCGCTGTACCCGCTGTTCCGCAAGCGCCGCGCGACACGAGCCGCTGCCGTCACTCCGACTCCAGCTCCCAGAGCGTGAGCGGCGCGCCGCGCCGCAGCCAGAACCCCAGGCCCGCCTCGCGAAACTGGCGCCGCAGCTGCGAGCGGTACCAGTGCGCGCTGCGCAGGTAGACGTCGGAATCGGTGCGCCGCGGATCGCAGTTGTGCTCGAAGTCGACGCGCGTCAGGGCGCTGAAGTACAGCACGCCGCGGCACAGCCGGCCGAAATTGGCGAGCGCACGCCGCGCCGCCGCCGCATCCAGGTACTGCAGCACGTCGTAACAGATCACCAGGTCAAATGGCGCTGGGGTGCGGTACGCCTCGATCCGACCGCGCTTCCAACCATAGCGCCGGCACAGGTACTCGCTGCTCTCCAGTGCCACGTAGTGCGCCCGCGGCAGCAGGCGCCGCAGCGGCGTGCGCAGCATGCCGGTGCCACAGCCCGCTTCCAGGATGCGCCGTACCGGCAGCCCCACGTGCCCGGTGAGCGCGGCGATGAGGCGCGCCCGCGCCTGCATTTCGCGGCGCGTGGCGACCGCGGTGCGCGGATCGAAGTAGTAGCGCTGGTAGTACTCGCGGCCGAAACGCATCGCTAATCCGCGATTTTCCCCCGGGAATAGCTCCTCGGGCTGGTTGTTCATTTGATCTTCCGGATGTGTATGCTTGAACCATGCCCGCGCGTTGGTCAATAGGAGGGTTGCCTGATGAAACCCATTGCCGTCCGGCTCGCATTCGCGAGCGTGCTTTTGAGCGCCGCGCTGTCGGGGTGCATCGTGGCGCCCGCGCCCGGCTACTACGCAGATGTTGCCGTGACCGAGGTGGCCCCACCCCCGCCGCAGTACGACGTGGTCGGTGTCGCGCCCGCCCCCGGCTACATCTGGATCGGCGGCGCCTGGTTCTGGGAAGGCGGGCGATATGCCTGGCATCCCGGCCACTGGGAAGCCGCGCGACCGGGCTACCGCTGGGTGCCTCACACCTGGCGGCATGACGGCAACCGCTGGCACATGCAGGGCGGTCGCTGGGAACGGGAGGAGCGGGAGCGCCGCTAGACATCGAACCTGCCACCAGGGCGGCGGGCGGTCCGCATTTGCACTCGGCGTCTCCCGCGCTGCACACTTCGCCGTTCCGGTGCCGACCGGTCAAGCACGAGGAGCGGATCCATGAGGCGGACAGTGTGGAGGGTGGGCGTCGGGCTCGCGGCGACGGCTCTGGCCACGACTGCCCTGCTGGCGTCGCAATCGCCCGCCGCCAAGGCCCCGACTGACAGTGCGTCGGGCACTTTCACGCTCGCCAGCACGGATATCTCCACCGGCGGCAGGATCGCCGACAGCCAAGTGTTCAACGGTTTCGGGTGCAAGGGCGGCAACGTCTCGCCGGCGCTGTCCTGGAGCAATCCCCCCGCCGGCACCAAGAGCTTCGCGCTGCTGATGCACGATCCGGACGCGCCGACCGGCAGCGGCTGGTGGCACTGGGTCGTCTACAACATCCCCGCCAGCGTGAGTTCGCTTCCCGCCGGCGCCGGCGACCCGCAGAAAAACCTGCTGCCCGCAGGTGCCGTGCAGGGA
>Ga0209011_1000180_pt1 | contig 29326 bp, 34 predicted proteins | sample BlaSpr_A8_OM1_M3_FD_187986 | JGI IMG/M metagenome (GOLD analysis project Ga0209011, IMG submission 187986) | Forest soil microbial communities from Thunder Bay, Ontario, Canada - Black Spruce, Ontario site 2_A8_OM1_M3 (SPAdes) (version 2) | ecosystem: Environmental > Terrestrial > Soil > Boreal... | reverse complement strand
GCGCGATGAGCGGCGAAACCACCATCGTCAGCCCGCCCTCGACGACGGCCGGCACCCAGTAGCTGATGCTCTTGCCGGAGCCGGTCGGCGCGACCGACAACACGTCGCGGCCGCTGAGCATCGCCTCTACCACAGCGGCTTGTCCCGGTCGGAACGCATCCAGGCGGAAGACGTCTCGCAGCGTGCGTTCGGCCCTGTCGATCAACTCCCCGGAGTCTGACGGAATGTCGCGACGTGGTGCCCTTGACGAGGTGCGTCCACTGGGTTCGCGTTACGGTAGGTACGGCCCGCCAATCTGTCCGGCCCGACTTGTGCTCGCTACCTGACCCAAAGCCGCGATTTGCCGGTGACCGAACCGATCAGGAATTGAGAAGCGCGGGTCACCTAGCCGCTCGTAGCGTGACCGCCATGGACGTCACCACCACGACATTAGGAGTGAACATGACCGCCTCTTCCACCCAGGGAATCAAGACCGTGCTGCATCCCGTGTCCGACCTGGCGAGGGCCAAGGCGGTGTACGCCGCCCTGCTCGGCATCGCGCCACAGACCGACGGGCCCTACTACGTCGGCTTCGAGGCCGAGGGCCAGCACATCGGGCTGGTGCCGGGCGGTGGACCGCAGGGCATGACCTCGCCGGTGGCCTACTGGCACGTGCCGGACATCGAGGCGAAGCTCGCCGAGGTGACCGCCGCGGGTGCCACCGTGAAGGAGCCCGCGCACGACGTCGGCGGCGGCCGCCTGGTGGCCACCGTCACCGACCCCGATGGCAACGTCCTCGGGCTGCTTGAGGACCGATGAGTGCACCTCGCTCCCGCTCCCAGCGTCGTCGCGCCGACTGGATCATCGACCTCGGCCCCGGCGCCGGCCGCGACGGCGGCCGGATCGTTTTCGAGGGCACACCCGCCGACCTCGTCGCCGCCCGCTCCACCCTCACCGGCGAGCACCTCGCGGCTTAAGTGGCATGATCTCGCGGTGACCAGCAAACCCTCCACGGCGCAGCACCTGCGCGATCTGGTGTGGCTGCGCCGAGTCCGCGACCGGATCGACCGGGATTACGCGCAGCCGCTGGACGTCGAGGCGCTCGCCCGCGGCGCGCACATGTCGGCCGGGCACTTCAGCCGCGAGTTCCGGCTCGCCTACGGCGAGTCGCCGTACAGCTACGTGATGACGCGGCGCATCGAGCGCGCGATGGCGCTGCTGCGTCGTGGCGACCTCAGCGTCACCGAGGTCTGTTTCGCGGTCGGCTGCTCGTCGCTGGGCACGTTCAGCAGTCGCTTCACCGAACTTGTCGGTATGCCGCCCAGCACCTACCGGCGCCTTGAGCCGCACGCGACGGCGGGCATGCTGTCGTGTGTGGCGAAACAGGTGACCAGACCGATCAGGAATCGAGAAGCACCGGTCACCGAGCCGCAATTAGCGTGACTGGCATGGACATCACCATTCACTTGGCCTTCCTTCCGCACAACGACCCGGACGCCTCCCTGGCCTTCTACCGCGACACCCTCGGCTTCAAAGTCCGCAAAGACGTCGGATACCACGGGATGCGCTGGATCACGGTCGGCCCCGTCGACCAGCCCGGAACGTCCATCCTCCTGCACCCGCCGGCCGCCGACCCCGGCATCACCGAAGACGAGCGCCGGACCATCGCCGAGATGATGGCCAAGGGCACCTTCGCCGCTATCACCCTGGCCACCACCGACCTAGACGGCGTCTTCGCACGACTGCAGTCCAGCGGCGCCGACGTCGTCCAGGAGCCGATCGAGCAGCCGTACGGGGTTCGCGACTGCGCCTTCCGCGATCCCGCGGGCAACCTGATCCGCATCAGCGAGCTCCGCTAGCCAGCGACTTCACGAACCAGTGGTGGGCGTAGGGCTCGTCATTGAAGGGTCTCACCTCGCGGTAGCCCGCTGATCGATAGAGACTGATCGCCTCGACCAACGCTTTGTTGGTTTCGAGTCGCGTCGCCTTCGCGCCGTGTTTGGCGGCGTGCCTTTCCAGCTCGCTCAACATTCGCCGGCCGAGGCCGAGGCCGCGCGCAGAGGGGGCTACCCACATGCGCTTGAGATAGGCCGGCTCGTTGCGTTCGAACTTGAGTGCCCCACACCCGATCGGCTCTCCCCGAAGTGTTGCCCCCAGAAACAGGCCGGCCGGAAGCCGAAGCGCATCCTCGTCAGCAGGGATGGTTTTGGACGGATCGAATCCGCTCTCAAAGCGACGGTCGAGCTCCAGGAAGTACTGGTTGATGCAGTAGCGCGCGCGGGGATGCGCGGGGTCGATTGGAGCGATCTCGACCATCCCGGCGGTGAATAGCCGCTCGACTTCGCCCATTGCTGCAACCAGTCGAGCTTGCTGGTCCGCGCTTAGCGTGGCAAGAATCGATGAGGCCACCTCGTCGCTGCGCCGGTCGAGCACTGCCAGCTCGGCCCGACCCTTGCGGGTCAGGCGAGCGATGCGAATGCGCTTGTCGGAGGGCTTCGCTCCGACCTTGATCAGCTCCACTGCCTCGAGGGAGCGCAGCAAGCGGCTGAGGTAACCGGAGTCGAGCTCGAGCTGGGCGCGCACCGACCTGACGTCCCGGCCCTCCACGCCGATCTCCCAGAGCACGCGAGCTTGACCTAATGACAGTGCGCGGGCATGGAAGTGATCGTTGAGAGCACCCACCCGCTCGGTGACGATCCGGTTGAACCTGCGAACCTGCGTGATCGCCGCCCTGCCCATTCTCTGACTATAGTCAGAGAATCGTCGCCGTCAAGCGATCTAGACGGTAGTTCGGCTCGCGAGGAGCTCTCGGACTCGAGGAATGACCAGGGTGCCGTAGAGCTCGATGTTGGTCCGCGGCAACTTTACTTGCACTTGCAACAACCCTACCATCGGAATCCATCGGTCATTCCACTTCGGGCGCTGCCCGGGAACGCTGTGGGAAACTTGGGCTGAAGGTGTGATCGTGGCCCTGGCCGGTTCCGGCGAGTTCCTACCGTCGATGACCGATGTCGATAGGGAGCTTCTGCGGCTGGCGCCCGGTAACCGAGTGGCGATCCTGCCGACCGCCGCTGGGCTCGAAGATCCGGCCGCGTGGGGCCGCATGGGCGTCGCGCATTTCGACCCACTAGGCGCGCGCGCGACCCATGTGCCGCTGCACCGTCGCCAGGACGCGCTCGATCCGCTAATCCTCAACGCCCTGGCCGCCAGCGACCTCTTCTACTTCTCGGGAGGGCTGCCCGACCATCTTGTCGATTCCTTGCTCGGGTCACCAGCGTGGGACGTCATCTCCGGCCGGCTTGCCGCGGGTGCGGCAATCGCCGGCTGCAGCGCGGGGGCCATGGCCCTAGGAGGTTGGACGGTGCGGGTCGCGGTTCAGCCGTGGGGCTGGCAGCCCGGCCTTGGCCTCCTACCCGGGTGGGCGCTGCTCCCCCACTTCGACCGAACTCCTCCGGGGCGCCCTCGCGCGATCGAAGAGATGCTGGCTGCGCTGCCGCCGGTCGAGCATCTTCTGGGGATCGACGAACACACCGTGCTGCTTTGGGACGGTGAAGGCTGGAGCGTGCGCGGGCCCGGGCGGGTGGTCAACGTGCGCAGCGAGCAGGTGTTTCGCGCCCCGTCCCAATTGCCACTGCCGGCACCGGTCCCAGCCATTCCTATCTAAACAGGGTCGTGCGAGTGCATGAGCCGTAATGGCACTTGACCTTAACCTCCGGCGCGGCCGCCCTTAACCGGCTCACACTTACTCTTCGGCGAGCTTGCAAACCGCAGTAAGAGGGTGGCTTCCGTGGGTCAGGGCTGGCGCCGCGTCTGCCAGCAGGCCGCGTTACAGCACACGCGAGGTGCTGACGGGCCTGGCCTTCGTCGCGCCCTCGCTCCTGCTCTTCTCGATCTGGATCTTCTATCCCCTGGTCCGCTCCGTCTACCTGAGCTTCCACGCCAACGACCTCTTCGGCCGCCCCGCGAACTTTGTCGGCCTGGACCAGTACCAGCAGCTCTTCACCTCGCCCAACCTGCGGGAAACCATCTTCCGCACCGCAGTCTTCACCGTCCTCACGGTGGTACCGGCCCTCGTCCTCGGCACGGTGATCGCGCTCGCGCTGCAGGCCCGCATTGCGGGAATCGGCATCTTCCGAACGCTGCTGGCCACGCCCTTCGCCTTCTCGGTCGCCACCGCATCGGTGATCTTCCAGATCTTCTTCAACCCCGGAGTGGGCGTCTTCAACGGAATCCTCAACTTCTTCCACGTGCTGCCGGTCGGCTGGCTGACCAATCCGGCGACGGCGCTGGCCAGCGTTGCCGTGGCCACGGTCTGGCTGCAGCTCGGCTACAACGTGCTGGTCCTCTCCTCGGGGCTGCAGGGCATCCCTGAGGAGATCTACGAGGCGGCCCGCCTGGACGGAGCCCGCGGCTTCAGACTGGCGTTTCGAATCACGCTCCCGATGCTCACGCCCACCCTCTTCTTCCTCCTGGTGGTGAGCACCATCACCGCGCTGCAGTCGTTCGGCCAGATCCACATCCTGACCCGCGGCGGCCCGGCGGGCGCCACCACGACCCTCGTCTACAGCCTCTACCTGAACGCCTTCGCTTTCGGCTCGACCAACTACGGCCTGGCCAGCGCGATGGCGCTGGTGCTCTTCTTCATCGTCATTGCGGTCACCGCAATCCAGTTCGGCGTACTCGAGCGAAGGGTCTTCTACAGATGAAGCCAAAACCGGCCGCCGCGGCGGCGAGCTACACGCTGCTGGCGGCGCTTGCGTTCGTCATGCTCTTCCCTCTGCTGTATGCAATTTCGGGCAGCTTGATGACCGCGCGTGAGATCTCCACCTACCCTCCGGCCTTTCTGCCCTCGCAGCCCCAGCTGAGCAACTTCGTTGACGTCCTGAACGCGCTGCCGATCCCGCGTCAATACCTGAACAGCATGGTCGTCGCGACTTGCGTCATGGTGGGTCAGCTTGCGACCTCGATCCTCTCCGCCTATGCGTTCGCTTTCCTGCGCATGCCGCTGCGAAACCTCATCTTCGGCATCTTCCTGGCCACGATGATGGTGCCCTGGGAGGCGATCATCATCCCGAACTACTTGACGATGGCGCAGTACCACCTGATCAACTCGTACCCCGCACTGATCCTGCCGTTCCTGGCCGCCGGCTTCGGGACATTTCTGCTCCGGCAGTTCTTCCTCAGCTTTCCCAAGGACCTCTACGAAGCGGCAGTGATCGACGGCAGCGGCCATTTGCGCTTCTTGTGGTCGATCCTGCTTCCGCTCTCGCGACCGGCCCTGGCGGCGCTCGCGATCTGGTCCTTTCTGTCGGCTTGGAACCAGTTCCTGTGGCCGCTCCTGGTCGTCAACCGGGACGAAATGCAAACCCTGCAGATCGGCATCTCGAGGCTGCAGGACGTCGAGGCGGGCACGGCGCCCAACTTCATCCTTGCCGGCACGGTGCTGGCCCTTGTTCCGACGCTTCTGCTGATCTATTTCGGCCAGCGTCACATTGTCCGCGGCCTCACCGCGGGTGCTCTTAGGGGGTAGTGGTAAATGAAGCGACTCGGTCTTTTGCTGTTAGCGATATTTGTCACGGCGGCGTGCGGCGGTGACACTGCTCCGCAAGCAGAAACCCAGACGCCGCCGGCCGGCAAGACTGTCGAAGTGACCTTCTGGCACGGCTTTGCGGCAGGCGCCAACCAGGACGCCACCAATGCTCTGGTACAGAAGTTCAACGACTCCCACACGGGCAAGATCAAAGTGACATCTGTCTTTGCCGGCAACTACGATGACACCTTCGCGAAGATCAAGGCCTCGGTCACTACCGGCAACACGCCGCAGCTCGCGCAGATCTACGACCTCGGCACCCGTTTCATGATCGACTCCAAGAAGGTCACGCCCGTCCAGAACTTCATCGACCAGGACAAATACAACACCGACCTGGAGCCGATCATCGCGAACTACTTCACTATCAACAGGAAGCTCTACTCGATGCCCTGGAACAACTCGATGCCGATCCTCTACTACAACAAGGACGCGTTCACGGCGGCGGGGCTCGATCCCACCAAGCCGCCGCAGACGCTCGACGAGATCCGCACGATGGCGCAGAAGCTGACCAAGAAGGATGCCAACGGCCAGACTACTCAGTACGGCTTCGGCGCCGCCATCTACGGATGGTTACTCGAGCAGTTCGCTGCTCGCGCCGACGTCGAGATGTGCAACAACGGCAACGGCCGGGACAAGAACGCCACCAAGCTCCTGTCTGATTCGCCGCAGCTGGTCAAGGTGATGGACTGGTGGAGGCAGATGGTGGCCGACGGCCTGGCGCTCAACACTGGACGGCCGACCGCCAACGCGCAGACAGCCTTCAAAGCCGGCCGCATCGCCATCACCCTGGAGTCCACCGGCTTCCTGGGCGGAGCGATCAGCGGGTCCAAGTTCCAGGTCGGCACCGGTTTCTATCCACGCAGCGAGAGCTCGACTGCCGGCGGTCCGGCCGTCGGCGGAGCCTCACTCTGGATCATGAGCGACCACCCCGCCTACGAGCAGCGCGCGGCCTGGGAGTTCGTGAAGTTCCTCGAGACCTCGGAGAACATGGCCTACTGGCACACGAAGACGGGCTACTTCCCCGACACCATCAAGTCGCAGACCGACCCGGTCGCGGCCTCGTACAGGGCCAGCAGGCCGCAGTTCGACACCGCGCTGCAGCAGCTGCACCAGGAGAAGCCCGACAAGGCGACCGCCGGATGCATCCTGGGCGTGATGGCTCAGGCGCGGCAGGAGAACGAGAACGCCATGGAGAAGATCCTGACCACCAAAGTCGACACCAAGACAGCACTGGCCGGCGCGGTGACCGCCATCCAGCCCGCAATCGACCAGTACAACCAGGCAGTCGGGGCCAAGTAAGCGAGTCGGCGGCGTGACCGTCCCTTTGCGGGGCGGTCACGTCACCCCGCGTAGGCATCCATCACCTGCTGGTCATTTCCGAAAAAAGGAACTGCTGAGATCAAAGACCTCAACGTGACGCTGATGGATCCAGTGAAGAACACGTCCTGACGTGGGCCAGAACCTTCTGTTCGACGCGATATGGGTGCTTTTCATGGGAGTGCTTCTGTACCGGGCAGTGCGCTGGGTGCTGGCGCGTGGACGTGGACCAACACCACAGACAAAGGAGCGACAGCAGGCAATCACAGCCATTTGTGAGAAGCGCGGCATGGTGCCGAATCCGGTCGATTTGTCCCGCACTATCCTCGCGCTCATCCCGGGGCAAGGTCCCGTCTACGAGAATTCATTCGCGTCGCCCGACGGCAGCCTCTGGGCTGCGGACATGTGGACGCTCGATGAGAGTCAGAAACAGCCACATAAGTGGAACTCCTTCTCCATGGTGGCCTTTGCAGTTCCCGGCCTCCACCTTCCCCATGTTGGCGTGACGCGTAAGGGCCAGGCGATTTCCGCGGTGTTGATGAGCGGGAACACGGTGGAGCTCGAGTCAATCGATTTCAACGACCGGTTCATAGTCAAGGCAGAGGACCGCCGCGCCGCGGTCATGCTGCTGGACCAGGGCATGATGCAGTGGCTGCTCGATTGCGATGAGGTGAGTTTCCAGATCACGGGCGGCCAGGGCCAGGCTCTCATAAGACGGAGCGCCGAGCCGGGCTACCAGCCAGGGCTTGATCGGGGATGGAATCTTCTTGGACAATCGGCTGCGCCATTCAGCAACCCGCGGAAGGTTGAGCCGGTCGAGCTGGAGCTGCTTTTCAAATTCGTCGACGGCTTTGCTCCGCGTCTGCCGGAGCAAGTGCGCAGCGAGTTCGGCACGGCTCACCCCGCGTAGCACCCGCGCGATTCACGCGCTCCGTACCATCTGCACCCATGGAATCGTTCCTCCTCACTGCTGACGAGCTTCGCGCCCGCAGCGGCGGCAAATGGAAGATGTATCCGTCCGATGTCCTACCGGCGTTCGTGGCCGACATGGATTTCAAAGTCGCACCGAGCATCCAGGCCGCGATCAGCCGGCTCACCGAAAAGCAGGATTACGGGTACGGCCAGATGACGGACACAGTCGCGCTCTTTGAGGCGTTTTCAGAATGGATGTCCCGCCGCCACGGCTGGCGCCCTGACCCACTTCTAACCCACGCCCACACCTATGTCGTCCAGGGAGTGCTCGCGACGCTGGTCGCCTTCTCTGATCCCGGCGACGGCGTCATCGTGCAGACGCCGATCTACCCGCCCTTTCTGACATTCACCGCCGAGTCGGGCCGCCGCGTGGTCGAAAACCCGATGGTCCACGATGGGTCGCGGTTCGTGGTCGATGTCCAAGGCCTGGAGAAAGTCGCTGAGCAGGCGACGATGATCCTGCTCTGCAACCCGCACAACCCGAGCGGCCGGGTGATGACGCGGGATGAGCTCGAATCGATTGCCAGAATCGCCGCGAAACATCACTTGACTATCGTCTCCGACGAGATCCACTCGGATCTCGTCTACCCGGGAACGAAGCACATTCCTATGGAGACCATCGCGGCGGCTGCCGAGCGGACCGTGACGCTGACCTCGGCGACCAAGGGATTCAACATTCCGGGACTGCGCACTTCCATCGCCCACTTCGGCAGCGCGGAGCTCAAGGAGAGATACGACAAGAAATTTCCAGCGCACCTCCTCGGTGGCCCAAACCGCATCGGTGTCGCCGCCACCATCGCGGCCTGGTGTGAAGGCGAGGAGTGGCTGAACAGCGTGATGGTCTACCTGGAGCGCAACCGGCAGAGAGTTGCCGAGTGGGCCGCGGAGGCGAACCTCGGCCACTATTTACCCGAGTCGACTTACCTCGCCTGGTTCGACTGCCGGCGTCTGGACGTGCCGCCTGGCGTGACTCTTCAGCAGCACTTCCTGGAACACGCGAAGGTGGCGCTGAGCGAAGGGTCGGACTTCGGCGAAGCCGGCAAGGGTCACGTACGGCTCAACTTCGCGACCTCGGCGGAGATCCTGGAAGAGATCCTCGGCCGGCTCCGCGGCGCACTTCGCTAGCGATCTCCACCTGACGTAACGGGGCGGGCGGCCGGCACGTTCTAGTGATGGCGCCGAGCGACATGCCAACCAGGCTTGAAGGCGCAAAGGGAGGATCCATGAGAAGTTCCGGGACGTTCTTTGCCGGATTGGTGACAGCTTTTCTCGGGCTCATCTTCGTGCTCCTGTGTTTTGAGACCTGGGCGCTCTTCACGGGCCAGAAGCCCATCACCGATTACGTCCACGACACTGTCCACGCCTACCCCGCGTGGGCGTTTGCGTTCGCGATAGTGATCGGAATGTTGGTCGGGCACGTGTTGTGGGGAAGCCCCACCGCCCGAACCGCGAGGTCCTAGCGATGCACGCAACCCCCGAGGCAATCCTTGCGCTGTGCGGCACGACCTTCATCGGAGTGCTCGTGGTGCTGATGATCAACGAGACGCGATGCATCATCTCGGGTTCCGATCCGATGACAGACGGCATTCACGACCTCTCGCACCGTTTTCCACGCACGATGTACGCACTCGCGGTCGTGGTCGGACTAGTCCTGGGTCATCTCTTCTGGATCTGAGGCGATCAGCGTTCCCTCAGCGCGAAGCCGACCAGCGTTCCCGCAATTTCTTGCTGGCGACATAGCGGATGGAGCGGCCGCCGCCCTCCTGGTCGAGCCACCCGTCGCTGCGCAACCGCTGCAGGTCTTGGGTCGCGGTCGGGCCGGCGATGTCCGCTTCGCGGCGCAATTCCGCATTGGTCACCGGAAGCCCAAGCAAGGCCTGGTCCAGCGCGATGACAAAACGATCGGGATAGTGCTGCTCGCGCGCGAGATGGCCGCAGAACCCGTGTCGCGCATACGCGATCTCCAGCCAGCGCCGCCGCTCCTTGGCCTCGAACACATGCGCCTCGATGCAGAACTCAACCCAGGGAGAGGCATCGCGACCTGGGTCGAAGGCCAGACCCTGGACCTCCTCCAGGACGGCGTAGTACTCACGCGTGTGCCGGCCCAGATACGGCTCGATGGAGACCACTTCGGGACGAAGGAGTCCTTCCTTTGCCAGCGTCAAGGACTGGATGACGCGAGCGAGCCGTCCGTTGCCATCGCGAAAGGGATGGATCGAGACAAAGTTGAGGTGCGCCATCGCGGCGCGGACCACAGGATGACGGGCCAGGTCGCCGGCTCCCAACCACTTGGTGACTTCGTTGACGAGACCGGGAACTTCGCTTGCCGCCGGCGGCCGGTAGGGATCTCGGCCGAGACCGCGGGTCACGACCACGCCTCCATCGCGCAACCGGCCCGGGCCAGCCTGCGGTTGAGGATGGCAGATGAGGAAATGCAGGTCGAGCACGGTCTGCGAGGACCACTGAAATCGCTTGTCATCGGCCAGCACGGCGACCCGATCCATGGCCTGTGCGTACGCGGCGATGATTCGCTGCGTCTCTTCCGAAGGGCCACTTGGATGCCGTCCGGCGAGGATCTCGACGGTGTCCTCGAGGCTTGCGCCGTAGCCCTCGATCGAAGTCGATCCAACCGTCGCCTCGGCCGCGGCGAGCCGGCGCAGCGCACCCGTCCAGGGCTGTGCGGAGTCGCCCAGCTGCTGTGCCAGGTAGCGGCGCAAGGTGTCCAGCTCGTCCAGCCGGGACATGAGCGCGGGTGATTTGGGAGGCGTGGCGTAGATCGGCATGGGGAGGAGTATAAGCGAATAAGAGATTATTCGCTTATATGACAGCCGGGTCTGGATTCCGTCCCTTTGGCGCCAACGGGGCGTTCGCGAACAAGAATTCGATCCCGTTGGAGCCACCGGGGCGGAAAGCTGACAGGCGGCGAGGCTGGGTTTGCGATCCCGGGCCGAGTCGAAGGGCAAGGGGCGGCGTTTCTTCAGTGAGGTGATGAACAGATGGATCAAACAGCTCTAGTGGTGATCGGCCTTGCGGTGCTGGTGATCGTTCTCGTCCTGTTGTTGGGCGGGCGAGGCGTCCGCCGCGTCCGTCAGGGCGACCTTGTCGCGCTGTCCGACGATTCCCGCAGCCGCTACATCGTGGAATGGGACCGCATCGAGGCGCGCTTTGTTGACGCTCCCGAAGAGGCGGTTCGAGAAGCCGACTCAGTGGTGATGTCCGTGATGCGTGAGCGCCGGCACCCGCTCGAGGAGCGAAGCCTGCCGAAGGCAATGCGCGCGGCTCGCCGCGACGCGACGATGGGCCGTGGCGACAAGACCGAAGGCATGCGTCGCGCCATGCTCAAGTACCGCGAGGTGATGGAGATGATGGCGGGAGCGCGCAGCAAGGAGCGCGAAGGTCGACGCGAAATGGCCTAAGGAACGGCTAACCTACGCCTGGGCCTCCGGCAAAACGCGGCCAGGCGTCTAGAAGGTCCGATAGTCGGGAGACGACTTCCGACGCGCCGGCGATGCTGTAGATGTAGGTGAGGCCTGTCGGGGTGGGCAGGCCTCCAAAGCACGTGTCGCATGGCTTCTCCCCGATGTACCAGACGAGGTCGTTGGTCAGGAATCTCGGTTTGGCGCGCGCGGGCGGCGAGGTATTCGCGACGGTGTTCGACTGCACGCCGTAGTACCCGACGCCATCGACGTTGCCCGTGCGGAACGTGTACGCGATCCAGCGGCCCTCGGGTGACGCCTTCGGCCGGATCCACCGCAGCGGCAACATGGTGGACGCTCCGGTGGTTGGGTCCCAGCGGTGCACGGTGCCGGCGGCATCTCTGAAGAACAGGCGGCTCGGGTACGAGGCCCAAACCCCCATCGTCATCCCGGTGGTCGAGTAAACGAGAGTGCCGTCGGCCGCCTTGCGCACCTGGAGCGGTGCGGTCTGGCCGGTGCCTCCGGTGTGAACGGTCTGCACGAGCGCGATGTACTGGCCGTCGGGTGAGTAGCTGAGGAAGCTATCGTCCTCGTTTGGGTCGAGGCCTCGACCGGCCACCGGTGGGAGCGTGGTCAGGATGCGGTTGCCGCCGGCGGGGGTGACCAGGTGCCACGCGTTGACGTCCATGTAGGTGAACGACTTTCCATCAGGGCTGAACGAGATCTGGCCCGAGCCGTAGCCGTCGCCGTAGGTGGCGAGCACGGTGGTGGTGCCGGCGGCAATGTCCGCCTTGATGAGCTGCTTGGTCGCCGTCGCGTACGCGACCTGTGTGGCGCTGACGAACTGCGGGCTCACGGCTCCGGAATCGAAACGGCACAGCGTCTTGGCGTTGGCAGGGTCCTGGATGTCGCGGATCACGATGGTGGAGTCTTCGCCGACTCTTCCGATCACCAGGGTGTCGCCCACGGGAATGGCAGCGTCGCAGCGGACCAGCCCGGCGCCGCCTGGAGCGCCGGTCGGGGCGGCCGACGGGGCGGCCGATGCAGTCGCGGACGGACCGGTGGTCGGGCTGGACGTCGCGATCGGCTGTGCCGTTGGTCGTGCCGAGGCTGTGCTCGTCGAGGGGGAGAGGGAGCACGCCGAGAACGCCAGCGCCATTGCCACTGCCAGACCCCTGAAAATCACGCGGTAACCCTACCGGGTCAGTACATCAGCTGCCCAAGAATCCGGCGGGTTTCGGGTCCGAGCTTGGCTCGCAAGCTGTAGTAGGTCCAGATGCCCCGCTTTGCCGAATCGACGAGGCCGGCCGCCTTGAGCTTGGCCATGTGGTGGGAAATCGTCGGCTGGCTGAGCCCGAGGCCGGCGGTGAAGTCACAGATGCAGATCGGCTCTTTCGCTTTCCACAGCGACGCGAGCATGGTCAGCCGCGTGGGATCAGCCAGCGATTTCATCAGTTGGGAAGTTGCGTTCGCCCAATCCTCTTTGACGACCGGCAGCGCGCAGCACTCGCCGCGCTCGCGCAGGACCGGCAGTTCTTTCAACGCCACTCCACAATCATACAGAACCCATCGACGTTTATCGATGGGTGTGCTAGCATCGACGCCAACGATGGAACCAATCAGCGAAGTGAAAGAAGCAGTCCGTTCCAGGTACGCCGGTGTCGCCAAACAGCTGACGGTTCTGCAGAGTGACTCTGGCGCGGCATGCTGCGGGGTCGATGGCACGGACTGTGGCTGCAGCGGCTCCTACTCGGCTGGCGAGCTACAAGAGGTCGGTCTCACCGAGTCCGTCAGTCTCGGATGTGGCAACCCGACGATGCTTGCGCAGCTCGAGCCGGGCCAGGTCGTTCTCGACCTCGGGTCGGGCGCGGGCCTCGACGTTCTCATCTCAGCCAGGCGAGTAGCGCCCGGCGGTCACGCCTACGGCGTCGACATGACCGATGAGATGCTGCAGCTGGCAAACACGAACATGACGAAAGCAGGCGTCGAAAACGCCACGTTTCTCAAGGGATCGATCGAGAGCGTGCCTCTGCCGGATGCATCCGTCGACGTGGTGATCTCCAACTGCGTCATCAACCTGGCGGAGGACAAGGGCGCGGTGATCAAGGAAGCGTTCCGGGTGCTGCGTCCCGGCGGCCTGTTCGCGGTCGCCGACATGGTCGAGCTGGAAAAGCTGGATGCTGGTTTGAAGCAGCAACTTGATGCGTGGGCGGGCTGCATCTCGGGCACGATCCCGATCGATGAGTATCGCGCCGCGCTGCTCAGCGCCGGGTTCGCGGACCCCGATTTCCAGGTCCACTCCACCCAGACCATGCCCGGACGAGAGGGAAAGGTAGGGAAGGTGGGCAGCGCCTACATCAGGGCGAGAAAGCCCTAGGCGCGAGTCGTGCTTCCGCGTTCCGGCGGGCGGCGGCTTCCGTGGTGATGCCTTCGCGCTTCGCGCGCTCGAGGATCGCGAACACCGCGTCGCCGATGCCGGCGAGGTGTTTGTCGAGCGTCTCTCGCGACCAGCCTTGCACCTCCAGGCCGTGGCCGTGCAGGACACCGCCCGCGTTGATCACGAAGTCCGGCGCGTAGACGATTCCGCGCGCGGTGAGCAGGTCCGCATCGGACGGCTTCTCCAGCTGGTTGTTGGCCCCGCCCGCGATCGCTCGGCAGCGCAGCGCGGGAATTGTGCGGCCATTGATCATCCCGCCGGTCGCGCATGGAGCAAGCACGTCGCACTCTGTGGTGAGCGCGGCATCTGGCGCGACAACCTTGATGCCCTGCTTTCGCAATGCGTCCAGCCGGTGAGCATCGACGTCTGCCGCGATCACGTCGACGCCGGCTTCGCGCAATAGCTCGATCAATCGCCCGCCGACTCCGCCGGCCCCTTGCACCAGGACAGTTCGGCCGTGCAGCTCGTCCGAACCGAAGGCGAAACGGCAGCTCGCGCGAATCCCGTGAAACACTCCGACCGCGGTGTCGGGTGCGGTGTCTCCTGATCCGCCTGCGGCTTCGGTCTTGCAAAACACATATGGGCAGATCTCGGCGATGACGTCCATGTCGGCGGCTGACGTGTTCATGTCCGGAGCGCAGCTGTAAAGGCCGCCCAACGACTTGACGAACGAGCCGAACTCATGGAGTAGACGCTTGCGCTCCCCGCCCATCGGAAGGTTCGCGTCGGGCAAGGCGATCACTGCCTTCCCGCCGCCCATCGGCAGGGCGACGCTGGCGAACTTGAGCGTCATGGCCTCGGACAGACGGAGACCGTCCGCGAGCGCTGCGCTCGGCGACGGGTAGCTCTTCATTCGCGTTCCGCCCCCGGATGGACCCAGCCAGGTCGAGTGCACGCAGACGAACATCCACGTGTCCGTGCGCCGATCGCGATGCGTCGACACCGATTCGCCTTCCCACGCCGTCAGCAGCTGCTCCATCGAGCAGCGAGTTTAGGCGCCCTGGTTAGGCTGCGCGGGGACGGGTCGCCGGCTTCTTCGGCTCGCGAGCGTTGTCGCGGCTCGGATGCTCAACGACCGCAAGCACGCGGGGCGCAATGAACCTCGCCGTACGGACGACACCGCCTGTGCGAGTCAGCTCGCGAACCTCGACTGTGGTGCGCGAGCTGCGAACTTCGACCGTGCGACCTGCTTTGGTCGCCTCGACCGTGTACTCGCGGGCAGCGCCTGAGCCTGCGTCAACCAAAACTTCAACAAAATCGCCTTTTGCCACCTCCTCTTCATGCCCAAATCGGGCCGTTTTGAAGCGTCCTCCGGGGCGTTGTCCACGCCTCCCGGGAGGTGCCGAAAGGCTGGCGCGCCCACCCCTGGGCGATCGACCAAGGGCAGGAATCCAAAAGACAGCCGATAATGCCCCCCATGAGTTTTACGACGCTTCTGCTGATTGTTGCCCTGATCCTGTTCGTGGTTGCCGCGATCGGCTTCAACTACAAGAAGACGGACTTCATCGCCGCGGGCCTTGCGTTGTGGGTACTCTCGGAGCTCATTGACGGCCGGCTGACCCATTTGAACCTGGGCACGATACTTCTGCTGCTCGCGTTCATCGTCTTCGTGCTCGCCGCCATCGGCTGGGGCTACAAGAAGATCGGGTTGATCGCAGTCGGGCTGGCGCTCTGGATGGCTTCGATTGTGCTTCCAAGCTTTATCGGAGGTTAGACCGACGTGGCCTATTCAGCCGCGTACTCCGTCGACGTCAAAGCGCCGCCACAGGCCGTTTTCGATTACGTCGCGGACGTCTCGCGTCACGGAGAGTGGGGCAGCGCCGACGACCACATGAAGGCGACTGCGGAGCGGCCCGGTCCGCCGTCGACGGGCGCCCGCTACAAAGCCGAGGGGATGCTCAACGGCAAGCCGAACCAGTCGGTGGTGACCGTCACCGCTTTGGAACCGCCGAAGCGGGTCGCCTTCGACGCTGAGGATTCGAACTCGGTGTTCCATCACGAGTTCACCTTCAGCCCCTCGAACGGCGGGACGCATGTGGAGCGGCACGTGACGATGACCAAAGGGCCCTTCTACTTTCCGCTGGTGCTCTCGATCTTCAAGAGCACGGTGCAGAAGAACTACAACGGCGCGATGTCCAATTTGAAGGCCAAGCTCGACCGCTGAGGCCGGAGGCCGCTGAGGCTTCCGGAACTAGGCCTTGATCGCGGTCCAGCTGGCGACCCACTGGTCGTAGGGGACGCAGGTGTTGCTGCCGTCCGAACATCTCTGGAGCGGCGTCTTCCAGAACTTGAGCGCGTCAAAGTAGGCGGCCTGCTCGCCCGCGTGGTACGCCGCGCATGACCCCGACTGGAGGGCTTCCATCTCGGCGCACGCCTTCGTGTTGACCGGAGTCTCGCCGAAAAACAGCGCTTGCTGAGCTTGCACCTTCGGCGTGGTCACGTATGCGATCCACATGTAGGCGCAGTTTGGATGGGCCGCCTTCGCGGCCAGCATCCACGAATCGCCCCAGGCTGTCGCTCCCTCGGTTGGGATCGCGTCCGCGACCGGTGTCCCGGAAGCCTTGAGCTGGGTGGTCTGGTACGGCGATGCGCTGCCGATGAAAACCTCACCGCCATGGAACATCGAGATCTCGTCTGAAACCAGAGCCCAGTACCTCTTGATCAGCGGACGCTGCTCCTTGAGCAGGGCGACTGCGGCATCGAACTGCCTCTGGTTCAGCTCGTATGGGTCCTTGATGTTGAGGGTCGGCTGAGTCTTGCTCAGATAGAGAGCCGCGTCCGCGATCTGCATCGGGTTGTCAGGCACCGTGATGACTCCCTTGTTGGCGGGGTCGTAGATCGCGCTCCAGCTCGTCGGCGCGTTGACGAACTTCCTCGTGTTGTAGAGCAGATTGTTCGGCCCCCATTGCAGCGAGATTCCGTAGTGGACGCTGTTCACGGTGTTGTAGGCAGGTGCCTTGAAGACGGTCTGGAAGTTGTTGAACTCGGGGATCAGCGAGGTATTCATTGGAATCACGTCGCCGCTGTAGATGAGCTGCAGCGCGGCGTCGCCGGTCGCGGACACCAGGTCCCACTGGCCGCCGCCGCCGTCCTTCATGGTCTTCACGATCTCGTCCCACGAGGCCACGTATTTGGGGGTGACCTTGCATCCTGTCGCTGTCGTGAACGGCACCGTCCAGGACGAATCCGTGTAGCCCTCGGTCGTGAGCAGGTTGAGGTCGCCCTCACCGGTGCCGATCGCCGTCAGGGGCTTTACGCCGGCAGTCGGGGGTTGAAAGCCAGGGGTCGGGCTGCCGGAGGGCGGGGTCGTCGAGCAGGCACCGAGCACCAGCGCGGCGACCGCCGCGATTGCACCAGCACGCGCTACGTCAAGCAGATACTTATCGACCCTCACGCGGCCATTCAAGCAGATACGATCCGGCCTTGTGGACGTCGCCGGCGCTGTGAGGCGGCTCTGGCCTGGCAGGCACGCTCACGTGAGCGCGCTGGACGGTGGCATCACGAATCGCAACTACAGGGTCGAGCTCGATGGAAGCGTGTACGTGCTGCGTATGGGCGGCGTGCGTACGGAGATCCTCGGCATCGATCGTGTCGCAGAGCATGCGGCGAGCCTGCGCGCTCAGGAGCTCGGGATCGGCCCGGCCGTGGAAGGCTTTCTCGAGTCCGAGGGATTGCTCGTCACGCGTTTCATCGACGGCCGGTCCATCGCATTGGAAGAGATGCGCAGCGCTTCCACGCTGCCACGGGTTGCAGACGCTTTGCGCCGACTTCACTCCGCGGCCGCGATCCCAGGCCGGTTCGACGCCCACGCGGTTGTGGACGGGTACCGCGCCGCAGCCCTGGCCGGCGGCGTGCAAATACCGGAGGACTTTGCTGCCGCTCGCAAGGTGTCCGAGCGAATTCGAGAGGCGCGAGGCAACCAGCCGCTAGTGCCTTGTCACAACGACCTGCTGAACGCGAACTTTCTCGATGATGGCGCGATCCGGATCGTCGACTGGGAGTACGCAGGGATGGGAGATCGCTTTTTCGATCTCGCCAACTTCTCCGCCAACCACGAATTCCATTTGGAGGACGACAGGCGACTGCTCGCGGCCTACTTCGGCATCGAGAGGGATGCCGACCTCGCCGCCCTGCGGCTCATGCGCTTCATGTCCGACTTCCGCGAGGCGATGTGGGGGGTTTTGCAGACGGCGATCTCCGAGCTGGACTTCGATTTCAACGGCTATGCGGCGACGCACTTCGCACGGTTGGAGAACACTGCGCGCGACCCGGAGTTCACGCGTCATCTTCGAGCGGTCAGGCCAGTTTGAGCCTCCCCATCCGGCCGGCCGCTGTGCGTCCGGCCACCTTCCCCACAAGTGGGGAAGCAGACTTATTTGATTATTAGCTGCGGACGTGGCTGCCAAGTGGATCGTAGAGCGGTTCTTCAGCGATAGTGCCCGGGACCCACGTGCCGAAGATCTCGACTTCGACCGGCGTGCCGGCCGCTGCGCTGGACGGCACGTACGCGTACGCGATAGGACGCCCGACTGTATAGCCATACCCGCCGCTAGTCACCCGCCCCGTGATCGCGCCGCCAATCCGCACCGGCTCCGAACCGAGCGCGACCGATAGTGGGTCGTCGAGCAAAAGACACGCGAGTCGCGTCTCCGCCGGTGACTCGAGCTTCTTCAACAACGCCGCGCGCCCGACGAAGTCGCCTTTGTCGAGCTTGACGCAGAAACCAAGCCCGCTCTGATAAGGGTCGGATTCAGGACCGATATCTGAGCCCCACACTCGATATCCCTTCTCCAGGCGCAGGGAGTCGACAGCCTTGTAGCCTCCCGCGACCAGGCCCTTGGCGCCGCCCGCTTCCCAGATGGTGTCCCACAGCCGCAATCCGAACTCGGCGGGGCAGTAGAGCTCCCAGCCCAGCTCGCCGACGTACGTGACGCGCAAGGCAAGGCATGGCACCGAACCAACCGCGAGCGTCTGCGCGGTCATGAAGGGGAAGGCCGGGCCGGCCATCGAGGTTGGCGTCAGCTTCTGGAGGATGTCTCGCGCGGCCGGTCCCCACAGCCCGATGCAGGCATACGCCGCCGTGACGTCCTCGACCTGGACCGACCCGTCCTCTGGCGCGTGATCCCTGATCCAGAACAGATCGTGCTGGCCGAACGCGGTTCCGGTGATGACGCGAAATCTGTCCTCGGCCAGCCGCGTCACGGTGAAATCGCATTCGATGCCGCCCCCTTCGTTGAGCATCTGCGTGTAAGTCAGAGCGCCGACCGCGCGGGCGACGCGATTGTCGGTGAGGCTCTCGAGGAATGACGCGGCGCCCCGACCGCGCACCTCGATCTTCGCGAACGAGGTGAAGTCGAAGATCGCCGCCGCCTCGCGGCACGCAATGTGCTCGGCGCCGATCGCGGGCGACCACAGGCGGCCGGCCCAGCCGCGCGGACGCAGCGATTCATCCCCTCGTGCGGCGTTCGGCTCGAACCAGTTGGCGCGCTCCCATCCCGACTTCTCACCGAACGTCGCGCCGAGCTCGGAGAGACGCGCGTACGCGGGCGAGACGCGAAGCGGTCGGCCTGCGCTTCGCTCGTGGCCCGGGTACTTGACGTCGTAGTACGTCGAATACACCTCGCGGGTCCTGGCGAGCGTGTACTCGCGGCTGATGTAATGCCGGCCGAAACGCCTCGAGTCCATCTCCCATGCATCAAGGCCCGGACGCCCGTTGACGATCCACTCGGCAACCAGCCGGCCCATCCCGCCCGCGCCGGCGAGGCCGTGCGCACAGAAGCCGGCCGCGACCCAGAACCCCCGCACCTCCGAAGGCCCCAGGATGAATTCGTTGTCCGGAGTGAAGGCCTCGGGTCCGTTGATCAGGCGGATGACCTCCGCGTCCTTGATGGAAGGTGTGCGCGTTATGGCGTTTGTCATCAGAGGCTCGAATCGATCCCAATCCGGCTCCAGGAGCCTGCCATTGAAATCGGCCGCTATACCGTCCAGTCCCCACGGCTTCGGATCGCGCTCGTAGCCGCCCATGAGCAGCCCGCCGGATTCGGGCCGGTAGTAGACGAGCAGTGACGGATCTCGCATCGTCGGCATGTCCAGCGGAAGGCCGGAAGGTTTGGTGATGAGGTATTCATGGGCCATCGGGATGAGTGGAACGTTGACCCCCACCATCCGCCCGATCTCGGGGGCGAAAATGCCGCCGGCGTCAACCACCAGCTCGGACTCAATGTCGCCTTTGTCCGTGACGACGCGCCGCACGCGGTTGTCCCGGACCTCGATGTGTGTGACTCGAGTGTCCTCGCAGATCTCGGCGCCGCGACGCCGCGCGCCCTCGACCAGCGCGAAGGTGAGCTGGCTAGGATCGATGTACCCGTCGGTCGGAAGGAAGGCAGCTCCATGCACGCCCTCGATCGACATCGGCGGGAACATGCGCTGCGCCTCGTGTGCCGAGACGAGCTCCAGTGGGAGGCCGAACGTTTTCGCCCAACCCGCCTGGCGCGCCAGCTCTTCCATTCGTTCCTGGCTCGAGGCCAGGCGAAGCGAGCCAACTTCGTGCCAGCCTGTCGCGAGTCCCACTTCCTGCCCGAGCTCGCGATACAGGTCGACTGAGTTCATCATCATTCGGGTCAGGCTCAGCGAGCCGCGCAGCTGTCCGACGAGCCCAGCGGAATGAAACGTCGAGCCGCTGGTGACTCGCGCGCGTTCGACGAGAACCGTGTCGTTCCAGCCGAGCCGGGTCAGCCAGTAGGCGATGGCTGCACCGCCGACGCCGCCGCCGATCACCACCGCACGCGCATGAGACCTCAAGCCGGTTTCAAGAAGTCGAGCGCGCGGGTGTCTTCACAAGCGACCGGCCGGCGGATCCCAGCCAAGCGCCCGTGAGCCCGAGGAGAAGTCCGACAGTGCAGGTCAGGATCACCGGGACCGCTGCCTGCCGGCCGAAGCCCATGATCGCGCCCAGCGCCTCGGCAGCCGGGCCTATGCCGTACAAGATCTGGTCCGCGATCAGCAGCAGGCCCCACGCGAGGAAGCCGGCGGCTGCTCCAACCGGAAGCGCGATTCGGGTTCGCGGGTAGGCGATCCCGATCCCGATGCCGACGGCAAACGGCGCCCACCAGACGCCCACCATCACGGCCACAGTCGCTACGGCAGTGCCGATGAGCAAAGCCGCCACGACCCTCCTCACGGGTGGAGCCTCCACGTTTTCGCGCCCTTCGAGGAGGATGCTTGGCCGGCGGTGAGCATCGGCGCGTACTTGCCCCTCCACCACGTGTCAACGCGGTTTGAGTACCACATCGATGCCGGGTTCTCGCTCTGGCCGCCGGGGTAGATGCCCTGGAATGTGCCTGCGCCCCAGTCCACGACCATGCGCCAGCTCGGTCCATGGCTCGACGGTAAGCCGGGCGCTGCCAACGGTGTGTTCGCGTCGCCGCGGTCCGGTCGCGGTCCGTAGTTGAGACCCTTGACATGGGCCAGGTTTTCGATCACGCGCTGGTGCACCTTGCCCCACGTCCATTTCTTCGGGTCGGCGCCGAGCTGCTTCGCGAGCTTCGCCGTCGTGCTGCTGAAGGCCTTGCGAAAGGCGAGAGTCAAAGACAGCCGCTCGCATGCCGCCGTCGGGCAGGCGGAGGCGACTGGGGCGTTGCAGTTGGGCGGCGTGCAAACCGTTTTCCCGGCGAGCGCCAGCGTCTCGAGGTATTGCCCGAGCGCGTCATTCATCTCCGAGCGTTCGACTGGAACCTTCTTTGCCTTCCACCAGGGGTCGAAGCTCTGCGCGATGTACTCCTGCCAGAACGTCCACCAGATCGTCGCCGCGGCCGAGTCGATTTCCATTCGGTAGTCCCAGGCGGCGAGGAGATCCGCGGCCTGCTGGTCGCGGCCGGCAGTAGTGCCACCCGCCATAGCCTGCAGCAGGATCGGCGTGATCTCCGCCGCCAGGAAATCACGCGTGTCCGCCTGCAGCGCCATCATGTCGGCCGCGCTGAGCTTTCCAGTCTGGCTCAGCGCGCGGCGGATCTCGTTCGCCCGATAACCAGGGTCGAAGAAATTCGACGCGGTGCCGATGTAGTAGGGATACTCGGAGGTGACCTGGCGCTGGTTGGCCGACCAGATGAAGCCATCGGGAGGGTTGTAGGACTGCGGGATGTACTCGAACGGAATGGTGCCGATGACGTCGTACTCACCGGTGCCGGGCATCGGCAGCCACGGCTGCCCCTTGGCGACCTGCGGGTAGTAGCCCGCCGAGATCAGTCCGATGTTGCCCTTGTCGTCGGCATAGACGAAGTTGTGCGTCGGCGAGTACCAACCTTTCAGCGCGTTCCGGAACGCCTGATAGTCCGCGGCCTGGTTGATGCCCATCAGCACTTCCAGGTCTTGCGATGGAATGTTCCCTGCCCACCAGACGGATGTGGTCTGGCCGCGCTCGGTGATCACTGGGCCATGCACGCTCAACTTGACGGTGAGGTGCTCGGTCGGACCGCCGTGAACGGGGATGTCGTAGGCCACCGTCTTGTACTTGCGCGACAGCCCGTTCCACAGGTACTCGCCCGGGTGTGCGGCGTCCTCCTTCTCCAGGTAGTAGAAGGTCTGCTGGTTCTGCGCGTCGGTCAGGCTCCACGAGATGTGCTGGTTGTGGCCGATCAGAATTCCCGGCGTACCCGGAATGCCGACGCCGCTGGTGTGGAAACCGGGTGAGTCCACGGCCAGCTGGAACCAGATGGCCGGCAGCGTCAGGTGGAGGTGGGGGTCGCCGGCCATCAGCGCCCCGTTGCTCGTGCTCTTGGCTCCGGCGACAGCCCAGTTGTTGCTGGCTCCGTCGTGAGAAGCGACGAAACCGGCGGGGAGGGTGGCGAGCCGCTGATGCACGTCGGCCGCGGCGAGCGCGGCCTGCTCCGAGACCGGCTGCGCCGCCGTCGCGACGATGGGCACCACCGACGGCTGGATGGCGTACGGACCGGTGTCGTACGGCGATTGTGGATTTGGCGGAAGAACGGGAAACCACTGCGCGGTCAGGTCGGAGCCGAGGGACTTTTGCAGCAGCGCCATCACAAGCGGCGTGTCCGTGAAGTTGAGGGTCTGCGTCATATCGCCCTTGACGACGAGGGTGTCGATTGGTGTCCACGGCTTCGGGTGGTAGCCGAGCAGCGTGAACATCACGGGCAGCTGGTTGTCGGACTCGACCTGCGCGATCCGGTCGTTCACTCCCTGCGCGTACGCGACGAGTGCCTTGCGTACGCGGTTGTCAGGCGCCAGCGCGCTCCATTCCAGCTCCGCTGTGCGCAGCAAGCCGAGCTGCAGCTCGAAGCGGTCGCTGTCGAGCGCAGCCTTGCCGACGACCTCCGACAGGCGGCCCTCCCCCTGCCTGCGCAGGAGGTCCATCTGGAACAACCGGTAGCGAGCATGCACGTAGCCTGTGGCGAGGAAGACGTCGTGGTCGGTCTGCGCCACGATGTGGGTAGTGCCGTCGGCCTCGAAGGTGACGGTGACCGGCTTGTCGAGCCCCGCCAGGCGCAGCGTCTCGTTTCTGACCGATGCGTCGAGCGCCATGGTCCACGCGCCGGTGGTGGGGTTGAAGGACGGCCCGAGCGCGGGCAGCGGCCCTGCTCCGAAGAAGGAGGCGTAGAGGATCGCACCCGACGCGACGGCGGCCGCGGCCACGTTGGCGGTGCTCCTCGCTCGTGAACCAATCGTCATCGCGAGGAAGTTTGTACTCTTTGGGGCCGAGGATGGGAGAGGTGAACGCGACTCAGAGCCGTTCGAGCATTGACCGCTTCTCGGTGATCCTGGTCGCGGTGGCGGCCGCGTTGTGGGTTTCCGATGCCTACTTCCGCAACCAGCTGATCAAGCACCTGAGCCCGACGCAGATCGTCGTCGCGGAAGACGCCCTCATCGCGCTGTTCCTGCTGCCGGTCTTGTACCGCAGCCGGCACGAGATCATGGGCCTCGGGCGCCGGGGTTGGATCGCAGTGGGACTCATCGCGGTGGGCGCGCAGTCCCTGGCCACCATCCTGTTCACCGCGTCGTTCTCCTATCACGTGTTTGCCGAGACTGTCGTCCTTCAGCAGACGCAGCCGCTGATCGCGATCGCGCTGGCGTGGATAGTGCTCGGCGAGCGGCGCCGCCCGTGGTTCTGGCCGGCCGCGGCGGTCGCCCTGGTGGCCGTTTACATGGTGGTCTTCGCGAGAGATCCGTTTGCTCCGGTGTCGGCGCTGCAGAAGGGCCGGTTCGAGGCGGGACTCCTCGCGCTCGGGGCGGCGGTTTTCTGGGCCAGCGGGACGGTGCTCGGCCGCTATGCGCTGGGCTCGATCAGCTTCTGGACGATGACGGCGCTCCGGTTCACGCTTGCGCTGCCTGTGCTCGTGGTGATCGTGCTGTTCCAGTACGGGCCTTCAGGCTTCAGTCATTACCAGGCGAGCGACTGGTGGCCGAACCTGCTCTTGATCGCGCTGGTCCCTGGCTTGCTCTCCCTCCTCATCTATTACCGAGGGCTATCGCGCACGCCGGCTTCGCTGGCGACCATCGCCGAGCTGACTTACCCGGTCACCTTGACTCTGATCGCGACCGCGCCGCCGCCCTGGGGTTTCAACCAGCAGCTTTACCCCGCGCAGGTCCTCGGCACAGTGCTTCTGCTGGCCGTGATCGTGTTCCTCAACTGGTCGAAGGAGAAAGCGCCGCCTGTGGTGGTGCCGGCGGGCGGGCGAACGAGCTTAAGCCCCTCACCCTAGAACCCTCGCCCCGAGGGGGAGAGGGGAGTAGTCCACAGCTGCTGGGCGCGCACGCCCAGGCCGTGCACCACCGCCGTGAAGGCGTCGCGCTGTTCGAGCCGCTCCGCGCCGAACAATCCGGTGAGGTCCGCGCGAAACGCAGGAATGTAGGCCGAGCCGCCGGTGAGCAGCACGCGCTCCACTTCCTTCGGAGCAACTTTGGCCTCGACCAGCGCGCTGTCGATCGCGTGGCGGACGAGGTCGAGCTCCGGGCGGATCGTGGATTCGAAAGCCGAGCGGCGCAGCGTCACGTGCAGGCCCAGGGGCTCGAATCGCAATTCGATCTCGTCGTTGGTCGAGAGCGCGATCTTGGCCGCCTCGATCGCTCTGTAGAAGTCGTACGCGTGGCCCTCGTAAAGGAGTGCGTGGACGACTTCGGAGGCCGGGCCGCCGAGGCGCGCGAGGATCGAAGGGATGCCAGGGTCGGCCATGAGCAATCGCACCGAGCTGGCGGTGCGCAGCTCGTTGAAGAGCCAGTACGGAAGCACGTCGAGTCCGAGCGCGGGCCCGACGCTGGTCTCGAAGAGGACGCCGTCCAGGATCTCGCCGCCGATGGCGACGCCGGCGAGTCCGGCGATGCGCGGCTCGCCGCCTCGTGAGTCCATCACCGCGACGTCGAACGTGCCGCCGCCGAAGTCCACTGCCACCTCGACGCCGTGACGTACGGGCGTGCCAATGACGGCAGCAGTCGGCTCGGGAAGAAACGCCACCTGCGTGAAGCCCGCTTCGTGCGCCGCCTGCTCGAGCCGCCTGAACGCCTCCGCGTCGGAGGCCGCACGGTTTTCGGGGTCGGCGCCGGCGAAGACCACCGGGTGTCCGAGCACGACTGACGTCGCTCCTTCACCTGCCACTTTGTCCGCCTCGCCTTTCAGGCGCTTCAACACCACGCTGACCAGCGTGCCGACGCTGAAATCGGTGGCCCAGCTGTTGGTGCCGGCGAATCCGACCTTCGCCAGCTCGTGCTTCACGCCGGCGAGGAGTCGCGCGTCGCTGCAGCCACCGCCCTTGCGGTACTGCCGGCAATCGGTGTCCCACCCGTACGGGGCGAGAGGGCACTTCCAGCAGTCGGTCTTTTCGTGGCCGGACTTGAGGAAGGTCTTGACAGCGGCGTCGCCCGCCGCCTGGCGTCCGGCGCGATGCAGGTAGATGAAAGAGGGAAGGGTGCGGGCGGGACCGATGGGAACTACCTCGACGCGGTCCTCGTACGCGACCGATACCGCGCTGTTGCTGGTCCCGAAATCGATGCCATAACCGACCGGCGTAGTCACCAAGGGACTATAAAGGTCAGGCAAATGGCTGAATACGGAACTTCTGTCGAGTCGACCGCTTCGCCGGACAAGGTCTGGAAGGTGTGGTCGGACATGTCCACCTGGGGCGACTGGAACCCGAACGTGTCCACGATGGAGTGGCAGGGCGGCTTCGTCCAGGGCACCACTGGCGTGATGAACACAAAGGCCGGGCAGCATCACAAGATGCAGCTGGCCGAGGTTCAGCCCGGCCGGTTCTTCGCGCTCGAGACGAGCGTGATCCCGGGCACCACGTTTCGCTTCAACTGCAGGGTCGATCCGTTGCCGGGAGGCAAGACCAAGATCAGCCAGACGGTGGAGGTCAATGGCCCGCTGGGATTCCTGCGGGGAATGCTCGGCCCAGGGGTTTCGAAAGAGTTCGGGACCTTGCTGGCCAACCTGGCCAGGAAAGCCGAATCTAGTTAGGCGGGCTCAAGCGCGAAAGCACCGAGTGCACGAGCTCGGCTTCGCCGGGTTGGAGCTGCTTCAGGTTGCGCTCGATGCTTCGGACGAAGACCGTATGCGCCTTGGTGTACGTCTCCTTGCCCTGGGCGGTCATGAGCGCGTAGACGCCTCGACGGTCTGAGTCGCAAACGAACCGTTCGATCAGGCCAGCCTTCAGCATCTGCTCCAATCGCCTCGACGCGCCGCTGTCGGTGATCCCGACCACCCGCGCGAGGTCCTGGAAACGCAGCCTCTCATCGGGAGCCTGGCTGAGGTGGGCGAGGACCTGGTACCAGCCAAGCGAGATGCCCGTTTGCGGCTGCATGTCTTTCTCGATGGCGGCCACCAGCGAGCAGTGGGCGCGGGAGATGCCTTCCCATACCAGCTCGGCCTTACCACGGGCCGGTTTTGCCATCGCCGTAATCCTATTCACTATGTCTCACATATAGAAGGACGAGGGGCCGGTCCCGCCCGGCCCCACTTGGAGGAACCGTTACTTGGTCTTGCCGGCAGCCAGAGCCGTCTCTTCGACCTTGACGACGATCTCAGCCTCGACCTCGAGCTTGATGGTGTGGCTCGCGAACGGCACGGCGCCGGCGAGTCCGTCCCAGTTCAGGCCCCAGTCCAAGCGGTTGAGCTGGCCGCGGAGGCTGATGCCCACGCGCTCCTTGGCGCCGAACGGGTCGGGCATGCGGCCTTCGATGGTGGCGTCGAGAACGACGGGCTTGGTGATGTCCTTGATCGTCAACTCGCCGCGGACCTTGAAGTTCTCGCTGTCGACGGGCTCGATGCCGGTGAGCTTGAACGTCAGGTAGGGGTACTTCTCGGCGTCGAAGAAGTCGCCCGAGCGCAGGTGGGTGTCGCGCTGGTCGCTCCTCGACTCGAGGCTGGCGACCTCAACCCGGACCTCGCCGTGGGCCTTGGTGTAGTCGTCGTCGGGACCCTCAAAAGAACCCGCGAACTTGTTGAATTGACCCCGGACCGTGGTCACCGCAAGGTGCTTGGCCGTGAATCCGAGATGTGTATGAGCCGGATCGATTTCGTACTTGACCATTGATTGTTCCTCCTGGAAACAAAAGATTAGTTACCAGGTGATACTTGCTTGCGCAAGCAAGTATTCCAAAGGGCCGGGCTACTGCCGGGAAAGACAGAACCAGCCTGCCGCGGCCCGCTTCATCGCCGCATTGCCCTCGGATCGGGCGGGATGCGACCACAGCAGGCTCCAGGCGTGACCGAACCTCGCCACCAGCTCGGATGCGGAGACGCCGGCGGGCACCGGGGGAGTGGCGCGGGTGAAGCCCATCATCAGGAGTCTCGCGCCGGGCGCCGCTAGGGAGGTGACGCCATGCGCGTAGTCGTCTTTCTGAGTTGATTTCAGACCGTGATAGCAGCCGAAGTCGAAGATCAGGTTGAAGCCGGGCGCCAGGCGGAGGTCAGGCAGGCGGGTGACGTCGCCGAGCCGGATGTCGACAGTCGCGTGTGCCACCTCCGCTCTCTTGCGGGCCTGAGCCACCGCGCGCGGGACATTGTCGACAGCGGTCACGTTCCAACCATGGGTCGCCATATAGATCGCCTTCCCACCCTTCCCAGAACCGACGTCGAGGGCGCGGCCGGGCGGCAGCGCCTCGGGGCCTTCGATGATCTCGGTGAGCTCTTGCGGATGGACCTGGTCCCACGGCGTGAAGCCCAGCAGGTACATCAGCCGGTATGCGGCGCTCAGATGAGCCGGCTCCTGCGCTGGACGAAGGCGGCGCGCGAGCGGCGCCAGCTGATCCCGATCCCCAAGACCATGGCGGCGAGATAGACGAGCAGCGCAGCTGAAAGCAGGATGGCGCCGGCTTTGCCCGAGCCGACTCCCGCCACCAGCGGCGTCCAGTCGACTGTGGCGGCTCCATTGAGGAGAGCGATCAGGCCCGCGCCGAATGCGATCAGCGCAAGCGTCCATCGCTTCTCGGACCTCGACATCTGGCCTATGTCGAGACGGCGCTGGCGAGGTGCGACAGGGATCCGGCCGAGCCGCGTGAGCAGGAAGATCCAGATGGCGAGCATCACCACGCCGATGGTGAGAGCGATCCACGGATACGCGGTCTGGTCGATGGGCGAGAGATCGGCGGAGCCTGCCCAAGCGGCCATCGGCAGGGCCCAGATGAGGCTCGTCACCGCGGCAAAGCCGGTGCGTCCGAAGCGATCGACCCAGCGGTTCATCATGAGTACTTCTCCTGCAGGTACTGCTCGAAAGTGATCTTGCCGTCCATGTGGTCGGGGCAGAGGAGGCGGCCGGCGGCGAATTGCCGGCTGAACTTGAAAGGCAGCGGCAAGTTGACTCGCCGTTTGTCGATCTTGCGAGCCAACAGCCACGAGTCGGCGAGGCTCCAGAAGTTCCGCACCTCGGGGCCGCCGAAGTCCGGGAGCCGGCCCTCAGGCTCATTCCGGACCACCTCGACGAGACGAGCAGCCACCTCGACTGGGTCCACAGGCTGGAACTGCCACTTGAAGGGGATGGTGGTGATGAAAGGCAGCTTGGAGCAGGCCTCGAGGAAGGACTCCATCAACGTGTGAAACTGCGTCGCTCGCAGGATCGACCACGGAAGGATGTTCTCCTCGACTATCGCTTCGGCCGCGACCTTGTACTTGTAGTAGGGATACGCGACGCCGTCGATGCCGACGATGGACACGTAGACGACGCGCTTCACCCCGGCTTCGCGCGCCATCGCGAGAAGGCGACGCGTGCCGGTCACGTCGGTCGCGTGAAGCTTGGTCACTTCGGTGGTCGCGGAGGCGGCGTGGATGATGGCGTCCATGCCGACCACTGCTTTGGCCAGCCCTGACCCGGTGATGAGGTCGCCCTGCACCGCGTCTTCGTGACCTTTGGGGTTGCGGCTGAAAATGCGAGCGCGGTGCCCTGAGGCCCGCAGCAGCCTCACCACCTGACGCCCGAGGGTGCCTGTGCCGCCGGTGACTAGAACGTTCATCTGCGATCGATCATCGTGAGTGAAATACGCCGGACGTGCCGATCTCGTAGACTGTTGGCCTTGGCCGGTTCGCCGGCCCGCTCCGCTCGGGTCCTCTCTCGCCGTCACGGTAACGGTGTCCTGATCGTCGCGATCCAAATACGAACCTAGAGGGGA
>Ga0209011_1000179_pt1 | contig 29326 bp, 30 predicted proteins | sample BlaSpr_A8_OM1_M3_FD_187986 | JGI IMG/M metagenome (GOLD analysis project Ga0209011, IMG submission 187986) | Forest soil microbial communities from Thunder Bay, Ontario, Canada - Black Spruce, Ontario site 2_A8_OM1_M3 (SPAdes) (version 2) | ecosystem: Environmental > Terrestrial > Soil > Boreal... | reverse complement strand
TTGATCAAAAGGGACGGAATGAATGGCCTTTCCCGCCATTGCGCCCACGACTAAACCCAGGCGAGACCCAACACCCTCTTCATTGCACTGTTCCTTCTTGCTTTGCTCATTGGCGCGCTTGGTTCGTGATCTGACAAGGTGTTGCGTTGACCCCTTGAGCCGACCCGCCAAACGAGTGGAATCCGCTTAGCCCTTCGCCGCCTTCGCTTTCGCTTTCATTTCGCGCTTCACCTCGCGCGCCTGCGCCATCGTCTCGACCGAATCGACATCCGCGACGGTGTGCCAGTCCGCCGCGTGCTTCTCCCACCCGCGCGGCTTGACCCCGAACCTCTTGGCGAGGATCGCGACCAGGATCTTCACTTTCATCTCCCCAAAGCCCGGCAGCTTCTTGATCCGCGCCGCCAGGTCGTCCCCATCCCGAGCCTCTCGCCACACGGATCCCGCATCGGCCCCGTAGTCCTTGACTATCACCTGGCACAGCGCCTGCACCCGCGTGGCCATGCTGCCCGGAAACCGGTGCAGCGCGGGCCTCTCGCGAAACACTGCATTGAGCTTGTCCGGGTCCATCGACGCGATCTTTCGCACGTCGAGATGCCCAAGACGCTTCTTCAGCTCGTAAGGACCTCCGAAAGCCTTCTCCATCTTCACCTGCTGGTCGAGCACCAACCCGATCAAAAGGGCCAGCGGATCGGTCTCGAGCAGATGGTTGGCCGCGGGGTCTTCGGTCCAGACGATGGGCACACCGAAAACTCTACCTGGGACTCCAGAGCACAGGGCTTGGGTACCCTGTCGCGTTATAGCCACCGTGTCAGCGCTGCCGGATCCGCACGACATCTACGAGCCGGGCTCCCGAGAGGACTTCGACCGCCTCTACCGGACCGCGTACCCGCGCGTCTACCGCACCCTCACGGCCATCCTCGGTGATCTCGCCGAAGCCGAAGACTGCGCCCAGGATGCCTTCGTCAAAGCCTTCCAGGCCTGGAAGCGCTGGCGGCCCGACGCGCCCGCCGAGGCCTGGATTCACCGGATCGCCGTGAACCGCGCGATCTCGTACCGGCGCAGCTCGCAGCTCCGCTCGGTAGGCGAGCTGCTGCGCCGGCTCGGCCGGCCCGGTGGCGGGGACGACCCCTCTGCTGTGGCGACCAAGCCCGATCTACTCACCGCTCTGCGTTCGATCCCGCCGAAGCTGGCGGCAGCCATCGTGCTGCGCCACTACCACGGCTACAACAACCGTGAGATCGCTGCGGCGCTAGGCGTCTCGGAGCGCACTATCGGGACTCGTCTGAGCCAAGCTGCACGGCGCCTGCGGCCGCTCCTCGAAGAATCCAACCTGAATGCCTTCTCACTTGAGGCGGGTTCAGCGTTGTCTTCAGAGCAGGAAGGGAATTCAATTGCCGAACACTGAACACGATCAACTGGGCCCGAGTTTCGAACGGCGGCTGAAGTCCGCCCTCGATCGGGTCACGCCTGCGTCATCGAGCCCGCGTTACGCGTCAGCGGTCATGGGCGGCGCCAGGGCGTGGCCGATGGTGCCTGCCCTGGTTGCTGCGGGAGCGGTCATGCTCCTCGCCATCACAGCCTCCGCCTTCACCGGGAGCCCAAACCCGGTCGTCTGGGCGGAGCGGGCCGGTTCCACCCTCCAGTCAGTGGGCCACTCCGCCGAACCGGCGCCGAACCCGGAACCAAGCTCGCAGACTCAGCACAGCGCGCCGGTCGCCCCGGCACAGCAGTCCACGCACGAGCCTGATAGCGAAGCGACAGACACTCCTGAGCCCAAGGAGACCCCAGAGCCGAGGGAGCGACCTGAGCTTCCGGAGGCCGCCAGCCGTTCGGGAGACCAGTAGGGCCTTCCGACTTTCCCCCGGCCAGGCGTTTCTAAGCCAGTCAGTCGGATTTTCCTAGGAGGAACACACTTGCCAAGAATCAATCTGTCCAAGATCGGGTCCGCCTCGGCGGCAGCCGCCACGGGCGCTATTTTGGCCATCGCGCCAGTCTTCGCCCAGTCGACGCCGACTTCGCCGGCACCCGCCGGTGCCTCGGTGATCACGATCATCATCAACGCCGCGACAGCCGCCGAGATCCAGATCGAGCTCACCAGCGAGGTCGGAACGCAGGTTCAGGTAGCGAACGTCGATGACGGCGAGGTCGAGGATGTGGACGACGGTGAGATGGAGGACGACGTCAAGCCGGCCGCCACCACCACCAAGAACGTCACCGTGACCGTCAACGGCCAGACCAAGACCCTCGAAATCGAGACCGGCGACAAAGACTAACTTCGACGTTGACTTCCAGGAGGAGCCGGGCCGCGCCCGGCTCTTCTTCTTTTTAGCTGGACTGCGGAACCCGCGCCCGCTTCCAGTGAAGACCTCCGTCGTCGGTGAACGCGAGCCCGTTTCCGCCCTGCGTCGACAGCGTGGCCGGCACCGAAATCGACACCCACGCATGCTTCGCGTCCATCACGTAGAGATCAGGGCGATACAGCCAATCGGGTAAGGCATTGGTGACCTGGGTCCATGTCTGGCCGGCATCCGACGATTTAGACAGGATCTTTCCGCGCAGCGCCCACCAGTGGAGGGCATCCTGGTAGGCGACGGTGCCGGGCGGAGGCTGAATGTGCCTCCAGGTACCGCCGCCGTCGAATGATGTTGCCCGGAAGGACGGTTCGCCGCCCCGATACGCATCAGTGACGACAACCCCAGTTCGCGGAAGGAGCTGCACAACGGATGTAAAGAACGAAGTGGAGCTAAAGAATCCTCCTGGCGGCGGCGGAACTGTGTGCCGCTGCCATGTAGTGCCTTCATCGGCCGACGTGTAGACGTGCGGTGCTCCTGGCCCAGCGCCGTTAACCCAGGCTTCGGTGGGGCTGCGAAGGCTGAGTTGATACGACACGTCCTGCGGAAGACGAGGAAGGGGCTGCCAGCTCGTGCCGCTATCGCGGGTCACATACAGATCCGGCCAGGCGAGCAGCCAGCCATATTTGGGATCGCTGAAAGCGACCGACCCCACGTTCGGTTTCGGGAGCGTCACCGTGTCCCAGTGCACCCCGCCGTCAGCCGTGCGAAACAGCCTGTCGGTCACGCCGCGAACCAGAATGAAGCTGTGTGCCGCGTCCACTGATTGAACCGGCATTGCGCCGTAGTTGAAGAATTCGCCATCGCCCGATTGCTGCTTCGTCCAGTGATTCCCGCGGTCGACAGTTCGAAAGATGGCGAACTGTCCGGGTGTAAATGAGCTGTTCGGCGCGACGACCAGCGCCCATCCCGCGCTCGGGGATATGAATTCGAAGGTCACGTAGCCCCTCGTGACGAGCAGCGGGTCGCTGGATTCGCTCGATTCTGGAACACGTTGCGACGTCGAGGACTTGTTCGAGTACACGTAGGCGAAGCTCGCGACCGCAGTCGCGATCACGGCCGCCGCGATAAGTGCCGTTGCCCGCCGGTGGCGAGGCAATCAGAGGTGCGGAACTGGCGACAGCGACCAGGTCGCACCGCCGTCTCTTGTGACCAGGACGTGAAGGGAGCCGCCGCGCTCGGCATCGGACCCGCTCGCCCAGCCCTGTCCGCCCGGAAAGAGCCACAGGTCGTGCAGCGCGAATATTCCGGCCGGCAGCTTGGGGCGTAGGTCGTGCCACGTGCGACCGCCATCGGATGTCGCGTGGATGACGTTCCCGCCGGCCACCATCCAGTGGTCCTTGTCGATGAAAGCGGGATTGTCAGAAGCGCCAGGGAGGTCGGTGATCGGTATCGACACGCGGTCCGTCCACGTGCGCCCGCCATCTCGGCTTCGAATCGCCCACCAGCCCGCACCGGTCCGCGCGAGGAGGATCGCGTAGTCGCCAGGAAGAGACACGAGACTGCCTAGAAGCACGGGCTCACCACCGGGCAGAGCGGACTCCCACCACGTGAGACCACCGTCCTGGGTTCTTAGGAGGCGCTGAGAGGATCCTGCACCCAACCTCAGCCAGCCAAGCGAACCGTCGAATCCGAGCACGTACTTGCTGCCGTCGAGCGGAATCGCGCCCGCTGCCGGCTGGTCTGCACTCACCTTCCAGAGCAGGCTCCAGGATTCACCGGCGTTCGACGTCCACCACATCGAGGAGGGCTGCGCGGCCTGATCGGGGTACGCCCTGATGTCCTGATACCACCCTCTGGTGGCAGTGAGAAACCGCGCTCCCAGCCCAAACGTGTGACCGGGCGGCAGGGGAACAGGCCGCCAAGTCCGGCCTCCATCGGCTGTGGCCAGAAGGCCTCGACCGTGCTGCACGAAGCCATGACTCTCATCGATCAGCTGGATGCCGTACTTATCCCTCGATGACTCCGTCGGAATGGGAATCGGCCGCCAGCTGACGCCGCCGTCAGAGGTTCCGTAGACGAGGCCTTCGCCGCCGGTGGTCCGCAGAAATACCCAGGCAGAGCCACCGGGAGCGGCCTTGAGGTCGTAAAACTCCGCGCTCACGGGCAACGGACTGAAGGTGGGCATTGATCGGGGTGTCGAATGTGTTGAAGGCCACAAGCGAAGGTACGTCACCGCGCTCAAAGCCAGAACAACGGACGCGATGCCGATGAAAGCAATGCCGCGCAGGCGTCTCCGGTCGGTCATATGCGTCTTCCACTACCGAGGGTTGGCGGCGATGAACTCCTTGATCCGATCCAGCCCCAGCTTCAGCTCGTCTTCCGACTGCGTGTACGCGAGCCGGATGAACCCCTTGCCCGCCTTGCCAAACGCAGTTCCCGGCAGCACCGCCACGCCCGCCTCGCTCAGCAGCCGGTCAGCCAGCTCGTGCTCGTCGAATCCGGTGCCCTCGATGTTCGGAAACGCGTAGAACGCCCCCTCCGGGCGCGCACACCGCATGCCCGGAATCGCATTGAGCCCGTCCACGATCAGGTTGCGACGGTGCTCGAAGACTTTCACCATCCGCGCCACCGCATGCTCCGACTCGGGTGCGCTCAGCGCCTCGATCGCCGCCATCTGTGTGAAGCCGGCGGCGCATGACGACGAGTTGATCATCAGCGTGTCCAGCTTGGCCGCGAGCGCCTTCGGCGCCACCGCGTAGCCGAGCCGCCATCCTGTCATCGCGTAAGACTTCGAGAGGCCGTCCATCAACACGGTGCGCTCGCGCATGCCCGGATGCGACAGCGGCGACACGTGCTTGAAGCCGTAGACGAGCTGGCTGTAGATCTCGTCCGACACCACGAGCAGATCGTGCTTGTGAGCCAGCTCGCAGACGAACTCGACATCCTCAATGGTCAGCACGCCGCCCGTCGGGTTTTGCGGAGTGTTGACGATGAGCATCCTGGTCTTCGGCGTGATCAGCGAAGCGAGCTCGTCCAGGTCCATGCGGAAACCAGTCTCCTCGCGAAGCGTCACGGTCTTCGGCACGCCACCGATGAAGTTGACCTGCGACGCGTACGCCGGATAACCGGGGTCGGGCAGGATCACCTCGTCGCCCGGCTCGATGCACGCAAGCAACGTGAAGAGCAAGACATTCTTCGAGCCCGGGACAAGGACCACCTCGAGCGGATCGACCTCTGTCTTGAGCGTGCGAGCGACAAAGTTGGCGACCGCCTCGCGCGCCTCGAGGATTCCGCTCGCCGGCGTGTAGTGCGTGTAGCCGTTCTGCATCGCGGAGATGCCGGCTTCGACGATGTTGTCCGGAGTGGCGAAGTCGGGCTCGCCGATCTCGAGGTGGACGATCTTCTTGCCCTGCGCCTCGAGCCGCCTCGCCTTGGCGAGGACCTCGAACGCGCCCTCGGTGCCGAGGCGCGACATGCGTTCAGCGAAGCGGATTGCGCTCACCCAGAGATCCTAGTGTTCCGGTCCCGAGGTCCGCAGGATATTCGCGGCATCGACGGGCGGAGCCAAGGAAAGGGTGGCGCAAGGAGGAGCGCATCCGTGGATGCGCGACTCTGCAGCGCCGGGCCCCTTGACGCAGGCTTCAGCGCCACAGGCGCCCGCCCGTCTAGGACGCGAAGATCCAAGGAACTTCGGGAGCGGGACACTAATGGACGCCGATCAGAGATCCACCGTCGACGCCTATCGTCTGGCCGGTTATGTAGCCCGCCTGCTTGGAGCACAGGAACGCGCACGCGGCGCCGAACTCCGCCGGGTCGCCGAAGCGCCCCATGGGCGTGGCCGCCGCCCTGCGCTTCAGCTCCTCTTCCACATCGCCTCCCGCACCGGCCGCGAGCTGCCGGATCCGGTCCGTGAGGATCGCGTCCGGCGCAAGGCAGTTCACGGTGATCCCGGCGGGTGCAAGCTCGCGCGACAGCGTCTTGGCCAGCCCCGTCACACCGCCGCGAAGGGAGTTGGAAAGGACGAGCGTCCCGATTGGTTGGCGGACGGAGACCGAGGTGATGATCACGATCCGCCCCTGGCCCGACCGCTTCAGGTTTGGCAGCGCGGTCTTGATCAAGCGCACCGCGCTCATCAGCGTCAGATTGAAAGCCACCTCCCACATCTCGGTTGGCGTGCTCTGAAATGTGCCCGGCGGCGGACCTCCTGCGTTGACCACCAGCACGTCGAGCTCGCCGAGCTGCGCAATGGCTTTCTTGACCAGCGCTTCTGGATCATCCGACTTGGACAGGTCAGCGGCGAACCAGCCGGCGGCCTTGATCTCCTTCGCGGTCTTGGCGATGGCCGCCTCGTCGCGCGATGAGATGAACACGTCCGCGGACTCGTGGACCAATGCCTCGGCACATGCACGGCCCAGGCCCTTGCTCGCGGCAGTGACCAGCGCCTTGCGTCCACCTAGCCCCAGATCCATTCCGCAAATGTACCGAAAGGTGTCGTTGGCGCCAAAGACACGGAATGGTTGCCGAGCAAAGGTGCCGTTGGCGCCAAAGGCACCAAACCAGCCGACTGCAGCTACCCGCTCGTGTTGACGTACCACTGCGTCACGTATTGGAAGCGCTCCGCGGGCTGCACCACCTTGTTCATGCGCACGCCGTGCACGCGCGCCGACATCGCGTAGTCGTAGCGCGAGGAGTAGAGGAAGATGGCCGGCGCCAGGTCGGCCATCAGCGTCTGGAAGTCGATGTACGCCGCCAGCCGTGCCTGCGGATCGATCGCCGCCCGACCCGCCTCGAGGTCTGCATCGATCAACCCCCACCCTCGCGAGTACGCAAAGTTCAACGTGCTCGCGTCGGCGCCCGAGTGCCACAGCGAGTACTGGTCCGGGTCCGGCCCAACGTCGAACGATGCCAGCGCCATCTGGTACTTGCGGCCGAGCAGGTAGTCCTGGACCAGCTTCGACGCAGGAACTGCCTTGACGTCGACCTGGACTCCGATCTCGAGCAGCTGCCGCGCCAGCCCGTCAGCCACCTGCCGATTGGGAAACGAGTCCGCGGCGACCAGCTCAACCTTGAACGGCACCTTGTTCTTGGTCCGCAGCTTCGAGCCTGTCTCGATCACCCAACCCGCCTTGTCCAACGCTTGGGCAGCGGCGGGCTGGTCGAACGGATGCATGGTCCCGGCCGCGGCGGAGTACGCCCAGACGCCCACCGGGATCGGCGTCGGGTCAGGGTCCGCCCTTCCTGCAAGGACCTCGTTCACGATCCGCTGGCGGTCGACGGCTTGCACGAGCGCCACCCGCACCTTCGGGTCAGCGAAAAACTCCTTCCCGGCCCCGTCCGGGTTCAAGCTCACGAAGGAGTTGGTGAACATCCGCGACTCGAGCACTGAAATGTCGGAGCGCCCCTTGAGAGCGTCCACCTCCTGCGGCTGAAGGCCGCCCACCAGGTCGGCGATGCCCTGCCCGAGCGCCCTGATCGCCGCCTGCGGATCGTTCGCCGGATATTGGCGCAGCACCAGGTGGTCGAGATAGGGCTGGGGAACCGCGAACGGATTGCGGTCCATGTTGATCGCAAGTGCGCTGATGGCAGTCACCTTGAATGGGCCCGTGCCGATCGCACGCACGCCGCTGTACTGGCTGGCGGCGATCTGCGCGGGCGCCATGCCGGCGAAGAGATGCTTGGCGATGATGCCGACGCGAAGCGCCAGTGGAAATGAGGCGCTGGGCGAGCGCAGCGTGAAGACGACCTGGTTCGGACCGCCCGCGCCGATGCCAACCTGCCGCCAGAACTCCGCGCCAGGCTGCTGATACTCGAGGTCCTGAAGCACGTGGTACGTGAACAGCACGTCTTCACGATCGAATGGCTGGCCGTCGGCCCACTTGACGCCCTGACGGATGTTGAAGGTATAAGTACGGTGGTCTGACGAAACAGTCCAGTCGGTGGCCAGGACGCCGACGATGCTCTGCTGATCGTCGACCCCGGTCAGGCCCTGATAGATGAGGCTGTCGACGTCGCGCGTGCTGTCGACTGACTCGAAGAGAGGGTTGAGGACGCCGGCGGCGCCGACCAGCGCCTCGACGGCAGTGCCGCCGCGAGCCGGCTTCGGCACCGTCGCGACCGGCTGGCACCCGCCGAGTGCCAGAGCCACCGCCGCAAGTGCGGCGGCGAACAGCCGCCTACTTGAGATGGGTTCTCATCCAGATGAGGGCCAGCGAGCAGACCAGGAAGGCGGCGGTGAGCACCCAGGTCGTCCAGTAGATCTGGCGCTCGAGCCCGCGGCGGGTGCGATACCCGCCGCCGCTCCCATCACCGCCACCGCCGATGGTTCCGCCGAGGCCTGAAGCCTTCGGCGTCTGGATGAGGATGCCCGCCATCAGGAGGACCGCGAGAACGGCCTCCGTGATGATGAGCGCCTGCTGGACCTTAGCCATGGAACTCGGAGATTCTACCCAGGCCGCCTAGACCCATACGCCGGAGAACCGGGCGTTGATCGCGTCCCAATTGAGCGTGTTGAACCACGCGGTGATGTAGTCCGCGCGCTTGTTCTGGTACTTCAGGTAGTAAGCGTGCTCCCACACGTCGACGCCGAGGATCGGGGTCAGGCCTTCCATGTAGGGGCTGTCCTGGTTGGGATATGACTTGATCGAGAGCTTGCCGCCCTTGTCGACGAGCAGCCACGCCCAGCCACTGCCGAACTGGCCCAGCCCCGCCTTCTGGAGCTGCTCCTTGAACGCGTCGTAGCTGCCGAACGCGCTCTTGATCCCGTCCGCGACGCGGCCGGACGGGGCGCCGCCGCCACCCGGACCCATGATGGTCCAGAAGATCGAGTGGTTCGAGTGGCCGCCGGCATTGTTGCGGATCGCGGTCCGGATGTCCTCAGGCACCTCGTTGATGCCCCAAAGCAGGTCTTCGACCGACTTGGTCGCGAGCGTCGGATGCTTCTCGAGGGCAGCGTTCGCGTTCGTCACGTAGGTTGCGTGATGCTTGTCGTGATGGATCTCCATCGTCTTGGCGTCGATATGCGGCTCGAGCGCATCGAAAGCGTAAGGAAGCGGGGGAACTACAAAAGCCATGGCGGACAATCCTCCGTTGTAAAAAGACTGATTCTTTGCTTGGGAACCAGTCTAAGAGGTTGAGTGTTCCGACCTGGAGGCCTGCGCCCGGACTGCCTCGGCGCGCTGCTTGATCTCCTCCGGGTCGCCAAGGTAGCGCCACGACGCCGGTTTGAAGTCCGCGCGCAGCTCGTAGACGCGAGGCACGCCCGTCGGGATGTCGAGATCCACTACCTCCTGCTCGGTCAACCCGTCGAGATGTTTGACCAGCGCTCGGAGGCTGTTGCCGTGCGCCGCGACCAGCACGCAGGAGTAGCGAAGAAGGTCGGGCACGATGGCGTCATACCAGTAAGGCAGCATCCGCTCGACCACGTCCTTCAGGCATTCGGCGCCCGGCAGCACTTCCGGGGGCAGCTCCGCATATCGCCTGTCGTGTGAGGGATGGCGCGCGTCAGAAACCTCGAGAGCGGGCGGTCTCACGTCGTAGCTCCGACGCCAGATCTTCACCTGCTCCTCTCCGTAACGCGCCGACGTCTGAGCCTTGTTCAATCCCTGCAGGGCGCCGTAGTGTCGCTCGTTCAGACGCCAGCTGCGCCGCACCGGGATCCAGCTAAGACCCAGCTCGGCCAGCGCAAGGTCCGCGGTTTCGATCGCCCGAAGCAGCAGCGACGTGTGTACCACCTCGGGCAGCAGGCCGGCTTCTTTCAGGAGGCGACCCGCGTCGATCGCTTCGGTGTCGCCATGCTCGCTGAGCGGGACGTCGTGCCAGCCCGTGAATAGGTTCTCGAGGTTCCACGTGCTCTGCCCGTGCCTGAGCAGGATGAGCGTGCCGGGTTTAACGGTGGCCATAAACCTCGGCAGTGACTCTAACGATGTGCGCGAACTCAGCAGCGTCCAGACTCGCCCCGCCCACCAGGCACCCGTCACACAGGGGCAGCTCGACGTAGGACTCCACGTTCTTCGAGTTCACGCTTCCGCCGTAGACGATCCGTACCTTCCGCGCCGCTCCGGCCCCGATCACATCCCCCACCACGTTGCGGATCAGCCTCATCGTCTTGTACGCATGCTCCGGGTCTGCGCTCTTGCCGGACCCGATCGCCCAAACCGGCTCGTACGCGACGACCAGACGGGCGGAATCGTCGGCCGAGCAGTTGGCCAGGCCGGCCCTCACCTGCGCCTCGACCACGTGGTCAGACGTGCCGGCGTCGTAGTGTTCACCCAGTTCGCCGACGCACATGATCACGTTGAGCTCTGCCGCCAGGGCCGCCGCGGTCTTCTTGGCCACCATCTCGTCCGTCTCACCAAGGTGGATGCGGCGCTCCGAATGGCCGACGATCACCCACTCGCACAAGCCTTTCAACATCTGCGGCGAAACCTCGCCCGTGTACGCGCCGGACGCCTCCCAGAAGCAATCCTGCGCGCCAAGCTTGACGCCTGACTCGGCCACCACGTCGTAGACCGGGACCAGCCACGGGAAGGGAGGGAAGATCGCGACCTCGACGCGGTCGGCATGTCCCCTCGCCACCGACAGCACCCCGCGCACGAGGTCGAGCGCCTCGTCGGCGGTGTTCGGATTCATCTTCCAGTTGCCCGCGACCAGAGGTATCGGCGCTTCGCGGCTTTGCATCAGGTTCTCACGCTTCCTTGAGGATCGCGATACCCGGCAGCTCCTTGCCTTCCAGGTACTCGAGCGTCGCGCCGCCACCCGTCGAAACGTGCGAGAAGCGTCCCGCGAGGCCCAGCGAATCGATAGCCGCGACGGTGTCGCCGCCGCCGACCAGGGTGTAGCCCCCCGAGGTCGCGATCTCCTCGCCTATCGCCTTGGTCCCGTCACTGAAATCGCGGATCTCGAAAACTCCCATCGGCCCGTTCCACACCACAGCACCCGCGCCGCGCAACCGCTGCGTGAACAGCGCTATCGACTTCGGACCGATGTCGAGTGCCATCCAACCTGCCTCCACCGCTGACGCTTCCATGATGCGCAACGGCTCGCCGGCCTCCATCCGGCGCGCGCAGACAAGATCGACGGGCAGCAGCAGCTTGCGGCCGGCCGCCTCGGCCACCTCTTTGGCGGTTTCCAGGGCGCTTTCCTCGACCAGGCTGTTCCCGGTCGGATAGCCCCGCGCCTTGAAGAATGTGTTGGCCATCGCGCCTCCGATCACCAGCGCGTCGACCTTCTTCAGAAGGTTGCGCAGGACTCCGACCTTGGTCGAGACCTTGGCGCCTCCCACCACCGCCAGCATCGGCCGCTTTGGGTTGTCGAGCGCCTGGTGCAGGGCCGTCAGCTCCGCCTCCATCAGCTCACCGGCAAACGCCGGAAGGTAGGCGGCGACGCCGACCACCGATGCGTGCGCGCGATGCGAGCATGCGAACGCATCGTTCACGTACAGCTCGCCAAGCGACGCCAGCCGGTGCGCGAACTCTTTGTCGTTGGCCTCTTCCTCCGGATGGAACCGCACGTTCTCGAGCAGCAGGACCTGGCCGTTCTGCAGCTTGCCCACCGCCGTACGCGCCGGTTCGCCGATGCAATCTTCGGCGAAATGCACCTCACGGTCGAGAAGGCGGGCAAGGTGCATGGCGATAGGTCGCAATGAAAGGTCCGGTTCGACGCCTTGGGGGCGCCCGAGGTGCGACATGACGATGACCATCGCGCCGCGCTGCGCAAGGTGCACCAGCGTCGGCATGGCGGCGCGGATCCTAGCGTCGTCGGTGATGTGACCCTTCGACATCGGCACGTTGAAGTCCTCGCGCACGAGGACTCGTTTGCCGGCGACGTCGACGGAGGTGATTGATGCTTTCAGAGGGTCTTCGCCATGTGGGCGATGAGGTCGACCATGCGGCAGCTGAAGCCCCATTCGTTGTCGTACCAGCTCACCACCTTCGCCCATCCGCCGCCCAGGTCCAGCGTCAGCGGCGCATCGACTATCGACGAATGAGGGTTGTTCTTCATGTCCGAAGAGACGAGCTCCTCGTGGCTGACCGCCAGGATGCCGCGGAGCTCACCACTCGCGGCCTCCTCGAATGCAGCGTTGATGTCCGCGGCCGTCGCAGTCTTCTTGAGCGCAACCGTGAGGTCGACCACCGACACGTCGAGGATCGGCACGCGAAACGCCATGCCTGCGAACTTGCCCGCCAGCTCCGGCAGCACCTCTGCGACCGCGCGATTCGCGCCGGTCGAGGTCGGGATGATGTTGTCGGCGGCCGCCCGTGCGCGGCGGAAGTCTTTGTGCGGCAGGTCCTGCAATTTCTGGTCCGCGGTGTACGCGTGGATCGTCGTCATCATGCCGCGCTCGATGCCGTATGAGTCGTTCAGGACCTTCGCCAGCGGCACGAAGCAGTTGGTCGTGCAGCTTGCATTCGAAATGACGTGGTGCTTCTTGCCGTCGTAACCCTTGTGGTTGACGCCCATCACGACGGTGTAGTCCTGGTTGGTCGCCGGGGCCGAGATGATTACCTTCTTGGCGCCGCCCTTGTCGATGTGAATGCGCGCTTTGGTGGCGTCCGTGAAGAGGCCCGTCGACTCGACGACCACCTCCACGCCCAGGTCCTTCCACGGCAGTTCCCCTGGGTCCTTGTGGCTTAGGAACGCGACTGACTTTCCGTCCACCTTGATCGTGTCGCCGGCGGCTGAAACCGCGGGACCGAACGTGCCGAGAGCGGTGTCGTGCTTAAGCAGGTGCGCAAAGGTCTTGGCGTCACCAAGGTCGTTGACCGCGACGATCTCGAAGTCCGCCTTGAGCTCGTGGGCTGCGCGGTAGATGTTCCGGCCGATCCGTCCGAATCCGTTAATTCCTACTTTTAATGTCACGAAGCAATGTTAGGCGGAGCGGCGCGCTCCCTTTGGCGTCGCCGTCTCGTCTTTCAGGTCAGCCAGCTGCTGGAGCCTGCGCAGCCGGTGGTTGACCGCGGACTTCGAAAGCTTCATGCGACTCGCCAGCTCGCCCAGGTTGAGCTGCGGGTGCCTGGCGCGCCAGCGGGCCATCTCGCGAAGCGCCGGCGGCAGGCGGTCGAGCTTGCCCCTCGCCTCGAGCAGCTCGATCGCCGCCGCCTGTCGCAGCCCGGAGCCTATCGTCTTGCCGATGTTGGCAGTCTCGAAGTTGAGGCGCCGGTTCACCTGTCCGCTGACCGCGCGCACAACCCGCACGTTCTCGAACTCCATGACCGCCCGGCTCGCGCCCATCAAGGAGAGGAGCCGGACTATGGCATCGCCCTCCTTGACATAGACCACGTGCTGTCCGCCCCGCTCCATGACGCCGACCTTCGCTTCCATCGAGTCCGCCATCTCGGTGATCGCGGCCCCCCAGGTTGCTGTCGGGACGACGAACTCCAGGTGGTAGCGCGAGCTCGGCGCATTCACCGAGCCGCAGCCGAGGAACAGGCCTCGCAGCATCGCCTTCCTGTCGCAAGCAGCATCCGGAACGGCTTGCGTCGCTGACTGTTTGAACGCCGGCGCGACGCCTTGCGGCAGCGCCAGCTCGATGAAGAACGACATGCGCTTGCGCGTCTTCACGGGCTGGTACTTGGCCTCCATGTGAGCGATCGCCCGGCCGAGGCGCACGACCTTTCGCGCGACTGCGTTGCGCAGCAGCGAGAAGTAGGCGGCCTGGCCGTCACCCGGCCGCTTGATCAGCCTCGCGCGCGACCCGAAATAGATTCCGAGCAGCTCGCTGAGCTGACAGCATGGTCGGGCCGGCAGAAGCCCGGCCATCTCGTTCTTGACGTCCGCGGAGAACGAAATGCGGTGTACCTCCTGGAGAATCAAGTTTATTCTCCCTCTCCCCTTCGGGGAGAGGGTTGGGGTGAGGGGCTTAAGCTGGCCTCACCGTTGATGGAGCCTCACAGACTTCTCGCGCTCTATCACTCGATGGTCATGGCGCGCGCCATCGACCGCCGCCTCTGGACCAGCCGAGTTTCCGGGTTCGAAGGTGTACAGGTCGCCGCCGCCGCCGCCCTCCGCCCCGGCACCGACTGGGTGGTCCCAAATCCCAACGACCTCGCGCTGTGCCTGGCCGTGGGACTCTCGCCGCTCGACTTCATGCTCTCGCCCGAGGATTTCAGCTCCCGCTCTGCTCGCATCGTCACCACCTCCGGCCTGAGCGGCACCCACATAGTCCACGCCGCCGGCATCGCCTACGCGAGCAAGCTGCGCGGCCTGGACGAGGTCACCCTCGCCTCCACCGGCCACCGCAGCACCGACTCCGGCGACTGGCACGAAGGCCTCAATTTCGCCGCCGTCCACCGCTTGCCGCTCGTCTGCCTGGTCCAGGACAACCTGGCCAGGGCAAGTGCCGTGCCCGGACAGCGGGCCGCCGACGTGATCGGCATGCGGGCGGCCGGCTACGGGATGGCCGGCGAGAGCATCGACGGCACCGACTTTCAGGCCGCGCTCGAAACCCTGACCCGCGCCGTGGACCGAGCACGCGCGGGCGAAGGCCCCACCCTCGTCCACGCGATGGTCGTCGAGCTCACCTCGCTGACCCCGCGCGGCTCCCGCCGCACCCAGGAGCAGCTGGAGGCGATGTCCAACCAGGACCCGATCGAAAAGATGCGGCGCCGGCTCTACGCCTCGCAGCTCCTCGACGACACCACCGACGACCAGGTCCAGCGCGACTGCATCAGCGTGGTCGAGGCCGCTATCGAACAGGCGGGCTCAGCTGACCCGGCAGAACCGGCCGCGGCGCTGGACAATGTCTTTCAGTGACCTGTACAAGCCCGGCGTCGCGATTCCGCCCTGTTGGCGCCAAACGCGCCTATCCACCGCTCGAATTCCGCCCTTTTGGCGCCAAGAGTGCGCTTAGGGGGCGCGCGAAGCCGTGACTGAGATGAGGATGATCGAGGCAGTGCGCGCCGCCATCGGCGAGGAGATGGAGCGCGACGACCAGGTGCTCGTCATGGGCGAGGACGTCGGCCGGAAGGGCGGCGTGTTCGGCGCGACCGACGGCCTGTACGCCCGCTTCGGCGAGGCGCGCGTGCTCGATACGCCGCTTGCCGAGTCCGCCATCGTCGGCGTCGCCGTCGGCGCTGCCCTGAACGGGATGATCCCCATCGCCGAGATCCAGTTCGCGGACTTCATCCACCCCGCCTTCGACCAGATCGTCAGCGAGGCGGCCCGCACCCGCTATCGCTCCAACGGAGACTGGTCGGTCCCCATCGTCATCCGGACCCCGTTCGGTGGTGGGGTCCACGGCGGCCTCTACCACTCGCAGTCGATCGAGGCGTTCTACGCGCACGTCCCAGGCCTGAAAGTCGTCGTGCCCAGCACTCCGTCCGACGCGCACGGCCTGCTCAAGTCGGCAGTCCGCGACCCAGACCCTGTGCTCTTCCTGGAGCACAAGAAGGTCTACCGCCTCGTCACCGAAGACGTGCCCAACGGCGACCACCTCATCCCGATCGGCCCCGCCGTGGTGCGGCGCGAAGGCACCAAGCTCAGCTGCTTCGCGTGGGGGCTCATGACGCATTACAGCCTCGAGGCCGCCAAGCAGCTCGAGACAGAAGGCGTGAGCGTCGAGGTCGTCGACCTTCGCTCGCTGGCGCCGCTCGACCGCGAGACCATCCTCGAGTCGGTCCGCAAGACTGGCAAGGCGATGGTTGTCTACGAGGACAACCTGACCGGAGGATTCGGCGCCGAGATCGCCGCCATCATCTCGGAGCACGCATTCGACTCCCTGGACGGACCGGTCGTGCGCGTCGCGGCGCCGGACATCCCCGCGATGCCGTTCAACTCCCCGCAGGAAGACTTCTTCATGCCGAACCCGCAGAAGATCGCGGACGCGATGAGAAAACTCCTTGCCTACTAAGAAGCAACGGCTCCCCACTCGTGGGGAGCCGCCCGGCGCAGCCGGGCGGAGGGGAGGTGGCACGTCTACTGCCGTGCCAGCAATCAGTCCTGAGGAGTACGCAATGCGCCGGCAGGCGGTTGCCGCCGGCATGGACGCCGCAGGGCTCGACGCGATGTGCGTCTTCTACCCGGCGCGTGTGGCGTACCTCACCGGATTCCATCACGTCCCGACCGAACGTCCAATCGCGCTGGTGCTTGGAGCGAAGGGATTCGCCGCGCTTCTGGTGCCGGCGGTGGAAAAGGAACACGCGGAATCGTTGACCGGTCTCGAGAGGGTCGACGTGTACTTCGAGTACCCGGGAAGCGAGCATCCGATGGAGCGTCTCGCCGCGATCCTCACGGAGATCAACGCCAGACCGAAACGCACCGGCGCCGACCACGACGGCTACGTCCCGTACTGGGGCTATCGCGGCCCCCGCCTGAGCGAGCTGACCGGCGAGACGCCTTTCGACGCCGAGCCCATCATCGAGTCACTGCGAAGCGTCAAGTCGCCCACCGAGCTCGCGTGCATCCAGCTCAGCTGCGATTGGGCAGTACGCGCACATCACCGGATGCAGGCCGCCATCACGACCGGCAAGACCGAGATGGAGTGCTACGCCCCAGGCGTCATCGAAACGATGGAGGAGATGCTGCGTGAGATGCCGGGCTGGCGGCCGCGCGGGTTCAGGGGCAACGGCATCAACTCGATGTTCGTCGCGGGGCAATCGACGGCGATGCCTCACGGTTTCGTCCGCGGGCACGGCATCCAGAAGGGTGATGTGCTGGTGAGCGGAGCGAGCGCCGACATCGACGGGTACCTGAGCGAGCTCGAGCGGACGATGATCGTCGGCAAGCCGACCGCGGCGCAGGTCCGCGGCTTCGAAGCGATGCTCGCGCTCCAGACCCGCGCGATCGAAGTCATGGCACCAGGCGTGCCAGTGGGCGAGGTCGAGCTGGCCACCGCGCGCCTGGCCGGCGAGCTGGGAGTGGCGGACAACCTGCGCCATCATGTCGGCCACTCGATAGGGCTCGAGGGCCACGAAGCGCCGTTTCTCGACCGCGGCGACGAGGCGGTGCTGGAAAAGGGCATGGTGTTCACCGTCGAGCCGGGCGTGTACATCAAGGACCTCGGCGGTTTCCGGCACTCCGACACAGTGGTCATCACCGACGACGGCTGCCGCGTGATGACTGACTATCCGCGCGAGCTGAAGGACCTGATCATCACGCCGTAATCGTTTCCGGCTCGTGCATCGGCCGGACTTTGCTCGTGAACATGTGCAGCACCGTAGTGCCATCTGTGGTGTGACGCCGCACGCGATCCACTGCCATCGGAGGCAGCATGCCCTGGTCCTCGACGGTCACCACCGTCTCTCGTGGACCCACAGTCCGCCACACCTCTCCGACCATCTCTCGAGGCAGGCTCCCCGGCATGTAGACGTAACGGCGATTCCTCACCTGGCCGCGCGAGAGCATCTCAGCCCTGGCGAACGCGTCATGCGCCATGAAGTCTCTGAGGTAGGGGTCGGCCACCTCGAGCAGCTCGTGATGCTGGTTCGGATAGCGGTCGCCCCTGTAGAGGAACACCGCCCCGCGGCCGGCGGCGGCGCGGGCCGCCTCCGCAATCACGGCCTCGGCGGCCTGCTGGTCGTGCGGAAGGATGACCAGCACGTCGCCCGCCGAGGGTCGATTGCCGAGGGCGGTGGCGATGGACTCCTTCGCGCGCTGCGGCCGGAACGGAACCGGGAAAACGCTCGGCCTGCGGCTGCGGTAGTACCGATACGTCATGAGGCCGATGACCAGGCCGACAACAGTCAGTCCGCCCCCGAACGCGGTCGCAAGCGGCTTGAAGTACAGGTTCACAGCCCACGCGACGACGACCAGGATGGTGGTCACCACCCCGATGACGAAGATCGCTGCCGCTGTCCGCGTCCACGCCGGGCGTTCACGCCAGCGCACCACGTCGAGGCTGACGCACGTCAGCACGAACGTGCCCAGCAATCCGAATGCGTAGAGGTCCCCAAGCAGGTCGACCTTGGCATTCGCGCCGATGATGATGACGACGGGCATCAGGACTGCGGCAAGCACCGACCAGTGCGGAGTCACTCGCCATTTGTTCCGGCGCTCCAGCGCGCGCGGCAGGAAACCCATCCGCGCCAGGGCGATGAAGACGTGGTACGCGCCAATGATCGCGGTGTTGCTGGCGAAAACCAGGAGCAGCGCGCCCGAGATCGCGACGTAGTCGCCGAGGAAGCGACCGGCGACCTGCGCGCCGAGCAGCGAGATGAACTGGTTCGGATCAGCCTTCCCGTCGAGAAGAGTGGTCGACCACAAGGTCAGCAGAGGGCTCGTGACGGCCATCGTCACCACGACAGCCGTCATGGCTCGAAAGGCCACTCTCCTGCGAGGTTCGCGCATCGCCGGGGCGAGCTGCGCGACGCTCTCGAGTCCCGAGAACGCGAGGAATGCGGCGCCATAACCGGTGAGCAGGACTATTGGGTTGAGCGCAGGCCCTTGTGTGATCGCGCTGAAGCTGTGCAGCACGCCTGCCGGCCCGAGGTAGATCGCGGTCGCGAAAACCACAGCGAGCTGACCGCCTCCCGCCAGGCACGCGAAGATCGCGGTCGTCCGCGCACTCTCCCTGATGCCAAGCAGGTTGAGGACCATGAGGGCGAGGAGAGCGATGACCGTGGCCTGCAGCGCCACGCCCGACAAGAAGGGAATCACCACTGCGAGGTACAGCACACCGGACAGCGCGCTGAGCGCGGCGGTCAGGAAATAGTCGACAAGGATCATCAGGCCACCGAGCAAACCCGCAAACGGGTGCAGCGCCTGAGACGAGACGTTGACCACGCCCCCGCCTTCCGGATAGCGCCAAGTGACCTCGGCGTACTTGACACATAGGAGGACGAAAACGAACAGCGTCATCAAGACGAAGAGGGCGGAGCGCGACTTGAAAGGCCCGTACAGAATGCCCGGTACGTAGTAGACCGATGTGCCGATGTCCGCGAAGACGACGGCCCAGCACAGGAAGGCCCCAAGACTTCCGCCCCGGAGCTTGATCCGGCGCCGGGCAAGAGTGACGGCCTGGCTCACCTGGCAATCCTGTCGCGGCTCTCGCCGAGGTGGCGCAGGAGGCCGTCCAGCTCCTTGCGCAGCTGGTTCACCGTGCGCTTGGCGTCGCGGTCGTCGAGCTCCATGTAAGCGACCGCGGCAAGGTAAATCGCGGCGCGGTCGAGCTGCCGGATCGCCGCCCGCAGGACGAACCGCCGCTCTTTGGCGGTCCTGGTCTCGGGTACCTGGAGGATGGCGTTGCGGATGCCTTCACGCTAGAAGCAACGCTGTTTGATCGGCGTGGGCGCCCGGCCCCAAAACGTATGGATCCTGTATGGATCCCAGCTCGATCCTTTACCCTCGCGTGCGATGACCACCGACCACGTCGCTCGTCGAGGCCGTCGCCCCGGCGATGTGCGGGTCGTCGTCCGGCGCGCCGCCAAGCTGCCCCGCACGCTTGGAGCGCCGGCGCTCTTTGCCGCCTGTTACGGCAACGTGGGCTCCAGCATCTACTACGCCCTGGGCGTCACCGCCGCCTTCGCCCTGGGTCTCACGCCGCTGGCCATGATCCTCGCGGGACTCATCTTCGTCAGCACCGCGCTCAACTACGCCGAGGGCACCGCCGCCCTCCCCCACGCCGGCGGCAGCTCGAGCTTTGCCCGCCGCGCGTTCAACGGCCCTATCGGATTTCTCGTCGGCTGGGTCCAGCTGCTCAACTACACGGCGACGGTTTCCATCTCCGCTTACTTCGCGATCAGCTACCTCGGCGTGTTCGGCAAGTACATGCCTCTCTTCCAGGCCTTGAAGGTCAACGACACCTGGCATGTCGTCGCGACCGTCGTGCTCATCGGCTTCCTTGTCGCTGTCAACGTCGTCGGCATCCAGGAATCGAGCGCGCTCAACCTTGTGCTCGCGATGGCCGACCTGGTCACGCAGTTCGTGCTGGTCATCCTCGGCATCGTGCTTCTCCTGAACTTCGAGACCGTGATCCACAACATCCATTGGGGAATCGCGCCGACCTGGGGCAACTTCCTCGCGAGCATCTCGATCGCGATGGTCACCTACACGGGTATCGAGACGATCTCCAACATGTCCGAGGAGGCGAAGGACCCAGGCCGGAGCGTGCCGCGAGCCACCTTCGCCGTGATCATCGCCGTGCTCTTCGTGTCAGCGTTCCTGCCGACCATCGGCATGAGCGTGTTCCCGGTCCACCTCGACGCCGCGGGCCACTTCACGACCGACCTCGCCACGACATGGAAGGACGACCCCGTCGCCGGCATCGTCACGGGCTTCTCTCAGCCTCTCGCCTTCTGGGCAGGCATCTGGGTAGGCATCCTCGCCTTCACGATCCTGGTGATCGCCACCAACGCTGGCTTGATCGGGATCTCGAGGTTGAGCTACTCGCTGGCGGGAGCAGACCTGCTCCCGCGCCAGTTCGCGGCGCTGCACCCGAAGTACCGGACGCCGTACGTATCGATAGTGGTCTTCGGCATCGTTGCCGCAGTCCTCGTCCTGCCTGGAATCATCGTCGGTATCGGGGAGATCGACCTGCTGGGCGCTGTGTACGCGCTCGCTGCGACATTTGCGTTCTGCTCCGCGCACCTTTCGGTCATGCGGCTGAGGTTCATCGAGCCCAACCTCTACCGGCCGTATCGCATGCCATGGAACATCCGGTTTGGACGCGACAGCATCCCGGTGATTTCACTGGTCGGGGCGCTCGCCATCGGCACCGTGTTCACGCAGCTGATGTCGCAGAACATCTCTAACTCCACCTTTATCTACCTCGGTTGGGTCTTGCTGGGCGGCATCACTTTTGTCATCTATCGCAGGTATCGCAAACAGCCACTTTGGGAGCCGCTGGAGGTGCCGCCCCCGCCCGACCGCGAGGTCGAACGACTGGCCCCAGAACCACGGCCGAGCGAAGCCCGCTACCGCCTGGGCCGGCGCGAGCGCATAGCCGCGCACGCCGCCGCCGAGCCCGCGCATCGCCACCGCACGCGCCCGGGCTGGCAGCTCGAGTTCGAGCTCTTCTTCGCCCGGCACGGACAGGCCCGCGGGATCCTCATCGTCCTGGTGTTCGCGGCGGTCAGCGGCCTAGCGGTCGGCGTCGACCTGTCGAACTACGACCCGTTCGGCCCCGGCCTCGGCTGGTCGCCGGGCATCGTGCTCGTCGCACTGATCGCGGCATACCTGCTCAACCGGAGCCACGCCGAACAATGAATTTCCCTCTCCCCACCGGGGAGAGGGCTAGGGTGAGGGGCGGAAAGCAGGTCAGCCCTCCAGCCGGTACCCCACACCTGGTTCGTTGACTATGTACCGCGGGTTCGCCGGATCGTCACCGAGCTTCTTGCGAATCTGCGCGACCACGTATCGCGTGTTGTAGGTGTCGCCGATTGCGTAGTCACCCCAAACCCGCCGCAGCAGCGTCGTGTGCGTCACCGGCTTTCCCGCGTGGAGAGCAAGAAAGCGCAGCAGTTCGTACTCCGTCGGCGTGAGCCGCACGCTCTTCCCGCCGACGGTGACGGTGCGCCGCCCGATGTCGATCGCGAGATCACCCGACCTGATGATTGGCTCACCGGCCGTCACGTCTGCCTGCCTGCGCAGAACAGCACGAATCCGTGCCACCAGCTCCTCGGTGCCAAAAGGCTTGACGACGTAGTCGTCCGCGCCGGCATCCAACGCACGAACCTTGTCCTTCTCGTCGGGCATGACGCTGACGACGATCACCGCACCTCGCGTCGCGGGCCGCAGCGCCTTCAGCGTCGCGAAGCCGTCCATGCCCGGCAGCCCGAGGTCGAGGAGGATCACGTCAGGCCGCCACGACGCCGCCTCGCGGATCGCCTCCTCCCCGCTCCCCACCGCATGCACGTCGAAGTCGTGGTAGCTGAGACCCGCGCGCAAAGCCCGCTGCATCTCAACCTCATCGTCGATGACCAGGACGCGACCGCTCACGAGCTCGGCACCACCGGCACTGGCGCCAGCGGGAACGTGAAGGTGAATCGCGGGCCGCGGCGCCGGTTCTCGGCGCGGATCGTGCCACCATGCGCCTCGACTACGCGCTTGCATATGGCGAGGCCCAGGCCGCTGCCGCGCGCGCGGCGCGTCCAGAACGTGTCAAACACGTGATCGAGATCAGGTGTCGGAATCGGCGGGCCCTCATTTTCGACCCACGCTTCCAGCAGTCCGCTTCGCGGCGCCGCACCGACCTCGATCACGCCGTTTGGCGGAGCCCACTCATGCGCGTTCTCGAGAAGATTCGCGAGCACGCGGCCTGCTTGAACCTCGTCGACCGCCACCAGCGGCAGGTCGTCGGGCAGGTCAACCGCAAGTTGATGACCGGCCAGCTCGGTGCGCAGTTGGCGGGTCGCTCCGGCGACCAGGTCGGCGAAGCTCTGGGCTTCCCTGTCGAGCTCCAGACCCGCCTCGAGGCGTGACAGTGCCAGCAGGTCGCCGACCATGCGGTCGAGCCGCGTCGCCTGCCGGTCGAGGTCGACCAGCAGGTCCCGCTGATCCGCCTTCAGACCGGCTTGCGGCGCCGTCAGCGCGGTGAGCCCTGTGCGAAGCGAGGCGATAGGGCTCTTGAGCTCGTGCGACAGAGAGGAGAGGATCGCTGTCTTCAGCCGGTCCGAAGACTCGAGTCCGCGAGCCCGCTCCGATTCCAGCGCCGCGCGGCGGCGGTCCAGCAGCAGGTCGGCCAGCCCGATCAGCGCCGCCAGCATGCGGAGCTCATCCCGCCCCGCGACTTGCCCGTCTATGCCCATGACCGCAACACCGCTCGCAAGTGGAAGGTAGGCCGGCTCGGCCGCCCCATGGTGAGTTTGCATTACCGTCACGGCGCCATCCCGCACCGCGATCCCGACCGAGCGTCCGTTTTCGTGTGACCACCCTGCCTGCTTGAGCTCAGCTGCGCTCAGCGCGTCCCCGGCGAGGGCGCTCGGCTGTCCGGAGTCCACCGCGACCAGTGCGAACCTGTCGATGCACGTCAGCTCTGTCGCGCGGCCGCAAAGCATCGCAAGCGCGACCGCCACCTCCGATGATCGAAGCGCCTCCGTGGCCAGCTCGTACAGAGCGCGTGATTCGCGGGCGAGCGTTTCGGAAGTCGCGCGAGTGCGGCGCAGGGATGAGGCGAGCTGGCTGGTCACCAGCGCCACCGCGAGCAAGACCACGAGCTCGATCAGCTCGGCGGTACCTCTGACCGAGAGCGTGCCGACCGGCGGGACGAAGAAGAAGTCGTAGAGGAGAAACGCGGCGACGCTTCCGACAACCGCGGGCCACCTTCCCCATCGCGTGGCGAGCCACAGGACGAGAAGCAGGTAAAGGGCAGACATGCCCTGCACAGACGCCCGCGAGGTGATCAGCCCGATGACCGACGTGATCCCGATCACACCGAGCAGCGCGATTGCGTACGGCTGCAGGCGGCGCATCAAAACCACCGCACGCGGGCGCCATGCGCCTGGCTCGTGCCGAGCAGCTCGTCACCCAGCCGGATTTCGAACGTGCCCACCTCGCTGTCCAACCACTCCTCGCCACGCTCCAGCCGCAAGTAGTAGACAGATGCCTCGTGGATCGTGCGCGTGATCCGCATGCGCTGGTCGTCGTTGGCGTAATGCATGAAGGCCGAGTGGTAGACAACCGTCGCCATTCCATGGCCCGTCTTGGCAAGCTCGCGCTCGAGAAACGTCGCCGCGTCGAGGCGCTCCACTTCCGCCGGCACCTCTTTCGCGATGGAGATCGCGCCATCGAGTCGAGACAACCGCCCCAGCTGGTCCGCCCAGGTAAAGGCGCGGAGGGAGAGTGCTCCTTCGTCGGTGGTTGGGTCGATCGGCTCGAGGTCGCAGCCTTTGCGTTCGACGACCTCCGCGTCGCGGTCGAGAGGAGGCGGCACATCGAAGAAGTTGACCAATCGAACCGCCGAGCTCTCGTCGCCCCAGCCCGCTTCGCCAGGCTCGCCCGATTTGCCCGACTCGTATCGATAGCGATCCCACCTCAAGTTCAGACCCGCGCTGGCTCCGATCTCGAGGATCCGCAACGGCAGCCCTGTGCGATGGGCCACCTCGAGGAACCCGCCCAGGAGCGCGGCGCTGCGACCCACCTCGTTGGTCTGGCATCCGCGCGCCATCAATCGCCGAATCTCCGGCGTGTTCTCGCGCAGCGCCTCGCGGAAGGTCGGCCACGCAGCCTCCGCATCGCCGTCGCCCCCGACTGACGGATAGTGCGGCTCCAACGCTGGCGCGCGGCCTTCGAGGACCAGGCGGTGCACAGCGCCCATGAGACGCAGAGGCACGACAGCAGACTCTCCTTCTGTTTCGAACCCGGCCAGCGTCTCAGCTGTCGCGCCGGTGCCATCGGCCGCGGCCGCTTCCAATAGAGAGGAATAGAAAGGCGAGCCGAGGCTCGCGCAAAGGCCAGCCTGGCGCCGCAGCCAGGCGGCAACTACCTCATTCAGCGCCGGCAATGTCGATCTCCCGAGCACGATTCGCATAACCGGGATGCGATGGATGCGCTACGCGATACCAGGCCAACGTCTCGGCCAGAGCGTCCTCGAGCGCCGAAGGCTCGAAGCCTAGCTCGTGGCGCGCCCGATCGAGCACGTAACCCGCGGACCGCCGAGGATCCGGACCATAAGGGCTTGCTCCATCGGGCAGCTCCGCGAACGGCATTGGATGCAGCCGCGCAGGTTTGTCCAGCGCCCGCGCGATGCCCTCGATCAGATCACGCAAGCTCACCCCGTCGAAGGCCGCGTTGTAGGCCTTGTGCGTCGTGTCCTTGCGCAGGTCGCAGGCCAGCGCACAGGCGAAGCCGATGTCCTTCACCCACGACAGCCCCGCCTGTCGCTCATATGACTCGGCCGGCACCAGCAGCGGACCGCCATCTTCGACGCGCTGAATGTACGCGGCGATGCGCAGAGTGTGATCCGCGGGCCCGAACACCGCCGGCGGCCGGATGACCGTCCACGGAAAATCGCGCGAGCGGGCGAGCACCGTCTCGCACCACCGCTTGCCCTCGAGATAATCGAGAGTCTCCGGCGGGTCGCCATCGAGTGGAATGAAATCCTCCTCACGGGCGGGACTGCCGTTCAGGTGCGGATACACGCCCGTGGAGACGAAGATGTACCGCGCGCCTTTGAATTGGCGCGCGGCGGCCTGCACCTCGCCGGGCTGGTAGCACGCCAGGTCGAGCAAGACGTCAGGCTCGACCTGTGCGAGCGCACGCTTCAGCTGCGCCTCATCGGTCCTGTCGAATGCGACGTAGCTGGTGAAGGTGCCGTAAGGACGGTCCTTGCGGCCGGCGGCGATAGTTTCCACTCCGCGGCGCATCAGCTCCTTGCAGGCGGCCGCACCGATGAAGCCCGCGCCGCCCAGCACGAGCGCGCGGGTCACTTCCCTCTCCCCCCTGGGGAGAGGGCTAGGGTGAGGGGCTCAAAGCACATCAGCGTTCCGAGTCGCGCGCGGTGAACTCGACGTCGATGCCGTCCACGGTTTCGAGGCGGGCGGCCATTTCGGCCGCCATGGCCACCGACCGGTGCCTCCCGCCGGTGCACCCGAACGCGACGACGAGGTGCGACCGCCCTCGCTCGCGGTAATGAGGGATCGCCGCGCGCAGCGTCTTCTCCAGGTTGCCCAGCAGCTCTTGCGCGGCCGGCTGCTTCACCACGTAGTCGCGCACGCGCGGGTCGCGACCGTCGAGAGGCCGCAGCTCCTCGACCCAGTACGGGTTTTCGAGGAGCCTCACGTCCACCACCCACGACGCGCCGTCCGGGATGCCGTTCTTGTATCCGAAGGCGAGACAGCTGACCAGCAGGCGGTCGCGCGAGCGCAGCTGCTGCGCCAGCTCGCGGAGCTGCGCGATGTCGACGCGGTGATGCGCGCGATCGTGGCTGCCGCCCGATCGGCCGTCGCCGGCGCCGACGTGCACCAGCACGTACCTGATGTTCTGGGCATCGGCGTCCTTCAGCATCGCCACTGCGTCGCCGCGCAGCGGCAACACCGCGTCCGCCTGGTCCCACGCTGAAAGCCAGCGGGCGAGCTGAAAGCCGGAGTCGAGGAAAACGCCCACCGCCTCGTCGAGCTGCTGCTCTTCGGCGCCGCCCAGAATGACAAGCGTCATAGGGTTTCTTTAAGGCGCTTGGCGAGGCGCTCGGGCACGCCGAGCTTAACGATGTCCTCCACGGGCGCGTCACGGATCGCCTGCACCGAGCCGAAGTGTCGCAGGAGGATGCGCTTGCGCGCGGGGCCGATGCCCTCGACGGAGTCGAGCGGCGAGGTCAGCGCCTTGCGCGACCGGACTTTTCGGTGGTGCGTGATCGCGAAGCGATGGGCCTCGTCGCGGATGCGCTGGACGAGGAACATTCCCGGCGAGTTGCGCTCCTGCACTATCGGCTCGGCCCGCCCCGGCGCGAAGATCTCCTCCCGCTCCTTGGCGAGGGCAAACGTCGGGATGTCCGCGTAACCGGCGGACTCCAGAACTTCCAGCGCGGCGCTCAGCTGGCCGCGGCCTCCGTCGATGAGGATGAGGTCGGGTCTGCTGGTGAACGAGCGGTCCCCCACGGCGTCTGCCTCCTCGCGCCGCTGCGAGGACTCGAGGCGCTCGAGCCTGCGGCGCAGGATCTCCTGCAGCATCGCGAAGTCGTTCGGCCCCGGGACGTACTTGATCTTGAAATGACGGTAGTGGTCGTTACGCGGCCGGCCGTCCTCGAACACGACCATCGCTCCGACTGCCGAGTCGCCCTGGATGTTGGAGATGTCGTAGCACTCGATGCGCTTGGGCGGTGCTTCAAGGTCGAGAGCCTCCGCGAGCGCTGCCAGCATCGGCTCGGTCCGGCTGCGGTCGTAGTCCGCCTGGATGCGCAACTGCTCGAGCTCCTGCGCGGCGGTCTCTGCCAGCTGCGACACAAGAGCGCGTTTGCGTCCACGCTGCGGAACCTCGATGGTCACTGGTCCGCCGCGCTTCTGGCTCAACCAACCGGCCAGCAGGTCGGGCTCCTCCACCGGGCCCGGAAGGATCACAACCCGAGGCACGTGCGTCGCGCTCGCGTAGTACTGAAGCACGAAGCCGCGCAGCAGCTCGGCCTCGGCCACGTCCGCGGCGCCGTCGAGAGGGTGACCGTCGTGGCCGACCATCTTGCCCTGCCTGACATAAGCGACTTCGACGAACACCTCCGAGCCATGCCTGGCGTAGGCGATGAGGTCCTGGTCGTCGCGGCCGTGGGTCAGCACTTTCTGTCGGTCGGCGATACGCTCGATCGATTGCAGTTGGTCGCGATAGCGCGCCGCGTTCTCGAAGTCGAGCCGGTTCGCCGCCACCTCCATGCGGTCTTTCAGCTCATGCAAGAGCAGGTCGGAGCGGCCTTCCATGAACAGTGCGACCTCGTTGATCCGCGCCTTGTAGTCCTCCGAGCTGATCCTCAATTCGCACGGCCCTGGACATCGTTTGATGTGGAAGTCCAGGCACACCTTGCCCTGCTTGAAGATGTCGTCAGAGCAGGTCCGGAACGGAAGCAGCTGGCGGATCGATTTGACGGTGCCGCGCAGCGACTGCGCCGACGTGTAGGGGCCGAAGTACCGCGCGCCGTCGTTCTGCACCCGGCGCGAGTAGTGGACGCGAGGAAACTCCTCGTTGACCGGCAGCTTCAGATAGAGGTAGTTCTTGTCGTCCTTGAGCCGGATGTTGAACCGGGGCCGGTAGTTCTTGATGAGGTTGCACTCGAGGACAAGCGCTTCGACCTCGTTCGCGGTCGTGATGAACTCGAAGTCCGTCGCCTTGCGCACGAGCTCCGCGATGCGTTCGGTCTGCGGGTAGCCGGGATTGAAGTACTGGCGCAGCCTGTCGCGCAACCGCAAAGCCTTGCCGACGTAGATGACTTGGCTCCGGTGGTCACGAAACAGGTACACGCCAGGCCCGTCAGGGACCGCGCGCAGCCTCCGCTTGATTGCATCTTCCAGGGAAACCGCCACGCAGATCGATTTTAGGTCGGTACTTCAGGTGAGTCCCAATACACTGCCCGTGTGCAGCCACCACCCGGCCTGCCGGCGCCACCCCACCCCTATCCCAGCCCGGCCGCGCACCGCGCCCTGAACCCGTGGGCGATAGTCAGCATCTCGTTTGCCATCTCGGGCGTGCTCGGAAGCTGGTGTATCGGCGGTGTGATCGCCGTCATCACCGGCCATATCGCCCGACACCAGATCAAAGAGACGGGGGAGTCGGGCGCCGGCATGGCCCTGGCGGGCCTGATCCTGGGCTACGTCGAGATCGGCATTTTCATGCTCTTTATCGCCGGCTATGTGGCCTTTTTCGTCTTCTTCTTTACCTTTGTCGCCGCGCACCCCGGACCCTCGCCGAGCCCGTAATGCTCCCGGTAAACTGGTTCGCATGAGCACAACGCCTAGCCACCAGCCGTCGGGCAGCCCAACCCGCGTCGTGGGCCAGGAAACGGCTCCCTCCACAGTGGTTCCTCACAACCCCGGCGGCGCGATGTACACGCCCGCCGGAACCAAGACCAACACCCTTGCCATCGTGAGCCTGGTCACCGGGATCGGGTCCTTTTTCGGGCACATAATTCCGTTCCTGGGAGGCTTCACCATCGCCTTGGTTGCCATCGTCACCGGCTACATGGCCCGCAAGCAGATCCAGGAAACGGGCGAAGGTGGCATGGGCATCGCCACCGCAGGGATGGTCATCGGCATCGCCCACCTCCTGCTGGTCGTCCTGGTGGTCATGGCCGTGCTGCTCGCGATCTTCGCGATGGGCATCGCCCTCTTCGGCGTCAGCCGCCACTAACCCCGCCCGCGCCCCCAAATTCGCACACCCCTGGCGGGGCCCTCCCTACTTTTTGGCTTCCCTCCCCCAAGCCGACGCACCGAACCGCACCGAGCTTCCCTCGAATTTCGGCAGAGGTCAACCCAGCCTGTTAAGTTCCGATCGCCCGCGGGGCACCACGGGATTGCGTACTGTTGGCGCCAAACGCACGTAACCCACGCCACTCACACGTACTTCTGGCGGGTGGTCTCATGCGGTGCGCGCAACACCGGCTACCGTCAGCCCATCCTCGCGTGCTTTCGTCCTTGCAAAGGCACCGTTGGTGCCAGAAGTGTCGAATCCAGCGCTTCCAGGCCGGT
>Ga0209011_1000178_pt1 | contig 29407 bp, 18 predicted proteins | sample BlaSpr_A8_OM1_M3_FD_187986 | JGI IMG/M metagenome (GOLD analysis project Ga0209011, IMG submission 187986) | Forest soil microbial communities from Thunder Bay, Ontario, Canada - Black Spruce, Ontario site 2_A8_OM1_M3 (SPAdes) (version 2) | ecosystem: Environmental > Terrestrial > Soil > Boreal... | reverse complement strand
CTCATAGAAGCCAGTGAGGGTGCTGGACGTAAACAGAACAGCTTTCCCCCCGGGCAGCACCTGGGGCCAGCGGTGCGTGAGCTCGCCCACTTGCAGATCGAGGGAGGTCAACGGTTGAGGCATTCCTCCCGTCGACGATACCTTGGATAAGGGCGCTCCGAAGGACGGGGTGAACACAATCGTGCCGTCTTCGCCCCAGCTTCCACCCCGGTCATCGGGAGCATCGCAAAGCGTGGCCGCCGCGCCGCCCTGGACCGAGATTTTCTTCAGCTTGCCGTCAGCAAAGAACCCGAGCCATTGCCCGTCCGGCGAGAAGAAGTGATCGCGGGCATTCTCCGTGCCGGAAAGAACGGTGGCCCGCAACTGGTCAAGCGGGCGAACGTAGATGCGCCGTTTCTGGTCGGGACCTGCGGCGACAAAAGCCAAGCGGGTGCCGTCGGGTGACAGGATTGCGCCTGGCCCGAAGCCGATGACCGGGCTTGCGTCCGCACCAATCTCCGCGCTCAGGCGCATTGGCTGAGGCGGCTTCGGCGTGCGCAACACGAAGCCAATTGCGAATGCGATGGCGATCAATGCGAAGAGCGCCGCGGCAGCCCAGGCCAGGCGCTCGCGGATTTTGCGATGGGAAACCAGCGGAGCCGGGACGCCCGCTTGCGAACCTGCTTCGGCAATCCACTTCAGCTCGAGCAGGAGATCGCGGGCCGTTTGCCAGCGGTCTTCGGGGTCTTTCGCCAGGCAGCGGCGGACGGCGCGGTCGAGCGCCGGTGGCGTTAACGGCTGCAACGTGCTAATAGGCTCCGGGTCTTTTTCGAGCACCGCCGAGGCCACGCTGAGCTGGCTCTTCCCCGGAAACGCGCGCCGCCCGGTTACCATTTCGTAGAGCACCGAGCCGAAGGAGAAAATGTCGCTCCGCGCATCGACTTCTTTCCCTTCCACCTGCTCGGGTGACATGTACTGGAAGGTGCCGACGATCGTGCCCTGCTCGGTGACTGGCGTCGTTCGCGTCGCCGCAGCCGTCAGCGTCGCTCCAGCGACGAGTGGCGGTGCAGCTTTCGCCAGGCCGAAGTCGAGCAGCTTCGCGCCCGACGACGTCAGCATGATGTTGCCGGGCTTCAAATCGCGATGCACCACTCCGCTGCGATGCGCTTTGTCGAGAGCGTCCGCTATCTGGGTTCCAACCTTGAGCACCTGTTCGAGCGGCAGCGGCCCTTTTTCGAGTCTTTTCGCCAGCGTCTCGCCTTCGACGCACTCCATCACAAGGAACTGGATGCCATCCTGATTTCCAACGTCGTGCAGCACGCAAATGTGCGGATGATTCAGACTGGAGATGGCTTTTGCTTCGCGCTCAAAGCGCTGCCGCAGAATGGGATCCTCGGAGAGATGCGGGGGAAGAATCTTGATGGCGACGGTGCGGTCCAGGCGCGTGTCCCGCGCGCGGTAAACTTCGCCCATGCCGCCCGCGCCGAGCGGAGAAACAATCTCGTATGGCCCGAGCCTAGTGCCAGAGGTCAGTGCCACAGTGTCGTGGATTATACCCGCCGAAACCGAGGGCTGGCGATAACTCTTGTCCTTTGCGAATCCGCTTGGCTTCCTCAACGACTTCTTTCAAGTTTGTAAGGCTCATTGCGTACACGCGTGGTGCCCGCGGGTGCTAGTCTGATGTGGTGATGAAGAACCGCGACATGCAGGCGGCTTGGAAGTATCACGAGGGCACGAAGCATTCCTACTGGAGTGTTCGGAGCAATCCTCACTTTTTGGACTGGGCGAACCGGCCGCTGCCTTTCAAAATTTATCCGGCGAGCGAACCGATTCCGTTGCCGCGGGATGTGCCGCAAACGGGGGTAGCTGCGCTGGCCGCGATCTCAGAGCGCGTTCCCGCGGAGGGCGGCGATGCGGTCCCGGACCTGCAAGATCTGGCGCGCATTCTCTATTTCTCGGCAGGAGTTACCAAACAGCGAAAATATCCGGGCGGGGAAATATATTTTCGCGCCGCAGCCTGCACGGGTGCTCTCTATGAAATCGAACTGTACGTGGTGACTGGCGAGCTCAAAGGCCTGGATGCCAGCGTGTATCACTTCAATCCGGCGGACGTGTCGCTACAGCCGCTGCGCAAGGGTGACTTTCGCGGGAACCTGGCCAGGGCGACGGCGATGGAGCCCGCCGTGGCTCGTGCGCCCGCGACGATCGTCTGCACAGGAACGTATTGGCGAAACGCATGGAAGTACGGGGCGCGCACGTATCGCCATTTTGGTTGGGATAACGGCACCTTGCTGGCGAATATGCTGGCGGTTTCTACAGCCTCGGGGTTGCCGGCCGAGATCGTGCTTGGATTTGTGGACGCCGAGGTGAACCGCCTGCTTGATCTCGATACCCGGCGTGAGGTTTCCCTGTGCCTTGTTCCGATTGGGCGCGCATCGGAGAGTTCGCTGCCGGCCCCGAGAGAGGCATCAGTGCTCGGCCTGGAGACTATCCCGCTTTCAGAGCGTGAGGTCGAGTATCCCGCCATGCTTGAGATGCACGAAGCGTCTTCGCTTGCGTCCGAAGAAGAAGTAGAGCAGTGGCGCGAGCGTGGGAAGCGACTGGTCTCCTCATCTTCCGCTCCGACGGGCGAGGAAATTCGGCTGCAGCCACTGCGGAAAGAAGAACAGCCCGCGGACACGATCGAGCAAGTGATCCTGCGCCGCGGCTCTACCCGAGCATTCGATCCGACGGCATCCGTTACGCTGGCACAACTCTCGACAATTCTCGACTGTGCGACGCGAGGTCTTCCGGCTGACTTTCTTGAGCCCGGCGCGCAGCTCAACGACATTTACCTGATCGCGCATGCGGTGCAAGGGCTTGCGCCGGGTGCTTACTCCTTCCGCCGCGAGCGGAACACCCTGGAGCTTTTGAAGCCCGGGAAATTCCGCGCGGAGACCTACCGCCTTGGACTGGAGCAGCAGTTGCCAGCGGACGCCTGCGTGGACGTCTTCTTTCTCGCCGACTTGAATCGCATCCTGGAGATATATGGAAACCGCGGTTACCGGGCCGTCCAACTGGAGGCGGGCACGATCGGGGGCAAGATGTACCTGGCTACGTATGCCCTGCGGCTGGGTGCGAGCGGGCTGACATTTTTCGACGACGAGGTGGTTCAATTCTTTTCGCTGCATGCGAAAGACAAGAGTGCGATTTTCCTGCTTGCGATCGGCAAGCCGCTTAAACGCAAACCACAGTAGGCCGCTACTCTTCTTACCACTACGCGACTTGGGACCAGAAGGTGGCGTCGCGGGAGGCTAGGAGGGCGTCTTTACGGGCGTCCCAGCGGAGGAAATGCGGGGTATTGGTGTGGAGGCGATGGTGTTCGCGAGTGGCCCAGACTTCGTGGAGCAGGAAGGCGCCGGGGATTTCAATGGCGCGGTGCAGGTCGTAAGTGAGGCAGCCTTCTTCGCGGCGGGTGGGGGCGATGAGGGCGCGGAGCTCGGCTTCGAGCAAGATTTCTTGACCTTGTTTTGCGCGCAGGATCACGACTAGGGTTACTGCGTGTTTGGGGAGCTTAGCGGCTGCTTTTGTCCGGCGGCGACGAGCGGGCTTACGTGTGGGCGACGTTTTCTTTCTCTTAGGCTTCGCCATAGTGGCGGGGATTGTACTCCAATCAGGCGAAAAGAAAAGGCGATCCGGCGGCGGCAAGACCGCCGTGCTTCAAAGCGGTGGCGAGACACCGCACTCCAAAACGAGAGAGATTGCCGAGCAGGGGCGCAGCATGCTGCGCCCCTACGAGGGAAAGCTATTTTCCGGCGAGGTTGCGCCCGGCGTTTAGGTTGTCGAAGTTCAGGATTGTGTTTAGGACGAGGGAGTAGGTGCCGCGGGTTTCGCCTCGGTAGACGGGATTGATGGAGAAAAGGATGACGTGGCCGCTGCCGGAGGGGACATCGAGGACGGCGGGATGCTGGGCGATTTCGTCGCCGCCCTCGACAAGGCCGGAGATAAGCAGGTCTTTGGTGTCGGCATAACGCAAGATGACGCGAGCGCGATTGGCAGGAGGGATGACGCGAAGTCCGTTGCGCTTTTGTTCGTCGGTCACCGGTGGATATTCCCAAAGCTCGGCGGTGGGCTCTTCGGGTGCTTCGACGCCGGGGCGGCCGACGGTGAAATCGGGATCGTCGACGGTACCTCGGCCGGTGGGCCGCGAAGTGTTGTGGCCGCCCAAACGACGGAAGCGGCGAGCGCCCGCCATGCTGCTGAGAGAAAAAATAGGCCCGTTGTCGCAGTAGGCGGAGAGTTTCTCGTCGTAGCCGTAGGCGATGGGGCTTGCGGCGTCGACGAGACGGGTGCCCAAGACTGAGCCAACGATATTCATCTTCTGTGAATCAGCGACGCTGACGCTGTCCGCCAATCCGATGGAAAGAGCAAAGCGCGAAGTGTCTGTTGCGGTGAGCAGCACGCCGCCTTTGGCTACGAAGGATTGCAGGTGGGCGACACCTTGCCAGCCGAGGCCGGGGCGCATGTCGTCGGTGGAATCATTTTTGCCGACGAGGTTGGGCGTTTCGGGCGTGTTTTTCCAGGGCAGCGGATTGCCCCATCCTGTGGCGGTACCGTTGATGATTGCTGTTGATGAAGAATTGAATCCAACGGGCGGAAAAAGGATTACGTCGTACTTGGCGTTGAGGTCGTCGAGCTTGGCGATGGTTTGCGTGCTTATGTAGTCGTAGGGGATTTTAAGGTTGTCGAGCGCTAGACGCCACCAGCCTTCGGTCTGCGTGCTGAGCCAGGTATGCACGAATGCGACGCGAGCGGCACGCACCGGGTGAGTTTTCACATTGGGCGCCGCGCTCAGAGCGATGGCGTGCAGGCCGGTTTCGTTGGTGGCGCGGTCGAAGTCCGCACGCCCGACACGGCGGACGATCAGCGAGCCGCGATTGAATTTCTTTCCGGCGGCTTCGAAAGGTTCTTCGGCGGCTTCCATGGAGGCGTCGCGAAGCTTGTAGCGAAGGGTGGCGAGCGCAGGTTCGGCATTGTTGTTGATGGCGAAAATGGAGCCTTCGCCTTGCACGCCGCCGGCGGGCTTCACTTCGCCGACGCGCTCCATTGGGGACTCGAGCACCTTCGGGTCGGTCACGCGAAATACTCTGACGTTGAATAGCTCGCCGAAGGTCCAGCCGGTGTCGTCATAGGGAGTCTTTTGCGGGTCTTCGGGGCTCCAGTATTGATGATCGAGCAGGGCGTCGGCGATGCGGGAGTACGGCTGGTCCATGCGGATGATGAAGCTGCCAGCGGGAAATTCGCGTGAGGTGGGCTCGGCGTCTTTTTCCTTTTCTTTTTCCTTAGCGTCTTTCGTTTCTTCTTTCTTGGCGGATTTTTTGGTTTTTTTCACGGGCAAAGCCGCAGTGAAGGACGACGTGGCGCGGGAAATGTCGACTTTTTGTTTTTGCAGCACCTGCAGCAATTCGGTCTGAAGCTCGAGGCGTGGATCGTCCGCGGGCAAAATGTAAGCCGCGGGGCCTTCCTGTGTGGGCTTGCTGACAGAGCGTTTTGACTTCAGGTAAAAGTTTTTCAGGAAGAGGCGCTTGTTCTCGTTGAAGAAGTGGAGCGAGGTAAGCAGACCAGTCTGCTCGTAATTGTTGTTGTCGCGCTGGGACCACAGCGTCTTCGGAAAAGGGGGATTTTGTCGCCACCAGGTGCGCGAATATTCCTCAGGGTCGAGGGTGCGTTCTTCCGTATCGGCGCCGCCGTTGCCGAAGGTTTCGTAGAGGCGGCTGATGCCGTTGTGCATGGCGGCGATGAACATGAGATAGCCGGGAGACCAGGTGTCGAAAATGCCGTGGGTGAATACGCCGGGCATGCCGAACTTGGTCATGTCGGCAACGTTGCGCCAGCCGATCATTTCCCATTCGTCGGTGAGAATGGGATCGACCCAGGCGTTGAAGGGGCCGTCGCCGGCGGTATTGTCGTAGAGGTACGGAACGGACTCGTGGAGATCGTGGAGGACTTGCGCTTTCCAGCCGACGTAGGTGTTCAGAACGTTTTCCGTAAGCTTGAGGGTGACGCCCATGGCGTCGCGATTGTTGTCGTGGGCGACGTACTTGCCCCAATAGATGAGCGGCGGGTAGAAATCCTTGGGATGGGCGAGGTGCCAGCGGTAGAGGTCGACCATGCGGTCGCGGCCGTCGACTTCGACGACGGGCGTGATGAGGGTGATGACGCCGTCGCGGATTTCGCGGATGTAGGGACTGTCGTCGACCGCGAGGCGATAGGCGAGCTCCATGAGCGCGGTGGGGGCGCCCGTCTCCGGAGAGTGAATGGTACCGGTGATGTAGTAGACCGGAATGGATTGCGCGACGAGGCGATCGGCTTCGGCGTCGTCGAGCTTGATGGTGCGAGGATCAGCGAGTTTGGCGAGGCGCGCGCGATTTTCGTCGAGATGCTTGAGATTTTCTTCGGAGGAGACGGCCACGGCGATCATTTCGCGGCCTTCTTCGGTGGTGCCGATGGAGAAGACTTTTACGCGCGGGCTGGCCTTTTCCAGGAGGCGGATATATTTGTAGACATCTTCCGCGTAGGGGAGGATGCCGGGCGCGCCGGAGACGTCGCCGAGGACGACTTCGGGAGTGGGAACGTTTTTGGAGGCGGGCAAATAGTCGACCAGCGGAGAAGTGAAGACGGGCGCGGTGGTGTATTTTTTGATTTTGGCGGTGTAGGGCTCGTTGATGGGCTGCTTGGGGTCGCGCGCTGGGGCGGTCTCATCGGCCGAAGCCAGCGCAGGTGTCAGGGCTAAAACCAGAAGCAGAAAACTATCTCGAACCAGGAAGGACTTGCTGAGGCATGAACGGTTCATTCGGTTCTCCAGAGAAAGCGGTTGCGAGGCGAGATTGTAACGCAGGAGCGAATTCCGTCTGGCTGGAAATTTGCTAGTGAATGAGCCAGTTGCCGATTATGGCGGTGACAACAAATCGCGCGAGCCAACCGAGCGAGTGTGAGACACCCAGTAGCAGATGCATTTTGATCCACACGATATTGCTGAAGATGATTGGCACCGGAGCGGCTAACCAGAGCAGTAACGCGGTGTGGAACGTGGCCGGGTGCGAAGAAATAATGCCCGCCCAGACATAGAAATAAAGGAATACCGCGCAACTCAGCAGACCCAAAAGCGAAGACAGCAAGATGCTGCGCGTCTCGGGCTGACCTGGCTTATTGCGCCAGATTTCGGGCGTGGCGAGATATTTGTTGTGAAACAACACGCCCATAAAGAGCCAGTCGGTGACGGAGGCGACAAATCCAGAAAGCAATACCGCGAGAAGGAAGCGGGTCCAGTTCATAAGCTACCTCTTGGCGGCGGATTGTAGCGCGAGGCGCTATTGGGCGGCTACAAATGTGATGCAGACAGGGGCCGGGGCTTCCACGATTTCTCCGGTGGGGGTTAGCGCGCCGGTGGTGGAATCGATGCGGAAGATTACGATGTTGTTGGATTCCTGATTGGCGGCGAGGAGGAATTTGCCGGTGGGGTCGATGGCGAAGTTGCGCGGGGTTTTTCCCATGGTGGGATATTCGGCTTTGAGCTTGAGGGTGCCTTTCGTGGGATCGATGGAGAAGGCTGTGATGGTGTCAATGCTGGCGCGGTTGGAGGCGTAGAGGAATTTTCCGCTGGGATGCACGGCGATCTCCGCGGCTTCCTTCGGACCTGAATAGTCTTTTCGCAGTGTGGAGAGTGTTGAGATTGTTTGCAGCGATGTGAGCGAACCGTTGCTCGCCTTGTAGGCGAAGGCGGTGACGCTGCTTTCCATTTCGGTGAGCGCGTAGGCGAATCTGCCATTGGGATGGAAAGCGATATGGCGAGGTCCGGCACCGGGATTCACCTTCACAAACGGTACGACGGGCGAGAGGTCCCCATTGCGAGCATTGAAGTGATATACCGGCAACTCATCCAGGCCAAGGTTTGCCTCAATCACGAAGCGGTTGTCCGGGGAGACGCCAATCCAGTGCGAATGCGGCGCTTCCTGGCGTTCCTTGTTCGCGCTCGAACCGCGATGCTGCACAAAACCGGCGACTTCGCCCAGACTGCCGTCGTCGTGGACCGGGAACGTCGCTACGCTTCCGCCATCGTAATTCGCGACTAGAGCGAACTTGCCGGCCTTATCGAGAGAGATGTGGCAGGGGCCGACGCCGCGGGTGGCGGCTTGATTCAGGAGGGTAAGCTTGCCGGTTTTGGGGTCGATGGAGAAGGCGCTTACCGCACCGCTTTTTTGCGCGCCAAAATGATCGATTTCGTTCACGGCGTAGAGATATTTGCCGCTGGGATGCACGGCGAGGAAGGAAGGATCTTCGGATTCGGCGGCGACGCCGTGCGAGTTGAGCTTGCCAGTGCCGGGATCGAAGAGGTACGCGTAGATTCCTTTGCTAACGGTCTTGTTGGTGTAAGTGCCGACGTAGACGAAGTAGGGCTTGTTGGGGGTGCGCTTCTGGGCGGCGGCGGCGGAGAACAACAGGACTGGAGCGGCGATTAGCAGCAGGTTCATGAAGAGACGTCGAGTGAGTTTCATAGGGCGAGGATTCTAGCATTATGAACGGATTCGCGAAGGGACATGCAGGTGGATCACGAACGCGCCGAGACCGACTACATGATCCGAGGTTGCCCTCGGCCTGATTTCACGGATGGGCCGTCGGAGCATAGCCTGAAGCCTGTGCTAGTGGCGGCGCTTTATTTCTTTTCTTCGTCGTTTTCTTCCTGCAAAACGGCGGCGGCGGCTACGGAGTCGTCGTCGTCGAGACGCAGCAGGCGAACACCTTGCGTGGAGCGGCCGGCTTCGCGGATTTCATTCGCGTGGACGCGGATGACTTTGCCATTGTGCGTGATGATCATGACGTCGGACTCTTCGGTGACCTGCAGAGTAGCGACGACGGAGCCGTTGCGATCGGTGGTCTTCATATTGACGACGCCTTTGCCGCCGCGCGAGGTGATGCGGTACTGGGAGAGGGGCGTGCGCTTGCCGAAACCCTTTTCGGCTACGGTGAGCATTAGCGTGGTGAGTGAATCCCTGATGTGCTCGTTTTCGAGCTCTTCAAGGTTTTGCGAGGTTTGGTTGTGTTCTTTAGCGATGATCGCAAAGTCTGGCTGCACCGCGTCCATGCTGACGACGTAGTCTTCCTTGTCGAGATCCATGCCGTTGACGCCGCCGGCGCCGCGGCCCATCGGGCGCACTTCCGTTTCGCGGAAGAGGATGGCCTGGCCTTCGTGGCTAGCTAGGAAGATCATTTTCTTGCCGTCGGTGAGTTTTGCACCGATTAGTTCGTCTTTGCCGTCGAGAGTGATGGCGATGATGCCGGTGGAACGCGGATTTGAGAATTCTGTGAGCGCGGATTTTTTGACCGTGCCATTGCGCGTGGCCATGAAAACAAACTGGCCGGCTTCTTCGAGATTGCGCGCGGCGACGAGCGCGGTGAGTTTTTCGTCTTCCTGGAATTTGACGAGGCTCGAAATCGCTTTGCCTCTGGTGGCGGCGGCGGCTTCCGGGAGTTCGTACACTTTGAGCCAGTACACGCGGCCCTTGGAGGTGAACAGCAAGATGTAGCTGTGTGCCGAGGCGATGAAAAGATGCTCGACGAAATCTTCTTCCTTGGTGCGGGCGCCGATGCGGCCTTTGCCGCCGCGTGATTGGTGGCGGTAGGTGTCGGCGGCGGTGCGCTTGATATAGCCGGCATGGCTGACTGTGATCAGCATGTCGGTGTCGGCGATGAGGTCTTCGAGCTTGATTTCGTCAACTTTGTCGACGATTTGCGTGCGGCGGTCGTCACCGTACGCCTTTTGCACTTCCTTGAGCTCGCCGGTGATGACCTGCTTCAGTTTTTTGTCGCTGGAGAGGATTTCTTCAAGCTCGGCGATGTGCTCGCGGATGGACTTCAGTTCCTTGAGGATTTCATCGACGGAGAGCTGCGTGAGGCGATGGAGTTGTAGTTCGAGGATGGCGTCAACCTGGATAGGAGTGAGGCCGAGAGTGGCGCTGCGGCCGGCGGTTTCTCCTTCGATGCCGCCGAGTTTGTACTTGCGGCCGTCGAGCTTGACGCCTTCGAGTTTTTTGGACTTGCCATTTTCAGTGATGGTGACGTCCTGCTCGGTGAAATATTTGAGCAGGTTTTCCTTAGCCTCGGCACGGCTTGCGGAACCGCGAATGATGCGGATGACGTCGTCGAGATGGTCGAGCGCAATCTGGTAGCCGACCAAAATGTGTTCGCGCTCGCGGGCTTTGCGCAGTTCGTAGATGGTGCGGCGGCGCACGACCTCGACGCGATGCTCGATGAAGAGCTTGATGAGCGGAATGAGGCCGAGCTCACGAGGCTGACCGCCGACGATGGCCAGCAGGATCATGCCGAAGGATTCCTGCATCTGCGTGTGCTTGAAAAGATTGTTAAGGATGAGCTGCGATTCTTCGCCGCGCTTGATTTCGACGACGATGCGCATGCCTTCGCGGGAGGATTCGTCGCGCACGTCGGCGATGCCGTCGATTTTTTTGCTCTGCACCAGCTCGGCGATGCGCTCGATGAGCTTGGATTTGTTAACCTGGTAAGGAATTTCCGTGATGACGATATTTTCGCGGTCTTTGCCGACTTCTTCGATGGCGGCTTTCGCGCGCATCATGAAGCTGCCGCGGCCGGTCTTGTACGCCGCTTCAATGCCTTCGCGGCCGGCGATGTAGGCGCCGGTGGGAAAATCCGGGCCGGGCACCAGCTTCATGACTTCTTTTAGGGTGGCGTCGGGCCTTTCGATCAGCAGCATCGCAGCGTCGACGATTTCGCGCAGGTTGTGCGGCGGGATGTTGGTGGCCATGCCGACGGCGATGCCGCTGGCGCCGTTGACAAGGAGATTGGGGATGCGCGACGGCAGGACGACCGGCTCTTCGCGCGTCTGATCGAAGTTGGGGATGAAGTCGACGGTTTCTTTTTCGAGGTCAGCAAGAATGTCTTCGCTGATCTTCGCGAGGCGGGCTTCGGTGTACCGCATGGCCGCCGGGGGATCGCCGTCGACGGAGCCGAAATTTCCCTGGCCGTCGATGAGCGGGTAGCGCATGTTGAAGTCCTGCGCAAGGCGGACAAGCGCGGGATAAATTACGGCTTCGCCGTGCGGATGGTAGTTGCCGGAGGTGTCGCCGGCGATCTTCGCGCATTTGCGGTAACCGCGGTTGGAGGCGAGGCCGAGGTCGTTCATGGCGACCAGGATGCGGCGCTGTACGGGCTTGAGGCCGTCGCGCACGTCGGGGAGGGCACGCGAGATGATCACGCTCATCGCATAGTCGAGATACGACTTGCGCATCTCCGCTTCGATGTCTACGGGAAGCAGGATGGATTTATTTGTTTCGTCGGCCATTTTTCCTTGTTATCCCCTTGCTCAATCTAGATCAGTCATCGGCTGAGAGCCTTCGCTGCGCTCAGGATGACAATCTTATTTTCGCGTACGCTCCAGCGCAAAGGCCTTCACGGTATCGAAGGCATCGGCTGTGTTGGTGAAACGTTGCGCTGCAAAATGTGCTTCGAGCTGCTGCAAAAAATTGTCGCGCTCGGCGTCGGTTGCTAATTCAACTGCGACCCCGCGCTCATTGTCCGGCGCTGCCGTGAGCGTGGCGCGAAAGCCGCTGCAGCATAGTCCGCGCAATCCCGGCAGCGTGCTCCAGCCCAGTTGGTACATCATGGCTGCTTCGGTGTTCGGGGCCGCAGGAGATAGAACACTCCCACTGCCACGCACAAAATAATGACGATTCCCATCGCGTTGACGGTGAAATTCGTCTTGTACAGATCCGCTGCCGAAGGATCGATCGGCAAGGCCGCACGCCACTGCTGAAAATTGCGAATGGTCGCCGGCAGGCGATAACCGGATACGGCTACCGCTGCCAGCAGCAAACCCCAACGCACGGCATCGCGAATCGATCCCGTTTCAGCCATCAGCTCTGCGCCATCGAATCAAATGTCCAGGTTGACGACTTCGAGGGCGTTCTCCTCGATGAATTTGCGGCGCGCTTCGACGTTTTCGCCCATGAGCGTCGTGAAAATATCTTCGGCGGCGACGGCATCCTCAAGCTTCACCTGCAGCAGAGTACGCGTGTCCGCGTTCATGGTCGTGTCCCAAAGCTGCTCGGCATTCATTTCGCCGAGACCCTTGAAGCGCGTGATGGTGAAATCTTTCTTGGCGTCTTCAACGACGTAGTTCAAGACATCTTGCGCTTTTTCTTTGGTCACCTTAGTGCCATTGTTCGTGACGATAAACGGCGGTTTGTTGAATTCCTCGATAAGCTTTGCCAACGATCGCAGACGCTTATATTCCGCGGTGGAGGCCAGCGCCCAGTTGATTTTCTGGCTGTGCGGCGGCCCGAACTGAATTTCGTGGAGGCTATGCTCTTCGTCGAAGACGATTTTGCCTTCGAGCTTCAGTTTGGCTTTCTCGACTTCCTTCAGAAATTTCTCGAGTGCCTTCTTATCTTCAAAATCCGCTTTCTTCTCGAGGCCGCTCTCCGAGAGCAACTCAACGAGCCCAGGTTCGCGCAAACGGCGGCCGAGCTTCGCTGCTGCGGCTTCGTACTCCTGCACATTGAGGAGAAATTTGGTGAGTCCCGCGCCCTCGAGGGAAACGCCTTCCTTGGCCTTCACGACGTGGTCTTCGGTGGCGCGCTTCATTAGTTCGTGCGCGAAGTCGCTCTCATCGCGGATGTAGCGTTCCGTTTTGCCGCGCTTCACGCGGTAGAGCGGGGGTTGCGCGATGTAGACGTGGCCGCGTTCGATCAATTCCTTCATGTGGCGGAAGAAGAAGGTTAGTAGCAAGGTGCGGATGTGCGAGCCGTCGACGTCGGCGTCGGTCATGAGAATGATTTTGTGATAGCGCAACTTGCCGGCGTCGAAATCGTCCTTGCCGATACCGGTGCCCAGGGCGGTGATGATGGCTCGAATTTCTTCGTGGCCGAGCATCTTGTCGTAGCGCGCTTTTTCCACGTTGAGGATCTTGCCCTTGAGCGGCAGGATGGCCTGATATTTTCGGTCGCGGCCCATTTTTGCGGAGCCGCCGGCGGACTCGCCCTCGACCACGAACAATTCGCAGCGAGACGGATCGCGCTCCTGGCAATCGGCGAGTTTTCCGGGCAGGCCGCTCGAATCCATCGCGGATTTGCGGCGCGTGAGTTCGCGGGCTTTACGAGCAGCTTCGCGGGCGCGCGCGGCTTCGATGCACTTGCCGATGATGCGCCGGGCCACGGTGGAGTGCTTGTCGAACCATTCGCCGAGGCGCTCGTTGACAAGCTGCTCGACATCGCCCTTGATGTCGCTGTTCAGCTTGCCTTTGGTCTGCCCTTCAAACTGCGGTTGCGGCAGACGCACGCTGATGACCGCAACGAGGCCTTCGCGGACGTCGTCACCACTAATGCTGACTTCGTCCTTCTGCTCTTTGAGCATGCCGGTGGAGGAGGCGAAATTGTTGATCGAGCGCGTCAGGGCGGAGCGAAAGCCGGAGAGATGCGTGCCGCCGTCGACGGTGTTGATGGTGTTCGCGAAGGCGAAAACGTTTTCACCGTAAGTGTCGTTGTACTGCAGCGCGATTTCAATTTCGACGGTGCCGCGCTTCCCTTCGATGTAGACGGGCGAGTCATGCAGCGTGGTTTTTCCGCGGTTGAGATGCTTGACGAATTCGGTGATGCCGCCGGTGAAGCGAAACTCCGTGGATTTTTCGGTGCGCTCGTCGGTGAGCGTGATTTTCAGGCCTTTGTTCAGGAAGGCCAGCTCACGGAGGCGCTGCGCCAGGGTGTCGAAGCTATAGGTCGTCTTATCGAAGATTGACGGATCCGGATGAAATGTGACTTTTGTTCCTGTCTTGCGCGTTTTTCCCGTCTGCTTCAGTTTGGAGGTGGGCTTGCCCTTTTCGTAGGTCTGTTCCCAAACGCCGCCGTCGCGGGAAATTTCGAGCTCGAGCCAATCGGATAGCGCGTTGACCACGGAGACGCCGACGCCGTGCAGTCCGCCGGAAACTTTGTAGGTTTCGCTGTCGAATTTTCCGCCGGCATGCAGCACAGTGAGCACGACTTCGGCGGCGGGACGTTTTTCGGTGGCGTGCATGTCGACGGGGATGCCACGGCCGTTGTCGACCACGGTGACGGAATCATCGGCGTGCACGGTGACATTGATTTCGTCGGCGTGGCCAGCCATGGCTTCGTCGACGGAGTTGTCAACCACTTCCCAGACGAGATGGTGCAGTCCCATTTCGCCAGTCGAGCCGATGTACATCGCGGGACGCAGGCGCACGGCTTCGATGCCGCCGAGCACTCTGATGGATTTCGCGTCGTACTGATGGCCCGGAGCTTTTCCTATTACCGGTTCTTGCGATTTTTCCTCTTTGTCGCCCATTCATTACTCCTAACGAAACACGGTGCCTGCCGTTGCGGGCTTGCGCTAGGCTTCGCAAGTTCGCGCTGAGACGCGGACTGCGTGCGGGTCGCACTAAAACTTGCATCGAGGGAAGGCGTGAATGCGGACTTGTTCTCCGTACGTCGCCTTACCCTTTGATCCCGGCCGCGTGCGACCGGAACTCGTAGGGTTTCTGCTCCATCCCGTCTCGCGCAGCGAGACGTGGCGAAGACTTGGTACCCGGCGAACTTTGTTGCGAAGTCCGCGAGGCTTTCATTCCAAGGATGCGAGGCCCAGCTCCTGGCGCAGAGCCGAAAAGCTGCCACCGCAATCGCTTGGCGGACGTGTCCCAGACTGCCGGGACGGGCCGATTTCGAGGAAACCGAACAGCGAAAAACTACTCACATATTGTACGTGACTTGATGAATTTTCTCAAGGTTTTTCGCGCAAAGGTGGGTACGTAAGTGTCGCTGTTTCAACGAATTACCAGGGCATACGGGCTGAAGTTCCTGACGAGCGCTCTGCCCAAAGCGGTCGTTAACTCGAAATCACAGTTTGTGATTTCAAGTGTCGAAACATCAGCGCGCGTCGGCGGAGGAGCGCTTCAATTCCTTTACTTGGAGTTACTCATCGTGTACAAGCTTTCCTATCGATGTTTCGTGATCCCACAACGTTCGCGGACGATCTCGATGCGCTTGAGGACATGGAGCGTGCGTCGCTTCGCCTTGTTGCACAGGCACTCGCGGTTTTTGGTAAAGAGGCCCGTGAGATTTTCGCTGGTGAGAAGGACCACGAAGGTGATATTGGAGAGGATATCACTCGCGAGGCCCTCGATTCCCTCGGTGTCTCCAAAATACCCGTTAGAATATTCGGTAAGATGGATTACAAAAGAGCTCGATATGTGTTCCATCCCCAGTATGCAGTTCGACAAGCTCTGCTGGTGGACTCAAAATCCGAGAAAGATCTAGGCACTGCCACCCTCCAGACGTCCCAAACCTCGATGCGAATCCGACACGTCCGGGCTGGGAATCCTGTCGACGAGCCTGGAAAGCTTCCTGCGGTCATGACAACCTCGTCGGGCGAATCTCTGTTAACGACGACTATTTTTGCGAAGTATTTCTACGAGAGCACTGTGGTCGGGAATAGACTCAAAACAATTCGGGTTGCATGCGTTCCGAATTTAATGCTGCAAGCTAAATACAATCCTACCGCAATAGACACTATCTGGCGAACCGGCCGGAACGCCCCCAGCTTAGGAGAGGAATTTAGGGTAAGACTCGTGTTTGACTTACTCAAGCAAAAAGCATCATGGCGCGTTCAGGACATTGAGATCGATCCACAGCAGCACTTCGCGTGGGCAGAATAGCTGCAGAGCAGGCTCGCTTCGATAACGCCGCGTACTTAGCGTCCCGCTCGATCCCAATATATTGCCTTCCTTCCTGAATCGCCGCCAAGGCTGTTGTACCGCTGCCTATAAAGCAATCTAGCACCGTTTCTCCTGGTGCGGTAAGCAAACGAATTACACGTCGTGGTAATTCTGGCGGAAATTTGGCCTCATGGTTGTCGTTCACCCTGACCGAGGGAAAGGACCAAACACCGCGTGATCCCCATTCGGCCCATTCTTTCGCCGAAAGTCGAGAGCGATCAATTGTCGTTGTCCCGGGCTTCCAAAGAAAATAGAGATACTCAAACTCATCGACAGATCGATAGGAAGTAGTATGCCACTCGCTATTTTGCCAGCATGGATCCTTCGCCCAGGCTCTTCGATCATAGAGGTAAAATCCGGCTGCGTTCGCCCACGATTCAATTTCTGGTCCTACCAGCTTGACTCGCGTTTGGTTTGCATACTTGCCGCCCCGGATGTTATTTCCATTTAGACGACGATCAATTGTTTGTTCGCTGCAATGCAAAACAGCGGCGAGTTGATCACGATTATAGTTTGGATGGACTTTCATGGCACGGAGAACATCATTCCGGCTCACAGGTGATCGTTTGTGACTGATGTTTTCGGCGGGAATCCGAGGCATCTTTGGGTCCGAGAAGCACAAAATATCAGCAACATTTATGACGACGAAACCGCCGGGTTTGATGATATTGAAATGAAGCTGAATGACTTGCTGAAGAAGTTCACTCCACTCCGCATGCGATTCTAAGTAGGCCTCATACTGTTTGCCAACAAAATAGGGCGGAGACCAGACACTACATGAGATTGAGTTCTTCGCGATCCTCGGCAAGAGCGAGCGCGCATCTCCGCAGTGAACCTGATTGACCTCAAGTAGCTTAGGCACATGTTCCTCTGTAGTTTCCATATATAAATATTTTTATGTAAAAGTCAAAAGAAAAATAGATAATTCCGCCCAAAACTGAAATATCCTGTGGATATGGGCCGGCGACCAACTACTCCCGAGGGCGCAAAAGCCGTATCAGCTAAGCTGCCTCCTTCTCTGCAAATTGGTATCCATCAGCTCATTTTGGATCGTTGGAGGAAGACAGGAGTTAAACCAAGTCAAACTCAACTATTTATAGAAGCCGTGCGCGACTACCTTAAGAGATGCGGTGTGAATGTTTCCCAAATTGAGGAAGATGTGGAGGAATGGACACCAAAACAGGAAAAGGTTCCAAAAATCGCGAAATTTCCCAAAAAACACAGAAACAGCTAACCGCGGATATCAAATGCGCATGGGCATGATGATGTAGCGGTACCGGTAGCTTTCGTCGGCCAGGGGGCGCATCTGGCCGGCGGACTGTTCGTCCTTGAGCTCAATGCTGACCGGACCATCCGCGGCGGCGGAAAGAAAATCAAGCATGTAGGTAGAATTGAAACCGATGGCGATGGGATCACCCTTGTATTCCTTGTCGATATTTTCCTTGGCTTCGCCATATTCCGGGCTGGAAGCGGAGATCTCGATGCCTTCCTTGGAGACGGCAAACTTCACGGCGTGGGAACGCTGATCGGCAAGTTGAGAGACACGGCGCACGGCGTCGGTAAGCTCGGCGCGCTCGAGAACGACGGTCTTGTTGTTTTCGCGCGGGAGGACGGCTTCGTAATTGGGAAACTGGCCAGTGAGTATGCGGGAAATCAACAAGCGATGACCGACCTGGAAGAAGAGATTGCTCTCATCTTTGGCGAAGTCGATCTGCGCATCGGAGCCTGCGGCGGCGGCCAGCTTTTCCACTTCGTCCATCGCTTTTTTGGGGATCAGCACTTTCATCTCGCCGTTGATTCCGGCGAGTTTCTGATCGGTTTCAGCCAGCGCCAGGCGGTGGCCGTCGGTGGCGACCATGGCAAGCGTGTCCGGCTTGAGAATGAGCAAGCCACCGTTGAGGGTGTAGCGCGACTCTTCCATGGAGATCGCAAACTTTGTTTTGGCGATGAGGCTTTCCATAACGGGCGCGGAGATTTTTACCAAGGTGTGCGGCATGGCCGGCAGCGCGGGGAAGTTTTCCTTGGCCATGCCGACGAGCTTGTATTTCTTGCGGTCGCTGACGATCTCCACCCAGTGATTTTCGAGCAGCCTGACCTTGATTTCACCTTCGGGAAGTAGGCGGACGAGCTCAAGTAACTTTTTGGCGGGAATAGTGCCGGCGCCTTCTTTTTTTATTTTAGCTTCGCAGGAGGTGCGAATGCTGAGCTCGAGATCGGTGGCGGTAATGTTGAGGCGGTCGCCTTTAGCCTCGACGAGAAGATTGGAAAGAATGGGAATGGTAGTCTTGCGCTCGACCACACCTTGCGTAGTGCTGAGCTCATTTAACAGCGCGGATTTTGAGACGCTGAATTCCATTGATTGATGATCCTCGCGGGCGGTGACGGGTGCTGTCATTGTTACCTTGTGACCTCAGAACGGTCAATGGTGTTCTCGACTGCTGCCGTACTGTACTCGTTTTTCGAGCAAGTATAAAGTCCCCGCGGAGAAGGCTGTGGAAATGAGTGGAGATGAGGAACCGCATTCGGCTATTTTGGTTAGGCTGCCAGTCACGACAATGCCTCAAAGATTTTGACCAACAACAGAAATCATCATTACAAGATTTAAACATACTTACCTCTTCCAATCTGGTTATTCAGGCTCATAAGGCTTGTTGTTGTGATGACCGCTGTGGATTAGTGGAAAGCGTTCCAAGTGATTTGTTCTGCGTCGTATGGAAGGAACATTTGTCGGCATAGAATTGTGTGAATCGAGGAAAAGCACGAGCCGCAACTGGCCGCAGTGTGTTCTGTTCCCTTTGCATCCAACGTTGTCAACAGAAAATTCAGACGATTCACAGATGATCTTCACAGGGCAATCGATGTGCCCTGTGGCCATGGATTCCAAAATACTTACGCTTGATATCCTTCGACCCGACTGGGACCTCAAGATGACACATTTTTGCGTGACTGCTCTGCGTGACTTATTTAGCGGAGACGGGGAGGTTCTACTGAAGGGCATCCATGAGACGCGTGATGGTGCGGTTCAGATCTTTGTCCGAACGACGCAACTCTTCGATCTTATTGATGGAGTGCAACACGGTGGTGTGGTGCTTGCCACCGAATTGCCGGCCGATTTCCGGCAGCGAGGCGGTGGTGAGCTGCTTGACGATGTACATGGCCACTTGGCGTGGAAAAGCAATGGCGCGCGTGTTACTACGTACCTTTAGATCCTGCTCGCGAAGATTGAAATGCTCGCTGACGCGTTTTTGGATGAGGTCAATGGTGACACGCTTTTCCTGGGAAGCGATGATGTTGCGCAGGACCTGCTGAGCCGTGGCTAGAGAGACGGTTGCACCGGTAAGCGAGGCGTAGGCCATTAGGCGGGTCAATGCGCCTTCGAGTTCGCGCACGTTGGACTTGATAGCGCGTGCGATGTATTCGGCTACGTCGTCAGGCAGAGGAAAATGGTCGTTTTCGGCTTTCTTCTGCAAGATGGCGATTTTGGTTTCGAGATCGGGCGGCTGAATGTCCGCGATAAGCCCCCACTCGAAACGCGAGCGCAATCTTTCCTCGATGGAGTTGATGTCCTTGGGCAAGCAGTCCGAAGAAATGACGATTTGCTTCTGCTGTTCGTACAGCGCGTTGAAGGTGTGAAAGAACTCTTCCTGCGTGCGCTCTTTACCGGCGATAAATTGAATATCGTCAACCAGCAAGACGTCTACGGTGTGGAAGCGGTCGCGGAAGGTAATCATGCGGTCGAAGCGCAGTGAATTGATGACTTCGATGGTGAATTTCTCGGCGCTAACGTAGCAGAGACGCATGGCGGGATTGCGCTTCTTGATGGTGTGACCAATGGCATGCATCAAGTGCGTCTTGCCCATGCCCACGCCGCCGTAAAGGAAAAGCGGGTTGTAGGCTTTTGAAGGCTGCTCGGCCACGGCGCGGGACGCGGCGTGAGCAAATTCGTTGGATTTGCCGACCACGAAGCTATCGAAGGTGTAGCGCAGGTTAAGCAGGTGGTCGTTGTTGTCGAAATCGAGCTTGGACTGCTTGGGGGGCGCCGCGGCAGGAGCCGGCGCGGCCTCTTCTTCCGTGCAGACGTAGTGGACTTTGGCGTTGGGTGTACCGAGCTGGTGAAAGACGGCCTTGACGATCTCGCCGTAGGTGCGGGTGAGCACCTGACGGAAAACGGTGCTGGGGATCTGAATATACAGATTGTCCCCGTCGGCGCGATTCAGGCGGGTGGGCTGGAACCAAGTCGTGTACGTGTTAATGCTGACCCTGGACTTCACGAGTTCCAGGAACTTGTCCCAAGCATTGGCGGGTTCGCGCTCGCGCGCCGGATTGGTGGCAGCTATCATCTTAGAAAAAGACGCACCCTCAGCTATTTCCACAGATGTTAAAAAGTTGTGGAAAGCAAAACTCAGTATACCGCGCTATCGTTTTTCAGAACTTCGGGGTCTACCCGCGCCGGAGCCCCGTTTGCCCCTGACGCCCCGCGCGGTGCTTCAAAATCTTCGGCCCTCTCCATCGCTGCTATGAGACAGCGCGGGATTGTCGCTGATTGAAGCGCAGGGGGCAAGCGAAAAGTGCGCGAAGGAGTCGGTCGGCGTTCACAACCCGTGCACAGTTTTTCCACAAGTGCGAAAATTCGATGCGCAACTCGTGATGCGCTGATTCAAAAGGGAATTTTACGGAAATGCTGCAAGTTGCAGCAGAGTTCGAACGGAATTGCACAAGGCGAACCTGAGGAAAACTCGAACTATTGCGGAGTTTTTTTGTCGGGGCGTTCGAAGACGTAGACGCCCAACGGGTCACTGCCAATCATCAAACGATCTTTCTCCACCAGAATTATGCTTGCTTCGAGACGCGCGCCTTCCGGAGTGTAGAGCTTATACGCAGCACGATGAGTGCCCTCTTTATCGAAACGAAGCAGGTTGTTGCCCACGGCCATCCAGACCTCACCCGTGTCGCGCTCGACGCCGACAGCGGTCAGGACGCGTTTGAAAACCGGGGTGCCGCTCTTTTTCTCCTGGCGCTGGATTTCGCGGCGCACGGCCTGAGCCTCCGGCGCGGCTTCCAGGGCGGTGTATTGCATGTCCTGGCCGGCGTAGCCGAAGCGATCGTATTGGCGGACAGTAGGCTCCGGCGTATAGGCGAACGCATAGAAAAGATGGCCTTGCGCGTCGGTGGCGAGCTGGCCGATGTTGAGGAAGCGATTGAGATCAGCTCGATCGCTGATAGGCTCGGGGTCGCCGAACTCGCGCACGTCGCGGCCATTTTTGTCGAACACGATTACCAAGTGCGGCTCGCGCAGGGTTGCGACGGCTACTTCGCCATCGGGAAGCGCGGCGACGGACAGCGGGGCGTTTACTTGAGCCATACGCGCGTTTCCGGAGGCGTCCCAAATTTTTACGGCGTTGGCTGCGCGGTCGGCGACGTACACGGTACCGGAGGCATCGACATCCATGCTTTCGCCGAAGCGGATGGACCGCAGCTCCTGCGACTGAGGGCCTGAGGTTTCGCCGTAGGAAGGCACGTTCTTGACGAGCTTGCCATCCTTGCCGAAGACGGAGACGTAGCCGGCGGGTGCGGTCAGTACGTAGGTGTTGCCATCGGCGCCAACTCTGACGGAGCGCAATCCTGGCCCGACCGTGGGGAGAATGCGGGCCTTCGCGGTCAACTGGTCTTCTTCTTGGCCGAAGCTGGTGCTTGCCAGGCACGCGAGTAAACACAAAACCGCTGGGATTTTCACGTAAGTGCCGCCTTTTGTTGCAGCAAGAGCTGAGATTACTACAGACGCCGGGGAGTTGCCCGTGGTTGCGGCTAGTCCGTTCAATCGATGCGGAAGCGGAGACGCTCGATGGACCTGGCACGAAGGCGGCCGGCGGCGTTGCGTTCACCGGCATCATCGGTTTCGATCAGCACACAATTCATTTGCACGTCGCCGGAGGCGACCTCGAAGCGGGCGGGGAGGCCGTCGAGGAAGCGCTTGATGATAGCGTCGCGGTCCATGCCGATAATGCCGCCGTGCGGGCCAGTCATGCCGACGTCGGTGATGTAGGCGGTGCCATGGGGGAAGACGTGTTCGTCGGCGGTGGCTACGTGCGTATGCGTGCCGACGATGGCGGTGACGCGGCCGTCGAGATACCAGCCCATGGCAATTTTTTCGCTGGTGGTTTCGGCGTGGAAATCGACGAGGACGAAGGTAACATCGGCCGGAAGTCTGGCAAGCTCTGCGTCGGCTTTGCGGAAGGGATCGTCGATGGGAGTGAGAAAGACTCGTCCCTGCAAGTTCAGGACGGCATATTTCACGCCGTTCTTTGCGGTGCCGATGAAGGTTCCGTTTCCCGGGACCCCCTCTGGAAAATTGCCGGGGCGCAGCAGGCGGGGCTGGTGCGGCATGTAGTCGAGAATTTCCTTGCGGTCCCAACTGTGATTTCCGCCGGTGAGGACGTCGATGCCCATGTTGAGGAGCTCGTCGGCGAGGCGCGGTGTGATGCCGAAGCCGGAGGCGGCGTTTTCGCCGTTGGCGATGACGAGATCGATCTGGCGTTGGGAGACGATGTCCGCGAGGCGGTCGTGCACAATTTGCCGGCCGGGAGAACCGACGATGTCGCCGATGAAGAATATGCGCATGAAGGCAGTCGTTAGTCGTTAGTTCTAAGTTTTTAGTTTAAGGACCGGAGCAGGCACCGATCCGCCTGAAAAAGACAGTGAGCACGTCCATATTCCTGGCTTTTCGCTTGCCCGTGCGTTTCCGTAAACAGACTCAAGCTTTGTGTAATCGCGAGCTCTTGCGTTCAGTTCGTTTGCTCTAACGAACCACCAAAGACTAACAACTAAAGGCCTAAAAAAAGGAGCGGACTGCTCGGCCGTGGGGACTAGGCCATGAACCTCTGAACTAGGTGGGCGCCACGAGCCAACCGTTAGGCTTTCCTGCCCCGCTCGCTTCCCGAACAATCGGAACGCCAGCGGGACAGGCCGTGCACACAGGCTGACTATCCGCAGCTCCTCAGAGATTCGCCATTGGTTCAAATGGCTTTCGTACCCGCACCTGCTTCGAAGTGCCGCTCCGGGCCATATTCTAACAGGATGGCGGGAGGAAATGCCCGCGCGTGGCTCCGCCGGTGGCAGCAGGGCTCACCGCATGTGCATTCAGAGATATCCGTAATAAAGAGATTCAGAGACGTCGATTCTACTTCTGCGCCTTGGCTGCGGCTTGCTTCTGCGCTGCAATCCAAGTGTTGATCCTGAGTTCCAGGGCATCTAATGGCACTGCTCCTCCATTTAGAACTTCGTCGTGGAAGTTGCGGATGTCGAACTTGTAGCCCAATTCCTTGCGCGCATGCTCTCGCAACTCAATGATTTTGAGCTGACCGATTTTGTACCCAAGCGCCTGCGCCGGCCATGCAATATAGCGGTCGGTTTCGCTCTGCACATCTGGCTCATCGATGCCGGAGTTTGCGTGGAAGTAGTCAACCACCTGCTGCCGCGACCAGTGCTGGTAGTGGAAACCGGTATCGACCACAAGCCGAATCGCCCGGAGGAGATCATCTTGCAGGTGTCCGAACATGCTGTATGGGTCTTGATAAAAGCCAACTTCCTCTCCCATCCGCTCGGCGTAAAGCGCCCAGCCTTCCCCGTAGGCAATGTAAAATGCGTGCTGGCGGAATGGCGGTAGTGTTGGCAGCTCCTGCGCAATCGAGACCTGCATATGATGTCCGGGCACTCCCTCATGATAGGCCGTGCTCTCCACATCGAGGAGACTGCGTTTTTCGTAATCTCCGGTGTTGACCATGACGTGGCCCGGGCGCTTGCCGTCAGGTGTGCCGTCCATATACTGCGCACCAGAGGCTTCTTTTTCGCGATAGGACTCCACTGGCAGGACCTCAACCTTCGCTTTGGGCAAACGTCCAAAGAGATCGGGCAGCTTGAGCCACATCTGGTCGATGTATTTGCGATAAAGGTCAAGCAACTCCTGACGCGACTTGGGATGCAGCGACGCATTCGTGCTCACCGCCGCATTAAAGGACTTCAGGTCGGAATATCCGAGTTTCTGTGCAACCTTGAGCATCGCCGCTTGATCTCTTGCAACCTCTTGTAAACCGATCTGATGGATTTGCTCGGGCGTGAGACTGGTGGTTGTCGTTTGTTTTACTGCGAAGGCGTAGCGTGCGTCTCCATCAGGCAGCGCCCAGACGCCAGGGTCAGTGCGCCCGTGTGGTACGTAGTCCTCTGTGACGAATTTCGTGAATTTTCTGTAGGCGGGAGTCACCTGGTGTCGTACTGCGCCGAGCATTTCTTGCTGCAGTCGCGCTTTGTCTTCTGCCGCGAAGCTGGCCGGAAACTTCTTTGAGGGCTCCATGAAGGGACTTTCTTCCGGCTTGCTGTTGGCCAGGGTGGCTGACTGTTTTGCGACTTGCTCCAGCAGGATCTTCGGTGGCACCAAGTGATCGGAGGCACCCTTTCGCATGAGATCGATGGTGTCATCGAACTGTTTCGGCAGGTTCTTGAGCCGGGTGATGTAGTCCTCGTGATCCTTCACCGTATCAAAGGACAATACGGAAACGAGCTGGGGCGTGTCGATGTGAATTCCGGCAAACTGCGTAACGGGCATTTCCCATTCCTTAAATCGCGCGCCCTCAAGTTGCAGTCGAATGTTGCGCACCATTAGGGTTTTGTTTAGTGCTTCCTGCTCGGCAAATCCACTGGTATCGATTGACTCGAAACGCTTGAGGAATTTCTTTTGTTCCTCAATGTCGGCATACACCGCTTTTTCGGACACGTCCGAGGATTTGTCATTAAAGCGCTTATCGCCCAAGATGGAAGCCCACTCAGGATTGGTGCGCATCGTGTAGTCCCACTGTTCGGTCAGCAGGGCAGTAAGTTGCTGACGACGCTCTACCACGTCGGATGGCGCTGCGCTGTTGGCCCCTTGCCAATCCCCGGTTAAGAGCAGCGGAGTGCCGGCGAGTGTGCCTAGGGTGGCCACCAACACCGCAATGAGGCGATAAAAACCGCGCTCGATACCCGCTTCGCGCATCTTCGTTATTCTCATGGGGATTTCCTTCCTGAGCGCGGAAAACGCGCTAAACTCTACATCAATCTGCCTCCTCTATACAGAGTGGAATAACGCGAGGCTCGCTCATGAGCGAAAACGAGTGATGCAGGTTAGTTGGGGCCGATAAGTCCTGACAGCCGGCACGTGCAGGAGAAAAAAGCATGCGGCAGCCACGACTTGTTGTCTTCATTCCCTTGCTGGTCCTGGTGTTTAGCCTCGCGCACGGCGCCCAAACGCGAAAAGACGCAGGGCCACGCGACCGCGCAGTGACCGCTCAACTCGGGCAGGTCAATTTCCCCACAAGCTGCGCTGCGGAAGCGCAACCGCACATCGAGATGGGCGTGGCGCTCCTGCACTCGTTTCAATACGGGCAAGCGGATCAGAGCTTCAGCGAAGCCGCCAAGCGCGACTCCAAGTGCGCGCTGGCCCATTGGGGCAAGGCGATGGCGCGCTACGAACAGATCTGGGAATTTCCCTCGGAGAAAGCGCTGAAGCTTGGCGCGCAGGATATTCAGCGCGCGCAAAAGCTCGGCGCATCGACCGAGCGCGAACGAGGGTATATCGCCGCTGCGTCCACGTTTTATCTGGCAGATGCGAAGTTGAGCGAGACGCAACGCGTGCAGGCCTACTCGGCAGCGCTCGCGGGATTACACAAACAGTTGCCAGATGATTTGAACGCCGCGGCGTTTTACGCGCTGTCTCTCCTGGCGCTGGCGGAGCAGCAAGAGGTCGACGCGCAAGCGAATCGCAAAGCGGCTATCGCGATCCTCGAGCCACTTTGCCGGAGGGCGCCGAGCAATCCAGGTCCCGCCCATTATCTGATCCACGCGACGGACACTCCCGAATTCGCCTCGGAAGGTCTCGAAGCAGCTCGCGCCTACTCCAAAATCGCTCCGGATTCCTCTCACGCGCTGCACATGCCGTCGCACATCTTCGTCCGCCTGGGGCTGTGGCAAGAATCCATATCGTCAAACATCGCGGCTGCGGCATCCGCCGCCAAGGCTACCCAGGAGCACCGCGCTACGTCGCATTATCAATTCCACGCGCTCGATTTTCTGAATTATTCGTATTTGCAAAGCGGACAAGAGTCCAAAGCGCGGGAGATGGTCAAAGACTTGGAAAGCGTGCCGGCCGCAGGCCGAGAATCGATTGCCGAGCATCAGGCGTGGCTTGCCGCGAGAAATGCGTTTGAGCTGCACCGCTGGAAAGAAGCTGCGGCGCTGCCCATTCCGCACGTGCCGCGTGAATCGCAAGAATCGACGTATAGAGTGCGCGCGATTGGCGCTGCTCGTTCCGGTGACCCGGCCGCCGCGCGCCAAAGTCTAAAGAAATTTGTGGAGATCAGCGCTGAGGAGCAGGGCAAATCAACCCATCACGGAGACAAAGCTTCCGGTAAAAGCGTCGGGCAACTCGAAGGGGACGCCTGGGTAGCGTTCGCCGAAGGAAAAGCCGACGAAGCGGTGAAGACGCTACGCTCTGCGGCAGATCGCGAAGACACAGATGGGGTGGACTCGCTAGCCATGCCCGCCCGTGAAATGCTTGCTGACTTGCTGCTCGAACTCAAGCGTCCGACGGAAGCCCTCGCCGAATACAAGGCCGCACTGAAGAATTCGCCAAACCGCTTTGATTCTCTATATGGCGCTTTGCACGCAGCGCGAGACTCCGGTGATGCCGTCTCTGCGAGCCTCTATCAGACGAACTTGATAGCTATCTGCGGCTCGGGCGCGGACCGCCCGGAAATCGCGGAGGTCAAGGCTTCGCAAACCGCAAAGAAACAGCAGTAACGGCTTGCTGCCAAGACATCGGGCGGCCGATTGACGGCCGCCCGTTTCCCTTCAATTACAAAAGAAACGATCACGCACAAAAGCTAGAAGTGGAAGCCCAACTCAGCAGTGTACGTCCGCGGTGTCACATAGTGCGTGCCGCTGAATGTGGAGAGGAAGTTGTACACGGCCACCTTATTGGTCAGGTTGATGACAGTGAACCGCAGGCTCCACTTGTAGCGGTCGCCATGAAACAGATTGTCGTGGCCCACGCTAGTATCAAAGAGGTGACGAGGAGCCACGCGCGCCGGATTGTGGTCGTCATTTCGCGTACCGGGTGCCGGTATGGTCAAGAATGTCGAACCATACAGGGAGGGATCGCACAGCCCGTTTGGACTGATCGGGGTCGTTGGGGTCGCATGAACGCTGCCGCAGAAGAGTCCTGCTTCGAACTGTTGATCAGGACTCAAGCCCGACACGTCAACGGGATTGGTTCCATCGCCGGAAGGAACGGCTCCGGCAACCAGGCCATTATCGTATCGCCAAGTGAAAGCAATCCACGGATAATTTTGCCGCGGCTGATATTGCACGTGTGTGGTCTGCTGAAACTTCTGGTCGTGGTCGATGCGGAACACGCCCGTTGTAGTCAAATCCGTGCCTAAGCCACCGACTTGCGGATTAAAGAAACGGGAGTTGACGCCGCTAAGCACGACAAAAGCGGTCAGACCGTGAAAATTGGGAACACTAGCGCGAACCGAAAACCCGCTGATTTTGGAGTTGTGCCAAGCAATTGGGAAGGTGATTGGCGTGTTGAAAAGAATGCTGAAGTCGTAGGCATTATGAGTGTATTTCCATAGGTAGTCTCCATCCACAACAAGATATTTTCCGAATGCTTGCTGTAGGCCAGCGTGGAATTCGTTTCGCTGGCCGGGAGGAATGGGCGCGGGCGTTCCGAGAACGCTGGATATGACGCCGCCGGGATCTCCAAAGCTCGCGACGACCAAGTTTTCATTAAAGGGCGTTTCCAAAATGCGAGCGTAGGACAGCCGCAGGACCGTATTTGAGGGTTTTATATTGTAGGCGATGCCGAGGCGAGGCTCCGCTTGGCTGCTGTTTGTAAACCCTCGATACAAATCACCGCGGATTCCCAAGTTGAAGGACCAATTTCCCTTCGTGATGGTATCTTGAAGATACAGCGCGACTTCTTTGATGTCGCCGTGTCCGTGAAAAGGAAATGGGCTTCCTCCAGTTGTCAGATCCGCCGTGCAAGCCGGTACAGTTGGATTGGGGCAGCCTAAAGCGGCGCTGAACGTCGGATCGATAATCCCAAGGCTGTCATTCTCGGTCAGGAAGGTATGTTGAAAGGTAACGCCAGCTTTGATGTTGTGGATACCTTTCACATAGGACAGATCGGAGCGAAAGCCGACATTCGTGAGCTTGCGATCCTGAGCTATCGTCGTGCTCTGCTGGAACAGACTAAAATCATTGAAGGGGTCCGCGCTCGGGAAGTAGTTGTAATGGTCTCTCCGTACGAAAGCTCCTAATGTAAATAGGGCGGTAGATCCGAACAAATGGGTCCAGGTTGGCGCGACGTTGAAGGTCTTGATCTGCGAGCGCTGATCCGATGGCCCCAGGGGATTTCCGGTCACCGGGTTGAGAATGACGGTGCCACTTGCATCGCAATTTACGCCTGGATTCGTGAGCGCCGGCGGACATGGATGAGACTGCGCATCGAACGAGTTAGGATTTTGAAACCACGAACGTGTGTACCCGAGGTTCAAGTGGATTGCATCCGTCCCATTGGGCTGAAAGTCTACGCGGTCAAAGACGTTTTGCTCGTTGCCCTTGGCGTGTATGACACTAAATTCCGATGGATCGAGGAACCGGCCGGTATTCAAGCCGCCCACAGAAATAAAGTCTCCCCACTTTTTGCCTCCGAACGCAGCGTCGAAACCTCCGCTAACGGAGCCAAACGAACCATATGAAGCCTTGACGCTGCCCACCGGTGTGGTTTGTCCCAGGCCCGAGCGCGTGGTGACCTTGATCACCAAACTCGTCTTGTCTCCAAATTCCGCTGGCGGTGCACCACCGATAACCTCCAGCGACTGAATCGAGTCCACGGGGACCTGGTTCGAAAATACTTTGCTTTGTTGATCAGTGATTGGTTGGCCGTCCACGGAGAAGGAATTTTCCGCGTGGTCTCCGAGTCCATGGAACAGACCGTTCGAGTCCGCCACTACGCCCGGGGCCGCCAGCGTCACGAGTGAACTTACTCCGGAAGACTGGCTCTCGAGGGGCAGCTTCTCGAACAGTCCGCGGTCCACATCGGTGTGGAAGGTGGACTCGGTCTCGATCAAATCGGCACCGTTAGCCTCAACGGTGACGGTGGTTGACGCCGCTGATCCAACTTTCAGATTGACCTGGAGGATCGTGGGAACCGTCGAGCGCACGTCTACATCCTGTGAGTAAGAGTCGAAGCCGGTAGCCGTGACAACCAAGTGGTATGGATTAAACGGAACGTTCGTGAAGCGATAGGCGCCGTCGGTGTCCGTGGTCGTTTCGCGGTGAAAACCACTGACCGGATAGGAGATCTCGACCTTAGCGCCCGGCACCGAGGATCCAGACTGATCCTTCACAACGCCTTCGATGGTTCCCGAATTGCCCAACTGCGCGCGGGCAGGCGCGGCACAGAGCACTAGACTCAAACTTGATATCAGAAATGCGTAGCTGCGAATTCTCTCGAACATTTTTCCTCCGACCCGATTCGGGACAGGCTAGTTGTGGAATAGGTCCGCCAAGACTGGCGGTCGTCGCGAACCCATGGGTTCG
>Ga0209011_1000177_pt1 | contig 29508 bp, 25 predicted proteins | sample BlaSpr_A8_OM1_M3_FD_187986 | JGI IMG/M metagenome (GOLD analysis project Ga0209011, IMG submission 187986) | Forest soil microbial communities from Thunder Bay, Ontario, Canada - Black Spruce, Ontario site 2_A8_OM1_M3 (SPAdes) (version 2) | ecosystem: Environmental > Terrestrial > Soil > Boreal... | reverse complement strand
AGGCGCGGTCCAGCGCCGGCCGTGCGGCAGCGTGATCCAGAGCTGCAGGAGGCGCACCGATCCGCGCGCGATGACCGCCTCGTCGTGAACGATACCGCTACCTGCCGTCACCCATTGCAGGTCTCCCGCCTGCAATGGCGTAGCGTCGCCATCTTGGATCGAGCCTTCCAGGAGCAGCGTCGCCGACTCCATGCCCGCATGCGGGTGCGCCTCGCCGACGCGCGTGCCGTGGCGACCGTCGATTCGATTGTCTGACAGCAGGAGAAACGGATCGCTGAGCTCGCGCTCCTCGGGGCTGATAAGTGCGGTGTGGGCAATGCCGGGGAGCACCGACGCCGGCGCGGCGGTCGTCACGGTGCGGACGATGCGACGGTCCATAACCGCCTCCATGCCGAACTCCTTCACAACGTGCACACTCCGATCTGGAGCGCCCAAGCCACTGTGTTCATAGTCGAATCTCCATGAATGGCACTATCATTGCCACGGTCATTGAAATCTTCAACTATTGACCGATGCCGCATATTCCGGGAGATTGACGCCGGACCAAACGAGGTTGGTGGTGGTGCTGTTATACGGCGTTGCACGCGGTGATACAATGCCAGTATGGAGGAGATCCTCGACGCCAGCATCAACACTCGTGTGCCGCGGAGGGTAAAGCAGGCACTCGAGGAGGTCGCCAACGATCGGCGGGTCAACCCGCTCACCTTCGCGCGCACGCTCATCGATGAAGGATTACGCCGCGAGCGACATCCGGGCATCGTCTTCCGAGACGGGCCAGCGGGCAGGCGCGCCGCGATCGAGGGCCGTCGCCTCGATGTATCGCAGGTGATGGAGACCGTGTGGGCCTCCGACGGCAACGTCGACGAGAGCGCAGACTACCTCGGCCTCCGGCCTGACCAGGTCAGGGCCGCGATCAGCTACTACGCTGAGTTCTCGGACGAGATCGACCATTGGGTCCAGCGCAACCGCGAGGAGGCCGATCGGCTGTACGCACAGTGGGGACGGGAGCAAGCGTCTCTCCGTAGGTGAAGCTCCTGCTGGATGAGATGCTCGCCATCAGCATCGCCGAACAGCTCCGCCGCCGGGGTCATGACGCCGAGGCGACTCAGGGCAATGCTCCACTCGAAGGCAAGAAGGATCCCGACCTGCTCAGGGCCGCGCGTGAGCTCGATCGCGTCATCGTCACCGACAACGTCCAGGACTTCGCCCGACTGCATCTGCAATTCCTAGCGGCGGGCGAGGCCCACGCCGGCATCATCCTGGTTTCGCCCACTCGATTTCCCCGATCCAAGCGCACGATCGGTATCTGGGTTGAGGCTCTCGACACCTTCCTGCACGACCACCCAGATGCTTCGCTGAAGAACATCTGCGCGTGGCTCTCGTAGCCCTGCCCCAAGAAGGTCCGGTCGGCTTCTGCGGCAATACCTCGCTAAGGGCGCCGACCTTCGGTCGTTCTCCATGCGAGACCTCGGGAGGACATGGAGCCCACGCCCGGATTCGAACCGGGGACCTTTTCCTTACCAAGGAAATGCTCTGCCACCTGAGCTACGTGGGCGAGCCGCAGCCCCAAAGATACTAGTGGGCCGTGCATACTCGCCGCGAGAGCCCCTGATGCCACTCACCGTTGACGAGCTGCTGGATCGGGCGAGGCGAAGGCTGGTCCGGGTTGAACCGGCGAAGGCCGCCCGCGAGCTCGGCGAAGGTGCTCTGCTGGTCGACATCAGGCCGTCGGAGCAGCGCGCGCAAGGCGAAATTCCCGGCGCGATCGTGGTCGATCGGAACGTGCTGGAGTGGAGGCTCGATCCCGCCTCGAAGTGGAAAATCCCGCAAGTCACGGGCCACGAAATCCGTTTGATCGTCATCTGCAACGAGGGCTATTCATCGAGCCTGGTGGCAGCGGAACTTCACGAGATGGGCCTCGTCAACGCGACCGACGTGATCGGGGGATTCCAGGCCTGGAAGGCAGCCGGCCTGCCCACTGACGGAACTGGTTAGCCGCCCGACTCCAGCCGGCCCATGTCAGTCAGGATCTCGGCCCGGCCCCGGATCTTGATCGCCGCCGTCAGCTCGGTGAACTGCGCCACCAGAACTTCGCCCGCGTCCAGGCGTTCCGAGTGGTGCGAGCGCGTGTCCTTGCCGCGGGTCAAGCCCATGATCACGACGCCGTCTTCCAGCGCCTTCACCACCACATAGCGGCCGGTCGCCGTACCTTCTTCGAGCTCGGTCATCGTTGTTTCCACCGTCCGTTTCCGTTGCCGTTGGTCTGCGCCTTGGGCCGCACTGTCTCCAGCCTCGTCGCGGGCTGCCCGACCAGCTCGTCGATGTCAGCCGCGAGCGCCGGACCGGCGAGCACATGATAGCGATCGGCATTCACTATCACCTCGCGCCTGCCCACCACCACGTGCAGCACCACCTCGTCGCTCCCCGGGTGACGCGCGAGCACCGCCTCGAGGCGCTCGGCAAGTCCTGAGTCGCTGTTCGGGATCCGCACGTGGACCAGCCGCCGGCGCGCCCTGGGCACGCATTCCGGGTCGTCCCACAGCCAGGCCATTTCAGCCACTATCGAAGCAGTCTCCACCTCGGGTTCGACGTCTGGTTCCGGCGGTGGAGCGCCGCTGGCTCCGCCGTATCGCGTGTTGCCGGCGCGAGCATCGATCTTGCCCTGGACGACGAGGACCTTATCCGGTTCGAACAGGAGTCGTGTCTGTTCGAAGACACGGGGGAACAGGACCACGTCCACCGTCCCGGTCAGGTCTTCCAGCGTCGCATAGGCCATGATCTGGCCCTTGCGGGTCACCACCCGGCGTACCTCGCGCACCAGTCCGGCCACGCGCACCTCCGTGTCCTGCAGCGCGCTCGTCACCTCGACCGCCTGGGTGTCGGAAAGCTTGGCCAGCTCGGCTGAGATGCGGCGAAGCGGGTGGTCGCTCAGGTACAGGCCGAGCAGCTCCTTCTCCAGCCGCAGCTTCTCCTCCCCCGCCATCGGCGCGACGTCGATGAGGAGGCCGTAGTCGTCCGACCCCGCCTCGGGCGTGCCGACCATGTCGAGCAGCGACGTCTGGCCCGACTCGCGGTCGCGGCGCGACCGCTCCGCACGGCTGACAAGGTGGTCGAGCGCAGTCAGCAGCCGTGCACGCTCGCCCAGCGAGTCGCAAGTCCCCGACTGGACCAACGCCTCGAGCACGCGGCGGTTGACGTCCTGGATCGCGGCGGTCCGGTCGCACAGGTCCTCGAGCGACTTGAACGGTCCGTCCGTATCGCGCATCGAGACGATGCTCTCCACCGCATGCTGCCCGACGTTCTTGATCGCCGCGAGCCCGAACAGGATGCGGCCGTCGCTCATCGAGAAGTCCGCGCGTGAATGGTTGATGTCCGGAGCAACCACGTCGATGCCGCGGATCCGGCAGTCCACGATCGCCGTCGCCACCCTGTCCGCGCTGCCCTCCATGTGGATGAGCAGCGCAGTCATGTACTCGAGCGGGTAGTTGGCCTTCAAGTACGCCGTCTGGTAGGCGATCACGCCGTAGGCCGCTGAATGGGCGCGGTTGAAACCGTACTCGGCGAACTTCGCGATGCTGTCAAACAACGCCTCGGCTGTCGACTTCGCAATCCCGCGCTCGACGGTGCCGTCGATGAACTTCGTGCGCAGCTTGGCCATCTTCGCCTTGTCCTTCTTGCCCATGGCGGCGCGGAGGATGTCGGCCTCGCTCAACGTGAATCCGGCGAGCTCGCGCGCGGCCATCATCACCTGCTCCTGGTAGATCATCACGCCGTAGGTCTCGCGTAGGATGGGCTCGAGGCGTTCGTGCATGTACTCGATGGGCTCACGGCCCTGCTTGCGCGCGATGAAGGCGGGGATGTTGACCATTGGGCCTGGGCGGAATAGCGCGACCGCCGCGGAAACGTCGCCAAAGGTCTGCGGCCGCATGTCCATCAACATGCGGCGCATCCCTGCACCTTCAAGTTGGAACACGCCATGCGTGTCGCCGATGGAGAGAAGCTCATATGTCTTCGCGTCATCGAAACGAAGCTGGTCGATGTTGACCTCGAGACCGCGGTGCTCTTTGAGCAATCGAAGACAGGTCGCGATGATGTCGAGGTTCTGCAGGCCGAGGAAGTCGATCTTCAGCAAGCCGATGTCGCCAACGGCTTTCATGTCGTACTGCGTCACCACCGCCTCTCGCCCAGGGCCGTACTGCAGAGGCGTGAAGTGGACCAGCGGCTCAGGCGCGATGACCACGCCGGCGGCGTGCGTGCTCACGTTGCGAGATACACCTTCGAGCGTGCGCGCCACGTCGATCAGCCGCTTCTGCTCCTCATTCGACTCGTAGGCCTCGCGAAACTCCGGGACCTCTTTGATCGTGTCCTCGAGTGATTTCGACCGGCCCTGCCACACGGGCACGAGCTTGGCCAGGCGATCGGTGTCGCGCAGCGGAACCTCCAAGACGCGGCCGACGTCGCGGATAGCAGCCTTCGACGCCATGGTCGTGAAGGTGATGATCTGGGCTACCCGGTCGGAGCCGTACTTCTCCGAGACGTAGCGGATGACCTTCTCGCGGCCCTCCACCGAGAAGTCGCAGTCGATGTCAGGCATCGACACGCGATCGATGTTGAGGAAGCGCTCGAAGATCAGGCCGTGATGCAGCGGATCGAGGTTGGTGATGCCCAGGCAGTACGAGACGAGACTTCCCGCCGCGCTGCCGCGCCCCGGCCCGACGACAATCCCCTGCTTGCGGGCGAAGTTGTAGAAGTCCCAGACGATCAGGAAGTAGGACGCGTACCCCGTCTGGCCGATGACCGAGAGCTCGACCTCGGCGCGCTCTGTGGCGGCAGTGGTGGGCTCGCCATACCGCCACTTGACGCCTTCGAGCACGAGCTTGCGCAGGTACTGGTCGGGAGTCATCCCGTCCGGCACGTCGAACGGCGGCAGGAGGGTCGCGCCCAGCTTCAACTTCAGGTCGACCATGTCAGCCACGTCGAGAGTGCTGGCCAGCGCGTCGGGCAGGTCCGCAAAAGTTGCGCGCATCTCGTCCGGACTCTTCAAGTAGAAGTCCTGCGAAGAGAAGCGCCAGCGGTTCGGGTCGTTGAAGCGCGCGCCGGTCTGCAGGCACAGCAGCACGTCGTGGGCCTCCGAGTCGTGGCGGTGCACGTAATGGAGGTCGTTGGTGGCGCAAAGTCGCAGTCCGAACTCCTTGCCGAAATCAGCGAGCGCCACGTTGACCTGCTCCTGCTTGTCGATGCCATGCCGCTGCACCTCCAGCAGGAAGCGGTCCTTGCCGAAGATGTCGCGATAGGCGGCGACGGCTTCGCGCGCACCATCGATGTCGCCATCCGTGATCCGGCTCGCCGCCTCTCCCTGGAGGCAGCCTGAGAGCGCGATCAGGCCCTTCGAGTGTTGGGCCAGGATCTCCTTGTCGATGCGGGGCTTGTAGTACATGCCCTCCATCTGGCCGACGCTGCAGAGCTTCATGAGGTTCACATAGCCCTCGTGGTTCGCGGCCAGCAGGGTCAGATGGTTGGGGTCGCGGTCCACCCTTCCCTCGCGCAACAGGCGTGAGCGAGGGGCGACGTAGACCTCGCAGCCCACAATCGGCTTGATCCCGGCTTCCATGCACGCCTTGTAGAAATGGATGGCGCCGTACATCACGCCGTGGTCGGTCATGGCAAGCGCAGGCATCTCGAGCTCGGCCGCGCGCGCGACCAGCGCAGGTATGCGACTCGCCCCATCGAGCAGCGAGTACTCGGTGTGGTTGTGCAGGTGAACGAAGCTCTTGGGGGCGTGCTGCATCGTTTGGTTTGGGTGTGGCGGACCCCGCGGATAGTCTACTTGGCCCAAGGTCCCCTCAGGCTCGTGTAAAGGCGTTGCGCCATCCCTGGTTAGACTCCCTGCTGTCGTGCGCGAATTGGCGGCCTACGGGCTGATGATCGTTGGCGGGCTGATCATGGTCGCGAGCGTAGTTAGGGGCATCTCGGCGTATCGGCGTTTCTTTCGGACGCGGAACGCACCGCCCGGCGATAAACGGCAGCGGGCAATCGCCGGTGGAGCGCTCGCGTACTCAGAGGCGCTGAACCTTGTCATGTTTGGGGGAGGCCTCTTTGTCCTGATGCTGGGCGCAATGATTGAGTCGTACCTTCAGGCGAGGGAACTCCTCGCACCCATCGGTCTGATAGTCGGAGGCCTGGTTACTGCTCAAGTTTGGCGCGAGGCCATGGCACGGCTCCGAAATTCGGCCTAGGTCCTCGCTCTTCGGCCTCCCAAGGACTTAACCAACGACAATATCGGCATGCCTTCTCTCGCCCTGCTGCCCGCCGAGGCTCACCACTCCGGCATACGCGAGATCGCCAACGAGGCGATGCGCACCTCGGGCACTATTCGACTTGACGTCGGGCAGCCCAACTTCCCCACTCCCAAGCACGTCGGCGACGCCGGCAAGCGCGCGATCGACGAGAACAAGACCTTTTACACGCACACGCAGGGATTGATCTCGCTCCGCGAGAAGCTCGTGGCCAAGCTCGAGCGAGTGAATGGAATCCACGTCACACCCGATCGCATCGCATGCTCACCCGGCGGAGTCGGCGGGCTCGCCGCAATCTTCGGGGCAGTGCTCGAGCCCGGTGACGAGGTGCTGCTTCCCGACCCCGGCTGGCCGAACACCCGGCTCATGCTCACCTGGACGGGAGCACAGGGAATTTTTTATCCATGCGCAGCCGCTGACGGGTTCCAACCTGACCTCGACGCCCTGACTCGCCTCATCACCAAGCGCACGAAGCTGCTTCTGATCAACAGCCCCAACAACCCGACGGGAGCTGTGTATCCAGCCGCCACTATCGCGCGGCTCATCGAGATCGCGCAGCGCCACAACTTGTGGCTGTTCAGCGACGAGTGCTACGACCAGATCATCCTCGACGGCACCTGGACGAGCCCCGCGAGCCTCGCCCCTGACGACCCGCGCATCGCCTCGGTTTTCACCTTCTCCAAGTCGTACTCGATGACCGGATGGCGTATCGGATATGTCGCCGGTTCTGCCGAGCTCATCGATACCGCGACCAAAGTCCTTGAATCGAACTCCTCGTGCGTGTCCACCATCAGCCAGGTCGCCGCGGAGGCCGCACTTGATGGTCCGCAGGACTGCGTGGGCGAGATGGTTGCCGCGTACCGGCACCGCCGCGATCTCGTGGTGGACATCCTGCGCGAGGCGAACATGCTCGCCAGCGAGCCCACGGGCGCCTTCTACTGCATGGCCGACATCTCGCCCACGAACCTGAATTCCCGCGACTTCGCCTTCAGGCTCCTGCGGGAGCGTGGCGTGGCAGTCGCCCCCGGCAGCGCATTCGGGGATGTGGCCGCGGGGGCCGTTCGAATCAGCCTCGCGAGCTCAGATACTGATCTCCGCGAGGGTGTCGGCCGGCTCGCCGAGTTCGTCCACCAACTCCACTAAGGGGTTGTGTTTCCGGGGTTCGTAACCCTATGCTTCCGCCCGCGTTGAAGGTGTCATGCCTGTTGTAAGAGTTGTGCTCCGGCTGGCTGTGAGGAATCTGGGCCCTGGGCGGCTTCGCCTGGCCCTCATGCGCATGGGTCACGGCCTGAACGTCTTCTAGGACATAGGGTGAGGGGCTGAAATTAGCTCCTCTGTAACAGAGCGACACTCTCGATGTGATAGGTCTGCGGGAACATGTCCACGATTGCTGCCCGCCTCACTCGATAGCCTCCTCTGACTAGCGCGATCAGGTCGCGCGCGTGCGTCGAGGGCTCGCACGAGACATAGACCAGTCGATCGACACCTAGCCGGATCAGCTCCGCAATCGCCGCGGGCTCGCACCCGGCACGAGGCGGGTCCAGGATCGCCGCCTGATGTCGCCCGAGTCGCACCTGCCGCAGCGCGGTCTCGACCTTGCCGGGCAAGTACTCGACCCGAGCCGAGTTGATTCGCGCATTCAGCCGGCCGAGCTGGATCGCATGTGGATTCTCCTCGATCGCCGTCACGCCGGCCGCGCCGCGAGCAACCGCGACGGAGATCGTCCCGATCCCCGCGTAAAGGTCCAGCACGTGCTCGTCGGGACTCGCGGCCAGCATGTCGAGCGCGGTGCGATACAGGACGAGCATCTGCCGGTAGTTGGTCTGCACGAACGTGTCGCTTCGCACGCGGAAGCTGAGATCCCAGAAGTTCAGCGTCATCGCATCATCGAGCAGCACCTGATCGGGCAGGAGCTCCGCCACGCGACGCGCGTACTCATCGCGCGGCCAGCTCGGCGCCTTCCCGCGATGGCGAATGCGCCACAGCAGGCCCTTGCCATTCGGCTCCGCGGTGAGAAGCAGGTTCTGGAGATCTTTGAGCTCCAGGTCGTTGGCCGCCTGCGCGAACGCGGGCAGGGCCTGCTCGATGCGCAGATCGTGGATGAGGCAGGAATCGATAGGAAGGACTTGATGCGACCGAAGCCGGTGAAAACCGAAACGCCACTTCCCGCCCTGCGAGATCGCTTCGAACTCGCCACGGATGCGGTAGCGCCACGGTTCATCCATGCCGAGCACCGGTGTGTCTGGCGGAAGGCGAAGGCCCGCGCGCGCCCATGCCTCGTCGACGACCTGGCGCTTGAGCGCGAGCTGGTGCGCGTAAGCCGCGTGCTGAAGCTGACAGCCTCCGCATTCACCGAAGTACGGACACGGAGCGGGGACACGGTGCGGCGAAGGCTCGATGACCCGCGTGGCCGCGGCCACCGCGACGCCACCCTGCCTGCCACGCGGCTCGGCCTCGACGACCTCACCGGGAAGCGCGTAGTTCACGAGCCACACCTTGCCGTCCTCGCGCGCAACGGCGGCGCCGCCGTGTGCGGGCGCGTCGGGGCGCAGGATCAGCGGCGCCATAAGCCCAACGGATCTCGCGCCGGCTTGAAACCCACCGACTCGACCATTTGCGTCGCCGCCAGAAATCCTTCGGCGACCTTGTCCGGCTGGTGGGCGTCGCTTCCGTACTGCACGCCCTTCCCCCCCGCCTCGTACCACCACCGGACCACGGTGATGTCCGGGCACAGGGTGTGCCCGCGGGTGGTGTTCACCTCCAGCAACAGGCCTCGCTTCGCTGCGGCCACCAGCACCGCGCGCAGCTCTTCCTCGTAGTCCTCTTCTCGATACGGCGCCTGGCCCTCTTGCCAGTACCGCTTGGGGTAATCGAGATGCGCGATGGCCTCGAACTGCTGTGAGCTCTCGACCAGGGCGAGCGTCTCGCGGAAAAACTCGTGCACCGCGTCCACGAACGCGGACGCCGGCAGGTCGCGAAACTGGCTGGCATCGACAGGCTTGCCGTCCACGCGTACGCAGTGGATCGACCCGAGCACACGGTCCAGCTTGCCGGCGGCCATGACCGCCGCCGTCTCGTCGGGAAACCAGTGCGGCTCTCCGAGCTCGACACCCGACAGGATGCGCAGGTTCTTGTACTTGACCCGGCATTTCTCGACCGCCTGGAGGTACCCGGCGACGTCCAGGACGTGCTGGCCTTCGTGGATCACGACGAAGTCGGCGTGCTCCGTAAAGGCGATCCCGGGGAGGCCGATCTCCAGGGCCCGCTCGCAGCTGCGCTCCATCGAGCCGAGGGCGGCGTCCCACGACCATTCGGTGTGCACGTGGAGGTCAGGCGGCAGGGGCACGGGACAAGGTTAAGCGCAGAGCAAAAATGGGGTCTTTCTGGCTAGAATGGCCCGCCGTGGGGTGGGCGGTGCTTGGAATTTCCTATGCGGTTGGCGGGCCTTTGCTCGGAATCGGCATGTACCTGGTCGCCACGGGCAGCCTGCCGGGCTGGTGGCGGGACTGGATGCTCGGGCCGATCGCCCAGGTCACGCCGCGCGTGGTTCGCCTCCTGGGCCTGACTGCGGTCGGCCTGGGAGCGTCAATAGTCGCGCTTGGCTTGACGACGTTCGTCTCCGAGTTCGTGGGCGGGGCCCTGGTCCTGGTTGCGCTGACGACCTACCTGCTCGGGGCGGGGCTCTTCGCGTACAGCACCTGGCTGTCCCGCCGGCCGATGGCTCGCTAGCAGGAAGGTCGCGCCGCCTCCGGGCATACCGGGGCTACAGAGCCACCATCGTCAACCAGCACCCGGCCACCGAGGGGACTCGCCAGAGTCACTGAAACCGACCGCCGGTGGCCGATCAACGTACAGGCGACCTCTGCGTTCGGCGTTTCGTGCGGAATGGCTCGAGCCGCGACCGCGACCGCGGTGGCGGATTCCGCAACGGCACCTCTGTAGATCTCTTGGCAGGGACCCGTGCCTTCCTGCGCGCCGGTAAAGAAGTAAGTGAGCGTTCGCCCGTCGGCGCTCACTGTCGCGCCGTGGCTGCCCGACGTGGCGGTGGTGATGCCGCCTCCCCAGAATGCCGTCGCGGGAATTGCCGGGTATGGGAATTCAGCACGGGCTCCCGTGACTGTAAAGAGCCAGGCGGACAACTGCGCGTGGCCACGGTCGGTCGGAAAGGTGGCGACGTCCAATCGGGCTGCCGTCACTTGGAGCGGCGCGATGCTGGCGCACTCAGGATTCGTCGCCCGCTTTGGGTTAGAGGTCAACGCGGCGAACGATTCGCGAGCGGATAACGCCGCGGCATAGGTGACCTTGGTACCGTCCGCCCAACTCGCTGTGGAGTTCGCGGGAGCCTCGACGGGTAGATCCGTCGATAGGGCGAATCTCGCGCAAAGCGCCGCCATCTTTCCTCCGCCGGACTCGAAGCCTTGACCGCGCAGCGGATCGATGCCCAACAACACGATCGGCCGTGGCACCTGGTTCGCGGGGAAGCTCTGCCACGCGGCGAGGGCAGCAGTAGGCGGGCTGGGTTGCGCGCCGCCCGACCCTGGGACGGCACCACATGCGACAACCAAGAACAGAGCCGCGATGGCCGCATGGAATCTCTTTGGCATACCCACAACCACGTCTGGGAGCTGCGAAAGGTAACGCGCCTCCCAGCCTTCGACGTCTCTGGCAAGCTTCAATGCCGCGGGAGCATGCACTCGCGGGTTTGATCCGAATGCGAATGCCGCGGGAGCATGCACTCGCGGGTAATTACCGGGGGCTTAGTCCAAAAGCCTCAGCAGCAGTTCGCTCGCGACCTTCGGGTTGGCCTGCGGCGCCCGTTTCCTCAGCTCGGCCATGAGCGCGCCGAGCGCCTGCTTCTTGCCGGCGCGGTAGTCCTCCACCGCCCTCGGGTTGGCTTGCATCACAGCCTCGACCTCATCCTGCAGCGTCGACTCGTCGCTGACCTGCGCGTAGCCGTGCTCCGCCACGATGTGGGCGGGCGAGCGCCCAGTCTCCACCGACTCGAGAAGCACCTCGCGTGCCTGATCGCGGGTGATGCTTCCGGCGGTCACCAGCTTCACGAGCTCGGCAAGATGTTCCGGAGTCGGGATCTTGCCGGTCGGGGCGACGTCTCCGATGATCCAGTTGGCCACCGGCTTGGGTTCAGCGCCGGCAGCGACAGCGGCCTCGAAGAGGTCGGCCAGGTCGCGGTCGGCCGCGATCAGCACCGCGTCCGCCGCCGGCAGGCCGTACTGCGAGACCAGACGCCCTCGGCGCGCACCCGGCAGCTCCGGCAGAGCGCGGCGAAGCTCTTCGATCCAGGACGCCTCGATCTCCAGCGGAGGCAGGTCGGGCTCAGGGAAGTAGCGGTAGTCCTCCGCAAACTCTTTGCTGCGCTGCGAGAAGGTGCGCTGCTCGGCCTCCGACCAGCCGCGCGTCTCCTGCACCACGGTGCCGCCAGACTCGAGGACCTCGGTCTGGCGCGTCACCTCAAATGAGATGGCGCGGTGCAGGGCGCGGAACGAGTTGATGTTCTTGAGCTCGGTCTTCACCCCCAGCTCCTCGGTTCCAGGGCGGCGAAGCGAGATGTTGGGCTCCGCCCGCAGCTGGCCTTTCTCCATCTCGGCCTCGGAAGCGCCAATCGTGCGGAGCAGCGTGCGCAGGGCGACCGCGTAGTCGCGCGCTTCGTCGGCCGAGCGCAGGTCCGGCTCAGTGACGATCTCCATCAAAGGCACGCCCGCGCGGTTGAGGTCGACGAAGGACTCCGACGCCTTGTGCAGCTTGTCGCCGGCATGGATGAGCTTGCCCGTGTCCTCTTCGAGATGCACGCGGCGGACGCGGACCCTGCGGCCGTCGAGCTCCAGGTAGCCGCTGACGCTCATCGGGAGGTCGTACTGGCTGATCTGGTAGCCCTTCGGCAGGTCGGGATACATGTAGTTCTTGCGGTCGAACTTGGTGTGGCGTGGGATCTCGCAGTTGAGCGCGAGCGCGGTCTTGAGGCACGCCTCGACTGCGGCCTTGTTGATGACCGGCAACGTACCGGGCATGCCCAGACAGATCTCGCACACATTCGAATTGGGCGGGTCGCCCAGCTGTCCGACGGCGCAGCCGCAGAACATCTTCGAGCGCGTGCGCGGCTGCACGTGCACCTCCATGCCGATCACCACTTCCCAGCCGGCGCTAGACAAAAGGCGCGACCTCCGCCTTCACACCGCTGGCCACCTCGTAGGCGCGCCCGACGCGCAGCGCGACGTCTTCTCGCCACTGCGGAGCCATGATCTGCAGGCCGATCGGCAGCAGGTCCTCGGACATGCCGCACGGCACGCTGATCCCCGGCAGGCCGGCGAGGTTGCCGCCAAGCGTCAGCACGTCGCACAGGTACATCGACAGCGGGTCTTGTGTCTTGGAGCCGATAGGAAACGCAACCGTGGGCGAGGTCGCGCTGATGATCGCGTCGCATTTCTCGAACGCGAGATCGAAGTCCCGCTTGATCAGCGTCCGCACCTTCTGCGCCTTGAGGTAGTAGGCATCGTAGTAACCGCTCGACAAGGCATAGGTGCCGAGCATCACGCGCCGCCTCACCTCGGTGCCAAAGCCCCTGCGCCGCGTGCGCATGTAAGCCTCGGTGACGTTCTGCGCGTCAACCTCTGACATTCCGTACCTCACGCCGTCGAATCGCGCGAGGTTGGACGAGCACTCGGCCGGCGCGATGATGTAGTAAGCGGCGAGGCCGTAGTCCGTGTGCGGCAGAGTGACGTCGATGATCTCTGCGCCTGCGTCCCGAAAATTCTTGATCGCCTTGTCGATCGCGGCCTTGACGACTGGCTCCATGCCCTCGACGTCGTAGTACTCGCGCGGCACGCCCAGCTTCATGCCCTTCACGCCCGCTTCGAGGTCGCGGAGAACATCGTTGGGGCGGTTGGATGACGTCGCGTCAAGAGGATCATGGCCGGCCATCGCGTCCAGCACGATGGCCGCGTCTTCGACCGAGCGCGTGAACGGGCCGATCTGATCGAGGCTGGACGCGAACGCGATGAGTCCGTAGCGGCTGACTCGACCGTAGGTCGGCTTCATGCCCACCACGCCGCACAGCGCCGCGGGCTGGCGGATCGACCCGCCGGTGTCGGTGCCGAGCGCAATCATCGCCTCGCCGGACGCCACCGCCGCCGCGCTTCCGCCGGAGCTTCCTCCAGGGACGCGGTCGAGGCTCCAGGGGTTGTGAGTAGGGTGATAACCGGAGTTCTCGGTCGAGCTGCCCATCGCGAACTCGTCGCAGTTCGTGACGCCCAGCATCACCGCCCCGGCGTCGAAGAGCCTGGAGGCCGCTGTGCCCGTGTAGGGCGGCCTGAAGCCGCGCAGGATCTGCGAGCCAGCCGTCGTCTCCACGCCGCGCACGCAAAGCACGTCTTTGACGGCCATCGGGATGCCAACGAGCGGCCCCATGTCGCCACTGCTGATCCGGGCGTCGGCAGCTTCCGCCTGCTTCTCCCACAGCTCCGGCGTGAAGCGCAGAAACGCTTTCACGCGACTGTCGATTCGCTCGATCAGGTTGATGTGGGCCGTCACGAGCTCCGCTGCCGAAAACGAGTGAAGTCGCAGCAGCTTCGCCGCCTCACGGATCGTCAGCTCCGTAAGGTCGCTCACGCCTCCTCCTGGATCGAAGGCACGCGGAAGAATCCGTCCACCGCGACGGGCGCGTTGGCGAGTGCCTCAGCCTGGCTCAGGCCTGGACGCGGAACGTCCTCGCGCAACGTGTTCGCGACCTCGACGACCTGGGCGGTCGGCGGGATGTCATCGGTGTTCAGCTGCTGCAGCCGGTCGATGTGCTCGAGGATGCCGCTCAGCTGCTCGGCGTAGAACTCCTCATCGCCCGGCTCGAGGCCGAGGCGCGCGAGCATGGCGACATGGCGGACCTCATCACGTGAGAGCGGCATAAATCAAAGTGTCCTTCACCAGAGGCCTGCCGCGTTTGACAGGTAGCGTCTTGCCGCGGCGACCCGCGCGCCTGACGCCACACGTGCGCAATCCGGAGGCCTGACCCGCGCGCCTGACGTCAAACGTGCGGAATTGGCCTTACAAGGATCGGCGAGGCGACATCAGTCCGATCAGCACCGGAACCCCCACGACCGCCCCCACGCACGTCAGGAGCATGAAGACCGCCGCGACCATCGCCAGCCGCGGAGCCCATCTCACGCGTCTGATCAAAGCGAGGGCCGCAACGGCCGCCAATATCGCTACTCCGACGGAGCCCCCGGCCGCGATGCCCAACGCTGTGCGCGATCGGCCGACGGCAGAAGGCTCATCAAGAAATCCCAGCAGGAACCAGGACCAGGCGACCAACACCACCGCACCGACGAGCAATGCCCCCCACACCCACCTCGGTGGGTACGGCCGGGCGGCTGGGGCCCCAACCTCCGCAACTTTCACGGCGGTCTTTACTTTGGCACGAGGGCGAGGAACTGCTCCTCGTCCAGGATCGCGAGCTTGAGCTTCTGTGCCTTCTCGAGCTTCGAGCCGGCATTCGGCCCCGCGACAAGGTAGCTCGTCTTCGCGCTCACGCTTCCCGAGGCCTTCCCGCCAAGCTTCCGGACCAGCGCCTCCGCGTCGGGCCGGCTCATCGTCTCGAGCGTGCCGGTGAAAACAAACGTCTTGCCTGTCAGCGGGCCTTCACCCGGCGGCTCGACCGCGTGTGGCTCGACGCCTGCGCTGAGCAGCTTGCCGACCAGCTCGCCGCCCTGGCCCTGGAAGTACGCGTGCACCTCGCGCGCCATGTTCGGCCCGACACCTTCGACGCGCTGCAGGTCCTCCTCGCTCGCGCTGCGCAGCTTGGCGATGGTGCCGAAATCAGCGGCGAGAAGGTCAGCCGTCGCCTCGCCCACCTGCGGGATGCCGAGCCCGTACAGGAACCGACCCAGCTCCGGGCGGCGGCTCTCGCCGATCCTGTCGAGCAGGTTCTGGCCGGACTTGTCGGCGAAGCCTTCGAGCTGCACCACCTGTTCCTTGGTGAGGCGATAGAGGTCGCTCGGATCGTCGACCCAGCCGCGGTCGATGAGCTGGCCGATCGTCGCGTAGCCCAGGCCTTCGATGTTCAGCGCGCCGCGGCTTGCGAAATGACGCAGCCGCTCCAGGCGCTGCGCACCGCAGAACGGATTGATGCACCGGTGCGCGATGTAAGGCTCCTCACGGACTACCTCGCCGCCACACACGGGACACTTCGACGGCATCTTCCAGCCGGGCTTCGGGTCCTTGACGCTCACGATCTCGGGGATGACGTCGCCGGCGCGATGGATGACGACACGAGCGCCGACGTAGACGCCCTTCTCATTGACCTGCGCCTCGTTGTGCATCGTGACGTTGCGGATGGTCACGCCGCCGACCACGACAGGCCTGACGTGAGCGACCGGCGTGAGCACGCCCGTACGGCCCACGTAGCAGGCGATCTCCTCCACCTCCGTCTCCGCCTGCTCGGGCGCGTACTTGAAGGCGATCGCCCACCGCGGCGAGCGCGCGACGAAGCCGAGCTCGAGCTGCTGCGCGAAACCGTCGACCTTGATCACCACACCGTCGATCTCGTGCTCGAGCTCATGGCGTCGCTTCTGCCACTCCGCGTGGTACTCGATCACCTCTTCGATGGAGTTGAGCCTTCGCCGGTGCTTGTTGACGCGGAACCCCATCTTCTCCAGGGCGCGGAGCACGTCCCACTGTGAGCGGTTCGCGCCGCCAGGGTCGAGCGTGTACATGAAGGTCTGCAAGTCGCGGCTCGCGGTCACGCTGGGGTCGATCTGGCGGACGCTGCCGGCGGCGGTGTTGCGCGGATTCACGTAGCGCAACTTGCCGGCCGCTTCCATCTCGCGGTTCAGCTTCTCGAACGCGGCGATCGGGAAGTAGACCTCCCCCCTCACCTCGAACACATCGGGCAGGCCGGGCGCCGGCGTGATCGTCAGCGGCACGCTGCGAATAGTGCGGATATTGGCGGTCACGTCTTCGCCCACAGTCCCGTCGCCGCGCGTCGCTGCGCGCTCCAGCCGGCCCTTGTTGTACGAGAGGCTGATCGCGAGGCCGTCGATCTTCAGCTCCGCGCAGTACGTGACCTTGTCGCCGATGGCCGCCCGCACGCGCTTGTCGAAGGCGCGAATCTCGGTCTCGTCGAAAGCGTTCTGCAGGCTCAGCATCGGTGAGCGGTGGCGAACCTTGGCGAACTGCTCGGACGCCTCGCCGCCCACGCGCTGGGTGGGTGAGTCGACAGTTACGAGGTCGGGCCGTTCGTCTTCGATGCGGCGCAGCTCGAGAAACAGCGCGTCGTACTCGGCGTCCGAAACCTCGGGCTGGTCGAGCACGTGGTAGGCATGCTCGTAGCGGCGGATCAGGTCGCGCAGCGCCTCGACCCTGACGGCCGGGTCGATGACCTTTTTGCGTTTGCTCATTTGGTCAATGGCGCGAGCATGCCGCTGAGAATTTTCAGGCCGGCCCTGTCGAACTTGATCACGAGCTCCTCATCGGTACGCGTGAGGGTGCTCTTGACCACGGTCCCGGCCCCGAACGCGGGGTGCTTGACGCGGTCGCCGCTGGTGAACCGCTGCACCGGAGGCGCAGCCGGGGCGGCCTGCACCTGCCGCTCCTGGAATCGCTCCTTGTAGCCTTGCCGCGGAGGCGCCACCGGCGCGCTGCCCTTGGGCGCCGCCAGCTGTGACTGCGGGATCTCGGTCAGGAAGCGGCTCGGAAAGGCGGGCTGCGAGCGGCCGTACAGGTGACGGCGGAACGCGCAGCTCAGGTAGAGGCGATCTTTCGCGCGCGTCATCCCCACGTAACAGAGACGGCGCTCCTCGGCCATCTCGGTCTGCGCACCCACCGCCGATGGGTTCTCCTCGCGCTCGTCGAGCGCTCGCTGGTGCGGCAGGAGTCCCTCCTCCATGCCGACCATGAACACGACGGGAAACTCCAGGCCCTTGACCATGTGCAGCGTGATCAGCGTCGCCCCCTCTCCGTTCTCGTCGTACGCGTCGACGTCGGACACGAGGGCGATCTCGGCAAGAAAGTCCTCCAGCCCCTGCGCCGGGTCGCGGTCGTCAAAGCTCTCGGCAAGGCCGCGCAGCTCGTTGAGGTTTTCCATCCGCGCCTCGCCCTGCGGCGTGCCGTCGAGGTAGTGCTGGCTCAAGCCGATCACCTCGATCACGTGGTCGAGCATCTCGCTGGGGCGCAGGACCCCCATGACCGAGCGGATCGATTCGATCTGCGTCCGGAACTTCTGCAGCGGTGCGATGGCGGGGCGAGGCACGCCCGGGACTCGGCCTGGATCTTCGAGCAGAGACAGGATGTCCGCTTCCTTCTCGCGCGCGAAGACGTTGAGCGCGTCGACGGTGACGTTGCCGATCTTGCGCGGGGGCACTGACACGATGCGGGAAAAGCTGAGCGCGTCTTTCGGGTTGAAGCAGAAGCGAAGGTAAGCGACCACGTCTTTCACCTCGCGTCGCTCCCAGAAGCGAATGCCCCCGACAAGGCGGTAAGGGATTCGCCGCCGGGCGAGCACATCTTCAAAGGATCGCGACTGGGCGTTGGTCCGATAGAGGACAGCGAAGTCCGAGTAACCGCGGTTCTCGGTCCGGCGCAGACGCTCGATCTCGTCGGCGACGAACTCAGCCTCCTCGACCTCGTTGTACGCCTGCATCGCCATCACCTTCTCGCCGCCGGCGCGCTCCGTCCACAGCCGCTTCTCGGCGCGCTCGGGGTTGCTGCGGATGACGCTGTAGGCGGCGTCGAGGATGGCCTGGCTCGATCGGTAGTTCTGCTCCAGCCGCACGATGTGCGCGTCCGGATAGTCCTTGCGGAAGTCGAGGATGTTGCGGATGTCGGCACCGCGGAAGCGGTAGATCGACTGATCGTCGTCACCGACGACGACAAGATTCCGGTGCTCCAGCGCGAGCTGGTTGACGAGCACGTACTGCGCCCGGTTGGTGTCCTGGTACTCGTCGACGAGCACGTGCCGAAACCGATCCCGCCACTTCTCCAGCGCTTCGGCGTCGGTGTTGAAGAGCTCGACCAGCTTCATGATCAGGTCGTCGAAGTCGAGCCCGCCGGACCGGCGCAGCACTTCCTGGTAGGACTCGTAGACGCGGCGCACGACCTCGTCGGCGTAGCTGCGGTTCGGGTACTCGTTTGGTCTCTTCAGCTCGTTCTTCGCCTGTGAGATGGCATTGCTCAGTGCGCCGAGCGGATAACGCTTGGGGTCGAGCCGGAGCTCTTCGAGCACGCGCCTGAGCGCGGCCCGCGTGTCGTCGTCGTCGAAGATGACAAAGCTGTTAGTGATGCCGATGCGCTGAGCCTCGCGCCGCAGGATCTTGACCGCGGTCGAGTGGAAGGTACCCACCCACATGTTCTTCGCACCCTCACCGACAAGGGTCTCGACCCGGGCGCGCATCTCCTTGGCAGCTTTGTTGGTGAAAGTCACCGCCAGCAGCCGGTCAGGCCAGACGCGGTGCGTTTCGATCAGGTAGGCGATGCGCGCGGTGAGCACGCGCGTTTTTCCGCTCCCGGCACCGGCAAAGATGAGAAGCGGACCCTCGCCGTGCGTCACGGCCTCCCGCTGGGGCGGGTTCAGGCGCGCCAGCAGGGCGTCGATCGCGGGCGTGGACGATCCGTCGATGGACATTGGGAATCGAGTGTACCGGTGGATCAAACTCAGGCCCCTCACCCCTCAGCCCTCTTCCGAATGAGGGAGGGAAATCGCCGGATGTCGAGGTTTGCTTCGTTACACTCTCCGTGCCCGTGGCCCGCGAAGTGGATTTCGGCATGCGCGATCACCTGCTCTACGAGCTCGCGCGCGATCTCAGCTCGTCTCTCGAGCTCGAAGTTGTGCTGCGCAAGGTGATGGATCGCGTGATCACCCTCATGCGGGCATCACGCGGCTTCATCGTGCTTGTCGACCCCGAAGTAGGAACCATGTCGGTCCAGATGTCCGGAGGCGAGGCCGACCCGGAACAGACCCGTCTCTTCCTCGGCTCGAAGACGGTCATCGAGCACGTCGTGAGCAAGGGCCAGGCCGTCGTCACAACCGACGCCAGCCTCGACGATCGGTTCAAGGGACAGCAGTCGGTGATCCTGCAAAACCTTCGCTCGATCATCGCCGTGCCGCTGGTCACCAAGGGCAAGGTGATCGGCGCGGTCTACGTCGACAACCCGTTTCGCGCGGCGATCTTTGAAGAGAAGGACAAGGAATTCCTGCAGGCCATCTCAGACCTGGCCGCAATCGCGATCGACAATGCGCGCCAGTACGAGCGCTCGAATTTCCTGCGCCAGCTGTTCGAGCTGCACGTCAACAAGCAGGTCACCGACTACGTGCTGGCGCGGTCCGACATCAATACGAAGTTCCTCCCAGGCGAGCGCCGCCAGGTGACCATGCTCAACTCCGACATCGCCGGCTTCTCGACGCTTTCCCAGAGCATGGAAGCCGAGGAGCTGGTGGATTTCCTCAACCACTACTTCTCCCGGATGATCGACGTCGTCCTGACGCACGGCGGCAACATCGACAAGTTCCAGGGCGATGGCATGCTGGTCGTCTTCGGCGCACCGAACCCCATGGCCGACCACGGCGCCCAGGCGCTGAGAGCGGCGAAAGGAATGGTGCGAGAGATCGACCGCTTGAACCTCGAGCTGGTCGCAGCGGGCAAGTCGACGATCTCAGTCGGAATTGGACTGGACACGGGGAGCGTGGTCGCGGGCCATGTGGGCTCGGACCGCCGCCTCGAGTTCACGTTGATCGGGGTCCCGGTCAACAACAGCTCGTACCTGTCCAAGATCCGGCCCGCCAAGGTGCTGATGTCGGAGACGACGCGAGGCCTGCTGCCGGACGGGTTCGAGGTGGCGGGCTACGAGCACATCCTGCTCAAAGGCGCTGCCCAGCCCCAGGCGATCTACGAGCTGCAGATCACCGTCTTAGCCGAGGACTGAGGAGACGCCGATTCCATCCCGTTGGCGCCAACGGGGTGACCCAAGTCGAAAATTCCGCCCTTTTGGAGCCAACGGGCCCTCACTGGGCCGCCCTACTTGCACTCCCACCGGCCGGGGCCGTAGCGGTTGTACAGCCACGCGGCCGCCTGGGCATTCGCGACAGGATCGAACGGAGACTGCTTCGCCCACGGAGTGCCGCCCCACGTGCTCGGCAGAAACTGAAACAGCCCAGACGCCTGGCTCTCGCTGTTGACCGAGTTGGGGTGATACCGCGACTCGCACCACGCGATGCGCATCGCCCAAACCACAGCATCGTGGCCGAGCGGGCTGAAGGCATCGGTGATGATCTTGCCGATCCACGGAGGCGGCGGCGGGTGGTTGTTCAGGGCGGCGATGCGCTGTGACTCGGCCTCCGCGGCGGCGATCGCGTCGAGCTGCGCCTGGTAGTCGGCGAGGCCCTGCTTCAGCTCCTGGGACCACGCATTGACCTGCGCCATCTGTTGTGCCTGCACTCGCTGGATGCGTGTCTGCTGCACCACAGAAGCGTGGTCGTAGGCGCTCAGCTGCGTGACCTGGACGGCGTACTTCACCGCCACCGGCGGTTCGAGCCGCGGCAGGATGACGGTTGCAAGGATCACGGTCCAGACGAGGACCGCACGAAATAGCGGCAGCAAAACCCTTCCTTAACGCTCCTCTTCGCATTCGCCCCATCCCGGGGCGTTGATCAGGCCTGAGCTGCAGCGAGAACGTGTGGAAGGGCTGCTCAGGAACCGCGGAAGGGCACCTTACCAAAAGGGCCCGGCCTTTGTGAACCCTAAAACCCTTAAAAGAGGCGGGTCAAATACCGGCGGAGGAGCTTGCGGCCGGCCGGTTCCCTGTATTCGGGAAGCAGTTGCTTGATGGTCTGGAAGGCCGTCTCGGTCAGGGACTCAGGAGTCTGGCCCGCCGGCGAGATCGGCTTACCGATGATCACCCGGACCCGCTTGCGAAACCACAGGTCCTTGGTCCCGGAGAGGGCTACCGGGATGACCGGCACCCCCGCCTTGATCGCGAAGTGGGCAAAACCCTTCTTGAAGGGCATCAGCTCACCCTCTTTGGGTCCGTAGTCGGCCTCCGGGAAGATCGCCACGGCTCCCCCCACCTCCAGGCAGTGGTCCACGTGGTGAAACAGAGCCTTGTCGCCATGGCGGTCGCGGACGACGGGCACGTAGCCACCCGTCGTCCGGATCAGCCACCACTGGAACTTGCGTTTGACGAGCAGGGTCGGGTTGGCCAGGAAGTGCAGGCGCGGCTCGACGGGAAATAGGAGCAGGAGGGCGAACTCGTCCAGCCAGTTGAGATGGTTGCCGATGACGATGTAGTTGCCGGTACGCGGGATGTTCTCCCGGCCTTCGACCTGGAGGTCAAAACAGAGCCGGACGAGCGGCACCGCGATCAGGCGGACGATCCGGTAAGGGATGTTGGCCCGGCGGCTGACCGGAAGCAGGTCGGCGGGTGGCAACGCGGTGGCGGCCATTGGCCGCGAGTCTAAGCGTGGTTGAGGTTTTCGGCGCGCTTCTTCGCCGCGCGCAGCCAGACCCGGCGGATGATGCCGCTGCCCGGCCGGATGACCAACCAGTAGCGCGAGAACGCCCGCCGGGCCGCCGCGTCAGTCGCAAACACGCGAGTTTCCGTCACCAGCTCGCCGCGGCCGTTGACGTCATGCGCCCAGAAGCTCATCACCGCCTTGGCGTAGCCGGGCTGGTTGAAAGCGGCGAACTCGGCCGCATTTGCCAGTTTCGGCACGTGGCCGCCCGACCGTTTCCACATCTGCGCGATGGTGCCGGCGACTACCTCTTGCCCGGGCGTCTCGCCGAGCCCCACGAAACCCCCGGCGAGGAATTGCCCTAATAGGGGACCGCGGTCCCGTGCTCGCATGCCGCGAATCCGCATCAGCAAGCGGGCCAGCGGCATGTCTCCGAGGCTGACCTGCTTGACAGCGGCAAGCGCCGCCTCTGGCGATGCGTCGACCCACGTGCGATGGCGCTCACTGAACTGGAACTCAGGCATGACCCTTTCGAGAATTGAGCTCATGAAAGAGGCCTTCTTCGGAACACTGCCTGAATGCCGCGGGTGCATGCTCCCGCGTGTTTCATCTCGAGCGCAAACCCGCGAGTGCATGCTCCCGCGGGCAATTCCGGGTGATAGGCCATGCCCATCGAAAAATGGTGCCGGCGCAGGGATTTGAACCCTGGACCATCGGTTTAAAAGACCGTTGCTCTGCCAAGCTGAGCTACGCCGGCTACTAACGATTTTGAATTGAAGTGGTGTCCCCACGCCACTCGCCTCAACCGTCGAACCTCGCGACCGACGGACAAACCCTCATGGCTGACCCTGGATCAAGGCGCTGAACAAGGTCCGGCGGGCGGTGCAGGTCCTCACTCCTACGGCTGCTCGGCCAGCGTCCGCCAGTAGTTTCTGGGCGGTTGAGTGAGAGCGATCCAGATTTCGCCTAGCAGGTACTCCCTATCGGCAGTTGCGGAGTAATGGTTGGCCGCGAAGATGACGCAAAACGACACGATGGGAATAAAGACCCCTAAGTCTGACCAGTTCCAGGTCCCAGCGAGCCACTGCCTGACCAGAGGGAGCGATTCTCCAAGCGTGACCAGGATCCCCACAACTGAAAATCCGACCATGAGCCAGATCGCCGACTTCGGACGGGCGAACGTGACCCCTACTTCCGTGTTCGACTCGTTTGGCGTCAACGTCGCGACAGTCCGTAAGTGCCCACCCAGATAGCGGCCGCGACGGGCTACGACGAGCCGTCCATCGTGCTGTCTTGAAACCCGAGCTGTGGTTTCGGTTTGAAACCTCCCCGCAACGTATCTGGGTTCCAGGGGTACCGGCATCGCATAGGTCTCCCTCCACCACGGATTCAGCCAGTCAAGCATCACGAAGCTGGCGTCGACCTAATTGATGGGAACTGACCCATGCAGCAATTACTCGGTTGAAAGCGGTCAGCTCGCCGCTCGGAATCGTATGTCCACTGAAGTGTCAAAGGCAGCAGCAATCCGCTCGAGAGTAGACATGCTCGGCTTGCTCCCTCCTGCCTCCAGCCGAGCGATCACGGATTGGGTCGTACGCATGCGTTCGGCGAGCTCCCGCTGGCTTAGCCCGTGAGATTCCCTCAACTGGCGGATCTGGAGTCCCAGTTCGTAGGCGAGGCGAGTCTTTTCAAAAGAGGCTCTGGCGACAGGCCTCTCCAATCGACGCCGGCGAACTTCGCTCCAGGTCTTCCGCTTGCTCACAAGCTCAACTGTACCCCAAGACATCGCATTTTTGCTATGGGTGCCGTCACCGATCAGCAGCTCGTCAAGCCTGCCGGTGCCGCTCAGCGAACAGTCACCTTGGTCGACTGGTTGACGCCGGGGCCGGTGGCCTCGATCACGTAGCAGCCGGCGGACGGGAACGACCAGTACTGGGCGCCCACGCGCATGCGAGAACTGCCCGGTGTCGGCGCTACCCGGATCTCCGGCTGGAAAATCACTGTCCGACCCTCGGTGTCTTGTCGCGTGAACGAGACAGGTACATCCGGAAGCGCGCCAGGCGTTCCGTAGTCGGCCGGCCAGTAGCCGAAATTCACAACATCCCCGTTGTCGATGCGATGGCCGCGAACCACTAACTCATTCGTGAATTTTCGATCGACCGCCCATGGGTTCTTGATCCAGTCCCCGACCTCGAGCTGCGAACCGAAATAGAAGGGGCCTCGCCCCCAGTAGACCGCCGTGTTGCCGTTGTCGAACTGAATCTTGGTTTCAGGCCTAATCGGGCAAGCACTCTGGCTGGATTGGGTAGCCGTCGTGGGGGTCCGAGCTGGCTCACAGGAGGCCAGCAGTCCAACCGCCATGAGGCAGACAACGAACGGCAGCCAGCGCCTGGCATGCATGTCGCAATTACACCGCAGAGTTGCCTCCCGTTCCAAAGGCTTTGCGCCGGCCCGATCCGGCGCTGTAGCCTTCCCCCGGTGAAAGCCTGGGTGGTGCGGGAGCTCGGCGGGCCGGAGTCCCTTCGCCTCGAGGAAATCGATCCTGGCCAGCCGGCCGCCGGACTGGTGCGGATCAAGGTGCGCGCGGCTGCGATCAACTTTCCCGACGCGCTCATGGTCGCCGGCCTCTACCAGGTGAAGCCGGAGCTCCCATTCGTCCCTGGCGTGGAGCTGAGCGGCGAGGTCGTCAGCGCCCCGTCCGCGTCCGGCTTCAAAGCCGGCGATCGCGTGATGGCGATGGTCGACCATACCGGCCTGACTCGTGGCGGCTACTCCGAGATCGCGGACGCGGAACCGGGCATGGTCACCCGCATCCCCGACAGCCTGCCGTTCGAAGAGGCGGCCGGCTTCACCTTGATCTTTCAGACCGGGTGGTTCGGCCTCCACCGCCGCGCCAACCTACAGGCTGACGAAACGCTCCTCGTCCATGCCGGCGCAGGCGGGGTCGGCAGCGCGGCGATCCAGCTCGGCAAGGCTGCCGGGGCGACGGTGATCGCGACTGCCGGCTCGGATGAGAAGGTTGAGGTCTGCCGCAAGCTGGGCGCGGACCACGCTGTCAACTACAAGACCCAGGACTTCGTCGAGGAGGTCAAGAAGATCACCGCAGGTCGTGGCGCCGACGTGGTGTTCGACCCGATTGGAGGCGACGTTTACGACCGCTCCACGAAGTGCATCGCGTTCGAGGGCAGGATCGTCATCATCGGCTTCACCTCCGGCCGTATCCCGCAGGCAGCCGTCAATCATGTGCTCATCAAGAACTACTCCGTCGTCGGGCTCCACTGGGGCTTGTACGCAAAGCGCGCACCGCAGCTCATTCCGCCCGCGATGAAGGCGCTGCTCGACCTTTGCGAGGCGGGCAAGATCAAGACCTACATCGGCCTACGGCTCCCGCTCAGCCAGGCGCCCCGCGCGCTCGCGACCGTAGCGGAAGGCAAGAGCACGGGCAAGGTGATCCTCACTGTCTGATCCCAAGGCTCCGGCCCCACCTCCTGGGCCCGAGGAGCCGGCACCGCCGCCTGCCGAGCCCGACGCGCCTCCGGCACCTCCCGACACCGAAGGGGCGGCCCCGGCGCCTGAGCCTGCGGAGCCGGCGTCAGAACCCGACGCGCCCGTCCTGGTGCCTGAGCCTGCGGAGCCGGAGGAGTTGGCGGCGCTCCCTGAGCCCGAGGATGCCGAAGAACCGGTCGAGCCCGAGGCGCCGGCGGCCCCCCCGCCTCCTCCCCGTTCACGACTAGGCCATTACCGGCCCGCGGCCGCGGGCGTGGCCATCGGATTGATCGCGCTTTTGATAGTGCTCATCCTCGGCAAGCCCACCAGCTCCCCGCCGCCTCCGGAGCCGCTCGCCGCGGACCAGACGCTGAGCTTCCCCGTCGCGCAGGACATCTCCGACCTCGATCCCGCGCTCATCTCGACAGCCGCCGAGGTGGACATCTTCCGCAACGTCTTCTCTGGCCTCTACAAATTCGACAGCCAGCTGCACGTCCTCCCGGACCTCGCCACTGACGTGCCAACGATCTCCGATGACGGCCGCACCTATACCTTTCATCTGCGTCGTAACGCCCGCTTCTCCAACGGCGACCCGATCACTGCGGACGACTTCATCTACAGCTGGAATCGCGCCGCGGCCAAGCAGGGCGACTATGCGGGGCTGTTCAACATCGTCACCGGCTACGACGCGGTCGCCTCGGGTCGAGCCACCCAGATGAGTGGCCTCACCAAGACCGACGATTACACCTTCTCGGCCAACCTGACCAAGCGCGCGGGCTACTTCACCACCCTGGTCGGTCTGTGGCCGTTCTGGGTGGTCGACCAGAAGGTCATCGCCTCGGCGGGTGAGAACGCATGGGTCACCAAGCCCGAGACGCTAATCGGAAGTGGGCCATTTCGGATGACTGCCCGGGCGACGGGCCAGTCGATCGACTTCCAGCCTGTCCCTGACTGGTACGGAGGTCCGACAGGAAAGCTCACACGCGTACACGTGGAAGTCATGGCGGACACCGTCGCCCAGGTCAGCCAGTTCGAGTCCGGGGTGTTCAGCCTCATCGGTTACGGGCGCCAGGGTCTGCCTCCGGCGGCGGCTACTCGCTACACCTCGGACGCCAAGCTCAAGAGCCAGCTGAAGCTCGTGCCCATCGGCCTCACGTTCTGGGTCGGCTTCAACCTGCGCGCCGGTCCTTTCGCCGACATCGATGCGGGCCGGCCGGGGCGTCACGCGTTCAGCACCGCGATCGACCGCGGCGCGCTCGTGGACGCCCTGTGCAACCAGAAGACCGCGTGTGTCGCGGCCACCGGCGGGTTGATCAGCAGGGGTTTGGAGGGCTATCTCGGCGACGACACCGATGCCAACGCAAAGTTCGATGCGGCAGCCGCGAAGACCGAGTACATGGCTTGGGACCCGAATGGAGCGAAGGTCAAAGGCCTCACGTACACGTTCGACACCAACCCATTCAACAAGGCGGTCTGCGACAACCTCACAGCGCAGTGGAAGAAGAATCTCGGCGTCACAGTCACCTGCGTCGACGTCGATCGCAAGAATTTCTTCGACAACCGCAACGGGAAGTGCGCGTACCCGCTGTTCCGCCAGAGCTGGAGCGCCGATTACGACCATCCCCAGGATTGGTTCGATTACCTGTTCGTCACCGGCGCCCCCTCGTCTGGATCGTGCTACTCAAATCCCCGCGTGGACAAGTTCATCACGCAAGGCGACGGGGCGCCGCTGAAAGACAGCCTTGCCGATTACAAAACCGTCGGCCACATGCTGATCGACGATTCGATATTCGCGCCGCTCATCTACGGCGTCCAGCAGTACCTCGTCCATCCTTATGTCGTGGGCGTGGGCGGCAACGCGCTGTACGACTTCTCGTGGACTAGCGCCCGGATTTTGAAGCACTAACCCAACTCCACCTCCCCATCCGGCGCTGCGCGCCACCTTCCCCACAAGTGGGGAAGCAGACCCTCCTAGAGTTTGCCTGGGAAGTGGCACGCCGCGACGTGCCCGGTGGCCTTCATCTCCAGCGGCGGCTCGACCTCGGAGCAGAGCGGCAGCTGCGCGATAGGGCAGCGCGTGTGGAACCGGCACCCGCTCGGCGGGTTGATCGGCGACGGGATCTCGCCCTTGAGCAGGATTGGCTTGCGGCTCGCCTCTACCTCCGGATCCGGGCTCGGGATCGAGCTCAGCAGAACCTTCGTATAAGGATGGAGCGGGGTGTCGTACACATCGCGGCTGGTCGCGATCTCGACGATCTTGCCGAGGTACATGACCGCCACGCGGTCACTCACATGCCGCACCACCGAGAGGTCATGGGCGATGAACAGATACGTGAGCTTGAACTCGTTCTGCAGGTCCTCGAGCAGGTTCACTATCTGCGCCTGTATCGAGACATCGAGCGCGGAGATCGGCTCGTCGGCGACGATGAGGCTCGGCGTCAGGACCAGCGCGCGGGCGATCCCGATGCGCTGCCTCTGACCACCGGAGAACTCGTGCGGGTAGCGGTTCGTGAAGTTGGGATTGAGCCCGCAGACTCGCATCACCTCTTGCACACGCTTCTCGCGCTCTCGCTTGTTGCCCAGGCCAAAGTTTTGCAGCGGCTCGGCGACGATGTCGCCCACCGTCATCCTCGGGTTGAGGGACGCGTACGGGTCCTGGAAGATGATCTGCATCCGCTGCCTCACCTTGCGCAGCTCGTTACCGTGCATCTTGGTGAGCTCCCGACCCTCGAACTGGATCGAGCCGGACGTGGCCGGATGCAGCTGCATGATCACCCGCCCGAGCGTGGACTTCCCACATCCCGACTCTCCCACCAGGCCGAGCGTCTCGCCCGGGGCGATGTCGAAGCTCACGCCATCCACGGCTCTGACCACTGCACCGCGGCCGAACGCGCCACCAGTGGGAAAGTGCTTGGTGACGTCGGTGACCCGAACCAGCGGCCCGGTCTTGGGCTCGGCGACTGCGGTCAGCTGCTGGCTCATTTCTTGACCGCTTCGCGGGCTTGTTGAGAGACGTTTTTCATCAGCACCCAGCAGCGTGCATCCTGCGCGGGCCCGACCTCTTCCAACGGCGGTTCCTCGCGGGTGCAGCGGTCGATTTTGAACTCACAACGAGGGTGGAACGTACAGCCCGTCGGAAGTCGCGAAAGGTCTGGCGGCATGCCCTGGATGCTGACCAACCGCTCGTGACGGCGCTCATCGACGCGCGGAACCGAGCGCAACAGCGACCAGGTATATGGGTGCTGCGGGTGGTCGAACACCTGCCGCGTCGGGCCCTCCTCGACGATCCGGCCGGCGTACATGACCATGACCCGCGTGCAGAGGCTGGAGATCACGGCGACGTTGTGGCTGATCAGGATGATCGCAGTGCCCAACTCGCGGTTGAGGTCCTTCAACAGCTCGAGGATCTGCGCCTGCACCGTCACGTCGAGCGCCGTCGTCGGCTCGTCGGCGATGAGCAGCGAAGGCTCGTTGGAGAGGCCCATGGCGATCATCGCGCGCTGACGCATACCGCCGCTGAACTGATGCGGATAGTCTCGGGCACGCTGCTTCGGCGAGGGTATTCGCACGCGCTCCAGCAAAGGGACCACGCGCTCGCGGGCCTGTTTCTTGTCGAATCGCGAATGCGCCCGCATCGCTTCCTCGATCTGGAAACCCACGCGGAGCACTGGGTTGAGCGAGGTCATGGGGTCCTGGAAGATCATCGCCACGTCGCCGCCTCGATAATCGAGCAGCTCTCCCGACGTCATGGTGACGACGTCGCGGTTTTTGAAAAGGATCTTGCCGCCCGTGATCTTGCCCGGTTCGGGGACGAGGTTGAGGATCGACAGCGCGGTCATCGACTTGCCGCTGCCCGACTCGCCGACGATGCCCAGCGTCTCGCCCGGATCCATGTCGAAGCTGATCCCGTCGACGGCGGCCACGCGTCCGGCTGTGTTGCCGAACTCGGTGGTTAGATTTTTGACCTCGAGAAGGGGAGCGGCTATTTGCGCATCCTCGGATCGATCGCGTCGCGCAAACCATCGCCCACCCAGTTGAAGGCGAGCACGGTGAGGGAGAGTGCAAAGCAGGGGAACAGCACGATGTGTGGTGCGATCTGCAGCGCCTTGTAGCCCTCACTCGCCATCGCGCCCCAGCTCGGTGCGGGCGGCGGGACGCCGAGACCCAGCAGGCTGAGGAACGCTTCGAAGATGATCGCGGCCGGCACCAGGTACGTGGCCTGGACGACGATCGGGCCGAGAGCGTTGGGCAGGATGTGGCGGGCGAGGATCTGCACGT
>Ga0209011_1000175_pt1 | contig 29641 bp, 27 predicted proteins | sample BlaSpr_A8_OM1_M3_FD_187986 | JGI IMG/M metagenome (GOLD analysis project Ga0209011, IMG submission 187986) | Forest soil microbial communities from Thunder Bay, Ontario, Canada - Black Spruce, Ontario site 2_A8_OM1_M3 (SPAdes) (version 2) | ecosystem: Environmental > Terrestrial > Soil > Boreal... | reverse complement strand
GATCGCCGCCAGGACTTCATCGAGGGGTGTTCCCCCCTCCCCCAACATGCTCTAAGGGTACCAAACATCTGTTTGGAGGTCAACACTTTACACGGTCAAGTTCGCTTCCGCACAAAACAATTTCTGCAGGCGCGCTCTGCACCAGGCCCGCCCCCCTCCCTTTTCGTAATCCTTTACCCCCTTCTACTCCCGAACCAAGCCACCCCGCCGCCCCTTTTCCCAGTCCCTCACAAAACAATTTCTGCGGGCTTCACACCCGCACCACCCATGCCCACCCCGACTCCCTTTTCCCAGTCACTTTGCCTACGCCGACTCACTGCGCCACAGCTTCACCACCAAGCCCTGCCCGGACACCCTTTTCCCAGTCCCTCTTCACCCCACAAAACAATTTCTGCGGGCTTCACACCCGCACCACCGGGGCCCGCCCCCGACTCCCTCTTCCCAGTCACTTTGCCTACGCCGACTCACTGCGCCACAGCTTCACCACCCACGCCCCCCGACTCCCTTTTCCCAGTCCTTTACCCCCTTCTACTCCCGGCATCCCTCTTCACCACCCATGCCCGCCCCGCCGCCCTTTTCCCAGGCCCTTTTCACCCCACAAAACAATTTCTGCGGGCTTCACACCCGCACCACCAGGCCCGCCCCCGACTCCCTCTTCCCAGTCACGTTGCCTACGCCGACTCGCTGCGCCACAGCTTCACCACCCAAGCCCCACCCCGCCGCCCCTTTTCCCAGCCCCTCTTTGCGATCTCAAATAGCCACCGCCCCCAGCTTCTCCGCCATCCAGTCGCTCATCAGTACGCGAGACTCGAACGCCCGGTTCGTGATGCAGTGGGTGCCATCCGCATACGCGACGAGCTCCGCCGTCGCTGTCTCCGCCGCCAGCCTCTCCGCCCCCTCGAACGACGCGATGGGGTCCTTCTTCCCGTGCACGATCAGAAGCGGACGCTTGATGCGGGCCCCGAGCCCAGCCATATCGATGCCCTTGGCCAGCTCCCGCGCCTCCGCCTCATCCCGCGCTCCCGACCGCTTGATGAACGCGTCGCGGCTCATCACCGACCGCTTGTCCCAAAACGACGCAAGGGAGTACGTTCCCCCCAGTTCGATGGTCGCGCGCACGCGTGGCTCCATCGCCGCGACGCGGACCGCGTAGTAGCCCCCAAGGCTGATCCCGAAAACACCAACGCGCGACCCATCCACGTCCTGTCGCGCCTCTAGCCAATCGATCGCCGCGCCAGCCGGCTTCTCATACGCGGGCTCGATGTTCCGCTCGAACTCCATCTCGCCCTGACCGGGCCCATCGATGGCAAGCGTCGCCACGCCGCGGCGCAGGAAGTGGTCCGCGACGGCCTGCAGCTCCTCCTTGACCGAGTCGAGCCCCGGGATCATCAGCAGCACCGGCGGCCTCACAACTCCTGCCGGCTTGCGGAACAGCCCGCGCATCGCGATTCCGTCGTAGGGAATCGCCACCGCCTCCGCCGGCGGCTCCAGGGCCCACGCGCCGCGCGCGTAGCACGCCGCCGTCTTCTCCGACGCGGCTTTCAGCTGAACCATGTCCTGGACGAAAACAAATTTGCCAAAGTGCCAGCACAGGCTCGCGCGCATCCAGGCCAAGGCCGCGGTGAGCGAGTGTCCCTGCGCTTCCGCAGACTCCGCCAGTCGCTCGTACGCCGCGCCCGTCACGCCCCATTCCCGGCACCAGTCCTCCCATCGCGTGATCCGCGCGATGGTGCGGTTGAAGTCGTTCTGGTCGACGCCCTGCGCGACAAACCTCGGGCCCCAGTGCTTGGTCGCGACAGCGACCCGTTCCTCCACGACCTCAGTCTCGCTTGCGCTCATCGCGTTGTCTCCTGTTTGTTGTTGGCCGCCTGGATGATCAGTTGGTGTAGTCGATCCGGCGAGATGGGCAGCTCGGTGATGAACACCTCGAGGCCGACGCTGCGCAGCGCATCTTCCACCGCCGCCGCTACCGCCGCCGCCACCGGTATCGTCGCGCCTTCGCCCGCGCCGCGAAAGCCACCCGGGTTGGATGGGCTCGGAGTGTCGATGTCCGACGTCTCGGGTTCCAGCACCTCGCCTGCCGAAACTATCGAGTAATCGAGAAACCCAGATGTCCTCGGCGCCCCGTCCGAGTCGTAAGCGAACTCTTCGAACAGCGCGTAACCGAGACCGTGCGCCGCCCCGCCGTGGACCTGGCCCTCCACGACCATCGGGTTGATAGGACGCCCGACGTCGTGGACGAACACGTGCCGGCGCACATGCACCGCCCCGGTCTCGATGTCGACCTCGGCCACTATGGCCGCGCAGCCGGCCGCGTACACCCGCCGCCGCTCGGGGTCGTACACCTCCGCGACCACGAGGCCCTCCGGGATCAATTCTTCGAGCGCCACGAGCCGGTCCGGCACGCCTCGAACCCTGGCACCTGATGGGCCCAGCTCGAGGTCCTCCAGCGACACTTCGAGCCGTTCCGCGGCGACCTCCAGCAGCTTTCTTCGCGTGGAGTCCGCGACCAGACCGACCGCGCTTCCCATCTCCACCGCGCTCCTGCTGGCCGCGGTGTTGCGCCCCGCCGGCACCGCGACGGAATCACCCGCCACCACGGTGATCATCTCGGCAGGCCACCCGAGGTGCTCGCCTGCGACCACGGCGGCCGCTGTCTCGTGTCCCTGTCCCTGCGGTGTGGTGCCGATGTAGAGAGTGACGTTACCCGCGAGGTCCATCGCGACTCGAGCATGCTCCGGCTCGCCGATTCCTGTCGATTCGGTGAAGCACGCGACCCCCATTCCCTGAGCCCTCGGGCGCGAGGCGCGAAATGCCTCGCCGCCCACCGCGGCCCAGGCCTGCTCCAGCATCGCGGGGTAGTCCCCGCCGTCGAAGACCGCGTTGAGCCGGGGCGTGCGGTAGCCGGTCTCGTACGGCATCGCGGAGGGAGGCACCAAGTTGCGCCGTCGCAGCTCGACAGGGTCGATGCGCAGCTCCCGCGCCAGCCGGTCGACGAGCCGCTCGATCGCGAAATTCCCGACCTCACGGCCTCCGCCCCGGATGAAGCCGCTCGGCGGCGTATTCGTGTAGACGAGGTCGACGCTGACCTTCAGGGCGGGTAGGCGATAGGCGGAAAGCAGGTGGCTCACTATGTTGTCAGCCTGCCCAGGGCCGGACGCGGCGTACGCGCCGAGGGGGTGCCAGATGCGGCCGCGCAACCCGCGCAGCCGCCCGTCGCGGTCCGCCGCCAGCTCGAGCTCGAGGACCGTGCCGTGAGACTGCGTTCCCGCCACCATGTCCTCGCTGCGGCTCGCGACCCAGCGCACCGGGCGGCCGAGGCGTAGCGCCGCGGCCGCCGTCAGCACCTCCTCGGCGACGGCGAATCCCTTGGCCCCGAACGCGCCGCCCACATGTTGGGCGACCACCCGGACCCCCTCCGCGGGCAGGGCCAGGCAGCTCACTATCGCGTCGCGAACGCCGAAGACGTTTTGGGTCGACGTGTGGACGACAAGGACGCCGCCATCGAACGTCGCGGTGGTCGCGCGCGGCTCCATGTATCCGCCGGTGACGCGCGCCAGCTTCAGACGCGCGGAGACCGTCACTGGTGAGCCGGCAAACGCGGCGTCGATGTCGCCGAAGCCCCGCTCGACGGTGGTCGCCAATTCGCCGCGCATCGGATCGGAAACGGCCGCGAGCGATTCGACATCCACCTCCACCATGGCGGCCAGGTCAGCCGCGTGCGCCGCGGTGTCCGCGATCACCATCGCCACCGCCTGGCCCACGTAGCGCACCTCCGTGTCCGGCAGCACCGGCCGCTCCCGCAGCTGCGCGTTCCCGACGGGGAGTGCGGGCAGCGTGCCGAGGCCGGGCAAGTCGGACGCCGACCAGGCGCCGAGCAAGCCGGGGTACTCGCGAATGGCCTCGAAGCCGACCGACCTCAGCCTGCCGTGCGGAACCGGCGAGCGCACGAAGGCGAGGTGGGCGAGGCCGGGAGGAGCATGGTCGCCTGCGAATCGAGCATCGCCGGTCAACAGCGGCGGATCCTCGCGCCGCAGAGTCCGCTTCGGGCGTGGGCTGCCGATGAGGCTGGACAATCGTTTGCGCGGTTCACTCTAGGCGGCCCGTGCGCGCGGTGTCAAACTACCCGCACTCCGATGCCGATCACTTTGAAAGAGCTCGCCGCGCAGTCGGGCGTGCATCCCTCCACGGTGTCGCGAATCGTCAACGACGACCCCGGGCTGCGCGTTTCACCGGCCACCAGGGCCAGGGTCAAGCGGCTGCTCAAGAAGACTGGCTACCGCCCGGACGGGATGGCGCGAGGCCTGAAGCTGCGCCAGAGCTTCGTGCTCGGGGTCCTCGTGCCCGACGTCATGAACCCGCTCTTCGCCGCGATCTTCAGGGGCGTGGAGGACGCCGCGCTCCAGAAGGGCTACACGGTCATCCTCTCCAGCACTGACGGAAATCAGGATCGCGAGCGCGAGATACTGCTCGCCCTGCAGTCGCGCATGATCGATGGCGTGGTCGTCGCGAGCGCCTCGCTGCGCGACGCCTCGGTGCGCTGGCTTCGCGAGCACGACATCCCGCACGTGCTGGTCAACCGCTACAGCGATCAGAAGGACTACTTCATCGGCACTGACGACAGGCTCGGCGCGCGCCTTGCCACAGAGCACCTGCTGGCTCTGGGCCACCGGCGGATTGCGCATCTGGCTGGGCCGAAGAACATCAGCACCTCGGTCAACCGGAGGCGCGGATACGAGGACGCGTTGAAGGCGGCGGGCATCGAGCCGGACGCCGGGCTCATCGTCGAGACAGGCTTCGTGGGCGCCGGCGTGACCGCCACCCACCGGCTCCTCGAGCGCAGCAGGCGGCCGACCGCGGTGGTGGCAGTGAACGACGTGGCGGCGGTCGGCGCATACGACGCCGCGGAGCAGCTGGGCCTTCGCATCCCCGCGGACCTGGCCGTCACCGGCTACAACGACCTCCCGCTGGCGGCGCGCGTGCGGCCCATGCTCACGACGATCCACGTTCCGGCCCAGGAATTCGGTCGCGCGGCCGCACGGATGCTGCTGGAGCAGATGATCGAAGGGCGGCGTGAGCCAAAACGGGTGATTTTGCCCCCGGAGCTCATTGTCCGCGGTTCGACCGACCCGAAAAGGCTTTGACACAACGCCCGACCCGCTGTTACGATCCCGTGCGCAAACGTTTGTCCACTAAAGGGGTGAGTCCAAGGGTCCCGAGTTCGTGGGCCGTCAGTCTGGGGAGAAGGGTGTGGCGAAACTCGGCTATGTAGGACTCGGGACGATGGGGGGGCGAGTGGCCTTGCGGCTGCTCAAGGCGGGGCACCGGGTGTGCGGCTACAACCGCACCCCGGACCGCGCTAAGTGGCTGGTCGACGAGGGCTTGCAGCTTTGTTCGACTCCGCGCGAGGTAGCGGAGAGCTCCGACATCATCTTTTCCATGGTCAGCAATACGACAGCATTGAAGGCTGTGGCCGACGGTGAGGACGGAATCCTCGCCGGCCTCGGGACGGGCAAGGTCTACATCGACATGTCGACGGCAAGTCCGGAGTTCTCGCGCGAGCTCTCGAAGCGCGTTCGCGAAAGAGGCGCGGCGATGATGGACGTCCCTGTGTCGGGCAGCGTCAGCACCCTCGAGGAAGGCAAGCTCTCGCTAATGGCCGGCGGCACCAAAGAGGACTTCGAGCGGGTCCTTCCGGTGCTGAAGGACATCGGCCCGACAGTCAACTACGTCGGTGCCAACGGGCAGGCAGTGTTGATGAAGATCGCGATCAACCTGCAGCTCGCCGTGCAGATGGTCGCCTTCTCTGAGGGCGTCCTGCTGGCGGAGCATGGTGGAATCCCCCGGGAGGTCGCGGTCCAGGTGATGCTGAACAGCGTCATCGCCTCGCCGATGATCAAGTACCGCTGCCCGTTCGTGCTGGACATGCCCGACGAGGCGTGGTTCGACGTGAACATGATGCAGAAGGACATGCTCCTGGCACTCGAGCTCGGAAGGAGCTCCAACGTGCCGCTGCCGACCACGGCGATCACCAATGAGCTGCTCACCTCGGCGCGTGCGTTGGGGCTGGAGAAGAAGGACTTTGCAGTCCTGTTTAACGCGCTGGAGACGATGGCCGGAGGCAAATTTCCCTCTCCCCTTCGGGGAGAGGGCTAGGGTGAGGGGCGGAAGTAAGTTGGACCCCGCTGAGAGGATTCCCTCTCCCCTTCGGGGAGAGGGCTAGGGTGAGGGGCGAAAGTAAGTTGGACGCCGAGCTGGCAGTCGAGCTCTACCGGCGCATGCTCCGGATCAGGTACTTCGAGGAGCAGGTCAACGAGCTCTACCGCGGCGGCAAGATGCCAGGGCTGGCGCACCTCTACAGCGGCGAGGAGGCGGTCGCGGTTGGCGTGTGCGCCGCGCTCCACGACGACGACTACATCACCAGCACGCATCGGGGTCACGGTCATTGCCTTGCGAAGGGCGCAGAGCTCAATCCCATGTTCGCGGAGCTCCTCGGCAAGGAGGCCGGCTACTGCCACGGCAAGGGCGGCTCGATGCACATCGCCGACACCAAGCGTGGCAACCTCGGCGCCAACGCGATAGTCGCGGGCTCGGCGGGCATCGCCACCGGCGCCGCCCTCTCCGCCAAGAAACGGGGAAGCAAACAGGTGGCGGTGTGCTTTTTCGGCGATGGCGCGCTCGGCCAGGGGGTCCTGTACGAGGTCATGAACATGGCGTCGCTGTGGCACCTGCCCGTGATCTACGTGTGCGAAGACAACCAGTACAACGAGTACACGCATTTCACCGAGGCGATCGCGGGGAAGATCGATGCCCGCCCCGCGGCGTTCGGCATCCCGGTGGAGGAGGTCGACGGCCAGAACGTCTCGGAGGTGTATCTCGCCGCAGGCAAAGCGGTAGCCCGCGCCCGCGCGGGCGAAGGCCCGACCTTCCTCAACTGCCACACGTACCGGTTCCACGGCCATCACGTCGGCGACGTCGACCGTCGCTACTACCGCAGCAAGGAAGAGGAAGAGCTCTGGCGGGAAAAGCGCGACCCCTTGAAGCTCGCCGCCGAATGGGTCACCTCGAACAACTACGCCACGGCGAGCAAGCTCGACCAGATCGACGAAGAGGTCCAGTCGCAGATCCGCGCCGCCGTCGAGTTCGCCCTCAACGCCCCGTACCCCGACCCGAAAGAGGTCACCGAGCATGTCTACGCTTAGCGCGACGGAACCTTTGACCTCTCGCAAGCTGACATTCGGTCAGGCGGTTCGCGAGGCGCTCGCCGAGGAGATGCGGCGCGATCCGACAGTCTTCGTCATGGGTGAGGACGTGGCCGAGGCCGGGACTGTGTTCAAGGTCCTCTCCGGACTCGTCGAAGAATTTGGAACCGAGCGGGTGATGGACACGCCCATCTCGGAAGCCGGCTTCACCGGCATGGGCGTCGGCGCCGCCATGACCGGGATGCGTCCGGTCATCGACATCATGTTCGGTGACTTCCTCGGCCTGATCATGGATCAGATCGCGAACCAGGCAGCGAAGGTGCACTACATGTCCGGAGGCACTCTCAAGGCGCCGATGGTGATCCGCACCACGCTCGGCGCCACGCGCCGCTCGGCGGCGCAGCACAGCCAGAGCCTGCACGCGTGGCCGAGCCACATCCCGGGGCTCAAGGTGGTCCTGCCCAGCACTCCCGCGGATGCGAAGGGCCTGCTCAAGGCGGCCATCCGCGATGACAGCCCCGTCGTCTTCTTCGAAGACAAGATGGGCTACGCCTTGAAGGGCGACGTTCCCGAAGGCGATTACGTGATCGAACTGGGCAAAGCTGACATCAAGCGCGAGGGTGAGGACGTCACGATTGTCGCGACCAGCAGCATGGTGCTCGTCGCCCTCGAAGCGGCCGACCTGCTCGCGGCCGACGGGATCTCCGCCGAGGTGGTCGACCCACGGACGACAGTTCCGCTCGACGTCGAAGCGCTCATTCGCTCGGCGAAGAAGACGTCGCGCGCGATCGTCGTCGACGAGGGGTACCAGCGCTACGGAGTCACCGCCGAAATTGCCGCCGTGATCTCGGACGGCGCCTTCTACTACCTGGACGCGCCGGTCGTGCGGATGGGCGCGATGGACGTGCCGGTGCCGTTCTCGCCGGTACTCGAAGACCTGACAGTGCCGACTGCCGCGACCGTCGCGGCCGCGGCCCGGAGGCTTTGCAAAAAATGAGCAGGCTGACCAAGACCTACGGACTCAACGCCGTCGACTGGGAGCAGCGCACCGACTTCGACAGGCTGCGGCGCGAACGCCTGGGACGCGCCCGGGCCGCCCTGGACGCCTCCGACCTCGGCGCGCTGCTTCTCTTCGACATGTACAACATCCGCTACGTCACCGCGACGCACATCGGCACGTGGGCGACGGACAAAGCCGCGCGCTTCGCGCTCCTGCCGCGAGCCGACGAGCCGATCATGTGGGACTTCGGTTCCGCCGCGCGCCATCACAAGCTCTTCAACCCATGGCTGGGCAAGGACCGCTCGCGCGCCGGCATCTCCACGATGCGCGGCAGCTTCTCGCCGGAGATGGGTCGCGCTGAAGACGTCGCGCGAAAGATCAAGGTCGAGCTCGAGGCGCGCGGCCTGCTCAAGGAGCCGCTCGGTGTGGACCTGGTCGAGCCGCCAGTTCTCTTCGCGCTTCAGAAGGAAGGCATCGAGGTCGTCGACGGCCAGCAGCTGATGCAGAACGTGCGCAAGGTCAAGACACAGGACGAGATCACGCTCCTGAGCACCGCGTGCATGATGGTGGACGCCGCCTACGACGAGCTCTATCGGGCGATGAAACCGGGCATGCGCGAAAACGAATGCGTCGGCCTTGTCGCGAAGGTGCTGTACGACCTCGGGTCGGAGTTCGTCGAAGGAGTGAACGCGATCTCAGGCGAGCGCGCCAACCCGCACCCGCATGTGTACACGGACCGCGCGATGCGGCCGGGCGACCCCGCCTACTTCGACATCATCCACAGCTACAACGGGTACCGGACCTGCTACTATCGCACGTTCGCGATCGGCAGCGCGTCGCAGGCGCTGGTCGACGCGTACAAGCGCAGCCGCGAGATGCTCGATGAGGCCATCGACATGATCAAGCCCGGCGTCACCACCGCCGACGTGGCGAAGATCTGGCCGCCGGCGACGGACTTCGGATTTCCCGACGAAGAGGCCGCGTTCGCGCTGCAGTTCGGCCATGGCTGCGGCCTGTCGCACTGGGAGAAGCCGATCTTCAGCCGTCTTGTCTCGCTCGAGCACCCCGAGGTGATCGAGGAGAACATGTGCTTCGCGCTGGAGACGTTCTGGCCTTCGACCGACGGTTGGTCGGCGGCGCGCATCGAGGAGCAGCTGATTGTGACCAAGGACGGCTGCGAGGTGATCACGCGCTTTCCAGCCGAGGAATTGCTGGTCGCGGGCCAGCGCTACTACACCGTGAAGGGCCCGCTGCCCACCACTCGCGACCATGAGTCGCACAAGAACACCAAACGGCAGACTCCGAAGGACCGCGTGCTGGCCGGCGCCCGCGCGGAAGGTTCGCAACCCCTCTGAAAACATAGATGCCTACTGACGTGATCATGCCTGCGCTCGGGATGGCGCAGGAGACCGGCATCGTCGTGCAGTGGAAGAAGCACGCCGGCGACCGTGTGGTCAAGGGCGAGCCGCTGCTCGAGGTCGAGACGGACAAAGCTGTCGTCGAGGTGGAGTCGCCGGCGTCGGGCACCCTGGCCTCGATTACCGCGGAGGCGGGAGCAGAAGTCCCGGTCGGAACTTCCATAGCGGTGATCTTTGGTCACGAGGAATCCGAGCATGAGAGGGAAGCACTCACCTCCCCACTTGTGGGGAGGTCGGCGCCGCTTGCGGCGCCGGGTGGGGAGGTGGAAGAGCTCCCAGCCGCAAAAGAAGCACGCCTTCAGCCCGCCTCGCCCAAGGCCCGCCGCCTCGCCGCGGAATCCGGCGCGGATTTGAGCGCTGTCGAAGGATCCGGGCCCGACGGCGCGGTGGTCGCGTCCGACCTTCCCGACGCCGCAGCCGAAACCGAGCTCGAGGTCGGGCGGACCTGGCGCGTCATGGCCGAGCGCACCGCCGCCGCCTGGGAAGCCCCGCACTTCTACCTGACGCGCGAGGTCGCCGCCGAGCCGCTGCTCGCCTTTCGCGCCGGCCTCGCCGGCAACCGCGAGAAGGTCACTGTCACCGATCTCCTGGTGAAGCTGTCGGCGATGACGCTGAAGCGCCATCCGCACCTCTGCTCGTCATGGCGCCAGGGCCGCCTGGTCAAAGCCTCCCGGATCTCCATCGGCGTCGCCGTCGCGGACGAGGGAGGGCTCACCGTGCCGGTGCTGCCGGATGCGGACCGCAAATCGCTAGAGGAGATATCCGCTTGGCGCGAGGGCGCCGTCGAGCGCGCCCGCTCGCACCGGCTGCACCCAGAAGACCTCGAAGGCGGAATCTTCACCATCAGCAACCTGGGCATGCATGGCGTGGATGCCTTCACCGCGATCATCAATGCGGGTCAGGCGTCGATCCTCTCCGTCGGACGCATTGCCGAGCGGCCCGTCGTGCGCCGCGGCAAGGTCGAGGCCGCCCAGACCATGATCCTCACTCTCGGCTGCGACCACCGAGCTGTCGATGGCGCGCGCGGCGCCCTGTTCCTCAAAGACCTGGTCGCCGCACTCGAAGATCCGGCGAAGGTGCTCGGATGATGAGCAAAAGCTCCAATCAGACAGCGGACGTCGTCGTCGCCGGCGCCGGGCACAACAGCCTGATCACCGCGGCCTACCTCGCGAAGGCGGGCTATTCGGTCATCGTCCTCGACGCGCGGCCTATCCCTGGCGGGGGCGCGTCGACCGAGGAGCCTCTCCTGCCCGGCTACAAGATCGACACCTGCTCGACCGGCCACACGCTGATCCGCGTCAACCCCGTCCTCACCAAGGACGAGCTCGGGCTGCAGAGCAAATACGGCCTGAAATATCTCGAGCCCGACCCTGTGGCGCACGTGCGATTTCCGGACGGCGAATACCTCACACACTGGCTCGACGTCGACAGGACGTGCGAGGAGATCGCGCATTTCTCGAAGCACGACGCCCTTGCCTACCGCCGGATGTTGGGTGAGTACGAGGAGGTGAAGGGCGCGTATGCGGCGGCCCGCAACACGCCTCCCGGGATGGGGCCGTCGCTGCAAGAGCTGCTGCTGAGGACGCCGCACGGCTCGAAGTGGGTACGCATCGAGGCGATGAGCTCGTGGGACGTGATCCGGCACGAGTTCGAAGACCGCCACATCCAGGCTTACATGCTCTGGCAGGCATTCATGACGGTGCAGGCAGTGGACGCCCCCGGCTCCGGCTCGCTCGCCTACTCGATCATCTACTCACGCCAGCAGCGGAGCTGGAGCATCCCGCAGGGCGGGTCCGGCAAGCTGACCGACGGGCTCGTCGCGTTGCTCGAAGAACACGGCGCCCGCATCGTCTGCAATCAAAAGGTGGCGAAGCTCGTCCTCGAGCACGGCCGCTGCGCCGGCGTCGAGACCGAGGACGGCGAGCGGTACCTGGGGACGAAGGCTGTCGTCTCCACCATCCACGTCAAGCACCTCATCGACATGGCGCCGCACGACGCGTGGCCTGAAGACTTCCACTTCGGCGTCGAGACTTATGACATCGGCATCACGAGCATGGCCGCCTACATCGCCGCCAAGGAGGCGCCGGCATTCACGACGCGCGAGGGCACGCAGACCGCGGTGTCGGCGGGAATGGTGGGCTGGCCTGAGAACATGGTCAGCATCGGCCGGCAGATCAAGGACGGCAAGTTCATCCTCGGCGTTCCCTGGCTCCTGGTGGCGACCCCGACGCTGGCAGATTCCTCACGCGCCCCGGACGGCCACCACACGGTGAAGCTCCTGAGTCCGCAGACGTGGCAGCTGCCGGCCGACGACGATTGGAACGTCATCAAGGAGATGCAGGTCGACTATCAGCTCGACCAGCTGCGCAAGCATGCGCCCAATTTCACCGACGACAAGATCATCGCCCGCCTTGTCAAAGCGCCCGACGACTTCGAGCGCTCGAACCCGCACATGATCCACGGCGCCTTCCACGGCGGCGACCGCGGCCTCTCGCAGAGCGGCGCGCTGCGACCGGTCCCGGGCTGGGCCCAGTACCGCATGCCGATCCCCGGCCTGTATCAGACGGGCGGCACGACGCACCCCGGCGGCTCGATCACCGGCGCTCCGGGCCGCAACGCGGCGATGGTCATCCTCCAGGACCTTGGCACCAGCCTCGAGCAGGTGCTGCAAAAGACAGCCGCTGGTGTTCGCTGAAATGCTGCGCTCCATCAATCCCGCCACCGGTCGCGAGCTCGCCACGTTTCCCGAGCTGGACGAAGCGGGAATCGAAGCCGCGGTCCAGAAGGCATGGGACACGCGCCACCCGTGGAGGGACGCCGGCTTCGAAGCTCGCTCGAAGATGCTCCACGCGGTCGCGGGCGTGCTGCGGGCGGACAAGTCCCGCTTCGCCGCGTTGATGACCGCCGAGATGGGCAAGCCCATCGTCGAGGCGGAGGCGGAGGTCGAGAAGTGCGCGTGGACGGCGGACTGGATCGCCGACAACGCCGCCCGCCTGCTCGCCGACGAGCCCATCGAGAGCACCGCGACAAAAAGCTACGTCCGGTTCCAGCCGCTGGGCGTCGTGCTCGCGGTCATGCCGTGGAACTTCCCGTTCTGGCAGGCGCTGCGCGCCGGGCTGCCCGCACTGGCCGCCGGCAACGTGATGCTCCTGAAGCACGCGTCGAACGTGCCGCAGTGCGCGGTCGCCGTCGAGGACGTGTTTCGCGAGGCGGGAGTACCGGACGGCGTCTTCCAGACCCTCCTCATCGGACCGGGCCCCGTCGAGCGGCTCATCGTGGACCGTCGCGTGGCGGGCGTCACGCTGACGGGCTCTGAAGCCGCCGGCGCCAAGGTCGCTGCCGCCGCGGGGAAAGCGCTCAAGAAGTCGGTCTTGGAGCTCGGCGGCTCGGATCCGTTCATCGTCCTCGACGATGCCGACATCGAGACCGCGGCGACTGTCGCCTGCCGCGCGCGCAATCAGAACAACGGGCAGAGCTGCATCGCCGCCAAGAGGTTCGTCGTCGTCGACTCGGTCGCCGACGAATTCGAGGCTCGCTTTTCGGCTGCTGTGGGAGCGCTCAAGGTGGGGGACCCGATGGACCGAGCCCACCAGTTCGGCCCGCTTGCCCGTGCGGACCTCCTCGACGACCTCGAGCGTCAGGTCGACAGGTCGGTCGCCATGGGCGCGCGCGTGCTCGTCGGCGGGAAGCGGATCCACGGAGTGGGCAACTACTTCGAGCCGACAGTTCTTGTCGACGTCCAGGCAGGGATGCCGGTCTACAACGAAGAGACATTCGGACCCGTAGCGGCGGTGATTCGCGTCAAGGACGAGGAGCAGGCGCTTCGAGTGGCCAACGATTCGGACTTCGGACTGGGGTCGGCGATCTGGACGAAAGACGTCGATCGAGGACGCAGGCTCGCCGAGCGCGTCGAGGCAGGGCTCGTGTTCATCAACGGGATGGTCGCCTCCGACGCCCGGCTTCCGTTTGGCGGCGTGAAGAGATCCGGCTTCGGCCGAGAGCTCTCCAGCTATGGAATCAAAGAGTTCGTCAATATCCAGACCGTCTGGGTCGGGCCTGCCCGATGAGCGATCTGATCAGGGTCGAGGGTGCGTCGAAGCGTTTCTCGAACGGGGTGGTGGTCTTCGAGAACCTCGATCTCGAAGTGGCTGCGGGCGAGACGCTGTGCATCCTCGGCCCCTCCGGCTGCGGCAAGACCACGCTTCTGCGGGCGATGCACGGCCTGCTGCCGCTCGACGGCGGCCGGGTCCTGATCGACGGCCGGCCTGTGACGGAGCCGCGGCGCGATGTCGCGATGGTGTTCCAGCACTTCGGGCTGTTTCCCTGGAAGACGGTCACCGCCAACGTCGGTTACGGCCTCGAGCTTGCGGGGCTTGCCGAGGCGGAACGCCACCGGCGGGTGGAGGAATACATCGACATGGTCGGGCTGAACGGGTTCGAGAAGTCGTTCCCTTATCAGCTGTCCGGAGGCATGCAGCAGCGCGTTGGGCTCGCCCGGGCACTGGCCATGCAGCCGCGCGTGCTGCTCATGGACGAGCCGTTCGGCGCGCTCGACGCCCAGACGCGCGAGACGCTCCAGGACGAGCTGCTGAGCATCTGGGAGAGGATGGGCGCCCCGACCATGGTCTTCATCACGCACTCGATCGAGGAAGCGATTGCCCTCGGCGATCGCGTCGTCGTCCTCTCGCCGCGGCCTGCGCGCATCGGCGAGATCTTCCGAGTCGACATCCCGCGGCCGCGCACTGTCGCAAAGGTGATCGAGCATCCGGGCTTCGTCGAGCTGCGTGAGCGGTGCTGGCGCCAGCTGCGCGGCAAGGACCGCGTGGCGTGAGCGTGAAAGTCCGCGAAAGCACCGCGGCGCCGGCCGCGCCAGTAGGCCGCCCGCGGCGGTTTTCCCTAATTCCGCGCAGCGGACGAGACTGGCTCGTCCGCGCCGGCTCCGTAGCCGTGGTCCTGGTCGCGTGGCAGCTCTACGCCCCGCACCTCAACCCTATCTTCCTGCGGCCGCCGAGCGATGTCGCGAAGGCCTTTGTCGACCTGGTACAGGACGGCACTCTGGTCCAGGCGACCGTGGAAAGCGGACGGACGCTGCTGTTCGGCTTCGCGATCGCCCTTCTGATCGGCTTGTCAGTGGGATTGGGCAGCGCCCGCTCCTGGTTGGCGTACAACGCGGCCAATCCGTGGATCACCGCGCTCTACTCGACGCCCACCGTAGCCCTGGTCCCCTTCATGAGCCTGTGGCTGGGCATCGGCGACACCGCCAAGATCGCCGTGATCGCGCTCTTCGCCGTGTTCCCGATCATCGTCAATACGCAGCAGGGCGTGCGCTACGTCGACCCCGCGCTGATGGAGGTCGCGCGCGCATTCAACAGCAGCGAGCGGCGGCTGTGGACCGACGTCCTCGTCCCGTCCGCGCTGCCTTTCATCTTCGCCGGCATCCGACTTGCCATTCCTCGAGCGTTGGTTGGAATGGTGCTCGCCGAGTTTTTGATCAGCGTGGGGCAGGGTCTGGGCTCGCTGATCATCATCTACCAGAACACATTCCGGGTCGACCGCATGTTCGTGCCTGTGATGGTCGTGTCCGCGATGGGCGTCGTCTTGATCTCCATCGTGCAGTGGTTGGAAGGCCGGCTCGCTCCTTGGGCGCGCCGGGATCGGTAAAAACGCCGGGCGCGCGCAGGGCGCATCGCAAATTTATAGGAGGAAGTGTGGTGATGGTTCGTAGGTTCTCAGGCTTGCTAGTGGCAGGGTTGTTAGCCGCGGCGTGCGGCTCGCCGCCGGCGCCGGTCACCCCGGCCGAGAAGGCGGCGGTCTGCGTCAATCAGAGCGTCAAGATAGCGATGCCGGTGACGCCGCCCAACGTGGTGCACATCCCGCCGTATGTCGCGCTGGACATGGGCATCTTCAAGGACGAGGGTTTGACCGTCGAGGTCGTGAAGTTCGAGGGCGGCGTGGGCGCCTTCCGTGCGATGGCCGGTGGGTCGGTAGACCTTGCGGGTACCTCGGCTGAGCCATTCATCACCGCCGTCTCACAGGGCGCAGATGTCAAAGCCATCTACACGTATGCCCCGACTGTGGACGTCGCGTTCGTGGTCGCGGAAAAGATCAAGACCGCGGCAGATCTGAAAGGCAAGAACATGGGCGTCCAGGAGCCGAACGGCTTCACCGACACCATGACCCGCCTGGTGCTCAAGAAGTACGGCATCGCAACCACTGATGTGAAGTTCGTGAGCACGACCACCGCGGCACGCGTTAGCGCGCTCGTGGCCGGGACGGTCGACACCGGTGTGCTCCACCTCGACCAGGTCAAGACGATCCAGAAGAAGAATCCCGGCATTCACACCCTGGTCAACATGACCGAGGTGGTGAAGGACTACCAGTACGCGGTATTTGCCGCAACCGTTGACTCGCTCAAGAACAATTCGACCAAGATGGAGTGCCTGGTGCGGGCGCTGATCAAGGCCGACCGCATGCTCTATGACACCTCGAAGAGGCAGCAGCTTCTCGACATCATGGTGAAGTACACGAAAGCAGATCCGCAGGTGGTCGCCGCCACTTACGACGAGCTGGTGGCGCTCAAGGCCTGGCCGCAGAACGAGGGCATCCCCCAGGCCAACATCGACGGGACCGTGCAGTCGCTGAAAGACACAAACCAGATCACGACAGTGCCGACCTTCGCCTCGCTGGTCGACCTGACGCTGGCCAAAAAGGTCGTGAAGCAGCTGGGAGCCGTCAAGGGCTTCCCGTACTGACGGGGACTTTCGCAGAGTAATTACCTACCGTTGGCGCCAAACGTGCGGAATCACCGCGATTCATACGTACGTTTGGCGCCAAACGTGCGGAATAGGTCAGCCGGCGCTCGAATCCAATATTGCGACCAGGTTGCGAGCCGAGACCAACCCAACCGGTTTCCCCGCTTTGTTCACCACCGGTAGATGCCTGACCCCCAGTTTCATCATCTTGACCGCCACCACCGCGACATCTTCATCGGCATCCACCGTGGCAGGATCCGCAGTCATCACGACCTCGGCTCTTGCCTGCTGAGGGTCGACGCCGTCGGCAATGGCCCGCACCAGGTCCCGCTCGGTGATGATCCCGACAAGGCGACCCTCAGACATCACCGCAACCGAGTCCGAATCGCCTGTTCGCATCTGACGCGCGACCTCCGCGATCGTCGTCTCAGGACTTACAGACAGAAGGGGTCCGGGCGGCAGGTCCCTGACTTTCACGTTCATTCCACCTCGTACTTCATAGGAACCATTCGCTGGGAGCTCTTCGGCGGCCGGTTGTAACTGCGCTTTTGGCGCGGCGGGAGCTTGATGTCCTCGTGGGGAACTTCTTTGTAGTGGATCAAGGATAGGAAGTGGCTGATCAGGTTTAGATGCGCAGCCCGTTTGTTGTCCGTTTCAACCACGTGCCAGGGAGCCTCCTTGATGTCGCAGTAGGCAAACATGTGGTCCTTCGCTTCCGAGTAATCGACCCATCGCGCGCGCGCTTGCAAGTCCATCGGGCTTAGCTTCCATCGCTTGCTGGGATCGTTGATGCGCGCAAGGAAGCGGCGTTCTTGTTCCTCATCGCTGACTGAAAGCCAGTACTTGATCAGGATGATTCCTGAGCGGATGAGCATCCGCTCGAATTGTGGGCAGGTCCGCATGAAATCCTCGTATTCCTCATCCGTGCAAAAGCCCATGACCCGCTCGACGCCCGCCCGGTTGTACCAACTGCGATCGAAAAGGACCATCTCTCCGGCCGATGGCAAGTGCGCGATGTAACGTTGGAAATACCACTGCGTCCGCTCCTTCTCCGTCGGGGCAGGGAGCGCGACCACTCGGACGTAACGGGGGTTCAGCAAAGCTGTCATCCGCTTGATGAGACCGCCTTTGCCGGCGGTATCTCGGCCCTCGAACAGGAGCACCACCCGTAGGCCCCGGTGCCGGATCCACTCCTCGAGTTGCAGCAGCTCCACCTGGAGGCGGCGAAGCTCCTTGTCATAGTCCTTTCGGGAAAGGACGCCCTTGTGCGACGCAGGCTCGCCGCCCTTCTTGTGCCGTAGCTTGGTCGCGTGCGCGATGGCATCAGCAATGTAGCAAGCGCTTGACGTTCTCGGATCTAGAATTCGGGTTCGTGTTCAAGTTCAAGGGCACGCTGACGGCTGGCCGCCAGGGTGGCTGCCTGGTCCCCGTGCCGCCCGACGCCGCCGCGAAACTGGGCCTCAAAGGCATGCCCAAGATCCAGGCAGTGATTGCGGGGCAGCCCTATCGCGGCTCGCTCATGCCGATGGGCGACGGCACCTACTGCCTTGGGGTCTTGAAGTCGATCCAGGAGGCGGCGGGCGTGGGATTCGGCGACACTGTCGACGTCCTGCTGGAGCTGGACACCGAGCCTCGAACTGTCGAGCCGCCGGCAGACCTCGCCCGCGCGCTGGCGCATGACAAGAAGATGGCGGCGAGCTGGGAGACGCTCTCCTTCACCAACAAGAGGGAGATCGCGCGCAGCCTCGAGGAGGCGAAGAAACCGGAAACGCGGGAGCGGCGCCTGATGGCGGCAATAGCTAAGCTGCGCGCCTAAGCCCCAACGCACCTATGCAAATTGATACCCAGGTGGTCACCTATCTCGCCGAGCACCGTACGTGGCTGCTCGATCGAGCGGCCCTCGCCACCATGTACGTGGGCAGCCACCGTGCGCCGCAGGCGCTCATCGGGCTGGTTGGCTTCGGGATCGTGATGTGGATGCGCAACTTGCGACTGGGAGTCGCCACAGGGTCGGCGCTGATCTTGTCGACCTTCCTCTCCGAGGTGTTGAAGGGTCTGATCGGACGGCACCGGCCGCCACCGAGCTTGGCCATGGTAGACGCGGCCGGATCGTCGTTTCCCTCTGGTGTCGCGGCGATGACGGCAGCGGTAGCGATTGCGTTCTTTCTAGTCGTGGATTGGTCGACGCCTTTGCTCCGTGTCCTCGCCGCCTTGGGCTTGACCGCACTCGTCCTATGGATCAACTTCTGCGTGGTTTACCTGGGCGTGCACTGGCCGACGGACGTGCTAGCGGGCTGGTTGCTGGGCGGCGTAATCGGAGTGTCGGCCGCGTGGCTGGTCGGCCGGCCGCGCCCGTCAGTCGCTTGAGGCTCGTCTGCGCGATCCCCATCAAATTGCCGGCGATCACGTTTGTCGCGCCGGCGAGGCCGGGCAGCACCTGCCATTCCGGCCCGAGTTGGTGAAGGCCGCCCGCGAAGTCACACATGATCAGCGCGACACGGGCGGCCTTGGTCTCCCTGGTTACACCCATTGGAGCTCGCACCGCCACACGAACTCAAAGATCTCGTCGAGCTGGCTCGACAGCGACGGGTGGACGTCGCGGTGGACGCGAAGCGCTGCCATCTTTGCCGAGTAAAACCTGTAGTTGCTGCTCATCTCCTGCTGTCCTCCAATTTCGATTTCCGAACCTTGGACCAAGGTAGGAGGAGGACCCCCTCACCCATAAGGTGAGAAACACGCGAAAACGCCGTGGCGATACCTGAATCCGGTACCTGTTCTTGCGCCAAATTCCGCCCCGTTGGATCAAAGGGGACGGAATCTGTGCGCTTATACGCCCCGTTGGATCAAACGGGGCGGAATCCGGACGACGAATCCGGCCGGCGGCGATCGCGCGCTAAGGTCCCGGGTTCGGGTTCGCCGCCAGCTGGCCGATGAGCAGCAGCGTCGTGGGGTAGATCCCGAGCAGGATCGAAGCCACGCCGCTCAACGCCACGACCGTCCTGGTCGTGAACGATGTGGGCACCTGATCCGTCCGCGTCGAGGGCGACCAAACCGGGATCAGCACGCGCACGTAATAGAACACCGACACCACGCTCATCAGCACCGCCAGCACCACAAGCCACGTGTAGCCGGCGCTCACACCCGCGGTGAACAGGAAGAGCTTGCCGAAGAAACCCACCGTCGGCGGGAAACCCGCGAGCGACAGCATGAACACCGTCATCAGCACACCCAACACCGGGTTCCGCCGCCCCAACCCCTCGAGGTCGGCAAAACCGTCCCGATCTCCATCCGGCCCCGCCAGCAACGTGATCACCGCGAACGCGCCGAAGTTCATGAACATGTAGATGAACAGGTAGTAGTTCACCGCGGCCAGGCCCGCGTCGCCGCCCGCGATCACCCCGATCAGGATGTACCCCGCCTGCGCCACACCTGAGTACGCGAGCAGGCGTTTCAGGCTCGTCTGCGCGATCGCCATCACGTTGCCGACCACCATGCTCGTCGCCGCGACGAAGGCGAGCAGCAACTGCCATTCCGGCGCGAGGTGGGGAAGGCCGCCGGCGAACACGCGAACGATCATCGCCAGGGCCGCGGCCTTGGTCCCCACGGACATGAACGCCGTCACCGGGATCGGCGCGCCCTGGTACACGTCGGGCGTCCACATGTGGAACGGTGCGGCGGAAACTTTGAACGCGAACCCGACACCCATCAGCACGATGCCCAGCAGGATCAGCGGGTTGCCCGAGCTGGAGTCACCGAGCCGCTTCGCGATCTCGGGGATCACCGTGGTGCCGGCGCCGCCGTAGATCAGCGCCATGCCATACAGCACGAAGGCACTCGCGAATCCGCCCACGAGCAGATACTTCGCGCCCGCCTCCTGCGAGCGGCTGTCCGTCCTCACGTAGCCGCACACGATGTAAAGCGCGATTGAAAGCAGCTCGAGGCCCAGGAACACCGTGACCAGTGACGTGGCCGAGGCCAGCACCATCATGCCGATCACTGCGGCCATGATCAGGATGTGGAACTCGCCCTCGAGGAGTCCGCGCTTGCGCAGGTACGAGTGCGACAGCGCCACGGTCAGGATGCCGAGGCTGGCGAACAGGATCTCGAAGAAGAGCGCGAAGCTGTCGCCGGTCGCGAACCCGTTGTACGCGGGCCCGCCCTGCCCGAACAGCCAGCGATAGACGGCAGTTCCGAGCGAGTACGCAAACCCAGTCGCCGCCACGATGGCCACGGCGCCGCCGCGGCGCCGCTTCGGCAGCGCCAGGTCGACCACTATGGCGAAGAGGAAGAAGCCCGTCAGGGTCGCGATCGCTGCGATCTGGCTCAGGTCGGCCAGCGCCTGCGCCCAGGTGTACTGGAGGGCGGGGTTCATCGCGCCAACCCGGCCTGGCCTACTGCCGAGATCAGGCGAGTGAGGAAGTTGGGATCCAGCCCGATCGCAAACATCAACAGGACAAGGGGCGCGACCAGGAGGAGCTGGCCCGTGTAGATGTCCGCCTTTGGCACGGGGCCCGTCGGCGGGCCCTGCATGATGCCCTGGAAGAGCCGCAGCATGTAGACCGGCGCCAGGATCAATCCGATGGCACCGAACAGGGCCAGGACCGGGGCCCGCTGCCAGGCGCCGAGCAGCGTCATGAACTCGCCCACGAAGCTGTTGAGCCCGGGCAGCCCGAGCGCCGCCATCGTCACGAGAAAGAAGATGCCCGCCATCACGGGCATGCGCGTCGCGAGCCCTGCCATGGCGGAGCGGTCACGAGTGCCGGCGCGGTCGGAGATCCAGGCCACGATAAGGAAGAGCGCGGGGACGATGATCCCGTGGTTCACCATCTGCAGCACAGCGCCCTGCTGGCCCTGCACGTTGTAGGAGAAGATCCCCAGGACGATGAAGCCGAGGTGGCTCACGCTGGAGTATGCGACCAGCAGCTTCATGTCCCGCTGCGCGATCGCCATCAGCGCGCCCCAGATGATCGCGGCGACCGCGAGCACCGGCATGACCCAGCGCCAGTCCCACCACAACGTCGGGTCGGGGAACAGCGGGACCGCGATGCGCAGGAAGCCGTACGCCCCGGCCTTGCCCATCACGCCGGCGAAGAGGACCAGCATCGGGGTGGGCGCCGCCATGTAGGCGTCGGGGAGCCAGCTGTGGAAGGGGAACAGCGGGGTCTTGATCGCGAACGCGAGGGCGAACACGAAGAAGAGGCCGAACTGGATCGAAGCCGAGGGCGGCATGGTCGCGAGCACCGCGAGGTCGAAGCTCTTCTGCCCTGTGAAGACGTACTCGCCGATGACTCCGACCAGCATCAGCAGCGAGCCCGCCAGCGTGTACAGGACGAACTTGATCGCCGCCCGGCCCGGCCTGTCGCCCTCGCCGAAGATCCACAGCAGGAAGTACGCCGGGATGAGCATCGCTTCCCAGAACACATAGAAGAGGACGAGGTCCGTCGCCATGAACACTCCCGCCAGTCCCGCGGACATGGCGAGCATCAGCCCGATGAAGCGATTCACATGTCGGGTTCCCAGCGGCGTGGCGAGGATCGCGATCACGGTCAGCAATGCGTTGAGGACGACCAGCCACAGGCTGATGCCGTCGACTCCCAGCCGGTAGGCGATGTTGAGCTGTGGGATCCACGGTTCGGTTTCGGTGATTTGAAAGCCGCGCACGCTCGGGTCGAAGACATAGGCCGCGCCGATGGTGATGGCCAGGGCCGTGAGCGCAACGGTGACGCCCCACCATTTGGCCAGCCGCGGCGGCATGAAGGCGACGAGCGGGGCGCTGACCAGAGGGAGCAGCCAGATGACAGTGAGCATCAGGCGCTCCTTATGAGCAGCAGCACCGCCGCCACCACCGCGCCGCCGACGAACACGAGTACGTAGTTGCGGAAGTAGCCGCTCTGGGTGAGGCTCAGGCCGCGCGCCGCTGCGACCGCCAAGTGTCCGGTGCCGGCGACAGCGCCGTCCAGGACCGGTCCCTCGACGTCCTTGGCGCCCCAGGTGGCAATCGCATCCATCGGGCGCACGAAGGCGCCGTCATAGATCTCGTCGAAGTAGTACTTGCGCTCGAGCAGGCGCTGCGCCCAGGGCAGGTTGGCGCTCCACGTCTGCCAGGTCCGCTCGACGTAGAAGCGGTAGGCGGCGAAGAACAGCAGAGTCGAGAGGACCATCGTGACCAGGCCGGCGACTACCGCGCCCGCGTTTTCCTCCCAATTCATGTGGCCAACCGCCGAGGCCAGGTAGTCCGAGACCACCGATGGGCCGATGCCCAACGCCCGCGTCTGGATGAACCCTCCGACCACGGTCAGGCCGGCCAGGATGAGGACGGGGACGAGCATGATCGCGGGCGCCTCGTGTGGGTGCTCGACAGGACGCTCGGGTGCCGGCTTGCCGGCGAAGGACATCCACCACATGCGCCCGGTGTAGAAGCCGGTGATCAATGCGGTGGCGGCGCCGATGACCCAGACCGACAGCGCGAGCGGGTCGCCCCTGGAGAAGGCGGCGCCCAGGATCTGCTCCTTCGAGAAGAAGCCCACCAGCGGGATCACTCCGACCAGCGCGAGAGAGCCGATCAGGAACGCTCCTCCCGTGCGTGGCAGCTGGCGGAGCAGGCCGCCGTACTTGCGCATGTCCTGCTCGTCGTGCATCGCGTGGATGACGTTGCCGGCGGCCATGAAGAGGAGGGCCTTGAAGAAGGCGTGGGCGAGGAGGTGGAAGAATCCGACGGCGTAGGCGCCGATGCCGACCGCCAGGAACATGTAGCCGATCTGGCTCATCGTCGAGTAGGCGAGCACGCGCTTGATGTCGGTCTGGACGAGGGCGATGGTGGCCGCGAACAGCGCGGTGACCGCGCCGATGATCGCGACCGCGCCGTGCGCGTAGACGGCGACGTCATAGATCGGGTGCATGCGTCCGACCAGATAGACACCCGCGGTGACCATGGTCGCCGCGTGGATGAGGGCGCTCACCGGGGTGGGGCCTTCCATGGCGTCGGGGAGCCAGGTGTGGAGCGGGATCTGAGCGGACTTGGCGACCGCCCCGACCAGGAGTAGAAAGGCGGCGAGCTCCAGCTCGGGCGTATCGCCGGGCCCGAGGCAAAGCAACGCGCCTCTGCAGTGGTTGATGACTCCGAAAACGCCCGCGTAGGTCACCGCGTGATAGCTCATGAACAGGATGAAGGCGCCGAGGATCATCCCGACGTCGCCGATCACGTTCATGACGAACGCCTTCCGCGCCGCGAGCACCGCCGATCGGCGCTGGTACCAGAAGCCGATCAGCAGGTACGAGCTGAGGCCCACCAGCGCCCAGCCCACGATCAGGAACACGAAGTTCCCGGCGAGGACCAGCAGCAGCATCGAGAAGATGAAGACGTCCATGTAGGTGAAGAAGCGCGCGTAGCTCGGGCCGTCCTCGTGCTCCATGTAGCCGACTGAGTAGCTGACGATCAGCCCGCCCACGCCCGTGATGACCAGGCACATGAAGATCGACAGGTTGTCGACCAGCAGGTTGAACGGCACCTCGAACGAACCGCTCTTGATCCACGTCCAGTACGTGAAGTCGCCCTTCACCTGGTTCGAGAACAGGACCAGGGTCAAAACGAACGAAGCCCACACGACGCCGGGGCCCACAATCGCCGTGACGATCCGAGGCAGCCGCCAGCCTCTACCGGCCAGGAGGATCGCGCCCGAGGCGGGGAAGAGGAGGAGCAGCAGCGTGACCTGGCTCGCTGTCATCCCTTCATCTCACTGAGCTCGTCGATGTCCTCGACGTCGCGGGTGTGGAAGATGTCCACCAGAATCGCCAGTCCCACCACCGCCTCGGCCGCGGCGACGGTGATCGACATCAGCGTGAACAGTTGGCCTTCGAGGTTCCCGAGCTGGCGCGAGAACGTGACCAGCGTGAGGTTGACCGCGTTCAGCATCAGCTCGATGCAGATGAGGATCACCAGCGGGTTGCGCCGCACCAGCACGCCGACCGCGCCGAGGGTGAAGAGGATGGCGCTGAGGATCAAAAACCAGGACGCGTCGAGGTGCGATCCGCCAAGCGTCATATCGCTCATCTGTCGTCGACCTTTTTGCGGCTCAGATAGATGGCGCCGATCGCGGCGACGAGCAGCAGGAGCGAGGTGAGCTCGAACGGGTAGAGGTAGGTGGTGAAGAGGCCGAGGGCGATCGACTGCACGGTGCCGAAGAGCGTGAGGTCGGTCTTCTCGGGTTGCCGGTACTGGACTCCCGAAAGCATCACCCAGATCAGGATCAGCAGCCCGAGGGCGAACACGGCGGAAAGCCAGGACTGGAAGCGAAGGTTGGCGCGGGCGAACTCGCGCGCCGGACCGAACAGCGCGATCACGAAGAGGAACAGGACCATGACCGCGCCGGCGTACACGATGATCTGCGCGACGAAGACGAACTGCGCGCTCAGCAGCAAGAAGAGGATGCCGAGCGCGATCATCACGACGACAAGGCTCAGCACGCTGCGGATGGGCTCGCGGAAGCTGATCACCCCAATAGCCCCGGCGACAGCCATGAGCGCAGCCACAAAGAAGACGGCTACAGCCAAGGCTAGGAGTTGTTTTCCCTCTCCCCTTCGGGGAGAGGGCTAGGGTGAGGTGTAGTTCCCCTCTCCCCTTCGGGGAGAGGGCTAGGGTGAGGTGTAGTTCCCCTCTCCCCTTTGGGGAGAGGGCTAGGGTGAGGTGTAGTTCCCCTCTCCTCTTCGGGGAGAGGGCTAGGGTGAGGGGCTGAAGCTGTATCAGCCTTCAACCGCGCTTCTACGTCAGGCGGCAGCGGCTCCAGCAGCTTCTCCTTGGTGAAGATGAATTTCTCGCGGCTCGTGTCCGACAGCTCGTACTCCGGTCCCAGCACAATCGCCTGGACCGGGCACGCGTCTTCGCAGTAGCCGCAGAAGATGCAGCGCAGCATGTTGATCTCGTACGTCTTGGCGTAGCGCTCGCCCGGAGAGACGCGCTTCTCCTCGGTGTTCTCCGCGGCGATCACCAGGATGCAGCCCACCGGACACGCGGCGGCGCACAGCTCGCAGCCGATGCAGCGCTCGAGGCCGTTGTCATACCGGCGCAGGTAGTGCCGGCCCCGATACCGCTCCGCCCGCACCGTCTTGTCCTCGGGGTACTCGGTGGTGACAACCGGCTTGAAGAACTCGGACAGCGTCGTCTTGAGCCCGCCCGCCAGCGCGGCCACGTCTCCCATCACGCTGGGCTTCTCGCCTTCCGGCTTCGGCGGCACGCGTTCGCCCGGCCGCCTCAGCGGCGTCGGGTGCTCCGGTTGATTGTCTACGTCGTCAGGCACGAATTACCCCTGCGTCGCCACAAGGATGACCCCGGTGACGATCACGTTGACGATGGCCAGCGGCAGCAGCACTTTCCAACCCAGGCGCATGAGCGTGTCGTAGCGCAGGCGCGGGAAGGTGCCGCGGAGCCAAATGTAAAGGAAGAGGAACAGCACCACCTTGATGAAGAATGCGAGCACGGGTGGAACGAACCACAGGTACCAGCCGCCGAAGAACAGCAGGGCGGCCAGCGCCGAGACCGTGATCATGTTCACGTACTCGGCCAGGTAGTACATGACGAATTTGAGGCCCGAGTACTCGGTGAGGAATCCACCTATCAGCTCCTGCTCGGCCTCGGGAAGGTCGAACGGAGCGCGGTTGGTCTCGGCGGTCGCCGCGATCACGTAGATCACAAACCCGAGCGGCGTGAGGAGGATGAGCGGGATCGGGCCGTTGTAAAAGCCCCAGTGCACCGAATACTCGGCAATGTCGCGCAGCCGCAGCGAGCCCACGATCATGAAGGTCGGGACCAGCGAAAGGCCGAGCGCCATCTCGTAGCTGATCAGCTGCGCCGCCGAGCGCAAGCCGCCCAGCATCGAGTACTTGTTGTTCGACGCGTACCCGCCGAGCACAATCGCGTACACGTTCAGCGAGCTGAAGGCGAAGATCAGCAGGATGCCGATGTTCAGGTCGGCGATCCAGTACTGGACGTTGTACCAGAGGCCGATCGGGATCACCGCCCACGAAAGGAACGCGGCCGCGACCGCGATGGTCGGCGCGAGGACGAACAGGATCTTGTCGGTGTTGGCCGGGACGAAGCTCTCTTTGAAAGCGAGCTTCACGCCGTCGGCGGCGAGCTGCAAGAGCCCGAACGGACCCACGCGGTTCGGACCCGGGCGGCGCTGGATCCGGCCCAGCGCCACGCGCTCGAACCACACCGTGTAGGCGGTCGCGGTCAGCACCACAAATAGAAGGAGAGCGATCGCGACGACGACGACTATCCAGTGGCCGATCGGGTCGTTGTAGATCTCGTTCACTTCCGTTTTTTCGCGTGGCCCGGCTCAGCCCCACCCCACAAAATCTGCGATTTTGCGGGGACCCCGAGTGCCGGGCCACCGCCAACGCCGGCTAGAGGCAACTCGGGTCGAGTTGGCGGGGGGGGTACCGCGGGGGGGGCCTGACCCCCCCGCGCCGCTTCGTTGTAGATCTCGTTCACGGGTGCGCGGGCCCGATCAGAACCGGTGTCGGTTGAGGCTCGGGGTCAGGCGTCTGAGCGACCGCGGCGAGCGCCGGCACCACCGAGGCGAGCTCGCGCTGGATGGGGAAGATGCCCGTGTAGTCCAGCTTCAGCCCCAACGCGACGCTGAGCTCCATCAGCACTTCCCACGACTCGCGCAGGGGAGGGGTGATGGCGACCGGCGGGCGCAGGAACTGGACGGTGCCTTCGAGGTTGGTGTAGGTGCCCTGCCGCTCGGCGAACGTGGTCGCCGGCAGCACGACGGCGGCCTTCGCGTACTCGGGCCGCGGAAGGTGATCCCACGCAGCGAGGAAGCGGACCGAGGAAGGGATGCCGGCGGTCGGCGGCGGGCCCCAGCTGAGCAGGGCTTCGACGCCCTCAAGCGAGTCCCAGCCCGCGACGCCGATCGCCAGAGCCCCGCGCTCGTTGGTGCCGCGGTACAGAGGCATCTCCTTACCGCCCACCTTCGCGGCAAGGTCGCCGCAGGCGGCGGCGAGCTCGTTCATGTCTTCGGTACCGAGGCCGTCGCCGAACAGGATGGCCACCGGCCCGCCAGCGTTCTTGAGCAATTCGTGGGACGCCAGCTTGCGTACCTCGGCGGCGGCCGAGCCCTTCTCGTTGCGAATGTGGACGGTGCCCGGGTGGCGGTCGAGGTCGACTCCATCCGGGTGGATCACTATCAGCTTCGCGCCGCGCTTGCTCACTGCTTTCTTGACCCGGAGATTGACTATGGGCACCTCCTTCTCCGTGTCGGACGCGACGATGACGATGACCTTTGCGTCATCTATCTCTTTAATGCGCATCGTTTCGCCCGCGGGCGCCGGGATGGCGGTCCGGCCGTGCATCTTCACCTTGGCGCCACGCAGCGGACCATCGAGGAGGTGCTTGAAGAGGAACGCCTCCTCGTTGGTCAGGTCGGCCGGCAGCGAGATGCCGAGCTTGGCGCCCTTGCCCTTGACCCCGCTAGCCACACCGGCGAGCGCCATGGACCACGTTGCCTTGGCGCCGTCGACTGTCGGAGTGCGGAGTCGCGTGGCGAGGTTGACGTCCGTGTAGTCGAACCGGCCGCGGTCGCAGATCCAACCCTCGTCGATGTCGTCGTTCTCGCGCGAGGTGATGCGCACCAGCTGCCCGCGCCGCTGCCACATCGTGACGCTGCAGCCGACCGCGCATTTGTTGCACACGCTTGCGGTGTGCGCCAGGTCCCACGGGCGCGACTCAAAGCGCCAGACGCGGGAGGTCAGGGCGCCGACCGGGCACAGGTCGATGATGTTGCCACTGAAGTTCGACTGCAGCGGCTGGTCGAACTGGCTGGTGATGAACGACTGCACGCCGCGCTGCCCTACCGTCAGCTCCTGCTCCCACGCGACCTCGTCGTAGTAGCGCGTGCAGCGGTAGCAGAGGACGCAGCGCTCGCGGTCCAGCGCGATGTTCTGTGACAGCGGGATCGGCTTGCGGAAGTGGAGGCGCGGCCCGTCGATCCGGCTCGTCGGGTACCCGTGGCGGAACGTGAAGTCCTGCAGCGGACACTCGCCGCCCTTGTCGCATACCGGGCAGTCGAGCGGGTGGTTGACGAGCTCGAACTCCAGGATGTCCGCGCGCGCCTGGACGGCCATCGCGCTCTGCGTCTTCACCACCATCCCTTCCGCCACCGGCGTGGTGCATCCGGTCTGGGGGCGAGGCGGGCCTGGCACGATGTCGACGAGGCAGAGCCGGCACGCTCCCACAGGGTCGAGCTTGTGGTGGTAGCAGAAGACCGGGATCTCGATGCCGACCGTCTTGGCCGCCTCGACGATCAGGGTGCCGGCGGGGACCGTGATCTTGTGCCCGTCGATAGTGAGATTTACGTCAGGCATGGGCGAGCGCCTTTCCCACGTTGCAGGTGTGGTGGAGGGCGTGGTCCTCGTACTCGTTGCGGAAGTGGCGGAAGGTCGAGTCGATGACCCAGCCCGCGGAGTCGCCGAGCCCGCACAGGCAGCGCCCGTTCTGGAGCCCGTCCGCCACTCGCTCGAGGATGCCGAGGTCGATCTGCGAGCCCTCGTTCGCGAGGATGCGCTCGTAGGTGCGCACCGCCCAGTGGCCGCCGACGCGGCACGGGGTGCACTTGCCACACGACTCGTGCGCGTAGAACTGCAGCAGCCGGTGGGCGGCCTTGATCACGCAATGCGAGTCGTCCATCACGATGACGCCGCCTGACCCACCCATCGAGCGAGCGGCGGCGAGCGCCTCCATGTCGGTGTGGGTGTCGAGCATCGACGCGGGCAGGACGGGCGCCGAGGAACCACCGGGCCAGAAGACTTTGACCTCGCGGCCTTCGGGCGGGCCGCCGGCCAGCTCATAGATCACGTGCCGGAAGGTCTGGCCCAATTCGACCTCGTAGACGCCGGGCTTGCGGACGTTTCCGCTCACCGACATCAGGCGCGTGCCGGGCGATTTCTCGGTCCCGAACTTGGCGTAGGCAGCGCCGCCGTGGTTGACGATCCAGGGCACGGTGGCGAGCGTCTCCACGTTGTTGAGCAAGGTGGGCCGGCCCCACGCGCCTTTCACGGCGGGGAATGGGGGGCGGGAGCGAGGCTGGGCGCGCTTGCCCTCGAGCGATTCGAGCAGCGCGGTCTCCTCGCCGCAGATGTACGCGCCGTGGCCCCGGTAGATCTGGATGTCGAGCGGGTAGTCCTTGCCCATGGGCTTGGGCCCGAGGTAGCCCTTGGCGCGCGCTTCTCCTATCGCCTCCATGAGCATGTGGTACGGCTCGTCGTAAT
>Ga0209011_1000174_pt1 | contig 29686 bp, 27 predicted proteins | sample BlaSpr_A8_OM1_M3_FD_187986 | JGI IMG/M metagenome (GOLD analysis project Ga0209011, IMG submission 187986) | Forest soil microbial communities from Thunder Bay, Ontario, Canada - Black Spruce, Ontario site 2_A8_OM1_M3 (SPAdes) (version 2) | ecosystem: Environmental > Terrestrial > Soil > Boreal... | reverse complement strand
GACTAAACCCACGCGAGACCCAACACCCTCTTCATTGCACTGTTCCTTCTTCTGCTTTGCTCATCGGCGCGCTTGGTTCATGATCTGACAAGGTGTTGCGTTGACCCCTTGAGCCGACCCGCCAAAAGGACCGGATCGAGCTACGTCTAGCGCCAGTGGTTGCGCCAGCGGTCGTAGTGGATGACCTCCACCCCGCCTTCGCGAAGCACGTTCAGCCCCGAGGGGTCGCGATAAGCCTCGCGGTAGAAGACGCGGCCGACGTTGGTGTTGATGATCATCTTGGCGCACATCACGCACGGGGAGGCGCTGACGAACATCACCTTGCCCGGCAGCTGCGCGCCCGCCTTGATCAGGCAGTTTTGCTCACTGTGAAGACAGCCGCAATTTCCCGGCTCCGTCGAGTCACAGCGGTTGGGCAAGCCGCGCGCGTTGCCGTTGTAGCCGATGCCCAGGACCTGCGTCAGGTCTGACGTCGTGATCACGCTGCCGACTTGCAGCCGGGCGCACGTCGACCGCTTGGCCAGCTCCTCGGCCATGCGCATGTAGACCTCTTCCAGAGGGATGCGGTCGGGCGCCTGGCTGGTCTCCGAGAGGGGTTCTTGAGCGGCCACTTTAGTCAGGTTAACAGTCTTGCGAGGGCCCGACTTCGGGTCTACAATGCGCAAGATGTCGTTGCTCGAACTCTTGTTCGCCCTCCTACTAGTATGCCTCCTGGCCGGAACCGGCGGCGTGGCATTCCTGAGCTGGACCCTGGTCAGGCGCGCCGACGGCCAGGCTCATGACCTCGCCGAGCTGAAGATCCGGCTGGAGGCCGGCGGGCAGACCCAGGGCACCCAGGCGGCCGAGCTGCGGGAGCGCCTGTCCCAGACCCAGTCGGTCGTCGAAGGGCTGCGTTCAGCCATTTCCGCCCGGCAGCCGGTCGAAGAGGAGGCCCGGGCGAGCCTCCGGCGCCTGGAGAGCGTGATCGCGGGCAGCTCTACCAGAGGCGCGGCCGGCGAGAACCTTCTCGAAGAGGCGCTGCGCCACCTTCCGCCCGAAATGCTGCAGCGCAACGTCTGGGTCGGGGGCAAGGTGGTCGAGCTGGCGCTTCGCCTGCCCGGCGGCAAGCTGCTGCCGATCGACTCGAAGTGGGTCTCGAGCGCGGCGCTGGAGCAGCTGGCGGACACCACGCTCGACGCGCCGCGGCGCGCGCAGCTGACCGCCCAGGTCGAGCGCGAGGTCGAGAAGCGGGTGCGCGAGGTGAGCCAGTACATCGACCCGGCGACCACGTCGCCGTTCGCCCTGGCCGTCATCCCCGACGCCGCTTACGACGTGTGCCGGGGAGCGATAGTCGGCGCCCACAAGCGGCACGTGATGGTGGTCGGCTACGCGATGGCCCTCCCCTACCTCCTCACCCTGTACCAGCTGCACCTGCAGTTCGCGCGCACCGTCGACATGGAGAAGCTCCAGTCGGCGCTCATCGACGTGGAGCGCCACCTCGACACGCTCGAGGGAGTGCTCGAGAACAAGCTGCAGCGGGCGGTCACGATGCTCCAGAACGCCTATGGCGAAGGCAAGCAGGTCTCGGCCCGTATTCGGGCCTCGGCGCAAAGCGTCCAGATGACCGAAAAAACAGAGGAAAACCTTTCCACAGACTCCTCACAGCTGTCGCTCGTCGAAGCAGTTCAATAGGCCGGTTTTGCACACCTTCCCACAGTTCTTGCCCACTCTGTGCCCAGCTCCTGCCCAGAGTTATCCACAGTTAATCCACCAACATGTGGTAGGTAAAGGCTCTTTTAGACCGAACATCTTGTGTTTGGGGCTTGACAAGCCCAAAACGGGCTTATAACATGCACCACGTTAGATCGAGGCCCTGGGGCATAAGTGGCGGGCATGCTCTGGGGCCTCTTCCATCCCCAAACGAACAAGTAGATCGACCCACCCCACGTCCCACTAACCCAGCGCTTGAAATCACCCTCACGGGGATGCTTGAAGGAGGCTTTCTCTAAAGAAAATGGCCAAAACTGTTGACGACCTCACCGGTGCCCGCAAAGTCAATGGATCAAACGGCAGTCACGCCAAAGGAGCTGCCGTAAAGGGGCTGCGCTTCAGCCGCGTCTTCACTCCTCCAGGCAGCCACGCGTTCGACCTTGTGCAGTGGGAGCGGCGCACCGCCGCGATCACCGGTGAGAAGGGTCAGGTCATCTTCGAGCAGAAGGACGTCGAAGTCCCCACCTCCTGGTCGCAGCTCGCGATCAACGTCGTCGCCCAGAAGTACTTCCGTGGCGGCGTCGGGACCCCCGAGCGCGAGACCAGCGTCCGCCAGCTGATCGACCGCGTCGTCGAATCCCTCGGGCGTTGGGGCCGTCAAGGGGGCTACTTCGCAAGCGAGGAAGACGCGGAGAACTGGTCCCAGGAGCTGCGCTACCTCCTGGTCACCCAGCACGCCTCCTTCAACAGCCCGGTCTGGTTCAACATCGGCGTGCCCGGCCGCGCCCAGCAGGGTTCGGCATGCTTCATCAACTCGGTGCAGGACTCGATGGAGTCGATCCTCGAGCTGGTCAAGACGGAAGGCATGCTGTTCAAGTTCGGCAGCGGCACAGGCACCAACCTCTCGGTCCTTCGCTCCTCGAAAGAGCAGCTGTCGGGCGGCGGCACCGCCTCGGGCCCCGTCTCCTTTATGAAGGGCTACGACTCGTTCGCGGGCTCGATCAAGTCGGGCGGGACGACTCGCCGCGCGGCCAAGATGGTCATCCTCAACGCCGACCACCCCGACATCCTCGAATTCATCCGCTGCAAGGCGGAGGAAGAGAAGAAGGCGTGGGCCTTGATCGAGGCCGGCTACAACGTCGGGTTCAACGTATCGGGCGGGGCGTACGACTCGGTCCAGTTCCAGAACGCCAACAACTCTGTCCGCGCGAGCGACGAGTTCATGCAGGCGGTCGACGGCGACAAGAAGTGGGAGACGAAGGCGGTAGTGGACGGCCACGTCATCGACTCCTACAAGGCGCGCGACATGTGGCGCGAGATCGCCGAGGCGACGTGGATCTGCGGCGACCCGGGCCTGCAGTTCGACACCACCATCCAGGACTGGAACGTGGTGCCCAACACGGGCCGGATCAACGCCACCAATCCTTGCTCGGAATTCGTTTTCCTCGATGACACCGCGTGCAACCTGCTGTCGCTCAACCTGATGAAGTTCGTCACGACCGAAGGCGGTAAGTTCGACGTCGAGCGATACCGGCAGGCGATCGACGTCTGCTTCACCGGCCAGGAGATCATCGTCTCCAACGCCTCCTACCCCACTCCGGCGATCGGCAAGAACTCCGAGGCGCTGCGGCCTCTCGGCCTTGGTTACGCCAACCTCGGTGCGCTGCTGATGTCGATGGGCCTCGCGTACGACTCCGAGGAGGGCGGCCGCTTCGCCGGCGCGCTCACCGCGATCATGACCGGCCGCGCGTTCGCCCAGTCGGCCCGCATGGCGCAGGTCAAAGGCCCGTTCAGCGAGTTCGCCAAGAACCGAGAGCCGATGCTGCGCGTGATGGAGAAGCACCGCCAGGCGGCGCACCAGCTGAGCAACTCTCCCGAATCTGCGGAAGTGATCGATGCCGCCCGGGAGACGTGGGACGAGGCGGTGAAGCTGGGCCGGGCCCACGGCTACCGCAACGCCCAGGCCACTGTGCTCGCTCCAACGGGGACTATCGGGCTGATGATGGACTGCGACACCACGGGCATCGAGCCCGACCTGGCGCTGGTCAAGTACAAGAAGCTCGTTGGCGGCGGCTTGCTGAAGATCGTCAACACCACCGTCCCCGCTGCCCTGCGCAAGCTGGGCTACGACGAGGTGAAGGTGAAGGAGATCGTCGAGTACATCGACGATAACGACACCATCGAAGGCGCTCCCCACCTGATGGACGAGCACCTCAAGGTCTTCGACTGCGCATTCAAGCCGGTCAACGGCGCCCGTTCGATCGCGCCGATGGGCCACGTCCGGATGATGGCTGCGATTCAGCCGTTCATCTCGGGCTCCATGTCCAAGACCGTCAACCTGCCGACCGACGCGACAGTCGAGGACATCGAGAAGACCTACATGGAGTCGTGGAAGCTCGGACTCAAGTGCATCGCGATCTACCGCGACGGGTGCAAGCGGTCACAGCCGCTCTCCACGTCGCTCGACAAGGACAAGAAGAAGGCGGCGCCCGTCGAGATGGAGTACCGCGCGCTCCGGCGCAAGCTGCCCGACGAGCGCAAGGCCATCACTCACAAGTTCGACATCCAGGGCCACGAGGGCTACCTGACCGTCGGCCTGTACGAGGATGGGACTCCGGGCGAGCTGTTCGTCACGATGGCCAAGGAGGGCTCGACGATCTCGGGCCTGATGGACGCCTTCGCCACCCAGACTTCTTACTCGCTTCAGTTCGGCGTGCCGGTGAAGTTCATGGTCGACAAGTTCAGCCACATGCGATTCGAGCCCTCCGGGTTCACGAAGAACAAGGAGATCCCGATCGCGAAGTCGATAGTCGACTACATCTTCCGCTGGATGGCAAGCAAGTTCATGCCAGTGGAAGAGCAGGACGAAGCTGGAATCATCCGGCGCGAGCCGGCTGCCGCGGCCGAGCCTGCGCCTGCAAAGGCACCCGCCGACAACGCTAGGCCCGTGGCCTCATCGCCGACGGAGCTGAAGGTGATCGCCGCGCCGACCAATGGCAACGGTGGCTATCAGAAGTTCGCTTTCGTCAACACGGGGGACGCGCCTGCGTGCGCGGACTGCGGAGCGATCACTGTGCGGTCGGGCTCTTGCTACAAATGCATGAACTGCGGAGCGACGACCGGCTGCAGCTAGGTTAGGTAACGATTCGACCAAAGGCCGGCCTCACAGCCGGCCTTTTTCTTTGCGCCGGCGAACAGGCCCGCCTACCTGTCGATAGTTACCTCGATGAGCGGGCTGTAGCGGACCATCGAGTCGAGCGCCTCTTCACCCCTGCGGCCCCAGGCAAGCGCGATGGGAGTAAGGACCTTTCTTCGCTCGGCCTCATCGTCGATGATCCGAGCTGTCGCAGGCAGGTCGGCGCGGACGATGCCCTTGAGGTGAAACGTGAAGTGAGGATCCGCCTCCAGGTTGGCAAGCCAGCTCCGCCGCTGGGGGAATGGGATGCCGCTGATGTAGATCCTGCCGCCGATGTTGTGGAACACGATCTCCAGGCGCCTCGGCCGGCCGCTTACACGACCTGTCGTGGTGATGTCGATGGTCTGGCCGTGCTCCAACGCTGAGTCGATGGTGGTCTCAGTTGCTGACATATCAACAACTGGAACCTCCTAAGCCGCGCTGCTCTTCCTCTTTCCCTCGTCGAGGGCGCGCTTGAGCTCGGCGTCGGACAGGATTCGCTCGTCCGGGTCCTCGGAGCGCCTTGGTTCGAACTTCAAGCCCTTCATGTACGGCGACGGTGCCTTTCTTCTGCGGTTGAGGAACTCCTGCGCGTAGTACTTGCGCGCGTCATCGACTGAGCGCTTGCCGGCGATGATGTCGTACGCCAGGTTCAAAGCGAGGAAATTCGTCTCCTCGTCGTGGCCTCGCACTGAAATCTCGCCGAGAGTTCGGTAGACCACGATGCTGCCTTCAAATCGGGCCAGGTCGCTGATCTTCCAGGGAGGTACGTGGAACTCGATGAAGCACTCGACCACGTCGACATGCGGAGCTGGGAAATTGTGCTTCGCCGGCTCACGGTGCGCGATGACACGCTTCCACGGCCCCCGCCGGTCCCAGGTCAAATTCGAATGACAGGACTCGTCTGGCTCGCCGTACTTCTTGATCAGCCTGAGGGCGGCGTCGGTGGACTCAGCCGGCCAGCCCTGCATGATCACGTGCTTTTCCATCCCGGAGACCTCCCACGGCGCGCTTACCCCTAAGTTGACTAATAAAGTAAACGCGCCCCGGGGTGATTCTGCCCATATCGAGGCCAGGCAGCTCTCCCTCTGTATTCAAAATCAGGCCGAGACCACCTCCGCGCGGGCCGCCAGCCGGTACGCGGGCGTCTCACCATTATGCCGTCGAGGTGCGGCTCTGGCCCTCCGCCAGCTCGCTTCTGATGGCGGTGAGCGAGAGCCTCTGCCGGCCGGCCGAATTGAAATTGTCCGGCGCCAGCCAGGCTTCAAACGCCGCTCGCCGCAGCGGCCAGTCGCCGTCGGTCATCGCGTACCAGGCAGTGTCCCGGTTGCGCCCTTTGATCACCATGTGCTGGCGGAACACGCCCTCGTAGACAAATCCGAACCGCTCCGCGGCCCGTTTGGACGGCTCGTTGAGCGAGTCGCATTTCCATTCCAGCCGGCGGTAGCCAAGGTCGTCGAAAGCGTGCCGGGCAAGGAGATAGATCGCCTCGGTCGCCTGCCGCGTCCGTTGCAGGACTGGGGCGAACCAGATGTGGCCGATCTCGATCACGCCGTGCTCGGGCGCCATGCGCATATAGCTCGCCATCCCTCGCGCTGAGCCGGCTGCTTTGTCCACAACCGAGAAGAACAACGGGTCGTCTGATGCCGCGCGCGCTTCGAGCCAATCGGTGAACATCTCGCGGTTCTCGAAAGGTCCATAGGGGAGGTAGTCCCAGATCGACGGCGCTCCGTCCGCGGCCGCGTAGAGGGCTCTGGCGTGGCGGGACGGATCGACGGGTTCGAGCGTCACGCTGACGCCCTCGAGCGAGATTCGCTCCGGTTGACGGGCGGGCTTCCAGTCCAGATCAATCATCGGTCGTGAGATATTCTCCCGCCCGTGGAGCACACAGCGCCGGCCATACTCGAGCTGGGCCTCCTCCTGCTGCTGGCGGCGCTCGCCGGCAAGCTCGCTCGGCGCGTGGGCCTGCCCGCCGTCATCGGCTACCTGCTCGTCGGCGTGGCGGTCTCGCCTTTCACTCCGGGGTACGTCGCCAACCGTGAACAGCTCGCCATCCTTGCCGATGTCGGCGTCGTGCTGCTGCTGTTCGAGGTCGGCATCGAGATCAACCCGATGCGCCTCGCCCGCGAGCGCCGCCGCCTGCTGATGCTCGCACCGCTGCAGGTGCTCATCACCTGGGGGCTGGCCGCCGGCGCGTGCATCGCTTTCGGCATGAATCCCGCCGGAGCAGCGATAGTGGGCTTGTCGATCGCCATGTCTTCGAGCGTCGTCGTCGTCAACATCACGCGGAGCCGCCGGCGAACGACGGACCCGGCCACGGACGATGAGCTCCTGGGATGGAGCCTGATCCAGGACCTGGTCGGGGTGTCATCGGCGCTCGTGTTGTTCGCCGTGGTTGGTCTCGGTGGTCGCTCCGCGCTGACGGCGGCGGTGGGCGTCATCGCGTTCGGCGTGATCGCCGCCGCGTCGGCCTTCCTTCTTCCGTGGCTGTTGCGGCGCGTGCGGGCCGAGCACGACCTGTTCCTGCTCGTTTCGGTGGCCAGCGGTTTGGTGCTCGCGGGATTGGGCTCGCGATTCTTCGGTGTTCCGCTCGCGCTCGCCGCTTTCATCGCGGGGTTGGCCATCACTGAGAGTCCCGTCGCGGATGAGGCGAGGAAACGCCTCTTGCCTTTCCGCGACCTGTTCGCGGTGATGTTCTTCGTCGCCCTGGGCACCGTGATCGATCCGAGCACCATCGGGTCCGCGCTGCCGTGGCTGCTCCTGTTCCTGGCTCTCGTCGTCGCCGCCAAGGTGCTGGTGGTGTGGGTGCTGGCCAAGATCGGAGGGCTGACGGGGCGGAAGCTGCAGCTCGCGGTGGGCCTCGGCCAGGTCGGCGAATTCAGCTACGTGTTGGGTGCGCTGGCGCTCTCGGCGGGGCTCATCACCAGGCAGGTGAGTGCTGGTCTGGTCGGGGCGGTGGTGGTCAGCATCGCGGCATCATCCCTTCTCGTCCGGGTTGTCCATTCCGATGCTGGGAGTCGACCAGACCGACGCCAGATCGGGTAGCCGGCGCCTCCTGCGCGTTCGTCCGCGTGAGGAGGTGCGATGAAGCACACCAATCCGCCTGTTCGGTCTCGTTCCACCGCCGCACTGTTTGCCTCCCTGGGCCTGCTGCTGCTCTCGTCGCCGGCAGCCCACGCGGCGACCGCCCTGCCAGCAGCCGTGCACAGCAAGCACGTGATGTGGGCTGCGGGCCAGGGCTATCCCTCCACGGACCAGATCTCAGCCAACAACCTGATCTTTCACGGTGGCCTTGTCGAGACTGTACCTGCGGTCTACATCGTCTACTGGGGGCCGGAATGGACCCAGGGTTTCTCTTTTCAACAGGGCGGGTTCACATACACCAATACGACAGTTCAGAACTACGTCAACTCATTCTTCACCAACGTCGGCGGAAGCCCGTGGGCCGGAGTACAGACGCAGTACTGCCAGAACATCAACCCCGGGTTCTCCTGCACCGGACAGCCCTCGGCGCAGTTCGTCACGAACCCGACCAGCCAGCTGAAGGGCACCTGGTCAGATCCGACGCCGGTGCCTGCGAACATCGTGGCGACAGGCCTCATCGTGAACGCGATCGCCGATCCCATCGAGGCTGAGGCCATCAAGGCGGCCGCTCATTTCGGCTATGACGTCAACGCGACGTATTTCGTCATGACCCCACCCGGCCACGGCGCCACCGCGTACGGCACCGTCTACTGCGCCTACCACTCCGAGACGCAGCACACGACGGGCCATGGGGTGCGCTATGCATTCATGCCGTACGTGCCCGAGCAGGGCGCTGGATGCGGAGCCAACTCGGTCAACAAACAGAACAATGCCTTCGGCAACGGCTACCTGGACGGCTACAGCATCGTGGCCGGCCACGAATACGCCGAGGCGGTGACGGACCCGGGCAACCTGCTCGGCGTGCAGGATGGCTGGAACGACATCACAACCAGCGAGAACGGCGACAAGTGTGCGTGGACTGGGCTGCAGAACATCACTCTCGGCAGCAATGTATTTGCGGTTCAGCCGATGTGGAGCAACGAAGTCAATCGCGGGCTGGGGGGTTGCGCTGTAACCCGCTGATTTAGGCGACCCGGCTGATCTGTTCGCTCCAGCGTTCGTCGATGCGGCGAACCTTGTAGATCAAGAGCGCGGCCGCCCAGGCCATCACGAAGGCGGCGACAATGAAGTAGCCGGCCCGGCCAACGAGGTCGAAAGCGGCGATCGCGCCGAATACGCCGCCTTTCAGGTCGTACCTCTGGATGACGACCTGCAGCAGCTCGACAACGCCGACGAAGAGCGCGACGAAAACAGAAAGGCTCGTCATCGTGAGGTTGTAGAAAACCTTGCGGATGGGGCTCGTGAAAGCCCACGAGTAGGCCTTCGCCATGAACGCCCCGTCAGCTGTGTCCATGAGCGACATCCCCGCCGCGAAGATGAGCGGCAGCGCGATGACCGCAACAAACGGCACGCCCTTGGCCGCGGCGCCGGCGGAGATCGCGAGGATCGCCACCTCCGACGCCGTGTCGAAGCCGAGGCCGAAGAGAAAGCCGATTGGATACATCTGCCAGCTGTGCCGGATGACGCGGAACAGGCGCCCGAAGATCCGGCTCATGATGCCACCCGCGGTGAGGTCCAGCTCGAGGGAGCTGCCGTCATAGCCGCCCGCTTTCAGACGCCGGTACACACGGATGATGTCGATCAGCACGAGCAGGTTTAGGACCCCGATCAAGATGAGGAAGCCGCCTGACACGATGGTGCTGACCTCAGCACCGATGCTCTTCAGCGAGCCGCCGCCGACCACGCCATCGACTATCCATTTCACCGCCAGGCCCAATGCCACGGCGACGAGGAACACGACGGTGGAATGCCCCAGGGAGAAGAAGAAACCAACCCCGACCGGCTTTCGTCCATCCTGAAGCAGCTTGCGAGTGGTGTTGTCGATGGCCGCGATATGGTCCGCGTCGAAGGCATGCCTCAGCCCGAAGGTGTACGCGAGCCCGCCCAGCGCGAGGATGGCCGGTTGTCCCGCGGCCGCCGCAAGCAGGAGGCCCCAGCCGGCGACGTGAAGAAGCCCCACTCCGCCGAAGAAGGCCGCCAGGCGCTTGCGTTCTCCGCTATCGAACGAGTCCCGCAAGAGAGCGCCCATTGAAGCCATTGGTAGGAGCCTAACGCTTATTGCGACTTAGTCGCAACTGGTATTTCCGCCCAATTTTCTGCCCATAGTCCTCGCGCTACCCTTCTGAAATGGACCTCGATCACCTCCCGCCTCAGCTGCGGTCGGTCCTCGGCGCCCTGGCTCACGCTGTCAGCAGCCGCGAACCCGCGATCCGGTCCAGGATCGACCAGCTGCGGACGGATCATCCGAACTACAACAACCATCAACTGGCCCTGGACCTGATCCGTTCCACGCGGCGGCGCGTGGCGGCCACTGGCGCGCTGAGCGGCGCTGTCTCGATCGCGCCAGGGCTCGGCACCGCGCTCGCGATCGGCACCATCACAAGCCAGACGATCTTTGCCCTCGAACAGGAGGTCGAGCTGGTGATGGGGATCGCGATGATCTTCGGTCACGAGCTCGCCGACTCAGATGAGCGCGTGCTCGAAGCGCTGGTGGTGGTCGGGATCACGAGTGGGGCGGTCAAGCTGCGCGAGGACGTGCTCGTCGCGGGCGGTGAGCGCCTCGCGATCGCGGCCTTCCGGCACCTGCCGAGCCTGCTGCTCGCGCATGGAGGCGGGAGGATTCTCACTCGCATCCTCGCAAAGGTTGCGACGTCGGGGCTGGCGAAGGTTGCGGCGAGGGTCGTGCCTCTTGGTGTGGGAGTAGCGGTCGGCGCCGGCTTCGACTGGGTCACGGTCACAGGACTCGGCCGTGCGGCGATGAAGTACTACGGGCCGGGTGGTCCTGGCGCGAAACCGCTGCTACTTGCTTCCAAAGATCCCACGCACATCGAACTCGGCAGCTGACGCGATCTGGTCAAAGCCGCACTTGCGCGGCGGCTTGTCGGTACGCCAGCGCAGAAATCGTGTCGCATGCCGGAAGCGCTCCCCCGCCTCGAGCTTGTCGTAGGCGACTTCGCAGACGAGCTCTGGTTTCACCGCGACCCACTCCGTCTCTTTGCCGCGCGACCACCGGCTCACTCCGCCCGGCATCCGTCCGGGGTTGGCTTTCCATTCGGATTCCGGTATTTCCATCTGCAGCGGTTTGAGCTTCGCGATCAGCTCCTTGCGCTCGGCCGCGCTGAACGAAGAGGTGTGGCCGACGTAATGAATCGTTCCCTTCTTGTCGTACAGCCCAAGGAGCAATGAGCCGAGGCTTGCTCCGTCGTTCGACTTGCGCCAGCCGATCACCACGCAATCAGCGGTGCGCTGATGCTTGATCTTCACCCATAGCCGCTTGCCCGGGACGTACGCGCCATCCCACGACTTGGCGATCACGCCGTCGAGCCCCGCGCCTTCGAATTGTTCGAACCAGCTCTCGGCGGTCTTGTGCTCGCGCGTGTAAGGAGTAAGGAAGAGTGGCTGCTTCACGCTCTTAAGCAATTTCTCCAGCCGCTTACGCCGCTCTCTCAGGGGCTCCTTGCGCAGGTCGATGCCTCCTTCGGAGAGCACGTCGAAGGCGATGAACCAGGCGGGCGTGGCTTTGCTCAGCATCTGGACGCGCGAGTCAGCGGGGTGAACGCGCTGCTGGAGCGCGCCGAAGTCCAGCCCGTGCTCCGCGACGACGACGACTTCCCCGTCCAGCACCACCTTGTCTTCTCGAAGCCCCCGGAAGGGGGCCACGAGCTCAGGAAAGTAGCGGGTCATGGAGCGGCCGCCGCGGCTGATCAGGGCGACTTCGTCGCCATCACGAAAGACAAGGGTGCGAAAGCCGTCCCATTTGGGCTCGTACTCCCAGTTGTCGCCCTTCGGGATGCCGTCCATGGGCGCCGAGAGCATCGGCTCCATGTCGATGGGAATGGGTAACTTCATGAGCAGTTATCCCCAAAGTGTCTATATCTTGTGGACATCAGGACGTCGTGCTACTATATCGCCGGCCGATAAACCGGCCCTGAATTCGACTCCACGCCCCCACCCCAGCCTTGGGAAGCTCGCGCAAGCGGGCTTCCCGCTTTTATGGCTGAAACCTCTTCAGGAGGTCCGCGACGGTGAGGGTGCCGAAGTCCTTCACCAGCACCGCCTGCGCGGTCGACCAGACAGCTCGCGCCGGAGCGGGTCCCTTGTCCCCCAGGTCCATCAGGCGAAGCGCGTCGTAAAGGTGAATGTTGGGCACCTCGCGAAGCCGGTCGGCCATCCACTTTCCCCATTGCGCGACATTGCCCTCGGAAGGACCCGCCCCGGCCATGGCGTCGGCCTTGGCCTGCGGCACGGTGGACCACGGGGCAGGCGCGGCGCCTGGCTTCTGGACCACCGTTGGCGGTGCGGTATGCACCGCGCCGGAATCGGCGAGCTTGGAGGCCACCGCGGTCGCTTTCGCTTCCGCCGTGGCGGTTGCTTTTTCGGCAGCGGCGGCTGCTTTCTTAGCGTCGTCTTCGGCCTTCGCCTCCGCCGCCTTGGCCTTTGCCTCAGCTTCTACGCGTGCCGCCTTGAGCGTGGAGAGACCTTCGCCCGCGATCTGGCTGATTCGGTCCGCCGCGCTCCCGACGTCACTGCCGCCATCGCCATCGCCGGTGCGCAGGCGCTCGCCGAAGCCCCGACCCATTGCGCCGCCTATGAGACTCGGCACATCGAGGCCCGTCAATCCTTTGATCGCGGTAGTCGACTCGATCATCGCGCGCGTCGCGTTCTTGACGATGTCGGAGGCGCCGTCCGCGCTCATCACTGTCAGCGAGTTGATGTGACCCATCGGCTCGGCGGCCGCGCGCACGATCTCGGGTAGCGCTGCGAGGACGGTCTGGATGATGGCGGCTTCGTTGAACTGCTTGTAGGCGTCGGCACGCATCGCGAGAGCCTTCGCCTCCGCCTCACCTTTGGTGAGCACTATCGCGGCCTCCGCCCCACCTTCGAGCCGAGTGGTTTCGGCGTCGGCCTCGGCTGACGCGATCCGGGCGCGCTTGTCACCCTCTGCTTTCGCGATCACGGCCTGCGCTTCCGCCGCCGCGGGCTTGACAGTCGTCGAGAGCAGCTCCTTCTCTTTGCGGTCCGCCTCGAGCTGCGCGAGCTCGGTCTGCTTGCGCACGACCTCTTGCTGCGCTTCGGCCATCGCGAGGGGACCTGCCTGGTCGGCGCGCGCCTGCGCGGCCGCGACCTGCGTCTTCGTCTCCGCCTCTCTCAGCGAGACGTCCCTCGCCGCGTTGATCTTGATCTGCTGCGACTCGGCCTCTCGAACCGCGGCTTCCTGGTCGGTAGTGGCCTTGACCATGCGCGCGTCGCGCGTGACCGTGGAGACGCTCTGCTGGCCGAGCAGCTCGATGTAGTTGGACTCATCAGAGAAGGACTGGATGGTGAACGCGTCGATCTGCAGGCCGCTCGTCGCGAGGTCGCCCTTCGCCGCGTCCTGCACCTGCTGCAGGAGCTTCTGCCGGTCGCGGATGAGCTCCTCGATGGTCAGGGTGCCGACGATGGACCGCAGCGATCCTTCGAGCACGTTCTTGACTATCGAGTCGACCTGCTCGGGCTTGGCATCGAGGAAGCGCTCCGCGGCGTTGCGCAGAGACTCGACGTCGCGGCCGATCTTGAACGTGGCCACGCCCTGGACCTGGACCTTGATGCCCTGGCTCGTCACGGCGTCGCTGAGCTGCACGTTGATCTGGCGGGCGGTGAGCTTCAGCCTGCCCACGCGGTTGAGCAGCGGCATCACGATGGTGCCGCCTCCGACGACCACCTTCACTCCCTTGTCCCCAGGCGAGGACACGACCTTGCCTCGCTCGTCGCGCACCTTCGCGCCTCGCGAGCCGGCCACGATGATTGCCTCGTTGGCGCCCGCCACCTTATAGCGGCTCGCGACGAAGGCGAGGATGAGGATGATGATGACCACGAAAGCCACCGCGAGGAACGGCGAGGTCGTCACGAAACTAGGCATCGGACCGTGCTCCTTCGTTACTTGTGACCGGGTTCAGGACGACGACGAGGTTGCCACCGGCGACGGCCACGACCTTCACCATCCGGCCGGCAGGAATCTCGGTGTCGGCGGTGGCGGTCATGTTGTGCGATGAACCGGCGAAGCTGATGAGGACCGTGCCGAAATGGTTGGCTGGGATCCCAACCGAAACGCGACCTGTCGAGCCCACCATGTCCTCGAGGCTGAAGCTGTCCGTCGACTCGGCCTGCTTCAGGACTTTGAAAGCGCCGAAGGCCACGCTCGCTCCAATCAAGCCGGCCACGGTCGCGACCAGCGTGGAAGGGCCAACGCCGAGGCCCATGCTGTGCAGCCCGAAAAGCCCGCCCGCGCCGAAAGTGGCGACGAAACCGAGCAGCAGCGGCGTGGGCGACACGCCCGCGATGTCGAAGCCCAGGTGTAGGGCGCCGAGCAGGCCGCCGAAGATGTCGTCGACCACCAGGGTCAGCAGCAGGAGGCCGCCGCCGAGCAGTAGACAGACGCCGAAGACGAGGTCAGCTGCGCTCACGATATTCCACCCGAGCGCATCTTAGGCCCGCCGGAGCCTGACTAGCGCAGGCACCTCATCAGCGCTTGCACCAGCGCGGCGGGACGTGGGTCCACGCGGGCTGTCGGGAGCATCTGGTTCATGACGTAGGCGAACGAGAATCCAAGCTCGGGGTGGGCAAAGGTGGCCGCGCCACCCATCCCGTAGTGTCCGAACGAACCCGTGCCGGCCATCGGCCGGAACGGGAAGGGCAGCTGGAACCCGGTGGCGTAGTGGGTCTCGTAGCCGGTGACAAGGTCATAGCCATGCGCCTGCGTCTTGGTCGCCCGCTCGAGCGTGGCGGCGTCGAGCAGCCGGATTCCATCCACCGGCCCGATGGAGGCGGCGTACAGCTTCGCCAGCGCCCTGGCGGTCCCGATGCCGTTGGCGGCCGGGACCTCAGCCGCTCGAAGCGGGTACTGGTTGACGATCCCCAGGAGCGGCGGGTTGGTGAAAGCCTTGTGGGCGAGCGTGGTCGGGTCCGCGAGGCGCTGCGCCGCCGCGTCCGGTGGCTCGCCTGGGGGCGGCGGTGGTGGCGGGAGGAGCGGGGCGACGCGCGGGTTCAGCGCCTCGGGCAGCCCGACGAAGAACTCGAGCTGGAGCGGCCCGGTGATGCGCTCGGCGATGAGCGCGCCGACACTCTTGCCGGAGATGCGGCGGAGGACCTCGCCGGCGAGCCATCCGTACGTGATCGCGTGATAGCCGTGGGCTTGACCCGGCTCCCACAGGGGGCGCTGCGCGGCGAGGGCGTCGACGACGGGTGTCCAGGCGTACACGTCCTCGGCGGTAAGGGGGCGGTCGATCGCGGCCAGGCCTGAGCGGTGGCTGAACAGCCAGCGCACGGGAATTTTCTCCTTGCCTTCGGCGGCGAACTCCGGCCAGTACTCGACCACCGGCGCGTCGAAGTCCAGCCGGCCCTCTTGGGCGAGCATGTGCGCCGCGATGGCGACCACACCCTTGGTGACGGACATGACCATCTGGAGCGTGTCGGCTGTGTAGGGTTCGGCTCCGCCCGGTGTCGTGACGCCACCCCACAGGTCGACCACGCGACGGCCGTGGGCGTAGATGCTGCACGCGGCGCCGACCTCGCCGTGGCGCTCGAAGTTGGCGGCGAACGCTTCCTGGACCGGCTCGAATCCGGCCTCAACCGAGCCGCCGACGGGAGCCTGGATCATTTGCTTCGAGAAGCGTACTACCGAGGATGGTGAGGGGCCGCCCGGGAGCGGCCCCTCGTCTTTTCAGCTGCCTACTGTTTGTTCAGGTCCAGCATCCACGCGCCAAGGCCGTGGGTCGCCGCATAAAGAATTCGGGCTCCTGGAACTATCGTCAATCCGGGAACCTCGACGTTCGGCATTCCGGGGGCGGCGGTGGTCCACTCGTCATCGCCCTGCTCGAGGCGGATGACGCCGTAGTCACTTCCGGCGAAGAGCGTGCCGTTGACGTCGTCGCGCACCAAAGTGGTGATCGGAAGGTCGCCCATGTCTCCGTCGAGGCTCTTCCAGGCGGCTGTTCCGGCGCTTGCGTTGAAGGTCACTTCAAACACGTGACCTGGCGTGCTTGGCGTCGCGGATGAGAACCCGCTGTACGAGATCCACGCGTGGTTCGCGTTGGCGGGATCGACGTAGATCGCGGTGATGTAGCGGTTGGGAGCATTCGGCGCCATGGGGTCGAGCCGGGTGAAGGACACCGAGGCGGCGGGTTCGGCGTCAGCATTGCGCGAGATGAAGACGCGACCCCTGCTGGTCGCTGCCCACAGCGTCGAGGTGTCGGATGAGGCGCGGGCGACAGCGGTCACGGCGCCTCCAAACCGGGGATCTTCCGGCGAGGCTTTCGCCGTGAGCTTGGGGCCGCCGAGCGGTACCCAGTCACCGCAGGTGACACCGAGAGGGAAGTCGCCGGTCCATTCGTTGCAGTGCAGTCGCAGCTCGGCCAGCGTCATCTTGCCCTGGCCGGCAGTCTTGGTGCGCCACACGTGCTCGGTGCCGACGAACAGCGTCTTGCTGACCCTGGGGTCGGAGATCATCGGCACGTAGAACTCCTGAGCCTCCGTTTCGAAGATCGGATCTGCGATCCAGTTCCAATCCTCCATCGCGCCACCCGAGAAGTTGACCTCCGCCGACGCCTCGTAGAAGTTGTGGAACCGGAACTGACGGTCGGCGATGTCAAAACCTGACTGGCCGCCGTCGCCGATGATCGTGTTGACCCACCTGTTGGTCCTGCCGACGTTTTCCCAGGTGCCGTTGTCCTGCGTGCCACCCTGGAGCTGGTTTTTGTCAAAGGGACTCACCGACAGGCTCTGGAACTGCAGAGTCGTCAACCCGCTGTTCATGCCGGTCAGCCGTGTGGGGACCTGCGACAGCAGCTGCTCGCAGCGAGACTTCATGGGTTCGACCAGTCCGCGCGGGCCGCACCAGCTCGACACGTTGGCGAACTCGCCGCTCGACCGCATGATGCCACCGTCGTTGGCTTCGATGAACTGGAAGGGGTTGGAAGGATTCGTGACGATGTAGTGCTGGTCGGGATGCAAAGCGTTCGGATGGTCAGGGTCTGTGGCGTCGGCCGTCATGTCGAACCAGGTCGTTCCGCCATCCTTCGACAGCACCACGGCTCGGTGGTTGTCGCCGCGGAAGGCGGCGGGATCGTCCACCGGGTCCTCGTACCGGTACGAGCCCCCGACGTACACGATGTCCGGTGAGCCCTTGGGGGTGTAGACGAAGTTGTCGTACCAGCACTGGCCGCCGCAGAAGTTGTAGGTCCCATACCGCGAGTCGGCGGGATCGGCCGACGTCAGGTCCTTCCACACGGGGGCGCCCACCTGAACCAGGTCGCTTCGGAAAACCCGGCTGTACTGTCCTCCGCCGTTCGTGTGACCTTCGCTGAGGTACATGCGCGTGTCGCCGTTGCCGAGAGTGGTGACCGCGATCCAGGGCAGCGTGGTAAAGCGGCTGCGGTTGAGGGACGGCTTGATCTGACCCCAGGTCGTTCCGCCGTCGAGCGACCGCCACACACCGCGTGCATAGGAGGTCGCATAAACGATGTCCGGGTTGGACGGATCGAGCACCACCAGCCGCACGCCTCGAGGGGTGCACGGTGTGGTGTTAGCGGCCATCGCCGCGATGCTCGTGCCGCATTCCGCGGTGGTGGGCGCGCCGGAGTGGATGAAGTTCCAGCTCTGACCGCCGTCGGTCGACTTGTAGAGGCCCCAGAGCTTGGCGCCGGGGATCACTATTCGCTGCACTCCGGTGCAGCACACCGAGGCCATGCCGTGAAGGCCCATGGTCGAGGATACGTAGAGGACGTTCGGGTCGCGGGGATCGACGGCGATCGACCCGACACCACGCCCGCCGAAGGTCGAGGCGCCGATAGGGCCGGTCCATGTGTCGCCACCATCGGTCGACCTGTAAAGGCCGACACCGTGGACGCAGCCGCTTCCGCACACGTTGGCCTCACCACTGCCTACCCAGATGGTGTTCGAGCTCGAATCGGTGGGGTCGATGGTGATCGCGCCGATCGAGTTGATGCCGAAAGAACTGCTGAGGTAACGCCATTTGGGCTTGGCCGCCAGCGCATCGTCGGTCTTCCATATCCCGCCGCCCGCGGGACCGATCCAGAGGCGGCAGCTTTCCGGCCCGCAGTCGGGCGCCAGCGCCATCGCGTTGACGCGACCGCCGGCCACGTACTCGTTGGGGACGTACTGCGTGAGGTCGCGCAGGCCGAAGAAGGGATAGACGGCCTCGCTTGGTCCTATCGACTGCCAGCCCTTCGATCCGCGCTTGGGCAGTTTGCTGTTGACCTGCTCGCCGGCCTGGCGTTCCGCGGTCAGCCGGGCAAGGGGGATGTCGACGTCAGGGTAGGCGAGCGCGTTCAGCCACTGGGCCTCGGCGACACCAGGTCCCTCCTTGGGTTCGCCTCCGTTGCCGGGCAGAGCCTGACGCAGCTTCTCGCGGTGCCGGTCACCCGCGCTGCCAGCCTGGGCGGTGCGCTGTTCGTTCGCGCCGGAACTCCTGCTGAGGACGGCTGAAGGGATAACGGCGGCCACCAGCACGATGGCGGCCACGAGCGCGACGCGGTACTGAAAGCGGTTCCTCACGTGCATCCCCCCTGAGCAAAGACCGAAGGCAACCCAATGCCAGGCGCGAACGTCGGTCTCCTGACGACTGATATCAGTAACTCATTCAGGGAGCCGCGGTCAAGTAGGTGCGTCGCCTACCGTGTGTCCGGCGATGGGGCTGTTCTTGTGGCGATTCGCGGGGCGGCTCGTGCTCGTGCCGGCAAGCGCACTGATCGGTTCGGTGGTGATCTTTTCCGCGCTTCATTTCCTTCCGGGCGACCCGGTGGCTCGCGAAGGGCACCAGACACCACTCCAGTACGAGCAGGGGATGCACGCGCTCGGCCTGGATTTGCCGCTGGAGGTGCAGTACGTCCGGCTGCTGGCGCGAATCGTGAATGGCGACCTGGCCCGGATTCTCCAGCCCGAGGCGGCTCTGAGCGGAAGGATCGGACTCATCGCGGCAGTCATCGCGATCACGGCGGGAATGTGGATCGGGTTGACCTCCGCGCGAAAGGTGAACAGCGCGACCGACCGATTTCTGGTCAGCCTGTCGCTCGCGGTTTACTCAGTGCCGAATTTCGTGTGGGCCTTTCTATTGGTCTTTGTCGGTGTCACCGTGCTGTACAACCTGACCGGGGGCCTCATCTTCTACAACCCCGGCCCGTGTTGCGACGGGCTGCAGATCCTGATGCCGGCGGCTGCGCTGGGCATCCCGTTCGCGGGCTACGTCGCTCGCCACACGAGGGCGAGCATTCTCGAAGAGCTGCGCCGGGACTATGTGACCACCGCGCGGGCCAAGGGTCTCGGCGAGGAGGAGGTGATCCGGGTGCACGTCCTGCGCAATGCGGCCCTCATCGTCCTGACCATCGTCGGGCCGGTGGTCACCGCTCTGATCACGGGCTCCCTGGTGATCGAGCAGGCCTTCGCGGTCCCGGGGCTCGGCCGCGAGCTGATCTCATCCATCCTCAGCCGCAACTACACGACCACGGTGGGCGTGTTCGTCTATTACGTCCTGCTGATCGGGATCGCCAACCTTGTCGTCGACCTTCTGTATCCGCTGCTCGACCCGCGACTCAAGCTTTAGGCGATCAGCTCACCGCCCGCAGCGCGTTGACAAGCCCGTAGCCGTAGAAGTTGTTGTAGGTGGGCGTGCCCTCACAGTGCGCGGGGTGTCGCTCGACCCCCGGAGGGACGGCCGACGCGCTGTAGTTCGGGCTGAAGACAGTCGGGTTGTACGGATTTGGAGGACACGTGAGCTGGGTCGCCGTCGACTTGAGGCGCTCGATCACCTGAGATGAGCTCATCGCGCCGTTATCACGGCGGCTCTGAATGAGGGCAACGACGCCAGCGGCGTGGGGACCAGACATCGACGTTCCCTGGAGCCACGCATAGAGCGCGCATTTACCATCCGTCGTGCACGCGCTAATGCATGCATTCCGTGTTGGTCCGCATTTGCCAGCTGTCTGGAAGCGGGCGGGATATGTCGAGAGAATCCGCCCGTCGGGATTTTCTGTTGTCTTCACCCTGGCGTCACCGCCAGGCGCGGTCACCGTGACGAAACCGGTGCCGTAGCTCGAGTAGTAGGACTTCAGGGCCGTCTGTCCGACGGAGCTGACATTGACGACGCCTGGCGCCATCGATGGGAAGACGAAGCAGTTTTCGCTGACGTCACGGTACTTCGCCGGCGACGGCGGAGTGCTGTTCGGGCTGACTACGTCAAAGGTCGGGTTCGCCAGGTCGTCGTTGAAGTTTCCGGCGGAGACGACGTTGACGACGCCCTTGCTCGCCGCGTAATTGAGCGCCCGAGTCTCGGCCACCCAGATCGCATTCTGGTCCGGGTCATCGAGGCAGTGATAGAGCCACGGGTCTGAGTAGTAGCTGTTGTTGGTCACGTTGAACCTGTGATCGCCGGCCCAGGTGAAGGCGCAGACGACGGCCTCCAGAAAAAAGTCGCCGTTGATGTCGCCCGTCTTGACTGCCGCGACGCGGACACCCGGCGCCACGCCGTCGATGCCGAGTCCATCAGCGTGCTCGCTCGACGCCGCGATGGTTCCGGCTACGTGAGTGCCGTGTCCGTTGTCGTCATTCCACGCTGAAGGGCTGGTGTTGGGCGTGCCGCCGACGCAGGACACGCTGTTGCCGAAGTCGATGTTCGGCGCGAGGTTCGGGTGCGTGTAGTCGATCCCCGTGTCGAGCACCCCGACCAGGACCTTTTCGCTGCCGGGATTCACCCGATGAGCATCGACCGCCTGGATCTGTTTCATGTCCCACTGCCTGGCGGTCAGGCTGCCGGCCTCGGGCTCCGGAGTCGTCGGCGTGTCTTCGCTTGGGTCGGAGGCGTTCTGGAGGCGGTCGCCCGACGGGAGGCGCATGACGTGCCTGTCCGTCGGCGTAACTCGGACCACGCCGGGAATCCGGCTCATGCGGCTGGTGAACGACGCATCGCCCGAGCGGGCGAAGGCAATTCCCAGCTGGGCGTGAACCGCGACAACCGATCCGCCCACCGCGCCGATCGCTGCTTGTGCGCGCTGCCCGTCCATCGACCCGGAATAAAGGACGAGGTAGTTCCTCGATGGAACGTTGTGCACCGGGGTGGCGACAGCCACCGCAAGGGGCGCCACGACCAGGGCAATGCCGAACACGGCAGGTGCGAACCATTGACGAGAGAGACCGCTCATAACTCCTCCCCACGAGTCACCGATACCCGCCCCCTACAGCGGTTCGCGAAAGTCTATTTCCTCAGCGGGAGCCGGCGCAAGGGAGTGGCGCATAACGGGCGGGCGCGTTGCCGGCCCGCTTTGGAACCGTGCTGGCTCAGTCCTTCAGCTTGAGGAGGCCGAAGGAGGCGCCCTGCGGGTCGCTCAGGATTGAGAACCGGCCGCCTGGAAAGTCCGTCGGCTCGAGCATCTCCTGCGCGTCGAGCTCGATAGCTCTCTTGTGCGACTTGTCGACGTCGTCGTTGGCCGTAAAGGGACTCTAAATCGGGCCGGTCGTCATGCGCCGAGACCGACAACCACTGCCAGCGCGCGATCAACCTCACGAAGCTCCCCAAACGCGAGTAGGCCGTGAGACTCGCCAAGCCTGCTGGGATCGACTGCCCCGAGCTGCTCGACCAAGACCCGAGTCACTTGACCGTCGATTTCTATCTCGGGTCGAAATGAGGCCGGATGGGCGCGCGTAGAGGTAGGCGCGATGATCACTGTGGACAAGCTGAGCAGCTCACCGGCCTGAAGGACCACACCGTACCGGTGCCCGGCCTGTTCGTGTCCTCTGGTCCCTCGGGGCGCCCGGAGTCGAAAGACCTCACCTCGCTGCACGAAGCGATTCCATCAAACGGGCCACTCGAGCCGTCTCCGCAAGATCCTCGCGGTCAGCGCTTAGGCGCCTCGCCTCAGCGACAAGGTCATCGCGCTGCGCGCGACGGGCGAGCTCGACGATAGCTTCTCGGACAGCATCGGATTGGCTTCGACCCGAGCCGGTGAGCGTGCGGAGCGCTTCCTGGGCCTGCTCATCCAGCCTGATCGAAATCGCCTTATCCATTTAGTGGATTGTATCACACTTGTATGACGCTGCTTCTAGAAACGTGATGGTCGGGCAGGCGAGATTTGAACTCGCGGTCTCCTGGTCCCAAACCAGGCGCTTTACCGAGCTAAGCCACTGCCCGTACGAAACGATTCAAGCAGACAGGCGCTCCAGGGCGCCCGACTCGAGCAACGCGCGCACTGCGCGGGCTCGATGACTGTACAGGCGCTTCTCCTCCGGCGTCATTTCTCCGAACGTCTTCCCCGTGCCGGGGACCAGGAACACGGGGTCGTAGCCGAAGCCGGCCTGGCCTCGCCACTCCGGCACTATCTCGCCGCGGCACTCGCCTTCGAAGAGCTCGGTTGGGCGGCCGGGAGCGGCCAGCGCGATCACGCAGATGAAGCGCGCGAGCCAGGGCTGCGGCTTGCCCTCGAGCCTTCTCATGAGCTCGGCGGTGCGTGCCTCCTGGGTCGGGCCGAGGCGGGCGGAACGAAGGCCCGGAAAGCCTCCCAGCACCTCGACCTCCACGCCCGAGTCATCGCCAAGCGCGGGCAGGCCTGAGCGGCTGCATGCAGTTTCGGCCTTGAGGCGGGCGTTCTCCGCGTAGGTCTCCCCTACCTCGTCGACCTCGCTGTCGAAGGCCACGAACGCGAAACCCGTGTTCGCCAGCAGCTCGCGATATTCGCGCAGCTTGCCCATGTTGCCGGTCGCGATGACCAGCTCGTGGTGCTTCTCAGCCAAGCGTGGCGACTGCTCGCTTCTGCCCGACGATGAGCTCCGTGATGCCCTTGTGCGCGAGCGTGAGCATGGAATCCAGCTCGCCGCGTGTGTAAGGCGCCCCTTCAGCCGTTGCCTGCAGCTCGACGATGCCGCCGTCTTCGACCATCACGCAGTTGAGATCGGTCGAGGCCTTGAAGTCCTCCGTGTAGTCCAGGTCGAGCATCGGCGTGCCGTTGACGATGCCGCAGCTGACCGCGGCGAGGTACTGGCGGACCGGGACCTGCTCGAGCATGCGCGCGTCCTTCATCCGCTTGAGCGCCATGTACAGCGCGCAGAACGCGCCGGTGATCGAAGCGGTGCGCGTGCCGCCATCGGCCTGCAGGACATCGCAGTCGAGCGTGATAGTCCGCTCGCCGATCTTGCTCATGTCCACCGCGGCGCGAAGCGAGCGGCCGATGAGGCGCTGGATCTCGTGAGTGCGGCCGCCAAGGCGGCCCTGCACCGCCTCGCGCGTGCCGCGGTCGTGAGTGGAGCGCGGCAGCATCGAATATTCGGCGGTGATCCATCCCTGTCCGCTGCCGCGACGGTGCGGGGGCACGCGATCGTCGACGCTTGCGGTGATCCACACGCGCGTGCGGCCCATCTCAATCAGGCACGAACCTTCGGCGTGCACGTTGACGCCGAGCTCGATCTTGAGGGGACGGAGCTGGTCCGGCTGGCGGCCGTCGGGTCGTGAGCTCATCGCCCGGTAAGTTTGAGGATCAGGGCGGTTGCTTCGTAAAAGAAGTAGAGCGGCAAGAACATGATGAGCGGAGTCAGCGGGTCCCCTCCGGGTGTCAGGAAGTTGGACAGAAGCCCGAGGGCGAGGAACCACCACGGCCGGTTTCTGTACAGCCAGCGTGAGGTGATGATGCGCATCATGCCGAGCACGAACAGGACCACCGGGAGCTCGAACACGAGCCCGAAGCCGAGCACCATCGTGAGGATGAAGCCGATCAGCTCGCTGATATCCGCGAGGTAAGTCACGCTGGGCGGCGAGAGCCCGTTGAGGACCTTCAGATAAAGAGGTAGAGCAAAGAGCGCCGCGGCGACGCCGAGGATGAAAAAGAAGATGGTGGCGAGGATCAGCGGCAGCGCGAACCGGCGCTCGTGCTTGAAGAGGCCAGGGCTGACGAACCACCAGATCTGCTGGATGATGACCGGCGACGCGAGCACGATTCCGATGTACAGGGCAACCTTGAGCTCCGCCATGAATCCGCCAGCGGGTGCGAGGTACACCCCGTGAGTGAGCCCAGCCCGATGGATCAACCAATCGACCACCTGGCCGGAAACAAACCACGCAGCGATGGTCGTCACTCCCCAGGCGACGACCACGATGATCAGGGCGCGGCGCAACGCCTCGAGGTGCTCGATGATCGACATCCGAGGCTCTTCGACCGGCTGCGGGGCCTGAGGTCCGCGCCGAAGCACCCGGTCTAGAAGAGCCAAGAGACGACCGCCGTCAGTTCTTGGTGGAGGAGGCCGGCTCCGTGGTCTTGGCTGCGCCGTCGCCCTGGATTGGGGTCGTCGAGGCCGCCTGCGACGTCGGGTTGGGGTTGGCGGGCGGTGCCGCCGCCGGCGTCGAGGACGCCGTGCTGATGCTGTCGGTCAGCTCAGAGGTCGCCTTGCGGAACTCGCGCATCGCCTTGCCGGCCGCGGAGCCCAGCTCCGGAAGCCGTCCCGGACCGAAGATGATCAGCACGACCACGAGGATGGCGACGATCCACAGGGGGTGAATAGGCATTTCAGGCGATTATAGGCCCGGGCGTGTAATCAGCCGATGAGATAGGCGTCAGGAAACCTTGATCGAGATCGACTTGATGATGTCGTTCGGCTGCACCTGCTGGGCTTTGTCCAGCCCAGAGATCACGGTCCCGAACCGGTTGTAGACGGCCGTCGGGCCAGTGTCCGGCCATGGGCCCTTCTGGATGAAGAACTGGCTGCCGTTCACCGCCCCGCCGGGCACGCGCGCCATGCCTACCGCACCAAGGCCCCAGGGTTTGTTGCTCGGCTCGTCGGGCAGGCTGTAACCGGGTCCGCCGCGCCCGTCTCCTCGCGGGTCCCCGCCCTGGAGCACCCAGTCCTCGCTCTTCCAGAACACGAGGCCGTCGTAGTAGCCGTGGATGGCGAGCACTATGAAGTTGTTCACGGTGACGGGCGCAATCTCGGGGTGCAGCTGGATGACGATGGCTCCCTGCGTCGTCGTGACCGTGGCGGTGTAGGTGTTGGTCGCGGTGATGCACATTGGCTGGCGGCCGATGAACTGATGAGGCGCGATCTGGACGGACGTCTTGCAGCCGGCGAGAGCTTGTGGGACCTGAGGCGCGAGCGCTCTATCCACCAGCAGCCCTGATCCGAGCACGGCGGCGATCACGACGCCGACGATGAGGACCGGCGCCCACGGCCTCTGGCGCCAGAGCTCAGGAAGCTCGGCCTCGTCGTGATCGTCAGGCGCCGGCCTGCGCGGTGCCGTTTTGACTTTCATGTTTTGGCCGTCACTTTCGCGCGGCGGACTCGCTGATCGCTTGCACCAGCCCGTGCGTCGTGTACTCGCGCGCGATGATCGAGACGGTGAGGCCCATCTTGCGGGCGACGTCCGCGGTGACAGGGCCCATGCAAGCGATCTCCGCGTCGCCGAGCACGGCCGGAAGGCGGTCCTCCGGAAACGCGCGGACGAAGTTGTACACGGTCGATGAGCTCGTGAAAGTGATCACGTCGACACCCTCGGCATTGAAGAGACGAAGCAGCGCGTCAGGCGCCGCCGCGGGGCACATGGCTCGGTAGACGGGAAGGATCTCGACTTCAGCACCTCGGTTGGCAAGCAGGGATGGTAGTGCGTCGCGCGCCACCTCCGCTCGGGGCACGAGGACGCGCATGCCGTTCATCTCCCAGCCTTCGAGGGCCTTGGCGAGGCCCTCGGCCGTGTACTCCGACGTGATGAGCTCTGGTCGCAGGCCGTGCGAGGCGAGCGATTGGGCGGTCTCCTGGCCGATGGCGCAGAGCTTCGAGTGATGGAACGCGCGCGCATCCGAGCCGGACGACAGGAGCATCTGGAAAAAGATGTCGACCGCGTTGGCCGACGCGAAGATGACGAGCGCGGTCTCGTCGAGGTGGGCGATGGCTTTGTTAACGCGTCCGTCCATCGGCATGGGCTGGACTTCGATGGTCGGGATCTCGACCACGGAAGCGCCGAGCTCAACGAGCTCTCGTCGCAAGGGATCCACTTGATGGCGGGCGCGGGTGATGAGGACGCGCCGGCCGTGCAGCCGGCGCTTCGACATCGTGTCGAGCTGCTCGGACAGCGCAACGCCAGGGCCGACAACGAGCAGCGCATCGCCCCTCAGCCCATAGGTCGTCGCCTTGCGGGCCAGCTCGCCAAGCGGCGCGCTCACCCGGTGCTGCCCGGGCTGGCCGGGGTTGAGAATCAGCGCGGACGGCGTGTCGAGGGACCTTCCATCTGCGAGCAGTGCTGCGATGCCGGACTCCCACCACCCGGAGGCGAGCCTCAACACAACGGTCTCCGCGCCCTTGACCAGGCCGAAGCCGATGGACGCGGACTGGCCTTCGATGGTGAGAGGGATGCCGCTCATGACTGGCGCGGCGAGCTCGACGATGAGGCCGGGCATCGCTTCGAAGTCCAGGCCCGCACGTTCGAGCTTCTGCGCGACCTCGCTGCCGTTGGAGAACGCGTAGGGGTTGCCGGGAAAAAGAACGGTGACGCGCTTGCCGGTGCGCGCGAGGCGCACCACCTCATCGGTTGATTGAAGGGGGGCGATGTCAGTGTTCGGCGCGGCGAGGTGCAGAAGTCCGACGCCACAGCCGTCGCTGTGGCGAATGACATCGGCGTCCTTGATGGCCTCGACTGCCTGGACGGTCGCCAAGCCTGGATGTCCTGGTCCGACACCGACGAGCTTGACGCTGCTCATGTCTCCAACCCCACCTGGGACACGGTGACAGGTTAGAGCTTTCGGGTCACCACGTAGCCGGTGAGCGCCGACAAGGAGCTGCGGGCATCACTTGGGTTGAGCGCACCGAGCTGCTTGTTCGCGTTGGCTGCACATTCTCTTGCGCGCTCGAGGGCGAGCTGCGGAGCGCGGCTCGCGCGCACGATCTCGATGACCTCGGCGGCCTGGATTGCGGTGAGCTTGCGTCCATCTTGTAGCAACCTTTTGAGTGGTTCCGGCTTGTCCTGTTTTGCGAGCATGAGGGGCAGGGTCGCGAATCCTTCTGCGATGTCCTGGCCGGTCGGCTTGCCGATCTGGTCCTCGCCGCCGAGGTAGTCGAGCACGTCATCGGCGATCTGGAAAGCAAGACCGAGGAGACGGCCGTATTCGTGGAGTGCTGCGCGCTGCGTTGGTGGTAGTTCGGCAAGAAGCGCACCGATGTCACAACAAGCTGCGAGAAGGGTCGCGGTCTTCGCCTCGATGCGCCGCATGTACTCGTCGACGTCTGTGCTGTAGCGATAGCGGATCTCCTGCTGACGCACCTCGCCTGCGCAGATCTCCATCACCGTGCGCGCGAGGACGCCGACGACCTCGGTGGAGTCGGTGCGCGCCGCGTGCTCGTAAGCCTTTGCGAAATAGAAGTCGCCGATCACGATTGCCGGCTCATCGCCCAGCGACGCGGCGACGGTGGGGCGGCCGCGACGTACTGGCGCGCGGTCGATGACGTCGTCATGCACGAGGGTCGCCGCGTGTGTGAGCTCCACGGCCATGGCGGCCGGGGTCAGCTTGTTCAACTCGTAATGCTCGTAATTGCCGCACCTCGCCGACAGCAGCACCAGCGCCGGGCGGAGGCGCTTGCCTCCCGCGGCGAAGAGGTCGGCCATGGGCGCAGCGACGACGTCAGGGTCGTTCTGGATGGCCTTGCGTAGCGCCGCCTCGACCGTGGCGAGGTCGGCGGCCACCGGGCCGAATACCTCTACGTCCTCTGTGGCTGCCAGATCTGGACCTCCTTGGCCTCGATCGCCTCGCCGAAGAGAGTTGCGGCGATCTCATCAAAGTGCCGCGGCGTGCCTGTGACCAGAACCTCATGACGCGGATTGGCGCCGGTGGCGCGTAGTCGCGAGTGGTCGAGATGCCTCTCGACCTTCGCTGCAGTTGGAGTTGCTGAGTCGATGAGAGTGAAACTTCCCGGGAAGACGCGATTGATCGCGGGCTTCAGATGGGGATAGTGCGTGCACCCAAGGATCAGAGTGTCGGCGCCTAGGCGCACGATTTCCGCGAGGTCCGCGCGCAGGACTTTGTCTGCCCTGGGAGAGTCGGCGTCGCCGGCCTCGACGATCTCCACGAGCTCGGGGCAGGCCTTCTGGTAGACGCCAACCATCGGATCGACCTCTTTGATCGCGTGGAGATACTCCTGGCTGCGCATCGCACCCTCGGTGGCGATCACGCCGATGCGGTTGTTCTTTGTCGCTTCCACGGCAGCCTGTGCGCCAGGGCTGATCACGCCGATGATCGGCAGCTCGAACAGCTCGCGTGCCTGGTTCAGGGCGGCGGCGGTGGCAGTGTTGCAGGCGATGACGACGAGCTTTACGTCGCGAGATTCGAGATATCGAATGATGTCGATCGCAAAGCCACGGACCTCGTCCTGATAGCGCGGGCCGTACGGGAAGTGCAGGAGGTCGGCGACGTAGATCGTCGGCTCTAGCGGAAGCCTCTCGCGAATCTTTTTGAGCACCGTAAGTCCGCCGACGCCGGAGTCGAAGACTCCGATCGGCCGCTGGTCTCCCATTAGAGCTTCAAACGGATTTGACGGAGAGGCGGTAACCAAGACCCGGGACCGCCTCGAGGCTCACGCCTGCGTTCGAGCGGTCGGAGAGCTTGCGGCGCAGGCGCTGCACGTGAGGATCGACCGAATGGTCGTCCAGCTCGTGTGGATACCCCCAAACCTTGTCTCTCAGCTGCGCGCGAGTCAGCACGCGCTCCGGATTCGCGGCAAGCACCGCGAGCAGGTTGAACTCGGTCATGGTGAGAGTGATCTCCTCATCGGCGATCTTCACCCTGCGCGCTGCGTTGTCGATCTGGAGTGCGCCGATGGTGAGCACTCCCTCGCGCCCGCCACCCGACTCGGCCAGAGCGGAACGCCTTAGGTGGGCATTGATGCGGGCGGCGAGAATGCGCGAGTCAAATGGTTTGGTGATGTAGTCGTCGGCGCCGACCTCGAGGCCGACGACCTCGTCCATCTTCGTGGTGCGGCCGGTCAGCATGACCATCGGACTGATCAGGCCCTGGCGGCGCAGCTCCCTGATGACCTCGGTGCCGCTGATGTCGGGGAGCACCCAGTCGACGAGCACGAGGTCGGGCTGACTGCTCATGGCCAGTTCGATCGCCTGCGCGCCGGTTGCCGCCTCGAGCACGTCATGGCCCTGGAGTTTGCAAACTTCCGCGACGAGAATCCGGATTGGCGCGTCGTCTTCGACCACCAGGATTCGCCGCTTGCGGCGAGCAGGTGGATTCGTCAGTTGTTTGACGGAGGCGCGAACCCTACCCGACGCGACTCACGCCCTGAGCGCTTCGGTCTCCTCAGCAGGAGCACGCGCTTGTCCCCCCCGTCGATCACGTCGGTGAGCTCCCACCCATCCGCACCGGCTTCTTTGAGGAGCTTGACGAGCGTGACACCGTCGACCAATTGAGCCACCGTCAGAACCTGTGTCGAGAACTCCCACTCGCGCAGCGGAAGTCCGACGTTCGGCAGAATCCCAGTCCCCGAGGCCGCGCCATGCCCAGGATGATTCGGCTCCGGCTCGTCAGGCTCTTCGTCGGGGTCTTCTTCAAATCGGAGGCTCATGTCCGTCGATTGTAGGAGCCGAGTACCCCCGGCGGGGGTCGAACCCGCGCTGGACCGGGTTTAAGCCGGTTGCCTCTGCCATTGGGCTACGGGGGC
>Ga0209011_1000173_pt1 | contig 29983 bp, 23 predicted proteins | sample BlaSpr_A8_OM1_M3_FD_187986 | JGI IMG/M metagenome (GOLD analysis project Ga0209011, IMG submission 187986) | Forest soil microbial communities from Thunder Bay, Ontario, Canada - Black Spruce, Ontario site 2_A8_OM1_M3 (SPAdes) (version 2) | ecosystem: Environmental > Terrestrial > Soil > Boreal... | reverse complement strand
CCCGCTCTGGGACAGCTGGCTCTTGCCCCGCGTCGACGGGCAATTCACCGGACGGACCGACGAGATCTTCCAGTGGGCGGCCTGCAAGTGGGGCCTGCCGGACAACCTGATTCGCGCGACCGCTGTCGAAGAATCGACCTGGTTCCAGTACCTGCATTTCCCGACGAACGCCTCCTTTGGCGGCGGCGGTGGCAGCTGCTACTGGAACTACGGCTGTGGTGATGCCTTCCCATCAGCGACCGCAGCCTCGACCGCCTACTGCAACGGCATCGCGACCCAGGGCGTGCTCTCGTCCGAGATCCACAACTATCAGAAAGACCCGGTGACGGGTGCCGGAAAACCGCCGTATACACCGAGCAGCGGACTGTGCCCGCAGACCTTCTCGACCCTGGGGGTCAAGAGCTGGGAAGACCCGGCATGGAACGCCCCCTATCCCGCCTATGCCGGCAACCAGAACGGGACCTTCCCGTTCACGCGCGATTCGACCGCGGCGGCGGCCGACTACTATGCCTCGTATCTCCGCGGCTGCTACGAAGGCTGGGCCTACTGGCTGAAGTCCAGCGGGACCGGGACCTATGCGGCGGGCGACCTGTGGGGATGCGTTGGCTCATGGTATTCGGGTGATTGGCATAGCAGCGCGGCCAACACCTACGCCGCCAGGGTGCAAAAGGACCTGAACACCACCATCTGGCTCACGCCTGCTTTCGACGACTCGAGGGGCCAGTACCAGTGTGATGCGAAGTATGGATGTCCCAGCTGAGTCGTAGGCCGTTACTTGCCGCGATCGCGATCGTGCTCACGGCCTGCGGGCACGGCGCCGCTGCGAGCTCGAACGGCGCGAGCCTGCCCGGGACCGGCAAGCCCACCATCGTCCTCGGCAACAGGAACACCGTCGAGGAGGTCCTCCTCGGCGAACTCTACGCGCAGGCATTCCGGGCTCAGGGCTATATCGTCGAGCTCAAGCCCAACATCGGCGGCCGGCAGCCGATCGACAGCGTCTTCCAGTCCGGGCAGATCAACGCCTATCCCGCGTACCTCGGCGAGCTGGCGGCCAGCGATGCCGGCGACACGAAGCCGCCGACCTCTGAGACCGAGACCGAGCAGATGGCCACGAAGTACGAACAGCACCATGGGGCGACGGTGATGATGCCGGTCACGCCCTTCTCGAGCAGCGACACCCTGATCGCGCTCAACAGTTTCGCCCAGGGCAAGCATCTGACGACCATCGATCAGCTCAAGCGGCTGGGCCATCTCAAGGTTGGGGCCTATCCGGCCGCCCAAACCCGCTCCGCCGGCTACGTGGGGCTCCAGCAAGCGTATGGGCTGACGAATCTCGAGTTCGTGTCGGTGAGTGCCGGTGCGCCGACCTACGACGCGCTCGGCGGCAACGTCGTGCAGGTCGCGCAGACCGTATCGACCGACCCGCAGTTGGCAAGCGGGGCGTATGCGGTCCTCAATGATCCGAAGAACATCTTTGGCTTCCAGCACGTCGCGCTGATCATCAACACGTCGCTGCTCCGCCAGCTGGGGTCCGCCTTCCAGCAGGCGTACACGGCCGTGACCAACCTGCTGACGCTCGACGCCGTGCGCTCGCTGAACGCGGCGGTGGCCATCAACGGGAAGGTCCCTGCCTCGGTTGCGCATGCTTTTTTGCTCGCGAACCACCTCTTGACCTCGTAATCCCTCCCCCGCTTGCGGGGGAGGGCAGGGTGGGGGCCCCGCGCCTTCACGGCCCCGCGACCGCGCCGTCTCCGATTGGTAGCCCCTTACGAATTGCCTTACTCCGTGCTTTGGGATGAAGTGGACGCTGGAGGGCAACCATATTGGGTCGTCTCGGCCTCATCGTCACGGTCATCGTCTGCTTCGTGATCTTCCTGTACCTCGGACCGCAGCGAGCGCTTCAGCTGCCGTCGGGTGCAAGGCTGTCACCAACGGCCACCGCCTCGGCCAGCGGGTCGCATGGCGGCGTGGCAATGGCCACGCCATCGAACAGCTCACCAACTCCGACCCCCGGCGCTCGGTCGACGACCACCCCAACTCCAACCGCGACCCCCACCGCGGGTCCGACCCCAACCCCTGCCGCGAGTCCGACCCCAACTCCGACGCCGGCTCCCACGCCACCGCCAACCTCGAGTGCGCCACCGCCCGCTGCGGGTTATTTCGGCCTTCGGCCGGTGGGCAGCTGGTCGTCCCTTCCCTCAGACGCACAGTGCGCCGCCCAGGTCCATCACTCGACCTGGGAGCCGCGTCCCCAGAATTCCCAGCAGAACAACACCAGGCCCGCTCCGGGCGCCATGGCCGCCTCATTTTCGACGCGGCCGCGTGCCCAGGGAGGGAGCTACAACCCGCTCTGGGACAGCTGGCTCTTGCACCGCGTCGACGGGCAATTCACGGGCACAACCGACGAGATCTTCCAGTGGGCGGCCTGCAAGTGGGGCCTGCCAGATAACCTGATTCGCTCAACCGCTGTCGAAGAATCCACCTGGTTCCAGTACTTGCATTACCCGGCTAATGCGTCGTACGGCGGCGGGGGTGGCAGCTGCTACTGGCTCTACGGCTGTGGCGATGCCTTCTCCTCGCCGACGGCAGCCTCGACCGTCTACTGCAACGGCATCGCGACTCAGGGCGTGCTCTCGTCCGAAATCCACAACTATCAGAAAGACCCGGTGACCGGTGCAGGAGGGTACCCATACACACCCACCAGCGGAATGTGCCCGCAGACCTTCTCGATCCTGGGGATCAAGAGCTGGACCGACCCGGCATGGGAAGCCCCTTATCCCGCCTATCCCGGCAACCAGAACGGGACCTTCCCCTTCACCCGCGATTCGACGGCCGCCGCCGCTGACTACTATGGCGCAGCCATCCGCGGCTGCTACGAAGGTTGGGAGTCCTGGCTGAAGTCCACCGGGAACTATGCCGCGGGCGACCTGTGGGGATGCGTTGGTACATGGTATTCGGGTGACTGGCACAGCAGCGCGGCCAACACCTACGCCGCCAGGGTGCAAAAGGACCTGAACACCGCCATCTGGCTAACTCCGGTCTTTGACGACGCGAGTCAGCAGTATCGCTGTGACGCGAAGTACGGATGCGCTAGCTGAGCCTTGGGGCCAATGTCCCAGTCCCTGGGACGAGCAGCCCATTACCAGCGTGGGCCACGCACGATAGATTTCGGCTGTGCCAACCGTGATGAGCCCTGTCGTCCCCTTCCTCGACCTGGCCGCGATGACGCGGGAGATCCGCGGCACCCTCGACCAGGGATGGGAGCGGCTGCTCGACACCAGCCAGTTCATCGGCGGCGCGGCGGTCGAGGAGTTCGAGCAGGCCTGGGCCGGCTACTGCGGCGTGAGGCACGCGGTCGGCGTGGCCAATGGGACCGACGCCCTTGAGCTCACGCTGACGGCGTTAGGGATTGGTTCGGGCGATGAGGTCATCGTGCCCGCCAATACCTTCGTGGCTTCGGCGGAAGCGGTCGTCCTCACCGGGGCCACGCCGCGATTCGCGGACGTCAGCCCAAAGACGTTGCTGCTCACCCCTGCTGATCTCGAGGCCGCCATCACCCGCCGGACGCGCGCGGTGATCGTGGTCCATCTCTACGGCCAGATGCCGGACATGGATGCGCTCTGCCGGACCGCCGCCAGGGCCGGGGTCGTGATCATCGAGGATGCGGCGCAAGCCCACGGCGCGAGCTGGCGCGGCCGCCCGGCCGGCTCGATCGGGCAGGCGGGCTGCTTCAGTTTTTACCCGGGCAAGAACCTGGGGGCATTCGGCGATGCGGGCGCCGTCGTTACCAATGACGCCGATCTGGCGAAGGTGCTCAGGGTTCTCCGCGACCATGGCCGGACCACGGGATCGCATTACCGCCACGAATTGGTCGGCACCAACAGCCGGCTGGATGCCCTGCAGGCGATGGTGTTGACGGCGAAGCTGGCCAGGCTGGACGCCTGGAACCAGGCTCGCCGGTCGGTCGCCGCGCGCTACCAGGCGGCCTTCGCGTCGGGGCCGGTTCGCATGGTCGAGGATGAAGCCGGGGCGCTGGGCGTCTATCACCTGGCCGTCGCCCGTACGCCGGAGCGCGCGCGGCTGCAGCAGCGGCTCACGGAGATGGGGATCCAGACCGGGATCCATTACCCGATCCCCTGTCACCGGCAGGCGCCCTACCTGCGTTTCGCCACCGGTCCGTTGCCCGTCTCCGAGGCCGCCGCCGACGAAGTCCTCTCGCTGCCGATGTTCCCGCACCTGCGTGACGACCAGGTGGCGCGCGTCTGTGACGCGGTTCACGAGGTCCTGGCGGCCAAAGAGGTCGACATTGCCTGAGGTGTAGCGCTGCACGTGGGAGCCCCGGCGCTCGCCCCCGACGATCAGTTCAACGCGGTCGCGGCCGCGCGTGACTCCGTGACGGTGGCCGCCTGGACCATCGTGAGTCGCGTCACCGGCGTCATCAAGTTCGCGGTGATCGGCGCCGTCCTCGGGCCAACCTTCTTCGGCAACACGTACCAGTTCACCAACTCACTCCCCAACCTCATGTACTACGGCTTGCTGGCGGGCTCGCTATTCAGCTCGCTGCTCGTCCCGGCTCTCGTGCGGCACATCGACGCCCATGACCGCCAGGCGTCGGAACGGGTCGCCGGTGGTTTTTTGGGCATTACCCTGGTGATGCTTCTGGTGATCGCCCCGCTGGGGATCGCCCTCGGTCCGCAGGTGCTGCGACTCGCCGCGCTCGGCGGCGGGCCGCAGGTCGCGGCCGACCAGATGCGAATCGGACTGCTGCTGGTCGTGATGTTCCTTCCGCAGATGTTCTTCTACGGCGTCGTCGGTACCGCTACCGCCGTCCAGAACTCACGGCAACGCTTCGCGCTGGCGGCGGGCGCGCCGGCGGTCGAGAGCCTTGGCATCATGGCCGTCCTCGGAGCGGCGGCGCTTCTCTATGGCACGGGCACCAGCCTCAGCAATGTGCGCCCCGGCGAAATCGTGCTGCTCGGGCTGGGCACGACCGGCGCGGTTGCCCTGCACGCGGCGACGCAGTGGTGGGGGGCCCGCCGGGCGGGTGTCATCCTCAAGCCGCGTCCCGGATGGCGCGACCCGGAGGTCCGCGCGCTCATCCGGCGGGCGCTGCCGTCGATCGCGCAAGCCGGGCTCGCCTCCCTCCAGGTGCTGATCCTGTTGATCCTGGCGAACCGCTTGCCCGGCGGCGTCGTCGCCTTCCAGATCGCCCTGAACTTCTACTATCTCGCGATTGCAATTGGGGCGACGCCGGTGGCGTTGTCCTTGAGCCCCCGGCTCTCGCGCATCCACCTCGATGGTGATTCGACCGCCTTCCGCGACACCCTGGTGCGCGGCCTCGCCATGGGCTTCCTGGTGACCATTCCAGCCGCGGTCGGCTACCTCGTGCTCGCCATGCCGCTCGCCCGGGCCATCTCCTTTGGCCAGATGGGGTCCGACGGCGGTGTCGTCATGGTCGCCGCCTCACTCGCGGGACTGTCGCTCGCGGTTGTCGGCCAGACCGCCTTCATGATCGGGACCTACGCTTGCTACGCGAGGAACGACACCCGCACCCCACTGATGTCCATGCTGGTGCAGACCACCATCTGCCTGGGACTGGCAAGCACCGCGCTCCTGCTCCAGGGGTCGGCCGTCCTGCTCGTCCTCGGGCTGGCCCTTTCCCTATCGGTTGCCGCCGCCGCGTTCCATCTGACCGCGCAGGTGTGGCGAAACCTCAGCCTGGGTGGGACGCAGCGGCTCGCACCCTCGCTGGCGAAGTTCGTGGCGGGCGCGGCCATCATGGCCGGACCCGCGTGGCTCGTTGCGGACACCGTCCCACATTGGCTGGGCGGGTCGCTTGGCCCTCGGATCGGGATCGCCGCGGCCGTCCTGGTCGGGGGCGCCCTGTTCATGGCCCTCCAGGCGCTCTGGCGGACCCCCGAGGTGGGGTGGCTCGCTCAAGGGCTGGGCCAGTGGTACGGCAAGCGCAACCCGGTGCTGGCGGAGGTTGGCAATGGTTAGGGGCATCCGGGTGCAGCCGGCCATCGCCATCACGCTCCCCCGCCCGTCGAAAGGCTGGCTCCTTTGGCCGGCCCTCGTCGTCGTCGCCGTGGGCGTGGCCGCGGCCGGCGCGCTCGCCCCCCTGAAAGCGCTGCTTGCGCTGGCGCTGATAGCGATCGTGGCCGGCGTTTGGAAATGGCGGGCGCTGGCCGCGTACCTCGTCATCGGACTCACGCCCTTGACCGCGGGCATCAGCCGCGGCGCCGCCCTGCCCCTGCTGCGGCCGAACGAGGCGCTGGCATTCCTGGTCGGCGTCGCCCTGGTGACGCGCGGCATCGTCCAGCTGCGGTCGGGACAGGTACCGAAGCTCAGGCTGGATCGTGTCGAATTCTCCATGGTGCTGCTGGCGGTATGCAGCTCGGTGGTGCCCTTGTGGTGGATGACACTCCGGCAGGAAGCGATCACCGGGGACGACCTCACCTATGCCTTCGTCCTGTGGAAGTACCTCGCTCTCTACGCGCTCATCCGGATGAGCGTCAGCACCGACCGGCAGATCCGGCGATGCCTCTTGATTTCTGTCGGCGCCGGCTGCATCGTGGCGCTGCTCGCGATCCTCCAGTCTCGCGGACTCTTCGGGGTTGCTCGGATTCTCGCGACCTACTACGCGCCCTTCGGATACGACGCCTATCCGGGCCGGGGGAGCGCCACCCTGGGGTTGCCCGCGGCGACCGCGGATCTCTTGCTCTACAACCTGGCGATCGTCGGCGGCTTCTGGATACGATCCCGTCGCCATCGGGCCCTGCTGGCGCCCGTCGCGGCGCTCCTCGTGCTGGCCGTGCTCTCCGCCGCCGAGTTCTCCAGCGCGATCGGCCTGGTGGTCGCCATCGTGTGCATCGCCCTCGTCACCAACTCGGCCCGGCTGCTCGGGATCTTCGTGCCGGCGGGGCTGCTCGCGTCCCAGGTCCTGGGGCCCGTGCTCGCCGCCCGATTCAGCGGTTTCCAATCGAGCACCGGCCTGCCGGTCAGCTGGGTTGGACGGCTGCACAACCTCCAAGGCTATTTCTGGCCGCGGCTGTTCTCGGACTGGAACTTCCTGCTCGGGGTGCGCACCGCCGCGCGCGTTCCCGTCTCCACCCAGGGGACCGGGTACGTCTGGATCGAGAGCGGCTATACCTGGCTACTCTGGGGAGGCGGCATCCCGCTGCTGGCCAGCTTCGTCTTTTTCGTGGTGGTGACGGCGAAGCGAGGATGGGAGGCCGCCCACCGGTACGCCGGCGCCGCCGGCGTCGCTGGCATCGCCCTCTTCGTGGCGGTCATCGTGAGCACCGTTCTGATGCTGTTCGACCCGCACCTCACCTATCGGGGCGCGGCCGACCTCATGTTCGCGCTCATTGCCCTGGCGGCACCGCGCGAGGCCCGACCATGATCCGCATCGCGGGCCGCGACGCAGGCCCGCAGCCTGCCGCGGAGCGCGCGGCCTGGTCGCGCCTGCTGCTCAAGCACTGGTCGTGGATCGTGCTGATCACCGCGGTGGTGACGGCCGGCGCGGCGGTCCTCTCGGAAATGCAGACACCGATGTACAAGGCGCAGGCGGAGGTTGCCGTTTCGCCTCCGTCGTCGGCCGGCAGCGCCACGCCCTTCATCCTGGGAACCGAGAAAGGGGTCGCATCGTCGGGGGCCGTGCTGTCGATCGCGTCGCAGTCGTTGCTCATCCCTGAAAACCGGTTGCGACGCGGCTTGGCGATCAGCATCCCGGTCGATACCGACCTCCTCGTGATCTCCTTCTCAGACCCGGACCCACAGGTTGCGCAAAGCGTGGCGGAGGGTATTGCCCAGGCGTACGTCGCCTACCGGACCCCGATCGTCCCGCCGACCGCCACGACCAAGACCCCGGCAACCCCGTCCACGGCGGAGCCGGTGCAGGCAGTGGTGATCACCGACGCGGCGCTCCCCACGTCGCCCGTCAGTCCGCAGCGTCTGTTGATCATCGGCGCCGCCTTGATCCTTGGCCTCTCTCTCGGTATCGGCATCGCGCTGATCCGCGACCAGATGGACGACGGCCTGCGCGGTCCGCAGGACCTCCAGACCCAGGCGGATGCGCCCGTCCTGGCGCAGATTCCCGCCTTTAATCGCAAGCAGCGCAGCATCGCCGATGGACTGGTCGTCGTTCGCAATCCGAGCTCCACCGTCGCCGAGGCCTATCGCAACCTGCGGACGCGCGTGCTGCAGGTGGCCGCCTGGCGACATGCCAACGTGCTCCTCGTCACCAGCCCCAGTCGTGAAGACAAGGGCACGGTCGCGGCAAATCTGGCGGCGGCGCTCGCGCTGTCCGGGCGGAGAGTGATCCTGGTCAGCGCCGATCTGCGGTCAGGACGCGCGTATGCCCTTTTCGGGTTGGACAACCGGCTTGGCCTCACCAACCTCATCAATGGGGAGGCCACGCTCGCGGATGCGCTGCGCTGGACCGAGGTGTCCAGGCTTCAGGTGCTCCCCGGCGGGCAGGCCTATTTCGACCCATCGACCGTGTTGCAATCAACCGCCTTTCGAAACCTGCTCGACGAGCTGCGCAGCGAGGCCGACTTCGTCGTGATCGACGCGCCTCCCGTGCTGGCCGGCGCCGATACCGCGGCGCTGGCCGAGCTGGGGGCGATGATCCTGCTCGTCACCGACGCCCGGGTGTCCACCCGTGCCGAGGTGCGGACCGCGATGCGCGAACTCGCGCACGTTCACGATGACGTGATCGGCTGCGTGCTCGACAACGTAGGCCGAGCCCGCCGCCTGCCCCCGGCATCCAGCGCGGCCGCGATGAGACGCATCAACGAGCGCGCCAACGCCAGCCCCGAGCCGGAGCGCGAAACGACGTCGATCCAGGAGGGGCACTAGTCCCTGGTTGTGGCTGACCTGTCCTGCTCGCGCAAGGACAGGCCGGGCGGGTCGGGCAATCGTGGCCATTACTTCGCCTTAGGCAACGCTCATACCATCCACTCATGGCACGCAAAGGTATCGCTTTAAGCACGCTCGTCGCTACGCTCGTCGTTAGTCTTTTTATGTCGGTGATCGCATTTCCGCCACGGTCGGCGGTGGCGGCCGACAACCCCGTCGTTACCGAGAATCTGCAACCTGGCACCTCGGCCTGGCAGCTATCGCAAACCGCCGACGACGTCAACGGGCAGATCAAGGGCTATGCCGATACCACCAGCGTGCTCCAGGGTGGCAGCGTCAACCTCTACGTCTCGGTCAACCCGGCCCAGACCTTCTCCGTCGATGTCTATCGGATCGGCTACTACGGCGGCCTGGGCGGCCGGCTGCGTCTCCACGCTGGTCCCCTCACCGGCGTCACGCAGTCCGCCTGCGTCCCCGATGCCACGACGGGAATGATCGACTGCGGCTGGACGGCGAGCTACAACGTCGCCGTCGGCGCCGACTGGACCAGCGGCGTCTACCTTACAGTGCTGACCAACGCGGCCGGCTTCAAAAATTACGTGCCCTTCGTCGTCCGGGACGGCCGCCCGGCCCAATTCCTCTACCAATCGGCCGTGAACACCGGCCAGGCGTACAACAACTATCCGAACGACAACAAGACCGGCAAGAGCCTCTACGAGTGGAACAGCTTCGGCGCCCTCACTATGACGGGCACGACGCGCGCCGCCAAGGTGTCATTCAATCGCCCCTACAGCAACTATGGCGATGGTGGCTTCCTCCAGTGGGAGCTCCAGCTCGTCCGCTGGCTGGAGAACAAAGGCTATGACGTGACCTACTCGACCGATGTCGACACCCATGCGAATGGCGCCGAGCTGCTGCGTCACAAGGCCTTCTTCTCGACGGGCCATGACGAGTACTGGTCGAAAGAGATGTACGACGCGGCCCAGAATGCTCGCGACGCGGGCGTCAGCCTGGCGTTCTTTGGCGCGGATGCCGTGCACTGGCAGGCGCGCTTTGAGGCCTCCGCCGCCGGCGTCGCCAATCGGACGCTGGTCTGCTACAGGTGGGCCAACCTCGATCCGGTGCAGGGCCCGACCACCACGCTCCAGTGGCGCGAGTCCGCGCTGAACCGCCCCGAGCAGAGCCTGATGGGCGTCATGTATACCTCCGAAGTGCCGTGGGGGAGCAACGTCCCCTACGTCGTCACGAACAGCGCGCACTGGGGCTACCAGGGCACCGCCGTCAAGGACGGCGATTCCGTGGCAGGCATCGTCGGCTACGAGATGGATCGGTTCATGCCGAACTACCCGGCGCCGAATGCCATCAGCCAGACGCTGCTCTCGAAGTCGCCCTTCATCAACTCCGCCAACGTCGCGGACTATGCGAACTCGTCGCTCTATCAGGCGCCCAGCAAGGCCTGGGTCTTTGCCAGCGGTACCATGTCGTGGAGCTGGGCCCTCGATAACACCCAGACCCCCGTCCCGACCGATCCGCGCATCCAGCAAACCACCGCGACCATCCTGAACGCCTTCGTGAACGGCCAGCCGGTCGCGACCAGTCTCAAGCTCACGGCGCCGGCCACCGCCGCCGCCGGGCAAGCGTTCACCGTTGCCGTTGTGACGGCGAACGAGCTGGGTAACCCGGTCGCCACCTACAGCGGCACCGTCCACTTCAGTAGCAGCGATACCTCGGCCGGTGTGGTCCTGCCAGCCGACTCGACCCTGACCAACGGCCAGGGCAGCTTCAGCGCCACCCTGGTTAAGGCCGGCGCGCAAACCATTACCGCGACCGATACGGCGAACGGCACGATCACAGGCAAGGTCACCGTCCAGATCACGCCGGCGGCCGCCGCCAGCCTGGCCCTGGTAACCCCCGCCACGGCCGTCGCCAACACGCCCTTCAGCATCGTCGTCACCCTCAAAGACAGGTTCGGGAACGTCGCCACCGGCTACACCGGCACCGTTTACTTCACGAGCACCGACCTCGTGGCGATGCAGCTGGGGAAGATGCCGGCCGACTACGCCTTCACCAGCCAGGACGCGGGGACCCACACGTTCTCCGCGACCCTGATGACGCCGCCCAGCCAGACGATCACTGCATCGGACACCGTGAATGCGACCTTGTCCGCGACCAGCCCGCCGATCGCGGTGAGCGCGGCCGCGGGCTTGGGCGCCCCGGCCGGGGCAGGCATCGTACCGGGCCCATAAGAGCGATGGCCAGGTCGTACCGGTCGCTGATTTCCGTCGTGGCGCTGCTGGGCCTGCTGGCCCTGACAGGGCCGGCCGCCACCCCCAGGGTGGCGGTGGCGGCTGGCAACCCCGTTGTCACGGAGAATCAGCAACCCGGCACGGCGGCCTGGCAGATTGGCCTGACGGCCGACGACGTGAGCAAGCAGATCAAGGGGTATGCCTCATCGACCAGCGTGCTCCAGGGCGGCAGCCTCACCCTCTACGTGAACGTCACTCCGGCCCAGACGTACAGCATCGATGTCTATCGCATCGGCTGGTATGGCGGTTTGGGGGGTCGACTTGAACTCCACGCCGGTCCCCTGGCGGGCATGATGCAACCGGCCTGCCTTCCCGATGCGACTACGGGGCTGATCGCCTGCAACTGGAGCGCGGGCTACACCATGGCGATCCCCAGCAGTTGGACGAGCGGGGTTTACCTGGCGGTGCTCACCAATGCGGCCGGCTACCAGAACTATGTGAACTTCGTTGTTCGCGACACACGCCCGGCTCCGTTCCTCTTTCAGCGGTCGATGAACACGGCGCAGGCCTATAACAACTATCCCAACGACAACAGGACCGGCAAGAGCCTCTACGAATTCAACAGTTTCGGGGCGCCCACGGTGGCGGGCACGACGCGCGCCGTGAAGGTGTCCTTTGATCGCCCCTTTTACGATGATGGCTCCGGCGATTTCCTGTCATGGGAAGTGCAGTTTGTCCGCTGGGTCGAGAAATCGGGCTACGACATCACCTACTCGACCGACGTCGACACCCATGCCAACGGCGCCGAACTGCGGCGCCATCAGGCGTTCATCTCGGCGGGCCACGACGAGTACTGGTCCAACGAGATGTACAACGCCGCCCAGGCCGCTCGCGACGCGGCCGTGAACCTGGCCTTCTTTGGCGCCAATCCACTCTACTGGCAGGTGCGCTTCGAGGCTTCCGCCGCCGGCGTCGCCAATCGGGTCATGGTCTGCTACAAGGCCGCCAACATCGATCCGGTGCAGGGCCCGACCACCACGATCAACTGGCGGGACGCGCCGCTAAACCGACCGGAGCAGGCACTCGTCGGGGTCATGTTCACCAACGAAACCGTGGGCCAGGTCAACGTCCCCTACCTGGTGACGAACAGCTCGAACTGGGTCTACGCCAACACCGGCTTGAAGGATGGCGATGCGGTATCGAGCCTGGTCGGCTACGAGGCCGATCGCTACATCGCAACCTACCCGGCCGCCGCCGCCAACCAGGTCCTGCTTTCCCGGTCCCCGTTCAGCAGTCCCAATGGCCCTGACTACGCCAACTCGTCCATCTACCAGGCTCCCAGCAGCGCCTGGGTCTTTGCGACCGGCACCATGTCCTGGAGTTGGGCCCTCGACAACTTTGGCACGACCAACCAGACCGACGCACGGATCCAGCAAGCGACCACCAATGTCCTGAACGCCTTCCAGGTCAGCAAGCCAGCGCTGCATCACCTCACGCTCGTCACGCCGACCAGCGCCATCGCCGGGCAGCCCTTCAGCGTCACGGTGACCGCCTCAGATGCCCAGGGGGGCGTGGTGGGCTCTTACAGCGGGACCGTCCACTTCAGCAGCAGTGATACCTCGACGGGTGTGGTGCTCCCGGCGGACTACACGTTCACCGCGGCCGACGCGGGTACCCACACCTTCTCGGCGACCCTGATCCGCACCGGACCGCAGACCCTGACGGTGTCCGATGCGGCCAACAACCTGTCCACCGGCTCGAGCCTGAGCGTTAACGCGGCGCCGGCGAACAAGCTGATCCTGGCAAGCGGAACCTCGACCACCCCGGCCGGTACCAGCTTCGCCTTTACGGTCGCAGCCCAGGATCCCTACGGCAACACCGCCACGAGTTACGCCGGGACCGTTCACTTCGCCACCAGCGATCCGGCTCCGGGGTCGATGCCGGCCAACGCCACTCTGACGAATGGGCAGGGTACCTTTACCGCCACCCTGAATACGGTCGGTTCCCAGAGCATCACCGCCACGGACACCGCCAATAGCACGATCACGGGGCGGCTCAGCATCCAGGTCACGCCGGCGCCTGCGGCCAGCATCACGCTGGTGGTGCCGGGTACGGTCCAGGCGAATGCACCCTTCAACGTCACCGTCACTCTCAAGGACAAGTTTGGAGGCATCGCCACCACGTACACGGGAACGGTTCACTTCACGAGCAGCGATCTGGCGGCACAGACAGGCGGCAAGCTACCAGCGGACTACACCTTCACCGCGGCCGACGCGGGCAGCCACACCTTCTCCGTCACCCTGATGACACCGCCAAGCCAGACGATCACCGTGGCGGATACCGCGAACCCGAGTCTGTCGGCGACCAGCCGGGCGATCAACGTCGTTGCCCTCTAGCGCGGATACCGCGAACCCGAGTCTGTCGGCGACCAGCCGGGCGATCAACGTCGTTGCCCTCTAGCGAGGGCTTTGGTGAAACCCGGCTCTTCAATAAGAGTTCTAGCGTGAGCGGGCATCCGCGAGACTTAAGCCAAACCTATATTCAGCCTCCGTCAGTTCTCTCGGAGCCCAAAAAACAGCTTCGTATGGGATAGTCTCGTACATCTCAGCGTTCCGCCAACCAGGGAACGTGTGTGATAAGTCGCTGATCTCCCCGGCCGTCATGTCCTTTATTCGCATGACCGCCCGAACAATCGTTGCCAATTCCTCTTTATCGAACGACTCCAGGCTGGGTACCTGGTGAGTGACGACCCGATCCTCCTGGAGGATGGGGTCATGTTCACGATGAATCTCATTGTCACGCTCCATCGCCTCTAGCAAGGGGATCAATGACCTTAGCGTTGGGCCGTAGGTGTTTTTCTGGTACTGCATACCTGTGATGGGCTTACCCAATTGGGCGTAAGCGTTGAAGTCCGCGTAGCAGAGAGTCTTGTTGAGTTTTGTAGACCCAAAGCTTGGCGCGCCTTCTGTCAAGTAGGCGACCAAGCGAATCAGCTCGCGCATCTTCGCTTCGTTACCCGTGTGCGCCTCGTGATAGAGCGGAGCTTTCTTCATACCGTGGTCACCTCCCTTATTTCGTTTTCCTCGACCCTGACGCTTCTTTCACGCGAGACTAGCACTTAATGTGTCAAGAATATTATTGCCCTAGCGAGCGCCAATTTCCCTCCCCCGTTTGGCGGGCCCGTCGGCCCACGCGAGCGGCGCTTTAGTGCCAAACGAGCGTTTGAGACGTTTCGGGCAGGGTGGGGGCATTGTGGGGGCAGCTACCGAATCTTGAACGTCGCGATCGCTGCCGCCGAGTTCGTGCTTCCGGAGGTGGTGAAGGTGGCCTGATAGGTGGCGAGGCTAGCCCCCACCTTATGGATGGCCGCCATTTGATCCCAGGTGTGTGGCGCCGCGTTGAGGTCCTGCGTCCAGGTGCCGGGTGGCGAGATCGTCGTGTTGTAACCGGCATCGGCGTAGATGGCCACAACCAACTCGTTGGCTTGCGTGGTGGTCCCGGTCGTGCCGGTGCCGTGGCTGGTGCCGCCCATCTTGATCTGGGATGCCGTCTGGTCGACAGGGTTGGTCAGGGCGATGCCACTGAACTCCCCGATCCAGACCGTAGCCGCGCCTTGCGAACTGATGTTGACCGTCACGTGGGTGATCCCGGCGGGGATGTTCGCGGCGAACCAGATCTCGGCGTCTTGCGAATCTGGCGAGGGGATTGCTTGCCGCACGGCTAACGCGTAGCTGGCATGAGCCGCCCCGTTGTCGGTGATCGAGGTGACAGCTGGGGTCGCATAGTTGGAGTGATTCGCGCCGACTTCAATGACTAGCGCATCACCGGCCGTCGTCGATGACACCGTTACGAGGACGGCGGCGTTGACCGTGTGCGACACGCTCGCTTGATGCACAAGCGCCCAGCCGGTCGGGGTCGGCGTCGGGGTCGGCGTCGGGGTCGGCGTCGGGGTCGGCGTCGGGGTCGGAGTTGGGGTTGGGGTTGGGGTTGGCGTCGGGGTTGGCGTCGGGGTTGGCGTCGGGGTTGGCGTCGGAGTTGGCGTTGGGGTGGGAGTCGGGTTCGGGGTTGGCGTCGGAGTTGGGTTCGGGGCTGGCGTCGGAGTTGCGTTCGGGTCTGGAGTCGGGGTCGGGCCAGGGGTTGGCGTTGGCCTCTGGATGGGGGCCGGCCTCGGGAAGTATGAGGGTGCCGGCATCGGAGGCGCCGCAGCGTTTAACGCACTGCCGCTGGTGTCGGCTGCGCTACCGCTGTCGGTAGGCGACGGCGAGGGCGTGGCGTTGGAGGTCGCCGAGGGCAGCAGTGCCAGTGGATTCTCAAGGTGGGCCGTGCTGAACACGGGCACTAAGGGCTTGAACATGATGAACCCCATCAGGACGCAAAGAATCGCCGCGATGACGACCAGGATTCTGTTTACGCGATCCACCGATGCACCTCCTCCACCGTCCAGTTCACAACAACGGTGGGTGTAACGCAATTCGTAAGGTGCCACCATTCGTCGAAGGACTGGTTTCAAAATGGATCGGTGCCAGATCGCCAATTCGATTTCTTACAACCGAAACGCGAAGCTGAGTGCAAGGCACTCACTCCGTAAGATGGGGCCATGTCGATCCGACTCTTGCTAGTCGACGACAACGCACTCTTCCGCGAAGGCATCGCCGAAATCCTGCAGAGAGATGGGCGCTTCCAGGTTGTCGGCCAGGCGTCTCGCGGCGATGAGGCGGTGGCGGCCGCCGCCTCCTTGCAGCCCGACCTGATCTTGATCGACTTGCACATGCCCGGAATGACGGGAATAGAGGCGATCCGGCAAATGCGCCGTCGTGACGCGAACGTGCCGATTGGCGTGCTGACGATGTTCGAGACGCAGGACCACGTCCGGGAATCCCTCGATGCGGGCGCCAACGGCTACGTCGCGAAAGGCGCGACGCCGGCCGATCTGTGTGAGGCGGCGGCCGCCCTCGCCGGCGGCAGTCAGGATTTGGTGGCCGCGCTAGAGCCCGACGCTTCCTCGGCCGGCATCGCTGCCTCGAGCCCTGTGCTGGCGGCGCTCAGCCCGCGAGAACTCGAGGTCCTCCGCGCCCTGGCCAGTGACGCGGGCAACGAAGCCATCGCCCGGCGTCTGCGGATCAGTAGCCGGACGCTGCGCATTCACATCCGCAACACCTATCACAAGCTCGGCATTTACGACCGTGCCCAGGCGGTGATCGTCGCCGTGCGCGAGGGACTGGTCGACGTGACGCCCCGGCGCCCCTCCTAGGTAGCCCATGACTGGGCGGGAGGCCCATGGGACCGGCCGGGCGCCGTTCCCCGCAAGTCCTATTGTCGGATTCGCCTTCTCGGATCTAGGCTGGAACCAGGGAGAGTCAGTCATGGCATTGGAGTTCCAGCCCAGATCGGACGAATACGGCCACACCTGCCGCCTTCCATGGCCGAGAGATCCAGAGATTCCCGAAGGCCACTCGTGCGAATGCGGACGGCAGTGGGTCTATCAACCGGCGCGCTGGGAGCCGCTGCTGACGCTTCAGGAACTGGAGGTGCAGCAACAGGCCGGCGATTTTCTCCAGGGGATTGTTCCCCGCTTTCGGCCGGCTGCGGCGCTAAAATCCCGGGACGACGGGGTGATCTTGCCCATGCCCGACCGCGCGCCTGCTCCTCAGAGCGACGCCGCCCCGCCGCCCGAGAAGCCAACGGCTTTCTGAGACGCGCTCGCCGTCGGGACACCGCAGGGGGCCTCCAGGATCACCAGGGTCCCTTGCTTCGGCGCGCTTTTGATGGCGAACACTCCGCCGATGCGCGCGAGGCGCTCGGAGCAACCGACCAGGCCCAGGCCGCGACCATCGCGGCGCGGTCGCACCGTGCGCGGCGTAAAGCCGATGCCGTTGTCGTGGATAGTGACCCGGATCAGCCCATCGGGGTACTCGAGGCGAACCCGGACCGATTTCGCGTGCGCGTGGCGGACGACGTTGGTGACGGACTCCTTGACAACGCGCGAGATCTCGCGCAGCGTCTTACCGGCGACTTTGTTGTCCGCGCGCTCCTCCGTCCAGGCGAGGGTGCATCCTGCCGCCCGCAACAGCGTCTCGGAAAAGCTGCGGGCGTGCTCCAGTGGGCCGACTCCGCGATCGAGGTGGCGGAAGCCGTAGGCGAGGGCGCGCGCGCCATCGAGCGCCTTGTGGGTATTGACCTCCAGCACCTTCAATTGCTCGACGTCGGCGTGGCCTTCCGCGATCGCGACCCGAATGTTCACCAGCAGTCCGGTGAGCGCCTGCCCGACCTCATCGTGGACGTCACGGGCGAGCCGCTGGCGCTCAACGGTCAAGCGCCGCTGCCGCCGTCGCTCTGCGGTCCGTTCGTACTCCAGGCGCCGCGACATCCGCATGATGTGGGCGATGCGGCTCGCCACCAGCTCGAGGATGGCGACGCGTTCCGGCGACATCGGCTGGCATCGCGACGTCCGCTCCTCGCCGATGATCAACAGACCCTGGCTGCGAGGTCCCGCAAAGAACGGCAGGATGACGCCGACCTGCGTCGTCGGAGAAAACACCGCTCGACGCTCGGGCTCGAACGTGGCCTCGTACGGACTGAACCTGAGGACGATGCCGCGCCGCTCCCTAAGCGCCTCCACGCAGTGCGGGAGCTCGGCCAGCGGCCACGCGATCGCGCCTGGCTTGCGCGGCGGGCGATGACCGCCCAGGCCGCGGATGGTCAGCGCATCCTTGGCGTCGCGGACGGCGATCTGGCAATAGGTGACGTCGAGCGACTCGCCCACGGAACGGGCAAGCTCCCGATAGCTGGGCGGCAGTTGCAGCGCCCGATCTAACGCCAGCGCGTTCTCCAGCGTGCGACTGACTTCGTCGAACATCCGGCGCAGACCCGCTAAGCGCGCTTCATAGGTGCGGGCATGAACCGCCAGCGTCGCGGCGAGCTGCAAACGGTCGACCTCATAGTCGGCGAGACCGCCGGCGTGGCAACTCGCGAGGCCGATTACTCCGACGACCCTGCCGCGCGCATAGATTGGGCTGACCGCGCAGGCGAGAATGCCGCGCGCCCGGCACCAGGCAGGCCATGGCCCGCTCCCCGTTCCGCGATCGATAACGAGTGATTCTCGCGGTGGATCGGGAAATTCTCCGATGGCGGCTGGGTTGAGGAAGGATCTCGCCATTCCCGGGATCACCACGGCGTCCTTCCCGTCGCCCCATGCCAACCAGCCCACGTCGGCATGGGACCGTTCGAGAATCGCGCTGACGAGGGCTTGATCCGGCGAGCCCTCCGGCTTATCTCCCTCCCCTCTTGGGGGGGAGGGTCGGGGTGGGGGCTGTGGACTCGAAGGGTAGACGGCTACGGCCATTGGTAGCCGAGGCCCCCCTCAGCCGTCCCTCGCCGCACGATCGCTCCTTCCCTGTCGGTGTCGCCTAGGACGTTCGCCCCACAAAGATTCGGGGCATTTCACTTGTACGATAAGTTGAGTCCCATATTGGCGTCAAGCGGTAAAGTTACCGATGGGCCAAATTGACCATTAACGCCCCAGCAAAAAAGCTTTCAGGGAATAGGCGGTGGAGAGGGCAGGGCCGGGACCGAAGGCGTTACCGGGAGGGTGCCGCCCACCGGCGGGACCGACGGTAGCGACCTCAGCAGTTTGCCAACGGTATCGGTCGCCGAATTCAGCGCGGCCGTAGATCCCGGCAGAACCGAATCCGGAATGCCAGTCGGTCCAACCGTCTCGCTCCCCCGTTGCGCCGGAGGGTTGGGGTGGGGGGTCTGAACATTCGATGCGGAGACCGCGGCAGGTGCGCTAGAGGCTGAGGCCGCTTGCGGGATCGCGCTCGAGGTGTTCATGGTGACCACGATCAGGGGCACCGCGGCCACCGCGGCCAGCCGCGTGGCGACTGCGAGTGGTCCGGCACCCGACCGCTGCCGCCCGAGCTGGAAGATGCCGAAGACGACCGCGACCCGTCCCGCGGCCTGGACCGCGCGCCGCCGAGCCCGATGGAGCACCTGCGCCGCCGCCATGTAGCTGAGTCGGAGGCCGCTGGCGATATCGGCCAGTGGGCGGCTCTCGACCGCCGACTGCCAGAGGGCCTGACGTTCGCGCCTCGACAGCTGCTTGAATACGACGTCGACGAAGTCTCGATCGGCCACCGCGGTCTCCATGTCAGTCCCGCGACTGTCGTCGGGGCCCAGCGTCACCAGCGCCTTTCCCAATCGCTTCCGGCGGCGCAGAAGGTCCAGGCAATGGTTCCGCGCGACGGTCAGCAGCCAGGCCCGGGCCGCCCCGTTTTTCGCGGCCGGATCCAGGGACTCGAGTGCGATGACGAAGACCTCCTGGGTGGCGTCGGCCGCATCGTCCGCATTTCGGAGGATGCTCGAACACACCCTCAACACGGCGGCCCGGTTGGCCTGATAGAGCTCGTCGATCACCTGGTCGCGGCTCGCGTTCTGCACTCTAAGACCAAGCGTAGTTTGCCACCAAACACGCTGTCAAATAATCGGCACTTCAGACGTCGGTATTAATGACGGCTGCAAGAGTCAGGGAAGGAGGCTGAGATGAGAGCGACGACTCGAACGGATGAGTTTCAGGCGGTTCAGCGCGAAAGCACCCAGGTCATGGCTGAACTGCGGAAGTTTCTCATCTTCCTCCCATCTTTCGAGATCGACTTCCCCCGAACGGGGAGGCTTTTCCAAGCCTCCCTCCCCCTCTGGGGACCCCACCCGGGGGTTACCCCGGGTAATTCGTACTACCCGAATGGGACTGGAGCCCTATAACCATGGGCGCTGGTAAGGTTACAGATAGGCGCAACTCAACGTTGCCCTGTTATTTTCGGCTCTGCGGGTGATTGAACAGTGCGTGGGCTCACGGGCGGAAGCTTTCACAGTGGGAACGGCGGAGCTGACCTCAGCAGCGGCCGCTTGACGCCGCGCCAGGCGCAGATCCTCGCGCTGGCCGCGAATGGACTCTCCGACAAGGAGATCGCGAAGCGACTGGGCGTGACGCATCGGACAGTGCGCACCCACTTCGAGAAACTGTTCCACGACCGAGGGATCCGTAACCGGTCTCAAGCGATCGCGCTCTGGTCCGCGCGCAGCACGCAGGGTCACCATATGAGGCCGGCCGACGAATGCCCGTACCCGAAGCCCTTCCCGCCTGACTTCACCGATTGTCCCGCGTACCAGGCAACGCAGATGGTTACCCTCGACCTCTCCCACCGGCCTCTGGGGTCCGTCATGACCTGCCGTCACCTGGAGAGCCGGCTCATGCCAAACACGAATTACCGTTGGTACGGCGCCTGTGTTCTGGGGGATGCGGAGGCCCGCCGTCGCTGGAGTAACGCTCTCGGCGCCGATCGCCTGCATGAGATCAGCGCGCTGCGGCAGGAAGTGTCCGCCTTAAGCATGCCTTATATTCAGCGGCTGCTCGAGCTGAAGAACGCACCGGTCGGGGACAACCCGGTGGCGCACACCCGGCAGGTGCAGTTCGTGGTCGATGACTTCATGACCAAGATGACGTACCTCTTGAGGGAACGAAAGGCCGTCCTCGATGAACTGCATCTCCCACTGGAGGCGTGCATCCGACTCCTTGCCATCGCCATCGATCGTTTCGTCCAGCAGGGGCTCACCGAGGCGGAGTGGGTGGTGCCGGACGAGGTGCTTGCCCTTTTTCCGGACGACGTGCGGGCCTATTTCCGGCCGGGTCGGGCAACCGACCCATCGCCCCAAGTCCCCGGGAAAGGCCGGAGCGGGGCGGCTTAGGCCCCGCGGCGACTGCACTCCATCCTTATATATATGTAGGAGTCTGTCGCATGCCGCGAAGGCTCACCGGCGGGGAGCAGAGGTTGATTCCGGCTGCTAGATGCAGGCGCCGCTGGCAACCGCTTGCGTGCGGCCCTGGGCTGCCATGAGGTCCGGCTGGATCTCGTTGGTGGTCATGGCGTAAGCGACCCGGGTGTCAGTCGTCGAGCCGGCGAAGATCAGACCCATCACGGCACCCTGACTGTTGACCAGCGGGCCACCCGAGTTGCCCGGGTGGAGGTTCGCATGAGCGACCCAGACCTGGTGGCCGGTCACGTGGTTCCCGTAGATGTCGGCAACTTCGATGACCTGGGCCTGGCGGTCGACGACGCCGGCGGTGATCGTCTCGGCCCCACCGCCCGGATACCCGATCGCGGCGACCGAGCTGTCGTATCCGTTGGAGGACTTCAGCGAATGGAGGTTCAGGCCCGAAACGGACAGGACCGCAACGTCCCGACTCGGGTCGAACAGCACGACGGTGGCGGTCGCCTGTCGGCCCTGGATTTTGACCGAGACCGACTCGGTGCCGGCCACGACATGGGCGTTGGTGACGATTTGAGTGGCCGAGATCGCGAAGCCGCTGCCATAACGATGTCCGCCGCAGCCCGTCGCCACGATCTGGACGGTGTCCTGTGCGCTCACCGCGATGGCGGCGGCATCGGGGGCAACTTGGGGAGCGGCGGCGGCGCCGGAAACGACCGAGGCGGAGGCGAGCCCCGCGAGGACCAGGGCGGCCGCCGCCTGCACAGCGTGCTGTAGCAGAGTCTGTGCGGTCGATCCCTTTAGTACCATGTCGCAATTGTAGTATATAAGGTTGTCGTTTGTCAAGTACCGTGTTAGCACGATTGTCACAACCAACGGCCGAAGGAACCGACTGCCTCCAATCGTGGCCGGAATCTCGATCAAAAGGGCCTATGTAAGGGGTTGTTGCTAACAACTTGACACAGATTTGGGACCCGATGTATGATACAGAAGGTTCCAGTGCAAGACTTCGTCAAGACCGTCCAGCAGGAAAGCGACCAGGTCGCGTCGGAACTTCAGAAGGTCCTGGCTAACCTGGAGCCGCTGCTTCAGGAGCGGCGGCTCCTCGAACAGCGGGCCAAGGCCCTGGAAACCGTCATCTCAACCTACGTCGCGGGCCAGGACGGGAACCCACCGCTCCCCGCGCTCTCGCCCGAACCTCAGGGCCGCCACTTTCTTGATGTCGCCCACGACATCCTCAAAAAGGAGGGCCCCCTCTACTACGAGACGCTCCTGACAAAACTGCGCGAGGCGGGAATCGCGATTCCCGGCCGCAACCCTGGTGCCAACCTGATCGCCCATATGAGCCGCGACACCCGCTTCACGCGAACCGGACGGGGTACCTACTCAGCCAAGACCTGAGACAGAAACAGGCCGTTCTCTAGCCTTCCGCCACCCGGCTGGTCATACTTAGAGGACTCCGGCCGTAACATCTAGTGATCATTTGGGTGGAAGGTGGCATCTCGAGCGAATCCGAGGCTTCGGGCTCGCGTAACTCCTAAGCCGGCGCGCAAGCCGGGCACGAGCGCGTCGAACGATGGGGATTCTCAATCGTTCGACAAGAGGCAGCTCTTTGAGGTCCTGACCGACGTTAAGAAGGGCAGCTTTACAGCACGAATGCCGGGCGGCGCTCCGGGCTTGGATGGCCGGATTGCAGCCACCTTAAACGCGATCAGCGAGCTGAACCAACGGAACGTGATCAACCTCGCCCGAGTCGCCGCCGTGATCGGCGCCGTGGCAGAGGGAAATCTCTCCGAGACGCTCGAGCTGGAGCCGGAGGGAAAACCGCTCGAAGGCCAGTATCTACGGACCGCGAGAAACGTCAACACGATGGTCAAGCAACTTCGCTACCTCTCTTCCGAAGTCACCCGTGTTGCGCGGGAGGTCGGCAGCGAAGGCAAGCTGGGCGGCCAGGCCAAGGTGCCCGATGCGTCGGGTGTTTGGAAGGACCTCGCGGACAACGTCAACTACATGGCCGGTAACCTGACGGCCCAGGTTCGGAACATCGCCGAGGTCACGACCGCCGTCGCCAAGGGCGACCTGTCAAAGAAGATCACCGTCGACGTCCGAGGCGAGATCCTGGAACTGAAGAACACCATCAACGTCATGGTCGATCAACTCAATGGTTTCGCCTCGGAAGTCACCAGGGTTGCCCGCGAGGTAGGGACCGAAGGGCGTCTGGGCGGCCAGGCGCATGTGAGCGGTGTCGCCGGTACCTGGAAGGATTTGACGGACAACGTCAACCAGCTGGCGGCCAACCTCACGACCCAGGTCCGTAACATCGCGGACGTCACCAAGGCGGTGGCCAAGGGCGATCTGTCGGGCAAGATCACGGTCGACGTGCGCGGCGAGATCCTCGAACTCAAGAACAGCATGAACGGCATGGTCGATCAGTTGAACGCCTTCGCCTCAGAGGTGACCCGGGTGGCCCGCGAGGTGGGTACCGAAGGGCGGTTGGGTGGCCAGGCGAGCGTACCGGGAGCCTCCGGCACCTGGCGGGACCTGACCGACAACGTCAACTCGATGGCTCGCAATCTGACCGCCCAGGTGCGGAATATCGCGGACGTGACGACGGCCGTTGCCAAGGGGGATCTTTCTCGGAAGATCACCGTCGACGTGCACGGGGAAATGCTCGAGCTCAAGGACACCATCAACGTGATGGTGGATCAGCTCAACGGCTTCGCCTCCGAAGTGACGCGGGTCGCCCGCGAGGTCGGTACCGAGGGCAGGCTCGGCGGGCAAGCTCAAGTCCGCGGAGTCGCCGGTGTGTGGAAGGAGCTGACTGACAACGTCAACCTGCTGGCGGCCAACCTGACCACGCAGGTCCGAAACATCGCGGAAGTCACCACCGCGGTAGCCAAGGGTGACCTGTCGCGAAAGATCAGCGTCGATGTTCGAGGCGAAGTCCTGGAACTCAAGAACACCATCAACGTCATGGTCGATCAGCTGAACGCGTTCGCTTCCGAAGTGACCCGAGTCGCCGGCGAGGTGGGCACCGAAGGAAAACTGGGCGGCCAGGCGCAGGTCAAGGGGGTGGCCGGTGTCTGGAAGGACCTCACCGACAACGTCAACTTCATGGCGAGCAACCTCACCAGCCAGGTCCGCAATATCGCGGAGGTGACGACCGCCGTTGCCAATGGCGACCTTTCGAGGAAGATCACGGTCGACGTTCGCGGGGAAATCCTCGAGCTGAAGAACACCATCAACGTCATGGTGGACCAGTTGAACGCCTTCGCCTCGGAGGTCAGCCGGGTGGCCCAGGAAGTGGGCATCGAGGGCAAGCTCGGGGGGCAGGCGCACGTGAAAGGCGTCGGCGGCGTCTGGAGCGACCTGACCGACAACGTCAACCAGCTCGCGGCCAACCTCACGACGCAAGTCCGCAACATCGCCGAAGTGACAACGGCCGTAGCCCAGGGCGACCTCTCGAGAAAAATCACCGTCGATGTGCAAGGAGAGATCCTCGAGCTGAAGAACACGGTCAACGTCATGGTCGATCAGCTCAACGCGTTCGCGTCCGAGGTCACCCGCGTGGCGCGCGAGGTTGGCACCGAGGGGAACCTGGGCGGTCAGGCCGAGGTCAAGGGTGCCGCGGGCGTCTGGAAGGACCTCACCGACAACGTGAACCTGATGGCCGGAAACCTCACCAGCCAGGTACGGAACATCGCCGATGTGACGACCGCCGTGGCCAACGGCGACCTTTCGAAGAAGATCACGGTTGACGTTCACGGCGAGATGATGGAGCTGAAGGACACCATCAACGTGATGGTCGACCAGCTGAACGGGTTCGCGTCGGAGGTCACGCGCGTCGCCCGCGAGGTGGGCACCGAAGGCAGGCTCGGCGGTCAGGCAACCGTGAAAGGCGTCGGGGGCGTCTGGAGCGACCTGACCGACAATGTCAACCAGCTCGCGGCCAACCTGACGACGCAGGTCCGAAACATCGCCGAAGTGACAACCGCTGTGGCCCAGGGCGACCTTTCGAGAAAAATCACCGTCGAGGTTCGAGGCGAAATCCTGGAGCTGAAGAACACGGTCAACGTCATGGTCGATCAGCTCAACGCCTTCGCGTCCGAGGTCACCCGGGTGGCCCGCGAAGTTGGCACCGAAGGGAACCTGGGCGGCCAGGCCGAGGTCCAGGGTGCCGCGGGAGTCTGGAAGGACCTCACCGACAACGTGAACCTGATGGCCGGAAACCTCACCAGCCAGGTCCGCGGCATTGCCAAGGTGGTGAGTGCGGTCGCGCAGGGCGATCTCAGGCGAAAGCTCGTGGTCGAGGCCAAGGGAGAGATCGCCGCTCTTGCCGACACCATCAACGAAATGACGGATACCCTCGCGACCTTCGCGGAGCAGGTGACCACCGTGGCGCGAGAAGTCGGGGTGGAAGGCGAGCTTGGCGGCCAGGCCAGCGTGCCCGGGGCGGCGGGGACCTGGAAAGATCTGACGGACAATGTCAACCAGCTGGCGGCCAATCTCACGAACCAGGTTCGTGCCATCGCCGAGGTGACCACGGCCGTTATCGAAGGCGACCTCACGCGTTCGATTCGGGTTGAAGCGAAGGGCGAGGTCGCCCTGCTCAAGGACAAGATCAATCAGATGATCCGCAACCTGCGTGAGACGACTGAAAAGAATCGTGACCAGGACTGGCTGAAAACGAACCTCGCCCGCCATGCCAGGCTCCTGCAGGGGCAGCGGGATCTGGCCACGGTGGCCAGGCTGATCCTGTCCGAGGTCGCCCCGCTCGTTTCCGCGCAGCATGGCGCCTTTTATGTGGTGGAGGCAGGCGATGGCGAGGAGCCGCGGGTTCGCTTCCACACCGGCTACGCCTACCAGCCCGAAGGCATGCCCACCGTGTTCGCCCTGGGAGAAGGTCTCATCGGTCAGTGCGCGATGGACAAGCGGCGGCTGCTGTTGAAGGGAGTTCCGTCAGACTATATCCGCGTCTCATCGGGTCTCGGAGCCGGCGGCCCGCTGGAGGTCGTGATCCTGCCCGTGCTGTTCGAAGGGCAGGTCAAGGCGGTCATGGAACTGGCCTCATTTCAGGAGTTCAGCCAGACGCACCTCGATTTCCTCGAGCAACTGATGGATAGCATCGGCGTGGTGATTCACACGATCGCAGCCAATACCCGCACGGAAGAATTGTTGACGCACTCGGAAATCCTATTCGCCGAGGCCCGGGAGGCCAACCGCAGCAAAACCACGCTGTTGAGCATGGCGGGCGACGAATTGCGGTCGCCACTCTCGGCGGTGGTGGGTTACCTCTCGATGCTGCAGGACGGAACGCTGGATCCGGAGCAATGGACAGGGCCGATCCAGACCCTGACCGTGAAGTCGATCGAGCTCAACAAAATTGTCAACGACCTGACGATGGCGGCCAGCATAGAGACCGGCGAGCTCCCCACCAATTTGTCGAGCGCGGATTTGCGCGGTTTGGTGCGCGAGGCGATCAGCCGAGCGGAGCCCCGAACCGCACTCCTGCAAGCGCAGATCGCCGCCAGGATGCCGAAAGAGCCTGTCCTGGTGGAAGTTGATCCGGACCATGTCGGCCGGATCCTCGATGCGCTCATCAATAACGCGCTGATCTACACGACGGGAAGCCCGCGGGTCACGGTGACGGTCTCCGACGGCGTCCAGCCCCAGGTCGCGGTGGAGGACCGCGGAACGGGGGTCCCGCCCGAGCTGAGCGAACGAATCTTCGAGCGATTCTTCCGCGTCGATCACCGGGCAACGAACGCCCAACCTGGCACCGGACTCGGCCTGTACATCAGCCAGGTACTCGCCGAGAAGAACGGAGGCTCGCTGGTGCTGGAGCGCAGCGAGCTGGGCAAGGGGAGCCGGTTCGTGCTCCGCCTCCCGGTCGCCGTTCCGACGGAAGAAGAGTCGCCGACGACGTCTACAGGGCCAACCGTCCAGGCGAGGGAGATTTCTTCGTCACGAAGAGTCAAGCCCGCCCGACGGCCAGCTGAAGCGAAAACACCTTGAGCCCGGGACGCCTCTAGGGCTTTCGGGTCGGCGCGGCGGAGGCGGTCGGAGACGCCGGCGGCAGTCGTGACGCGAGGTGTGGATCGAGCTTCACCGCGATGTCCAGTTCTGACCGTCCCTCAACTTTGCTACCCTCCTGGAGCAGAAGGAACCCTAGGTTGAGGTGCGCCGACGCGTTCGTGGGGTCCAACGCAACCGCATGACGATAAAGAGCCTCGGCCTCCTTTGGAGAGGGGCCCGACCGGAGAATCGCCAGGTTGTACAAGGCTGGCACCAGGTCCGGGTTGAGTGCCAGCGCGCTCCGGTAGTTACGTTCTGCAGAACTCGCGCCGCCCGCCTGTTGGTCGATGACTCCCAGGTTGTAATAGGCCCAATAGTTGCTCGGGTCCAGCTGCAAGACTTTGTGGTAGTCGTCTGACGCTTCGGCGGTGCGTCCAGCGTTCTGGGCTGCCAGGCCGGCCGCAAGCAGGGATGACGCCGACTGCTTGGCGCTTGGATGCGAGAAGGGTCCCCACACAAAGGCCAACACCACGAGCACGAATACCGCGAACAGAGCCGCGGCTGCATACACCCGAGACCGGGGCGATCTCATCGCCGATAAGCCTCCCCGAGAGACGGCGGAGCCCATCCTCATACCCTCCTCGGCCGATTATGTCAAACGGAGTCGGGCGACGCAAACAGGCGCTGGCGGCGTCTTAGCCGCTGGCCGCTGTTCTTCAAACCGGCCTCTCGCCGACGACAAGCAGCGATTGCCCGAAGGGAGGTCGCCAGCGGCGCTCCAGGAAGCGAGAGATTGGGATGACCAGGCGGTCATAGAGCCCCACTGTTGAGCCCGCGCCGGCCACTCCTTCAAATCGGAGCACACGACCGGCGACAAGCCACGCAAAATAGCCCAGGAAATTCATGTAGCGTGCGTCGATCACTTGGAAACCCGCGTCCCTCATCTTCGCCCGCATCTCGGCGCGCGTGTAGCGGCGAACGTGCCCAACCGCCCTGTCAATCGAACCGTATATAGACGGGAACGCCGGGACGAAGCACACGAATCGCCCACCTGGGGGAAGGACCTCCAATACGTTACGCAATACGCTGATGTCGTCCGCAATGTGTTCGAGGACGTTGAATGACATGGCAGAATCGACCCGCCCGGCGGCTCGCCGGGTTACGGCTGGATCCGTGGCGCTACCCGGCAAGACCTCGATATTCGCCTTGACCGCAAAGCGTTTCCGCAAGATGGCAACAAAATCCGGATCCACCTCGAGGGCGAGGACCGTGTCGCAATCGACAATGCACTCGGTGATGGTGCCTCGGCCAGCCCCAACATCGAGAACCCGCGGCTACTGCGAGGGCGATGCTGATGGGTGCCGCCCATGCCGCCAGACCGGCCAAAGCGTCTCGGCGCGGGTCGGCTCGGACCCCGGCCAGCAGGTAGACGCCGAATACCGGGATGAATAACACCGCTGGGATTCGCGTAAGCAGAGCCAGGCCGATGGCTGTGCCCGAGATGGCCAGCCACCTCGCCTGTTTTCGCTGCAAGCCCCTGTGCAGCGTGAAGAGTGACAGAAGGATGAACAGGGAGGCCGGGCCGATGTTGTACGCGTCGTGCGCGTAAGGCCACTCAATGGTCGCGAAGCCAAACAGAAGGGCCAGCGCCAGCGCCACGATCAGGCTGCCGCCGAGGTCAAGGGCAAATAGGAAAAGCACCATCACCGTCAACGCCGCAAAGACGCCGCAAACGAACGAAGCTGCGAATTCAGTGGTGTGCTGAACGCTCGCCGGGCAGCGGCCAGGCTGATCCGGACAGTCCGTGAGATTGCCGACAAGGACAGCCGGAAGCAACACCACCGATGCGGCGATGCCGTAGGGGCCATAGGGAACCCCGCCGTCGGAGAAGACATAAGGGACGTAGACGAACGGCTGGTTGGGTCTTGCCGTAAAGTCGCCCCGGGCAACGATCGACTGTGCAACAGCAAGTTCGGAGCGGTTGTCCCCCGTCTGCATGTGCCCCGGCGCCGTCAAGCCATATATGAGGGCCGACAGGACGAACAGCAAGGCTGCGATCTTGGCGCGATCAGTCATCGATTTCATTCCGCACGCACCCGCAGCATTATGAGCGCGTCCAGCCGCACGTTCAGACGAAGGAGTCTTCGTCACGAACGGTCAAGCCCACCCGACGGCCAGCTGAAGCTAAAACACCCCAAGCCCGGGGCGGTCGTAGCCGGCAGCAGTAATTTGGATTTCCAGTTACAATCGTTGGACAAAAGCTGCCTCAGGCTCCGGTACCGGGGCGCATTTGAAGGGGGAGGGAAGATCGTGGTTTCAGGCAGAGGCTCGGAGGCCCCCGCACATCAGGGGCTTACCAGACCCACGGCCGTATCGTCCCGCCACATTGATGTCACGCCACGGCAGGCCGAAATCCTGAGCCTCGTCGCTCGCGGATTAGGAGATAAGGAGATCGCCGATAGTCTGGGTATTGCGCCTCGGACCATCCGAACGCACCTCGAGAGGCTTTTTCACGAGTACGGCTTCTCCACCCGCGCCGAAGCCGTCGCGGCCTGGCTGCGTAGCAAGCGGCGCTAGCTGACCCGCGACCGGGAATCACGAGTTTGCCCTTCGGGCGCGTCTAAAAGACCGACAACCTCGATGTCATGAATAAGCGCGGTTCAGTCCCCAGGGACCGACGGTTACAGCAGAGCATGAGTCGGCTTCCGTATTACGAATTCGTTTGCGCGACCTCGCAAAGCTCCTCGGCTGGCGCAGGAATTAGCCAGCGCCGCCGGTAGAAAAGGCTGGTGTGTCGGTATTAATTCCGACTACAAATGTCCCACCTGAGTTGTTACGCTCCCAAGCTAGGGGCTAAAGACTGATCGGCGCAACCATCGACGCAACGATCGGCGCAAAAGGAATCGGGGAGGAGCTGTCGGCGTGATGAGGCGTTCAATTGTATTGCCCGTCTGGTTTGCCGGCGCAGCCGCTCTCCTACTGATCGCAGTCTTCATCTTCCTCGGACCGCTGCATAGTGGCACCGGCTCTAACGCTCCGACCACCCAGCGTCCAGCCATTTCCCGCCTCGCCGCCGTCGACGATTACGCCACGATCGC
>Ga0209011_1000172_pt1 | contig 30114 bp, 32 predicted proteins | sample BlaSpr_A8_OM1_M3_FD_187986 | JGI IMG/M metagenome (GOLD analysis project Ga0209011, IMG submission 187986) | Forest soil microbial communities from Thunder Bay, Ontario, Canada - Black Spruce, Ontario site 2_A8_OM1_M3 (SPAdes) (version 2) | ecosystem: Environmental > Terrestrial > Soil > Boreal... | reverse complement strand
GCCCTCCTGCGCCGATGGTACTGTCGGGGTAACCCGATGGGAGAGTAGGTCGTTGCCGAGCGTTTTTATAAGTCCCGGGGGCCGCAGGGTCCACGGGACTTAGCTTTTTTCGGGAGACCTACCCTCCCGCCGAAGGCGCAGGTGAAAGAGGTTCGCCCAGGCTCTCGGCGTGCAGCGTGGGCAGAAGGATGTAGCACCGAATGGTGAGCAGCACGAGCAGCCCGATCAACGCGATCAGAACGTCGGCGATGACCTGGCCCACGCCCGCATGGAACACGATGATGAGCACGCCTTCCGCGACGCAGGCCAGCGCGAGGATCGGCACGAACCCACGGTCGTGCACCGCCATGAAGAACTGGACCAGCAGGTTGTCCAGCGCCAGCGCCAGCCCGATCAGGCCGACCGCGAACACGTAGGGCGTCGCGTCGCTGAAAGCCTTGCCGAAGAGGATTCCCACCACAAGTCCGGGCACTACCGCGAAAACGAGGAGCGCGCCGGCCGCGAGCGCGGTGAGGATGCCGGCGGAAGAAAGCAGGATCCGGCCCGGATGCTGCTCCTTCGCGACTGCCTCGACAACCCGCGGAAACAGCACCTGGCTGACGCTCAGGGTCAAGAAGAAAAGGATCGTGCCGATCTTGTTCAGGCCGCCGTAGATCCCACCCTCATGGCTGTTGAGGAAGTGCTCGGCCAGGATGACGTCCTGGTTGTAGAGGATCTGGATGCCGATGATCCCTGCCGCCGCCGTGACGGAGAAGCCGGCCATCACGCGCAGCTGCACGCGTGCGCCCACCCGACCGAAATGGTCGCGCAGCGTGTAAAGGCCGAGCAAGAAGGAGAAGCCAACGCCGATGAGCACCGCGGCCATGGCGCCGGACACCGCATAGCCCGCTTTCAACAGCAAGAAGACACAAATGGTCCGGACGATGAGCTCGAGCGACAGGTTGAGCGACAGGGCGGGAAACCTCTGCAGACCCTGCAGGATGCCGCGCGGGATCGCCACCTGCCAGATCAACGCGACCGCGAACCCGAGGATGAGGATCGGAATCGTCGAGCCCAGGTTGGCGAAGGCGGCGATCGGACGCGCGAACAGCGTGATTCCCAAGATGAGGAGTAGGCACGGGATGGCGACCAGTCGAGCCGTTCGAGCCATCAGAGTGCGGACCCCCGCATCGCCTCGAGCGGCCAGAGTTGCGGTGTAACGAGCCAGGACCACGACCAGGATCAAGGCAGGTGCGGTGCACACGGCGTAGATGGCGATGAGGAATGCCACCTGGCCGTAGGTGGCCGGACCCAGCACCCTGCCGGCGATGGCGTGATAGATGAAACCGCCAATGCCGGCGACGAGGCCGCCGATGAAAAGCACCAGGTTTTGCCGGACCAACCGGTTTCGCCGGACCTGGGCCAGGCGCTGGCCGAGACCCAGTCGAGCGGCGGTCTGCACAGTCCCCGGCATTCTACTTGAGGAGTCCGGTGCTCCCAGTTGAGGCGTGCGGTACTGCCGGCCGGGGATAATGCCTAACGGATGCCCGAGCAAGCAAAGCCTCTCGTCTCAGCACTGGTGGTCAGCCACAACTCCAAGGACCTCCTTCTCCAGAGCCTTCACGCGTTCTTCACGAGCGCCGACGTGCCGGTGGAAGCGGTGGTCGTCGACAACGACTCTTCGGATGGCTCGGCTGCCGCGGTGACCGATGAGTTTCCGCAGGCGACGGTGCTGGTCCAATCCAAGAACCTCGGTTATGGGAGAGCCGCCAACCTGGGCCTGGAGCGCTGCCAGGGCCGGTTCGTGCTTCTCTTGAGCCCCGACGTGACTGTCGACCCCCAGAGCGTCGGCAAGATGGCGGACTTCCTTCTGACTCGTCCCGACGCGGGCGCTGTTGGACCTCGGGTGCTCCTGCCGGACGGAAAGCTCGATCCCGACTGCCGGCGGTCGTTTCCGATTCCGAGCACCCTGTTCTATCGCACGGTGGGCCTGAGCAGGCTGTTCCCGAAGAGCCCGCGATTCGGCCGCTACAACATGGGTCACGTGCCCGACACGGACGTTCACGAGATGGATGCGGGCACCGGAGCCTGTTTGATGCTGCGCATGGCCACGCTGGAGCGCGTTGGGTTCTTCGACCCGCGCTACTTCATGTACGGAGAGGACCTCGACCTCTGCTACCGGCTGAAGCTCGGCGGATGGAAGGTCTTCTACCTTCCTGCGGCAGGCGCCACACACCACGTCAGGCCCGATCACGCCGCGACGCAGAGACAGCTGTCGTACGAGCGCCACCGCTCCATGTGGGCTTATCACTTCAAGCACCACGCCGAGGACGTGTCCGCCTTTGGCAACGGACTGGTTTGGGCGCAGATCTGGGGTCGCTGGGTCGCGGAGCAGCTGAAGGGGAGCGTCAAGAGGCCCAAGCGCGAATCTGGATAAGTTAACCGGCAAACTGGGTAACTTACTGACCTAGATGTATCACCAGATCGCACGGAACAAGCGCAACAGCGTCATCGTGATCGTGCTCTTCCTGCTGGTCTGGCTCCTGGCTGGATTTGTCATCGGAGGCCTCTCCTACAGCTACAGCGGGGCTGTCCTAGGCACCATCGTCCTCGGCATCCTGGGCATCGGCGCCGCTCTCTTCTCGTACTACCTCGGCTCGGCGACAGTGCTCTCGGCCGCCGGCGCCGAGGAAGCTGATCGGGGGCAGTACCAGCAGCTGTACAACATCGTCGAGACCCTGGCCATCGGGGACGGGGTGCCAGTGCCGAAGGTCTACATCATCGAGGACCCCAGTCCCAACGCCTTCGCGACAGGTCGAGACCCCCAGCACGCTGCGGTCACCGTCACGACCGGATTGCTCGAGATGATGAATCGCTCGGAGCTCGAGGGCGTGCTGGCTCACGAGATGAGCCATGTCAAGAACTACGACGTGCGGATGCTGCTGGTGGTGACCACGATGATCGGGCTGGCGGCCGTGATCGCGAGCATGTACTGGAACGGCGCACTTCGATTTCGCAGCCGGGACGAGCGCGCGACCCTGGTGGTCTTCGCGATAGGCATCATCTTCACGGTCATCGCTTTCGTGGTCGGCCCGATCATGCAATTTGCGCTCTCACGACAGAGGGAGTCGCTCGCCGACGCGAGCGGGGTCGAGCTGACGCGCAACCCGCAGGGCCTGCTTAGCGCATTGAAGAAGATCGCCGAGAACGACAAGCCCCCTGCGAAGTTCAATCACGCCGTGGCCGCCATGTGCATCGACAACCCGACAGAGCATCACGGCAGCTTTTTCAACCATCTCTTCGATACGCATCCCCCGATCGAAGAGCGCATCGCCGCCCTGGAAAGGATCGCCGCCGTCCAACAAACTTGATGCAGACCTGATGCAGGCGGCGGGCTTCGTCCAACCGGCCGCGATGTCGCCGCTGTTGGCCAAGTTCCTGCACGTACGCCGCACCGAGCTGAATCGAACCCTCCAGGTCGCGGGCTTCGCCATCGTCCTCGGCTGGGCGATGTACACGGCCTTCAGCGCCGCTCAGTCCATCTTCCTCAACAAGGCCGGGCCGCAGGCCTACCCGCTGTTCTTCATCGTCCTGGCGCTTGCGGTGTGGCCGATGGTCGCGCTGCAGAGCGCGCTCACGCGAAGGTTCGGCGTCGGCCGAGCCTTCCGGATCACCCTGGCCGCGAACGTGATCGCAGCCCTGGCGGTCTACGCCGCTTACGTGTGGCGCGAGGACTCGACAGTGGCCTTTACAGCGTATGTGGTGTACTCGGCCGCGTTCGAGCTCGTGATGCTCCAGTTCTGGAGCTTCGTCAGCCAGCACTTCAACGTGCTCGAGGGCAAGCGCATCTTTCCCGTCATCGCTGCGGGGTCGAGCATCGGCTACATCCTGGCCGGAGTCACCACAACCATCGTCGCCGTCTACGCGACAGAGCCGCTGATCTTCGTTTGGGCGTTCGGCTCGCTCGCCGCGGCGATCATGTCACGCAGTCTCGAGCGCACGCTCTTCCGGCCGGCTTTCATCGATGAGGCCGACGAGTTTCTCGTCGACCACGAGGTGGAGCTCAAACGGCATGGCGTCATGGCCACGCTGAGGGGAGCGTTTGACTACCTGGCCGGCAGCCGACTCGTGCTCGCGCTCATCCTGTTCGCATTCGCCTTGCAGATCACCAGCCGCATCGGCGACTACCTGGTCGCGGTGCTTTTCGTCCAGGCGACCCATAACAACCTGCAGGCGCTGACGATCTTGATCGGAAACGCATGGCTCGCCAGCTATGTGGTGCAGCTTGCAGTGAGCCTTTTCCTGACACCGTGGGTCCTCGCCAGGCTCGGCGTCAAGAACGCAATCATGGGCCTGCCGCTGTTCACGCTCATCGGATTCACCGCCGTTGCGGTGGCCCCCGTCCTGTCGACAGCGCTGTTTCTATTCATCGTTCGTAATGGACTGCAGACCGGGTTACATGACCCGGTCGAAAACGTGCTCGGCAGCGCGCTGCCGGCGCAGGTCGGACCGAAGTTGAAGCTGCTGCTCGACAACGCTGTGCTGCCTGGCGCGGCAGTGGTGACGGGCGTGGGCTTGCTGATAGTGCAGAGCACAATCGGAGTGGGCGTGGTGGCGCTGGCCCTGCTCGGCGTCGTGACGTCGATAGTCTTCATCCTGGCAGCGCTGCGCGTGCGCAGCCTTTACGTCAACGCGATCTATGACCGGCTCCGCACCCATGCGCTCAGCCTCGCGGACTTTCAGCGAGCCCTCGGCCGGCCCAGTCCCGAGCAGATTGCTGAACTGCAGGGCTATATCCGCACCGGCGATGACAGGGTGCGGCAGTTCGCCACCGCAGCCCTGGGCAAGTCGGCGCCGGAAGCGTTCGCCACGATGCTGCCTGAGCTGCTGGCCTCGGCAGACCCGGTAGTGCGCAAGCTGGTTCTGCAGATGGCGGCGCCCGAGAGTTTCACCCACGGGCAGCTGGAAGCGGCAAGCCGCGATGCCGACGGCTGGGTGCGGGCCGCGGCAGCTGTGGCGGGGGCACCCCGCAAGGACGAGTGGTTCCGTTCCGATGAGGTGAGAAGCGAGCTCTGGCACTCGAGCGTCACGGACCATCGCGCGGCCGCGGTTTGGGCGGCGTCCTTTGTCGGCGACAGGGAGACGATAGTCGAAGCCATGCGCGATGGCGACCCACGCGTGCGCCTGGAGTCACTCCGCAGCTTCGCCAAGATGAAAGGAGATATCGAAGGAGTCGCCGGCGCGCTGATCGCCTGCTTGCGCGACGACGACGTCGAGGTACGACGCGAGGCTTTGCGCCAGGCGATCCGATGGACCTCGCCTCCCGACGACCATCAGGCCTACGCCGAAGCGCTGGCCGATGGGCTGGCGAGTGGGGACCGCGATGTTCGCCGTCTTGCCGCGGAGGCCATGGCCGCCCAATCTCCCGACGCGCTGGTGCTCACCCTGCCGCTGCTCGCAGCCCAGGACCAGGCGGCGGCCGCGGTCGTCGAGGCCTTGATGCGCAGCGGCCGGCCAGAGCTCTTCCAGCGCGCACGGCAGCATCTCGAATCCCATCTGTCCGACGCACTGCATCTGGCTCGACTATCCGCGCGAGTGGGTGCCGCGGCGCAGCGGCACGAGCACGACGAGGCCTACGAAGTTTTGCGTCTCGGTCTGGACGACTATGTGCGCAAGGGGATCGACTCTGGTCTCTCCGCGATGCGCGCGCTGCATGGAAAGAGAGGCTTCGCGACTGTCGAACGCGGACTCGTATCCGAAGAACCTCAGGCCAGGGGGGAGGCGCTGGAAACGCTGATAAACTTCGGCCCGGGCTGGCTCGCGGGGCCGCTGGCACAGCTGCTCGATCCCGAGTCGCTGGATTCAGGCTCAGCTCGCCTGCTCACAAATGCTGAGCTCGAAGCACTCGCCAACCATCACGACAAGTGGGTCAAGGAGACCGCGGCAGCGGCATCCAGTGGACCCGGGGAGTCAATGAAGGAGCTCATCGCGCTGAAGCGGGTGCCGCTGTTCAGCACGCTCACGCTCGAGCAGCTGGCGAGCATCGACCGGCTGATGGTCACTCGGCACTACGCCAAGGGCGAGTCGATATTCAGGAAGGGCGACGTGGGCGCCGAGCTCTACGTGGTGCTCGAGGGCGAGGTGCGCATCCATCTCGACCACGACGGCCACGAGGTCACTCTCGCCACGCATGGTCCCAGCAAGGTAGTGGGCGAGATGTCGGTCTTCGACGACCAGCCGCGGTCGGCGAGTGCTCAGGCGGTCGAGAACACGACAGTGCGCGTACTGAGGCGCGACAGGATGCAGGCGATAGTTCACGAGCACCCGGAGGTGCTGCTGGAGTTCGTCAAGAACCTGAGCCAGAGGCTTCGCGTGATGAACGAGCAGCTGCAGTCGGCGACGCCGGCGGATGACGCACCGACGCCGTCTGTACGATAAAGCGCCTTGATGGCAGAGCTCTCAGACCTCCGGCTCGGCGCGGCTGTCGTCGCGTCCGACGGAAGCAAGGTGGGAACGGTAGTCAGCATCATCGTGGACGAGAAGGGGTTCAGCCCCCGCGCGCTGGTGGTCAAGGACGAGACCAGCCTTGCCGGCCGCCTGCTGTCTGAAGAGAAGCTCTTCACTACCGACGAAGTGGTGATCCCGATCAGCGCGGTCGCGTCGGCTACGCGTGACGAGGTGCGGCTCTCGATGGCCGGCCCTGACGTGCGCCGTCAGCCGCTCTACCTCAGCTACCGGCGCGAGCCGATGACCACCGAGGATGCGGTGGCCAGAGAAGGAGCGCTCCTGGGCGGTGGTTTCGGAATGCCCAAAGTCGAGGAAGTTGCCAACAAGCCGGCGGATCAGATCGCGATCGAGCACGGCGAGAACGTCATGCTCGGCAAGACTGGGCGCCGGCTGGGCCGTGTCGAGGATGTGCTGTTCGACCATGGCGAGCTGATTGGCGTCGTGATCCGGCCGGAGGGCTTCTTCAAGCGAGACGTGGTGCTGCCAGTCCGCTTTATCGAGCGTGCTGACGACATGGCCCTCTTTGCTCAGCTCAGCGAAGCTGACATCGAGCAGCTGAAACCGTTCGTGGATGGAGACTGAGGCTGCGAACTGGATTTCGCGATGCCGTAGGGTGCCTTTGGCGCCAAAAGTACGAAATCCGACAGCTTGATAGGTGCCGTTGGCGCCAAAGGCACGGAATCCAAGTACAGCCGGCGGAGCGCGCCTGGGGCTATGGGGTTTCTGGTTCGGCTCTGATCTCGATTTTCTTGCGCGCCACTTCGAGGCGCTCAGTACACACCTTTAGATAGACGCGAGCCTCGTCCACCGCCTTTAGGGCGTCCTCCAGGCCGAGGTCTCCGTCCTCCAGGAGCTTGAGCTTCTCGTCCAACTTCTCGAGCGCCTGCTCGTACGTCAGCTCCTCTGTCATGTCTCGACCTCGTCGACACGAGCCCCGAGCCGGCCGGCGCCAAGCCGGATGCGGACCCTTCGGTCGACAGCGGTGCCGCTCGACGAGCGCAGCACGGCGCCGGACTCGGCATCCTGCGTGATGCTGTAGCCGCGCGAGAGCACTGCATCCGGACTCAAGGCGAGAAGGCGCTGCTTGCGGTGCTCGAGTCCCTGCGTTGCGACATCGAAGCGTTTGGCGAGTGCGCGTTCGAGCCGGTCGGATGCGCGCCGAGAGGCGAGCGCGTTACGTCCACGTGTGAGTCGCGCTGTGGCGGCGCTGGTGAGTCGCCGTCCACGCTCGCGGAGCGCCTCTTCGCGGCGCGCGACCTGGGCGAGCGGGCTGAGACGGCTGAGGTCGGCAGCGGCCCGGGCCAGGCGCTCCACGCGGTGGCGTACTAGAACTGGCAGCAGCTGCACCATGCGCTGCTTCTTGTTCGCCAGCCGGTCGGACTCGCGCGTGATGCGCTGCGAGATCTCTCGGTCGAGCCGCCGCCCGCGCTCGCGCAGAAGCGCGACCAGGTCTGACTTCTTGGGCACCACTCGCGCTCCGGCCTCGGTCGGGGTCCGGCACTCGGCGTCGCCGACAAGGTCGGCCACAGTGCGGTCGGATGTGTGGCCGAGCGCTGTGACAACAGGGAGGCGGGAGTCGAGGATCGCCCGCGCCACCACCTCGGTGTTGAACGCGTACATCTCTTCGAAGCTGCCTCCGCCTCGAGCCAGCACGATCACGTCAGCGAGCTTCTCCTCGTTGCAGCGCCTGAGCGCTCGCGCGACGCTCATGGGCGCGGCCCCGCCCTGCACCTGGACCGGGTAGACGACGACGCCCATGTTGGGGTAGCGCTCCCAGATCGTCTCCTGGAGGTCGTGGATGACGGCGCCGGTGGGCGACGTGAGGAGCGCGATCGCTCGAGGAAGGAATGGCAGCCGGCGCTTGCGAGACGGGGCGAAAGCTCCTTCTGCCTCCAGCCGCCGCTTCAGCTCTTCGAGCCGTGCACGCAGCTTGCCGACGTCGTCGAATTCGACCTGGTCGACGATGAAGCTGAGCCGTCCCGTCTTGCCAAAGAAGTCGATCCGGCCGCGAAAGACGAACACCTGGCCGTCTTCGGGCAGCGTCGTGACGCGCCGGGCATCATCGGCGAACAACACGGCGTCGAGACGGCTCACGCCGTCCTGGATAGAGAAGTTGAAGTGTCCCGCCGGGCCGCGCTTCATGCCGCTCACCTCGCCCTTCAACAAGAGCGCGGTCAATGGACGAAGCTCGCGCCGGATCTCGTTCGCGAGCTCGGTGACTGTGTAGGGCCGCGGAGCCTCTTCTGGTTTGAGCAAGGGACTCAGGATAGGGTCAGACGGGTCGCGACTTGTAGGCGAGATTCGAGGCCGTGGCCTGGATCACCTCAGCCGCCAATCTGGGACATCGACTTCGCCGGCTTGATGAAGCCCGGCTGGTTGATGAGGTGTCCCTCCTCCTTGCGCCAGATCGCGGTCTCGATCACGCGACCGAGATGGTCGTCGGACACCCCCGAGCGCATCAGGTCGCGCAGCGGCGTCTCCATCAATGAGAAGAGGCAGGTGCGCAAGCCGCCCTCGGCGGTGAGGCGGACGCGGTTGCAGGTCGTGCAGAACGCCTGGCTGACCGATGAGATGAAACCGACTCCGCCCGGCGCGCCGTCGGCGAACTTGAATCGCGTGGCGGGTCCGGGCCTTGTGTCGACGACGGGGACAAGTGGAAAGAGGTCCTCGATCTGCTCCTGGATGCGGCGGCTCGGGACCACCTGCTCGTTGGTCCACGTGCCATCGCCGTCCAGCGGCATGAACTCGATGAACCGGACCTCGTAGCCCTCGTCGCGGGCGAGCCGCGCGAAATCGACGACCTCGTCGTCGTTGTGTCCCTTCATGACGACCATGTTCAGCTTGATGGGCCACAGGCCCGCCTCGCGCGCGGCGCGGATCCCGTCCATCGTGCGATTGAACTGATCGCTGCGCGCGATCTCGTGAAAGCGCTCCATGTTGAGAGTGTCCAGCGAGATGTTGATGCGCTTCAGTCCTGCCTCTTTCAACAGGTGGGCCTTGTCGCGCAGCAGCACGCCGTTGGTCGTCATGGTGATGTCGAGCGTCGGGTCGAGGTCGTTGATCATCCCGACGAGCTCTTCGACCTTGATGCGAACCAAGGGCTCTCCACCGGTGATCCGGATCGTCCTGACCCCATATCGCTCGACGAAGATCCGGGCCAGGCGAGTGATCTCCTCGAACCTGAGGATGTCGTCGCGCTTCAGCCACTTCAGGCCCTCGGCCGGCATGCAGTAGATGCAGCGGAAGTTGCACCGGTCGGTGATCGAGATCCTGAGGTCGTCCGCGACTCTCCCGAAGGAGTCCCTCAGCCTTTGGGAACCCATATGGCCGATGATAGCCTCGATGGCTTACGAGCACATCCTGGTCGAAGTCCAGGCCCCGATCGCCACCGTCACCCTCAACCGGCCGAAGGTCCTGAACGCCCTCAGCCCAGAGCTGATCGAGGAGGTCGGCACCGCCCTGAGCGAGCTTGACCAGGACGAAAGCGTGCGAGCGGTGGTACTGACCGGCGGCCCCAAGGTTTTCGCCGCCGGAGCTGACATCAGCGACATGGCCGATCGGGGCGCGGTCGAGCAGCTGCGCCGCGACCAGACGGGCCGGTGGGCGCCGATCACCGCCTTCAGCAAGCCCCTGGTCGCCGCCGTCAACGGCTATGCGCTGGGCGGGGGGTGCGAGCTCGCGCTGATGTGCGACATGCTCATCGCCGGCGACAACGCGCGTCTGGGCCAGCCGGAGATCAACCTCGGCATCATCCCGGGCGCCGGAGGAACGCAGCGCTGGCCGCGCACGGCCGGCAAGTACGCCGCCATGGAAGCCATGTTGTCGGGCGCGCCGGTGACCGCGCGCCGGGCCTATGAGCTTGGCCTGGTCAACAAGGTGGTCCCGGCCGAGATGACCATTGAGGTCGCCAAGCGAACGGCCCGGCAGCTGGCCGAGAAAGCGCCCCTCGCGCTTCGCATGGCGAAAGAGTCAGTGCTCAAGGCTTTCGAGTCGCCGCTCTCCGAAGGACTCGCGTCCGAGCGCAAAAGCTTCTACTTCCTCTTTTCGACCGAGGACCAGAAAGAAGGTATGCACGCGTTTTTGGAGAAGCGCAAAGGCGTCTTCAAAGGAAGGTAAGAAGTGGCAACGACTGAAGTCGAGCAGCACGTGGCGGTGCACATTCATGAAGGCATTGGCTTGATCCAGCTGAACCGGCCGGACAAGATGAACGCGATAGGGGCGCTGACAAGGAAGCAGCTCGGCGAGGCGATCAAGCAGGTGGAACGTGATGACGCTGTGCGCGTTGTCGTCCTCACGGGCTCGGGCCGCGCATTCTGCTCTGGCGCTGACGTCACAGAGATGCTCAATGAGGGCGGCATGCGGACGCCCGAAGACGTCGGCAACGTGCTGCGCAATGAATACATGCCGATGCTCACGCGCCTGCGCACCATGCCCAAGCCGGTCATCGCCGCCATGAACGGCCCAGCGGTCGGGATCGGCGCCAGCTACGCGCTCGCGTGCGATATCCGGATCGCTACACCCGAGGCCTACATCCTCGAAGCCTTCATCAACATCGGCCTGGCGCCTGATGGCGGCGTGAGCTGGCTGCTGCCGCGGCTGGCGGGCACCGGAGTGGCTTACGAGATGTTCTTCACGGGCAAGCCGCTGCAGGCGGCCGACGCGCATCGCCTCGGGGTCATCAATCGCCTGGTTGCCGCGGACAGGCTCGAGGCCGAGGTCCGAGAGCTGGCAATGCAGATCGCGTCGCAGCCGCGGGGGGCGCTGGCGGGGGCCAAGCGAGCTGTCCTGCACGCCCTCGAGTCCACGTACGAGGAAGCCCTCGAGTTCGAGTCCTACTTGCAGGAGGCGCAGGCGGCGAGCCCTGAGTTCACCGAGGGAGTCAGCGCCTTCCTGGCCAAGCGCGGCAAAAAGCAATAAGAAGTGACTCAGCTCCGCGAAGCAGTAATCGTCGCCACCGCGCGCACGCCGATGGGGCGTTACGGCGGCCAGCTGAAGGACATCCGGCCGGACGACCTGGCGGCCATCGTGCTCAAAGAGGTGTGCGAGCGTGCGCACATCAAGCCGTCTGAGGTGAGCGACGTCATCCTCGGCTGCGCGAATCAGGCGGGAGAGGACAACCGCAACGTTGCGCGCATGGCGCTGCTTCTCGCCGGCTTTCCGATCGATGTGCCGGGCCAGACCGTGAACAGGCTTTGCGGTTCGGGCATGCAGGCGACGATCAGTGCGGCGCGCGAGATACAGACAGGAGCGGCCGACATCATGGTTGCGGGAGGCGTGGAGAGCATGACCCGCGCCCCGTGGGCGATGTCCAAGCCCGACGGCGCGTTTCCGCGCGGACCGCAAACGATCTACGACACATCGCTTGGCTGGCGGTTCATCAACCCCAAGATGGCCGAGCTGTACGGGACGTTGCAGATGGGGGAGACCGCCGAGCGAGTGGCGCAGAAGTACGAGGTGTCGCGCGAAGACCAGGACGCGTTCGCGCTTCGCAGCCACCAACGCGCAGTCGCGGCGCAGCAGTCCGGAAGGCTCGCGGAAGAGATCGTTCCGGTCGTGGTGCCTCAGAAAAAAGGTGAGGCGGTGCGGCTGAGTGCCGACGAAGGACCCCGGCCTGACGCGTCGCTCGAAACCCTTGGCAAGCTGCGTCCGGCTTTTGCCGAGAACGGCTCGGTCACCGCGGGCAACGCGTCTCCGCTGAACGACGGGGCGACAGCGATCGTCCTGATGTCCGCCGCCAAAGCAAAGGAACGTGGTCTGCAGCCGCTGGCACGTCTCGTGTCGGCAGCGCCCGCCGGCGTCCATCCCGACTACATGGGGATCGGGCCGGTGCCTTCGTCGCTGAAGGCTCTCGAGCAGGCGGGCCTGCAGCCCTCGGACATGGGCGTCGTCGAGCTCAATGAAGCATTTGCCTCCCAGTCGCTTGCGTGCGTGCGCCTGCTCGGGCTCGACGAAGAGAAGGTCAACGTCAACGGCGGCGCGATCGCCCTCGGCCATCCGCTGGGTAGCAGCGGCGCGCGCCTGGTGAGCACGCTGGTACGCGAGATGGCACACCGCAACGCGGAGTACGGCCTGGCCACAATGTGCGTTGGAGTGGGCCAGGGCATCGCATCGATCTGGCAGCTGGTGTAGCGATCGGCGAACGCGATCCCCAGGCGGTGCGCGCGATGTTCGATCGCATCGCCGGCCGCTACGACCTTCTCAACACCGTCCTGTCCGCCGGCACCGATGCGGGTTGGCGCCGCAAGGCGGCGCGAGCGACAGGACTGGCGCGGGACGGGTCCGCGCTGGATGTCGCGTGCGGCTCGGGGAAGCTGGCCGCTGCATTGGCGAAGATTGCCGGCGATGGAGGGCGGGTGGTCGGGCTCGACTTCAGCCCGCAGATGCTGGCGATCGCCCGGCGCGATCACTCCTCGATCGAGTTCATCGAAGGCGATGCGCTGAACCTCCCGTTTGACGATGGGAGCTTCGATGCCTCCACCAACGCGTTCGGCCTGCGCAACCTGGCCGACCCGGTGCAGGGCCTGCGCGAGATGCTCCGAGTGGTGAAGCCCGGCGGGCGGGCGGTCATCCTCGAGTTCGTCCGACCGCCGAAGAACCTTGTTGGCGCTGCGTACCGGATCTACCTGCGCAACCTGCTGCCGGCCATCGGCGGCGTGGTTTCGGGTCAGCCGGCAGCCTATCGCTACCTGAGCGACACGGTGGATTCCTATCGCTCGCCGCAAGAGCTGACGGCGATGGCGGTTGCCGCGGGTTGGTCAAGCGTGCGGTTCCAACCGCTGGCGATGGGCACAGTCGGAATCCTGTCGGGGGAGAGAAAGAGGTAGGTCCAACCCGCCCTCCCCTGGTTGGGGGAGGGTGTGGGTTGGAGCAGTGTTCTTGTTAAGCCTTGTACGCCCTGAGGGCGGCCGTCAGGATTTGGGCGAACAGCGTCTGGGTCTGCGTCGCGCCGCAGGCGTCTTTCAAGTTGGCGTTCGCTGACGAGTCACATCCCGTTCCGGTTCCCGGTCCGGGCGGCACGGGTCCGGGCGGCACAGGTCCGGGCGGCACGGGCCCCGGGGGAGTGGCGACAGTGTCAACCGTAGCCGCCACATCCAGCTGGTAGCCAGGGCTGGCGCTGAACGCTACAACCGCGCCAATCGCCGGGGCGGTTGCGCTGATAGCGAAGCTGTACGCGCCACCCGCCGCAGACGTGACGCATTGCGCTGCTTGAGGCAACGTACTGGCGGGAATGCGAAGTCCGAGCAGGTCACCCGCCTGGACCGGAATCGGAGTGGCAAGGGTAAAGGTGTTCACAACCGAGGCCGATAGAGGCATCTCGGGGCTTGCGCCAACCAGAGTGAAACTCCCTGCGGTCTTTCTCCACACTTGAAGGCCGACTGGGCCAATGAAGGGACCAGCATCGGTGCTCCACGATGTGATGAAAGCTCCGCCGGTCGGAACCGCGTAGCTGACGCCTAACGGTGACGTGGACTGGACCATGTTGAAGCTGCCGCCGCAGCCGTACAGGCCAGTAGCCGATCCGATCACTACCGGCGCCGCCAGTGCCCCGCTGGGCGACATTACCAACGCGAGCACGGCAATAAATGACGCGATGATTCCAGAGCGCGCTAGTGGACGAACCCCTCCGACCTTTCCCGGACGCATGTTCTCACCTCAAGGAGCCCCAAATTAAGAATTTCGATGATGCGGGACCGCCTTGATCTGGCAGACGGCACTCAAGTTCAATCCTTGCTTAAGAATCGCGTCATAAAGAGAAGCGGCGCACCAGCACTGGCGCGCCGCTTCACGAGGAGTAGCTCTTTCGGTTTCAGGCGACGTCAGCGGTCTTGGGGACGTCCCCGGTCGAGGGGTCGATGATGGTGGAAACCTTGGTGACCTTGTTGGCCGGGAAACCGCCGCAGCGGGCGTGCTCGAAGAGAATGTCCGAGTCAGGGGCGACGTAGACGCAGTAGAGCTTGTCATCGGTCACGTAGCTCGTGAGCCACCTGATCTCGGGCCCGAGGTCGGCGATGACCTTGTTGGACTTCTGGGAGATGGACCTCAACTGCTCGGGGGTCAGGTTGCCGGCTCCGGGAAGGTCGCGCTCGATCACGTACTTGGGCATCCCCGTATCTCCTTTTTGATACCATACTGGGAGTATGGATTGGTCCGTACCGTTGGTATGGAAGTATGCATACCCTTAGTATGGCTGTCAAGACCGCGAATGGAAAAAACCCCCGAGAGGCGCAGGGCGATGCCACGCGGCTCGGCCTCCTCTCCGCCGCTCGGGAGCTGTTTGGCGAGAGCGGATACGCCGCCACCTCGATGGAGGAGGTCGCGGCGCGCGCCGGGGTCACCAAAGGCGCCGTGTACCACCACTTCGGCGGCAAATCGAACCTGTTCCAGGCGGTCTACGAGCAGGTGATGAGCGAAGTGTCGGACCAGGTGGTGAGCAAGTTCAACGAACCAGACCACTGGGTAGCGCTGACAAGCGGCTGCCAGCTAATGATCGACGCCCAGCTGGACCCGGCGGTGCGCCGGATCGCGCTGCACGACGCGCGGTCGGTGCTCAGCTGGGACGTCGTGCACATGATCGAGTCGCGCTACGGCGCGGTTGGCATCCGGGGGGCGCTTCGGAAGGCGATCCACGGTGGGGTCATCGAGCCGCAACCGCTCCGTCCTCTCGCCCTGCTGCTTGCAGGCGCGCTGAGCGAGGCCTGTTTTTACGTCGCCGACGCGGACGACACCACCCAGGCGCGCGAAGAGGTCGGCCGCCTGGTGGTGCGCATCCTGGAAGGACTCAAGGCGAGGCCGGAGACGACCTAGACAGTCGCGCTCGGTGCTACGGTGCGTTTCGGCGCGATGGCTGCCTGGCGACGAGGACTCGGAGCGTACTTAGTGTGGTTGGGTGCCAACGCGCTTGCGGGCGCGGCCTTTGCACCTCTGGCTCCCTCGCTCTTTGCTTTCGATGGCCGGATCATCCTCGAGGGGTTTTACGCGGGCGCGCTCTTTGGGGTCGCGCAATGGCTGGCTCTGAGGCCTTACCTTGCCGGCGTCCGGGCCTGGGCGCCGGTGACCCTGTTGGTCTCGCCGGTGAGCTGGGTTTGCGGAATGTACATCGGCATCTACAGCATCGGGTTGCTCGGCTGGTTGGGGACCGCCGTCTCAGCGTTCGCGCAGTGGATTGTCCTTATGGAGTCGGCGCGGAACGACCGACTTCTGATGGTGTACTCGACTCTGTGGCTCGGCGCCGCGGTGATCGGTGGTGCGGTGTTCTATTTCTTCTTGATCGCCGCTCTCTCCAAGGATCATCCGCCAACGTTCCTTCTGATCGTGGCCGGCGCCGCCGGCTATGCGATAGTCACAGGCTTTGTGGTCGCGCTGCTGGCAGCGCTTCAGTCAGACAGGTCGGCCGCGACCACCCGCAGTCACTTCTCAGCTCGGTAGGGCGCCTTGGCTTCGAGATTCCCGACGTACACGGGCAAGCGCTTGTGACCGAGCATCTGCCGGATCGCCTGGATCTCGCCGATGTGGAACCAGTAGTGATAGATGAGCCGCCGGATGGCGGAGCCCTGACTCTGCCCGGACGGCTTCCCGTTCAGCGGAAGATCACGCAGCAATTGTTTGGTGGAGAGTGAGTCCAGGAGGGGGTCCGTAGCCCGCGTTATCTTGCGCCAGGCTTTGAGCATTTCAGCGAGTGATGGGGTGCTCATCGGCGCGCCGAAGGCGAAGAGCTCCTGGATGTCGGGCCGCATCATGATGCCCTGGGGCCGATGCAGCAGATAGCGCTGCTCCTGCCAAGTTAGGTGGCCGATGATCCAACCGATCGAGTTCATCTGGCCGCAGTGTTCCGCCGCGTCTTTCTCGGTTACCCCAGTAAGTCCGCGACGCCATTCACTGCGCGTGAATCGAAGCTGATCGACTATCGCGTGTGTCATAGGGAAATCAAGCGGTTCGGTCGACTGCGGAGCGCGCGAGGCTGATCAGTATCGGACGGAGTCCGTCCAGCTCGATCGCCTCGAGCTCGTGCACAGCGGATTCGACAAGCGCCTGCGCTTCCTCGCGCACACGGTCCAGCGCATTGCTGGAGACAACGAGGTCTGCGACACGCCCGACTTCCGTGTCGCCAAGCGAGCCTGCAAGCAGGCGCCGGACCTCGGGCCCGACGGTGCGGTCCTCGGACGCATAGATAAGAGGTAGGGACAGCACCCGCTGGCGGATGTCGAGGCCGACGGGCTTGCCCGAGTCGGGGCTGAAGTCGACCATGTCATCCGCCATCTGAAAAGCGACGCCCACAAGGTCGCCGTACCGGCGAAGCGCTTCGACCACCTCCGGACCTGCTTCAGACAGCAGGGCACCCGAAGCGCATGCCGCGGCGAAGAGCGCGGCAGTCTTTCCGCGCACGACACGCAGGTAAGAGTCGTGGTCGCCAGGAAACGCTCCGCGGAGTGCCACGTCGTCGATCTGCGACGCGCAGATTGCCTCGAGCGCTTCGGCAATAGTCGTGGTCACGTCGCGATTGCCGATCTCTGCGATGAGGCGGGTCGCCTTGGCGAAGTAGTAGTCGCCGACCGCGACCGCGCGCTCAGGCCCTTCCATGGCGGCGACAGTGGGTTGGCCCCGGCGGTGCGTGCTCTCGTCGACGTAGTCGTCATGGATCAGGGTCGCGTTGTGCAGCAGCTCGACGGCTGCCGCCAGTGCCGCCGCGCGAAGAGGTTCACTGCGCGGCCCGAGGCCCGCGGTGAGCTGAACGAGCTTAGGGCGCACCCGCTTGCCTCCGGCTTCGACCAGACGGCGCATGGGTACGGCGACGGCTTCGGGATCGACCTGCAGCTGGCGCGAGAGCTCGAGCTCCACAAGGGTTGCCGACTCTTCTTTTCTGTGGCGGTCAGGCGCTTCCTCGAATTCGCCGTCCAGCTGCAACGCCAGTTGACGCTGGCGTGGACCGTCCAGCTCGACCGCGAACACCGATTGCCATTGGCCCAAGACGAGATCGCCATCCTCGACGAGCAACGTGGCGAAGCCGGTGAGCAGAAGCTGGCGGCAGTGGGCGTGGCCGTTGACGGGCTCGTTCGTGGCTACGTCCAGACGGCGTGTGAAGTCGTCGTGCTCGTAGCCCGCACCCTCCGGGGCGATCCGTTCGAGAAGACCCTGGAAGTCCCGCAGCAGCAGCGGTTCGTTTTCGTTGACCGCCAGGCCGAGCGTTGTGTGCAATGACTGGAGATGCAGCCGTCCCATCCGCATGCCGGACCGGCGCACCTCCTCGCGGAGGCGGTCGGTGATATCGACGAACTCGGTCGGCTGCGTGGTCTCGAACCGAAGGCGCTTGCCGATCATCACCTTGCCTCGAAGGCGCGAAGCAGGAGCTCGCGCGTGCGCGGTGGGGGAGCGGAGCTTCCGGATGCAGCCGCGGCGGAAAGTGTCTCGATCGCTCGGGCGAAGGCGATCTGGACGCTTTGAGGCGCGTCACCGGCGAGCAGCCTCGACGATCGAGCGAGGCAAAGGTCGCCCATGAGCAGGCTTGGCGCGGCCGCGGCTCGGCCGCCAAGGCCCTGGAGCCGGAGGCCGATCTCGATCAGCGCGGCCGCGAGTGCGAGCCGGGGCTGCGCTTCGGGCTCGTAAGCCGCGACCGCATCGAGGTACGAGCGGTAGGCATCCGAGAGGCCGTCCTCCCACAGGCTTTCCAGACGCTCGAGTTCGCGTTCGAGGAGCTGGATCGACATCAAACGGGCTCGACCAGCGTGGCCGCCAGCTGCCGGAACGCGGACAGCGCCTTCAGACACGATTCGTCGTCGCGCGTGACCACGTAGTACAGACCGAAACCCAGCACGGTGTTGAGGACCAGCGGGACCAGAACCTCACGGGGAACAGTGAGCCTGATCCTGCCGTCTTCCTCCAGCCGGTCGAGCTGTTCCTGAATGACCTCGCGGTAGCGGGTGAAGAGCTCCGGCAGGTAGGCGCGCAGGCGCTCGGTGCGCGGAGCCTGGACGAGCAGGTCGAAAGCTGCCAGCTGGATGTCGCCGAGGCGCCGGAGCGAATCCCATAGCGACTCGACCCCGATCTCCAGAACCTCGAGCGGATCGGTCAGCTGGTTGAGCGTGCGGCGCAGCTCCTCGACGGAGCGGCCGGTCAAGTACCGCCAGGCTTCGACGAGCAGCTCGGACTTGGTGGGGAACCAGTACTGGAGGTTGCCGATCGCCACGCCGGCCTTGGTCGCGATGGCGCGGACGCTGGTCCCGGAGTAGCCGACCTCCAGGAGGGATTCGGCAGCGGCGTGGATGATCTGGTCGCGCGTGCTTTCAGTCGCTGTCGCGCCTGTCATACGTATGTACCAGTCTAAGGAAGCCTGGAAGTTGGGTGGGGTCGGCGGCCGATCGAGTCCGTTGGCGCCAGCGGGTCGGAACTCCTGAATCCAGGCGTCCCGTTGGCGCCAAAGGGCCGAAATTCTAGCCGCGGGGCTGGTACGAGGGATAATTCAGCCGGCGTGCGTAGCATCGACCAGATCTTTCCCAACCGTGTCTGTGGCGTGCTGCGCACGGAGGACTCCGACGCAGGCTTCTACGCGTGCCTGGCCGCCATGGAGGGCGGGGTCCGGACTATCGAGATCACCAAGACGGTGCCCTCTTGCTTCGAGATGATCCGAGGCCTGATCGCCACCACCGGCGGCCGCTTCCCGGTGGGCGTGGGGACAGTTTGGGATCCGGGTGCGGTGCATGAGGCAAAGGAGGCCGGTGCTTCCTTCGTCGTGACCCCTGTCGTGCTTCCGGAGGTCGCTGAGGCCTGCCGCGAGCACGACATCCTGTGTGTGCTGGGCGCTCTGACTCCGACCGAGATCTACCAGGCGCGCCTGGCGGGCGCCGCGCTCGTCAAGGTGTTTCCTGTTGGTCCAGTGGGCGGGCCAGAGTACGTCAAGGCTTTGAACGGACCGATGGGCGGCGTTCCTTTCTGGGTCTCGGGCGGCGTGCCGATCGAGGACATCGGCGCGTACCTGAGGCTGGGAGTGAGGGCGATCGGCCTGACCGCGTCACTGTTTCCGCCGGAAGCGCTCGCGCACCGAGACTTCGAGTTGATCCGGCACCTGGCTGAACGGGCGGCGGCGGCGGCCGCGGCCGCCATGGGCGATTAGCGGCTCAGCAGCCTGCGTGGTAGAGGCACATGGTCCTCACCACATCCGAGTACAGGTTGATCACCTGGCCGCCCGTGGCAACGAGGGCGACGATGACGATCAAGGCGACCAGCGCGAGGATCAGAGCGAACTCGACCATGCCTTGCCCTGCCTGCAGGGACGAGACTCGGATCAACAACCAACCCTGTACAGACACATGGTGCGGCTGATGTTCGAGAACAGGTTGATGAGCTGACCGCCTGTGGCGATCAGCGCGATGATCACGATCAAGGCGACCAGCGCCAGGATGAGGGCGTACTCGACCATTCCCTGGCCCGATTGCAACCGGCGTAATAGAGTCATTTTCAGGATTGTCCTAGAAGCTTAACCGTCGAGCCCCGGCCGCTGATCGATCGCTTTTTGGATTGCCTGCTCGACGACCACCCGCACCATCCTCTTGCGCCAGAAGTGGCTGAGATCGGCGTTATCCAGTGGTTTGGCCGGTTTTGAGGCAATTTCAGCCGCTTCCCGGAGCGTCTCGGCGTCGACCTTCTTGCCAATCAGGAAGGCTTCCGCCGCCGTCGCTTCGAGGGGGTGCGAGGCCACCGCTGAAAGGACGATCCGGCACCGAGCGACTGTATCGCCGTCGAGGTGGAGGGCGACAGCCGCGCCCGCGATAGGAAAGTCGATGGAGCCGCGCCGGCGCAGCTTCACGTACGCGGTCCTCGTGTTTTGGCCTGCGGCAAGTCGAAGCGAGGTAACCACCTCGTTTGGCTGCTTGGCCATGTACTCGATACCGTCGTCGCGATAGAGGGCCGAGACCGGCAGCTCGCGCTCGCCCTCGGGTCCGGTCAGCATCACGACTCCATCGAGCGCGATAGCCATCGGCGCAGTGTCCGACGACGAGACCGCCCAGCACCGCGGGCTGCTCGGTGCGACGAGGCAGATATCTCCATCCTTCTTCATGCAGAAGCCCGCGGCCTTGCGCCACTCATAAGTCATGTCGTAGTAGTTGCACCGCGTGTCGACGCAGAGGTTGCCGCCGATGGTGCCTGCGTTGCGCAGCGGAGGCGATGACACCAGGCCCGCGGCCTCCGCATAACCGGCGAATCCATGATTGAGGTGTTGGCCGGCCGCCGCGGCGGCGAGCGTGACACCGGCGTCGAGCGTGATGGATCCGGCCGAACCGTTGCGTACCTCGTGAGGCAGGAAGTCGAGTCCGATCAAGGCCTCGATTTCGAACTGCCTGCGCTTGAGCTTGGGAAAGAGGTCCGTCCCGCCCGCCACGAACATCGCCTTGGGCCCGAGGTCGGTCGCCATCTGAGCAGCCTCGCGCGCGGTCTTGGGGCGCAGGTACTTAAATCGTGGAAGCCGCAGCAAGATCCAATTCCTTGTTCGGTGGAGGCTCGACCTTGATCGTCTCCGGATACGGGATGTTCGGAAAGCGCAACGGTCCGTAGCGAGCAGGCTCACCTTTCTCTTTTCGCCGCAGCGCCTCGACGATCTTTTCCGGGGTGACCGGAACTTCATCGACCCACACTCCGAGCGCGTCGTACACGGCCGAGGCCAACGCGGGAGGGACGGGGAGGAGGGGACCTTGCCCGGCCTCCTTGGCGCCGTACGGTCCCTCTGGGTCGACAGTTTCGACGATGAACGTCTCGACCTCAGGCATGTCGAGGAACGTGGGCGACTTGTACTCGAGCATCGACGGCCACTTGTGCAGGCCGTGGCGAAATGTCTGCTCTTCCATCAGGGCTTCGCCGAGACCCATGTACACGCTGCCTTCGACCTGGCCCTGGACCAGCAACGGATTGATGGCCCGCCCGACGTCGTGCGCGATCCAGATCTTGTTCACGTGGACCAGGCCGGTGCGAGCGTCGGCGTCGAGGTCGACGACGCACGCCGAGTAGCTGTAAGCCGGGCTCGGTCCAACGCCCGCTCCCTTGTACGGCCCCGCGATCTTCGGGGGCGTGTAGCTTCCCGCGCTGGTCAGGGTGCCGAAGCGCGCCTCGGCCAGGATCGATGCCTCCTCAAAGCTGAAATCGCCGATCCGCGCGTCACCCACGGTGACCGCCGCGGGCTCGCATCCCATCTTCGACGCCACCGCGTCGACGAGGCTCGCTCGCATCTTGCGGGCCGCCTCGAGCGCCGCATTGCCGGCCATGAAGGTCACGCGGGATGAGTAAGAACCCAGGTCGATGGGCGTGGTGTCCGTGTCAGCGGTCACGAGCCGGATGTCGGCGGGCTGCAGCCCGAGCTCCTCGGCGACGATGGTGGCTAGCACCGAGTCCGACCCCTGGCCGATGTCCATCGCGCCGCAGTAGGCGGTGACGCCGCCGCGGTCAACCTTGATCTGCACCTCCGAGTGGGGCATATCGTTCCAGTAGATGGCGGTGCCGGCGCCGGACAGATAGCTGGAGATCGCAAATCCCATGCCGCGGCCGGGCCGTCGCCGGCGGTGCTGGAAGCCGGAGGCGTGCATCACACGCTCGGTGCATTCGTCGAGTCCACACGACGTGACGCGCAGCCAGTTGACAGTTCGCGTCATCGGTTTGACGAAGTTGCGCTGCTTGAGCTCGACAGGGTTGATGCCTAGGTCGTGCGCGATCTTCTCGAGGTGCAGCTCCAACGCGAATCGTGGCTGTGGCGTGCCGTGACCGCGCTTGGGTCCGCAAGGCGGCTTGTTGGTGAACACACGGCATCCCTCGAAGCGATAAGCGGGGATGTCATAGGTCACCGTCTGCAACGCCCCCGTATAGAAGGTCGAGGCGACACCGTAAGAGCCATACGCGCCGCCGTCCAGCGCGGTGCGGAAGTGCATAGCGGTGATCCGTCCTTCGCGCGTCACGCCGGTTCGCACCCACATGAGTACTGGGTGCCGCCCGCGATGGGCGTAGAAAACCTCTTCGCGCGTGAGCGTGCACTTGACAGGACGCCCGGTCATCATCGCGAGCTTGCACACGATGATCTCGTGGGCGAAGGGGTCGGTCTTGCCGCCAAACCCGCCGCCGTGGGCCGCGCCGATGACGCGAACGCGGTTCATCGGCAGCTCGAGCACCTTCGACAGCGCGCGGTGCACGTAGTGAACCACCTGCGTGGAGGACCACAGGGTGACTCTTCCGTCGACATATGTCGCGATGGCGCTGTGCTGCTCCATCGGCAGGTGAGTGTTGCCCTGGAAGAAGAAGACGTCTTCACGGACGTGGCCCGCGCGCGCGAAGCCACCCTCGACATCGCCGAACTCGAGCGCCACGAGCTTGTGGATGTTATTGGGACCGCCGTAGTCCTGGATGCGCTCGTCCTTTGGTTCGGCGAGCGCTTCCTCGATCGACATCACTGGCTCGAAGACCTCGTACTCGACCGAGATCGCGTCGCAGGCGGCGGCGGCGATCTCCTCGTCGGTCGCAGCCACCGCCGCGATGGGGTCGCCCACATAGCGCACCTTCTCGTGTTCCAGCGCGCGCTCGTCTTGCGTCACGGGCAGGATCCCGAACTTGATCGGCAGATCGGCTCCCGTGATGACCGCGAGCACGCCGGGCATGCGTCGCGCCGCGGACGTGTCGATGGACACGATCCGCGCATGTGGATGAGGGCTGCGCAGGATGCGGCAGTGAAGCGTGCGGGGCAGCATCATGTCGTCGGCGTACACCGCGCGGCCGGTGACCTTGGTCACGGCGTCGACTCTGGGGAGTGGCTTGCCGACTACGGAGTAGTCACCTCCCCACTTGTGGGGAGGTCGGGCGCCCTTTCCGGCGCCCGGGTGGGGGCGATCTGTCATGCCATGCGACCCGCAGCCAGTTCTATCGCCTCCAGGATCTTCACGTAGCCCGTGCACCGGCAGAGGTTGCCCGCGAGTGCCTCGCGAATGTCGTCGCGCGAAGGCCGCGCGTTGGTTTCCAGCAGGGATTTCGCGGAGAGGAGGATGCCGGGGGTGCAGTAGCCACACTGGGCGGCGCCGAGCTCCGCAAAGGCCTGCTGCAGTGGATGCAGGCGGCTCCCGCTAGCCATCCCTTCGATGGTTGTGATCGCGCGGCCCTCGACCTGGAGCGGCAGCAAGAGACAGCTGAGCTCGGGCTTGCCGTCGACGAGGACGGTGCAGGTCCCGCACTCGCCGAGCTCGCAGCCATGCTTGGTGCCGGTCAGCTGCATGTCTTCGCGCAGCACCTCGAGAAGTGTTTTGTGCACGGGGAGGAGCAGCTCGGTGCGCTCGCCATTGACATCGAGCGCAAGGACCTGGCGCTGCACCTCGCGCGCCATCTCCTGTTTCACGATTTGCCAACCATAGTCTTGATGGCTTTGGCGCACTCCCACAGGTCCGGCGCAACCGCGTGGGCGCGGCTGGACTTGGGTTTTGGGTCGTCGGGATAGACCAGGATCGTCCACATCCCGAGCGCAAGAGCCGGCTCGACGTCGTTCTCTTCGCGGTTGCCGATGACGACGCACCTGTCCGCCGGAACCTCGGCGACGCGCATTGCCATCTCGAACACCGCTGGGTGCGGCTTGAGGTGCCCGGCGTCGACGGACGTCACCACCGCGTCGATGTAGGGCGCCATCCCCAGCAGCCGGAAATCCTCCCAGTAGCTCTCGGCGTCGCGCCAGTACGTGTTGCTTGTGATCACCGTCCGCAATCCGAGGGCGCGAATCTCTGCCAGCAGCTCGACTGCACCCGGCAGAGCCTTCATCCGGTCGGAGACGGGGATGGCCATAGCACGCCGAATGCGGCTCACGGTCCGGGGGTCCGCGGGCAGGCCCTGCCGGGCCAGACACTCAGCGACGAGCACCTCAGCCGATCCGAACGTTCCCTCGGAGTTGTTCATGCCGGCGGCGCGCGCCTGGTCGCCGTGCCGGCTGCTGGAGATCAAATCGGCGACCAGCACGTTGACGGCCTGAGCGTCCAGCATCGGCATCGCCGCGGTGACTCTCTGGTGTCTCCCGAGCCCGTCGCTTTCGCGAAAAGGCCACGAGTTCGGCCACAACGTTCCGCCGATGTCGATCATGGCCACCTCGAGGGCGTTTGCCACAGTTCCCTATCATCGCCTCAATGCTGAGATGGTTGACAGCCGGCGAATCACACGGTCCACAGCTCACCGTCGTGATGGAAGGCGTGCCCGCGGGACTCGAGATCTCCGAGGAGGACCTGCGCCGCGACCTCGCCCGCCGTCAGGGCGGCCACGGTCGAGGAGGCCGGCAGCAGATCGAGACCGACGTGGCGCGAATCGTCAGCGGCGTGCGCGGCGGCGTGACCATCGGCAGCCCGATCACTCTCGTGCTCGAGAACAAGGACCACGTGAACTGGACGGCTCAGATGGGTGCCTCGAAGGAAGGCTTTGCGCCCAAGCCGATCACCCGGCTGCGGCCCGGCCACGCGGACCTGGCGGGCGCTCTCAAGTACGGGCACACTGACGTCAGGAACGTGCTGGAGCGCTCATCCGCGCGCGAGACGGCCACGCGCGTGGCTGCGGGAGGCGTCGCTCGCAAGCTGCTCGCGAAGTTCGGAGTCGAGATCCTGAGCTTCACGCAGTCGATAGGCACCGTCGACATCGGATACGACGGAGTCGACCCCGCCTCGGTGACCACGGAAATGATCGAGGCGTCGTCTGTCCGGTGTCCCGATCCCGACGCTTCGGCGCAGATGATCGTCGAGATCGACAACACCGCCGAGAAGGGCGACACCGTCGGCGGCACCTTTCGGATCCTCGCGAGGAATGTCCCACCGGGCTTGGGCAGCTACGTGCAGTGGGACCGCAAGCTCGACGGCCGGCTGGCTCAGGCAGTCCTCTCGATCAACGCGATCAAGGCGGTCGAGTTCGGGGCGGGCTTCCAGGGCGCCGCCCGACACGGGTCGGACTTCCACGACCAGATCGAATACGAGGGCGGGCGCTTTCGCCATCTCACCAACCGCGCGGGCGGTCTGACCGGAGGGATGACCAATGGCGAGATCATCGACATGAGGGTGGCGATCAAGCCGATCTCGACCATGAAGAAGCCTATGTGGTCGGTGGACCTCATCACCAAGGAGCCGGTCGAAGCTCATTACGAGCGCAGCGACGTTTGCGTCGTCCCGGCGGCGGGTGTGATCGGGGAGGCGGTGGTCGCGCTCACGCTGGCGGAGGCGTTCCTCGAGAAGTTCGGCGGCGACTCGATGCCCGAGCTGGAGCGCAACTATCGCTCGTTCCTCGAGTCGATCGGCCAGTAGCCAGACGGCACGCCTGCATCGTCTGACCTCGGAGGACAATGCTTTTCAGCACGCTGAGGTGCTGCGACGGAACCGGACGAAGCGCCAGCGGTATCAGGAGTTTTTCGCCGAGGGCGTGACCACGATCAACGCAGCGATTCGCAACGACTGGAAGTTCCAGTCGATCTGGTTCTCTCGCGAACGCGCGCTTTCGGATTGGGCCGAGGGCGTCTTGGCAACGGCGAATGCCGTCGCGCATTACGAAGTGACCCAATCGATGCTCGAGAAGCTGAGCGAGAAGGAGGACCAGTCTGAGCTGGTGGCGATTCTCGGCATGCCTGGGGACGATCCAGCGCGTCTGAAGCTGGATGGGGACTTCGTGGTGATCGTCGCCGACAGCCCCGCGAATCCTGGCAACCTCGGCACGCTGATTCGCTCCGCGGACGCATTCGGCGCGGCGGGCGTGATCGTGACGGGTCACGCCACCGATGTTTACGACCCGCGAACGATCCGGGCCAGCGTCGGATCACTGTTCTCGCTGCCGGTGATCCGGCTGGCTGGGCCTGCACAGGTGGCGTCATGGCTGGAAGGTGTCAAGAGGTCCGGCGTCGATCCACTGGTTGCAGCTCTCGACCCGGACAGTGGGCACGACCTGAAGGACGCTCGCCTTTCCGGCCCGCTGGTGCTCATCGCGGGCAACGAAAAGCGCGGAGTCAGCAGTGGATACGAGGCGATCTCGAGCGTTGCGCTGCGGATCGCCATGCAAGGTGCGGCCAACTCACTGAACGTCGCGGTGGCGGTGTCGATAGCCCTTTACGAAGTCCGCCGGCAGCGAATGCGGTCATGAGCGGCAAGGTGATGTCGATGGCGGATGCCATCCGCCGCTTCGTGCCCGACGGCTCGACGGTTGCGCTCGGCCTCTCGCTCGAGCCCGTGATCCCATTCGCGGCAGGCCACGAGATGATCAGGCAGGAGCGCCGCGACCTGGAGCTCGTGGGTCCAATCTCGGACGCGCTGTTCGACCAGCTCATCGGCGCGGGCTGCGTGCGTCGGGTGACTGCGGCGTGGGTCGGCAACGTGTCGGAGGGGCTGGGCCACTGCTACCGCCGCGCCTGCGAGCAACAAGTGCCACGCGCCCTGGACTTGCGCGATCACTCCAACTTCTCGATCTCGCTCGCGCTCTGGGCGGCGGCGTGGAATGTGCCGAGCCTGCCCACTCGCACGCTCCTGGGCAGCGACATTCTCAGCACGAACCCCGGATTGGTTTCCGCCGGCGGACTCGTGCATGTCGAGGCCGTCCGCCCCGACGTCGCGATGGTGCACGTGCAGCGCGCCGACGAGATGGGCAGGGCTCACGCGTGGGGGCCGATGGGCATCACCGAGGAAGCAGGGCTTGCGGCGGGCGGCGTGATAGTGACGTGCGAGGAGCTCGTCGATTCGAGCGTCACGTTGAGCGATCCGAATCGCATCCTTTTCCCGGAGACGAAGGTCGTCGCGGTCGTCCATGAGCCCGGCGGCGCCCATCCATCCCCGGTGCAGGGATTTTTCCAGCGCGACCACGCCTTTTACCGCGACTATGCAGAGCAATCGCGCTCCGTCGACGGATACGACGCGTGGCTGAAGCAGTGGGTGCTGCAAATGCCGGATCGTGCGACCTATCTGAGCCGCCTCGACGTCGACTCGCTTCGCATCACGCAGCACCGCCCGTCGGTGCCGGTGGATTACGGCGATGAGTAGCTACACGCCGCAGGAGCTGATGGTCGCGGTCGCGTCGCGCGAGATCCGCGATACCGACCTGGTGTTCGTCGGGATGCGGCTGCCCGTCCTTGCGTACGGTGTCGCGCGCAACGCGCATGCCCCGAACGCTCGAGGCCTTTTCGAGGTGGGCTTGATGCGCGACCAGCCCGCGACCGCATTCCTCGGCACTATGGGCGACCCGCCGAATGTCGCCGGCGCTCTGTGGGCGACGCGGATGTCGAATGTGATGGCGCTGATGGCGCAGGGCCACGTCGACCTTGGATTCATCGGCGGGGCGGAGGTCGACAGGTTCGGCAACTTGAACACTTCCTACGTGGGCGAGCCGAGCCGGCCGAAGGTGAAGCTGCCGGGGAGCGGGGGAGGAGCCGACATCGCGATCCTGAGCCGGCGCTGGGTCACGCTCATGAGCCACGAGCGGCGCCGCCTGGTCGAGAAGGTGTCGTTCGTCACCTCACCGGGGTACGGCGACGGGACGCTCGGCTGGCGCAAGCGGCATGGCTTGCTGGGTGGCGGGCCGGCAGCGATCATCACGACGCTGTGCGTGCTGCGTTTTCCGGACGAGGGGGGAGAGGCCTACCTCGCCTCCGTCCATCCGGGCCACACCGTCGACGAGGTCCGCGCGGAGACCGGTTGGCAACTGAAAGTTGCCAGGCAAGTTGCGGAGACGGCAGCGCCGACTGAATCGGAGCTGGCGGCGATCAGGCGGTTCGACCCGGAGGGCTTCTGGACCAGGTCGTAGGTTCAGCTAGGCCGGAACACCATGCGGATCCGGCCGTTGTCGCGGTCCAGGATGTAAAGGCTGCCCGCGGCATCCACCGCGACGTCGCCAGGGCCGCCGATCATTGCCGACTTTGCCGGTCCCGCATCGCCTGAGTCGCCCTTGCGGCCGATGCCGGCCACCGTCGTGATGATTCCGTTCAGACCGACCTTGCGAATGCGATAGCCCTGGAGCTCCCCTATGTACAGGTTGCCGGCAAAGTCGATGGCGACTCCATGCGGCGCATTGATCGAGGCTGCTGCAGCCGCTCCACCGTCCCCGTCGGAGCCCTGCGTGCCATTTCCCACAACGGTTGTGATGATTCCTGCCGGGCTCACCTTGCGTACTCGGTGATGGAACGCATCGGCTATGTAGATGTTGTCGGAGCGGTCGATGAAGACTCGAGTGGGCCCAGCCAGGCCGGCTGCAGCGGCGGGTCCGCCATCGCCGAGAGTGTTCGACGCGCTGCCGCCGGCCACGGTGGTGATGACTCCCTGTGGGTCCACTCGGCGCAAGCGGGAGTTGTCGAGTTCGGTGAAATACAGGTTGCCGGCGCTGTCAAAGGCAAGGCCGGCCGGCCTATCGATTTGCGCCTGGGTCGCAGGCCCGCCGTCTCCCGAAAAGCCGTCCGTACCGGTCCCAGCGAAGGTGGTGATGACGCCTTTGGTGTCGACCTTGCGCACTCGGTGGTTGCCGAAATCGGCGATGTAGAGATTGCCGGCACTGTCGAACGTGATCGCGGTCGGGTGATTGATCTGGGCTGCCTTCGCCTGCCCGCCGTCACCTGAGCTGCCGCTCGAACCGGTCCCAGCCACCGTCGCGAGCACGCCACTCGGGCTCACCTTGCGGACACGGTGGTCATCGCGGTCGGCGAAGTAGAGAGTGCCTCCTGCGTCGAAAGCGAGAGAGTTGGGGGCCAAGACCCGCGTTGCGGTGGCGAGGACACCATCACCGATGGCAGCCCCGGAGTCTTTGCAGCCAACGACTGTATAGATGTATCCCGGCTCTCGACTTGGATTGGCTGCGCCCGCACAGGCCTTCGCTGCCTGAGGACTTGGCGCGGCTTGCACCGCCGAACCGTCGCAGGCGTCCGCCCCGACCACGATGAGAAATAGGGCGCCAGCCGCGGGAAAGGGGCCCATCCGCGTCCTCCAGGTCGTCACTCGACCTATATACGTATTGACGACGGTCAAATCCGTCAGCGATCTGGCAATCGATTCCGAGGGCTTCTGGTTGTGGCCGGCCTAAGCCGCCCAGCGAACCCCCGGCCCCCGCGCCTTCCTCAACACGAACTGTTCAGGTGGAAGGAATCGGAATTCTCGGCCGGCTTTGATCACCTGCCATCCGCCCTCATGGACGAGTCTGTGGTGGAAATGACAGAGAAGGACTTCATTCGGCAAGTTGTTCTGGCCGCCTCTGGCCCAGAACTCGATGTGATGCGCACTCGTCCAGTTGACCGGCCTGTCGCAGCCGGGGAAGCGGCAGCCCTTGTCTCTTGCTTTCAGTGCGCGTCGCCTCGGCGCTGAAGTGACTCGAGTCGCCCGGCCGACGTCGATCACCATCGAGTCGGCGAGCAGCACGCGCGACATCGTGCAGTCGCAGGCGAGTCGCTCCATCGTCTTGGAGGAGATCGGAGGCCCGAACTCGAGGTCAGACGGCGCCACCCCGACTTCGCCTTTCAACGCTTCCAGCGTGGTCGTCACCGTGAGGTGCGGCCGGACGCCGTTGCGCCTGGGCAGCGTGCCCTGATCCATGGCGTGATGAACGAGCTCAGCGTGGGCATCGTGCATCCGCTGCGAACGCGACCTATCGTCTTCTTGCCCTCGCCGCTTGGCCAGAGGCTCCAGCGCAGTC
>Ga0209011_1000170_pt1 | contig 30793 bp, 37 predicted proteins | sample BlaSpr_A8_OM1_M3_FD_187986 | JGI IMG/M metagenome (GOLD analysis project Ga0209011, IMG submission 187986) | Forest soil microbial communities from Thunder Bay, Ontario, Canada - Black Spruce, Ontario site 2_A8_OM1_M3 (SPAdes) (version 2) | ecosystem: Environmental > Terrestrial > Soil > Boreal... | reverse complement strand
GCGCGATGAGCGGCGAAACCACCATCGTCAGCCCGCCCTCGACGACGGCCGGCACCCAGTAGCTGATGCTCTTGCCGGAGCCGGTCGGCGCGACCGACAGCACGTCGCGGCCGCTGAGCATCGCCTCTACCACAGCTGCTTGGCCCGGCCGGAATGCATCCAGGCGGAAGACGTCTCGCAGCGTGCGTTCGGCCCTGTCGATCAACTCCCCGGAGTCTGACGGAATGTCTCGAAGTGGTGATCTTTACGAGGTGCGTCCAACAAGCTACGTAGCGATCGGGACTACCAGGCCTACTCTGCGAAACTACGGCCCACCACCTCGCGGTGGATTCGAACATTCGGGCCCAAATGGTGGCGTCAGTTGAACGAAAGGGGCTCCGGATAGGGCCTTTCGGGCCCAAATGGTTGTGTTTCCGCTGACGTTGGACAATCTTGCATCGCCATGATTGAGCAGCAATGGCCTTAGTCGATGCGCTTATTCGGGCCCAGAGTGGGTACCGCAGCGATCTCGCGGCCTTGGTCGAGGAGCTGAACCTAAGCGAAGTGTTTGCCCCGCTCGGCAGTGGGGCCGACCTGCCTAGCACGCCGACTACGCTCGAGGTGGCCAAGATGGTCAAGCTGCACAATCTGCCGAGTGCCGATGGCAAGACTTGGGCCGCCCTGTTTAGTGGCGTGGGTCGGCTTCAGATTGCTGGCGTCCAGTTCCACTGGACTACGGATGGTGGACCACTGCGGTTCATGGCCTTCAAATGGGACGACGCAATTCAAGGAATGTTTCTCCCTGCGATCGAATCAGGAGGAATCGCCGGAATCGTCTTCGATGTTGGCGGCAGCTCAGAGCTCGCGTTAAACGCATCGGAGATGAGCGCCATCGCAAGGGGAGAGATGGTGCCCCTGATCGATTACGCATCTCAGCATCCGGCCCGAGGCGACGAGCAAGTCTTCATCGGCGAGCCCGCTACGGCACCACCAGCCACGCTGGTCGACGCGATTCAGACGATTCTGGCTACAGAGCCCGCAGTGATCTCGCATCATCTACGACAGGTCTACATTCCGGAGAGAGACCTGATGCCACACCTGATCCTTGACATCCACAGCCAGGCATCCGAGGCCGAGCGACGGCGCATCTCCCAGCGCGTCGGTGAAGCGATTGACGGCATTCCGCTGCCGCCACCTGGCTACGTGGATGTCGCCTTCAATTTTGTGGAGACCTAGGCCAAAATCTCTCTGCCTGACTGCTCGATCAGCGCCCTGCCTGCCCTCCTTCCCCAGACCTAACGCTCTGCCACGACGGCTTCTGGTTCGAACTGGTCGGGTCGCTCGTGATTGCGTGCGGGTTGTGGCCATTGGCGCTCATCAACCAGATCTGGTAGGCGTGGGTGGCGGGGTTGAAGTGGATAAACGCGATCTGGGTGCCGTCCGGTGACCAGACGGGCGCTTCGTCTCCGGGCCCCCCCAACTTTTGCGGGTGCGACGGGTCTGAAATCTTCATCACCATGATCGGCCCTGAGCCTCCCTGCCCGTAGACGAGGCGTTTGCTGTCTGGTGACCAGTCCGGCTTCGCGCCTTGGCCGAGGTCCGTAAGCGTGCCGGTTCCGTCGGCCTTCATCAGAAACAGGTGCCGGGGTCCATTCACCGGCCGGCTGAATGCGATCAGATCGCCGTCCGGCGACATCGCCGGGTTCGCGTCGCTCGATCCCGACGTCAGCTGGCGCGGGGTTCCCTTTCCGTCGGCATCGCGAATCCAAATCGGTCCGCCAAAGGCGGGGAAGGTACCGAAGGCCGCCTTGACGAACATGACCTTTGACCCGTCCTCCGTCCACGAGGGTCCGGATTCGCTCGCGAGAAGAGGGTTATTGCTGATATCGATCTGGTGGGAGCCGTCGATGTTCATGGTCCACAGCTGGCCCGTCAGGCCTTGTGCGGTGAATTCGGCGCGGGTGAATACAATCCGCTTGCCGTTGGGTGACACGCTTGGCTGGAGGTCAGAAACACTTGTACCTCCTGCCGCGCTCAGGTTGACCTCGTCTGTCCCGTCACTCTTCATCGAGTAGATCTGGGCGGCCATCGTCGCGAAGTCTTCTTTGAGGAAGACGATCCTGCCATTCGCCCCCGGCCAAGCCGCCTGGGCGGTCTGAGCAAACACAATTCCGAAGGCGCTCGCGATGATGAGAAGTTGAGCCCCGAGGACGGTGCGGCGGAACGGAGCCATAATCGTGCCCTCCCCCAAAACAGGATCCCCTAAGGGGGGTCCAACACTCAGGCGATGGTATGTCGAATCCGCACTCGGCGCAAGCGGGAGCCTTGTGTGCCTAGCTCGGCGTAAATACGCAGTGCACGGGCCGCGGCGCGAAGCCATAGACGAGTCCCCGCGCGAGGAACCGGCTACGCGATAACGCCATCGGCCGGGAAGCCTGGGCGGACGGCTCTATTATTTTCATGTCTGTTATACTGACATGAAAATGAGGAAGGGTCAACCCGCAACCACCCGGCAGTATCGGATGGGAGTGCGTGCTGTCTCAGCCACTGTGAATGGCGAAAGCATCTTGGCCGCCGCTCGCCGTCTGTTCGGAGAGCTTCGCTATGACCAGGTGTCGCTTGAGGACGTTGCCGCTCAGGCCGGCGTGACAGAGCGAACGGTGGTCCGTCGGTTCGGTTCCAAGGAACTCCTCTTCCGCGCCGTCGGCGCTGAGCGCGCCGCGAGTATTCGCCGAACGCGCGATGACGTTCCTGCCGGCGACCTCGTCAAGGCCGTGAAGCTGCTAGTCGAGACCTATGAGGACTCGGGTGATGAGGTTCTGAATCTTCTATCCCAGGAGCGGGGTTTGGCCCGCGTGACCAACACGGTTGAGGCGGGGAGGCGATATCACGCAGCGTGGGTTGAGCGCGCCTTCTCTCCACTACTGGGCGAGCTGCCGCGTGCGGTTCGTCGCCGTCGAATCGGTCAGCTGGTCGGGGTCACCGATATCTATTTCTGGAAGGTCCTGCGCCGCGACGTCGGCCTGAGTCGCGCGGAGGTCGAGGCTTCGCTGCGCGAGCTGATCGGGGAAATCGTCGCGCCTGGCGTGAGATGACGCGTTTCACGTTTGTCACCTGGGATGGTGGCGGCAACGTGCCGCCTGCCGTCGGCATCGCCCAGGAGCTGGTCGCGCGGGGGAACGAAGTCCGTTTCCTTGGCTACCTTTCGCAACAAGCCGCGATAGAAGCTCGCGGCCTCGCCTTCTCGGCTCTACCGCGCAGCGGAAGCTTCGATCTCTACGGTGAACTCGCGCCAGAGCGGAGGCTCGCAGCCATCATCCGCAACGTCTGGGCGTGCCCGGAGCACCTGGAAGACATTCCAGATGCTCTCGCAGCTAATCCGGCCGACGTCCTCGTCGTCGACTTCCTCATGCAGGGTGCGCTGGCGCAGGCGCGGCGGACCGACATCCCGGTTGCTGTCCTGGCGCATTCCACGGTGGCGGGTCTAGTGCCACCGCCGGGCTCACCGATGGGCGCCGCCCGCCTAGCCGCCGCCAACGACTTTCGAGCCACCATTGGCCTGTCGCGTATGGAGCGGCTCAATGACGGCTGGGATGGGCTCCCGACGATTGTCACGACAATTCCCGAGCTCGACTCCGCGGCGGATAGCGCGCCGAAGTCGGTTCATTACGTGGGCCCGGTCACCGAGCGCACGGTGCCGTCGAACTGGGATGCGCCCTGGGCGCCGAACGATGTCCGACCCCTGGTGCTGGTGAGCTTCAGCACAACGCGGATGTGGGACCCAGCCGGCCGCATTCGCAACACCCTGGCCGCGCTGAGCGGCGAGCCGGTTCGCGTTCTACTCATAGCCGGCGGGACTTCGAAGCCGCCAGATCTGCCCGACAACGCAACAGTGCGACCGTTTGTGGCGCACGCAGAGGTCCTGCCGTCGGTCTCGGCGACGGTTACGCACTGCGGTCACGGCACGGTAACCGCATCGCTTGCGCACGGTGTACCGATCGCGGGGCTTCCCTATCCGGCGGCCGACCAGCCGTTCCTCGCCGCGCGCATCCAGGCGCTAGGGGCGGGAGTGGCGTTGGACGGCGAATCGAGCCCTGCCATCATCAAGGGTGCCGTTCGCGACCTGCTCGACCGGCCTTCATTTCGCGAGGCCGCGGCTCGTTTGGCCCGGTCCATCCGTCTCGCACCGGGAGCTGCCGGCGCCGCCGACGTGCTGATGGAGCTGGGCCGCCCCTAAGCGATCGACGCGTTAGAAGATTCGAGAAGGTCGCGGACGCGTGGGATGACCTGCTCGCCGTAGAGCTCGATGTTCGTCATCAGCGTTTCGTGCGACAGACCTCCCATTCCGTACTTCAAATCGAATCGCGTGGCACCCAGCGCTGGAAGATTTGTCGCGATCTTCTGCGCCACCGTTTCCGGCGACCCGATGTAGAGCGCTCCGTGTGGGCCCGCCTCGTGCAAGAACTGCTCTTTGGTCGGGGTTGCGAATCCACGGCTCTTGCCGATGCGGCGGAACACGTCCAGGTAGTACGGCCAGAACTCCTCACGGGCCTTCTCGTCCGTGGCGGCGACGTGGCCGGGCCCGTGTACTCCGACTTGTCGGGGGGCCTGCCCGAACTTCTTCAACGCCTGGTCGAACAGTTGCGAGAAAGGTGCGAACCGCTTCGGAGATCCGCCGATGATCGCAAGCATCAAGTTGAAGCCGTAATGCGCGGCGCGTATTACGGACTGCGGGCTCCCCCCGACACCGATCCAGACCGGGAATGGTCCCGACTCGAGGTGCGGCACGACATCCTGGTTGTTGAGCGCGGCGCGGGTCGAGCCTTGCCACGTGACCGGCCCGCCCTTCATGAGCTCCGCGAAGAGCTGGACCTTCTCTTCGAACAGGGTCTCGTAGTCGGCCAGGTCGTAACCGAAGAGCGGAAACGAGTCGATGCTCGAACCCCGTCCAAGAATGACTTCCGCGCGGCCGCTGGAGATGGCGTTGAGCGTGGAGTAGCGTTGAAAAACCCTGACGGGATCGTCGGAGCTCAAGACGATGACGGCCGATCCGAGGTGAATGTTTTTCGTGCGTGCCGCGATCGCACCGAGCACAACGTCCGCTGCCGAGAGCGGCCAATCATCGGTGTGGTGTTCACCGATCCCTAAAAAGTCGATGCCCAGCTGATCGGCAAGGACACCTTGTTCGACCAGGTCCCGGATCGTTTGCGCATGTGAGAGCGGCCGGCCCTCAGCGTCGTTGGTTTTGTCGCCGAACGTGTCGAGGCCGAAGACAAGCGGGAACTGCGCAGATTCAGTTGTCGTCAAGTGAGTCCTTTTCTTTATGCGACTGGGGCGCGCAGGGCCAGCTCGAACTCGGTTCGATGCAGAGGGACGCCGAAGACGGGGCCTCCGGGTTCGAGGAGGCGGCCGGCGCTGAGGCTGTTTAGGCGGACCGTGTCATAACCGATGCGCTCGATGACATCTGCCACGACGTCCACCGCGCCGCGGTTGTCGCCGGCCACGCCCAGCGCGCGACGTTCCGGCGAACCCGCAGGCCTGCGGTCGTCTTCCATCTCGTGATAGCCGATGTGGTTGAGGGTCTTGACGATGGTCGACCCGGCAAGCCGGCGCTGAACGATCTCGCTGCTCGTGTATCCGCGATCTTCGAACATGTCGAGAAGCCCATTGACCGGCGGCCAGTAGTTCATTGCGTCGACCACGAGCTTGCCCGCCACCAGGCGAGGGTCGAAGTCCGCGAACCTGTGGAGCGGGATCGACAGCACCACGATGTCGGCGTCCTTAACCGCGCCGGCTGCCCATCGCGGCTGAGCTCCCGGTACCAGCACCTGAATGGTGAGTGCGATCTTCTCGGGGTCACCAGAAGCCGCCATCGACACGTGGAAGCCGGCGGCGATCGCCATCCGCGCGATCACCGGGCCAACGTGTCCCGCACCGAGCACGGCGATCCGCGGCCACTCGTGACGGGGTTGTAGTTGCATTTGCAACAAACTTTACCCACGCGCCAGCGGATCCATTCCCGCGGCTACGCTGCTCGAGGTGTGATCCTGGCCCTGGCCGGTTCCGGCGAGTTCCTACCGTCGATGGCCGATGTCGACCGCGAGCTTCTGCGCCTGGCGCCCGGTCACCGGGTGGCGATCCTGCCGACCGCAGCGGGGCTCGAAGACCCGGCCGCGTGGGGCCGCATGGGCGTCGCCCACTTCGAGGGACTCGGCGCGCGCGCGGTCCATGTGCCGCTGCACCGTCGCGAGGACGCGTTCGATCCGCTGATCCTGAACGCGCTGGCCGCCACCGATCTTTTCTACTTCTCTGGCGGTCTGCCCGACCATCTGGTCGATTCCCTCCTCGGGTCCCCAGCCTGGGACATCATCTCCCGCCGGCTGGCCGCGGGCGCGGCAGTCGCCGGCTGCAGCGCGGGGGCCATGGCTCTAGGTGGTTGGACGGTGAGGGTCGCGGTCCAGCCGTGGGGCTGGCAGCCTGGCCTTGGTCTCTTGGCGGGGTGGGCACTGCTCCCGCACTTCGACCGAACTCCCCCGGGCCGGCCTCGTGCGATCGAGGAGATGCTGGCTGCGCTTCCGCCGGTCGAGCATCTGCTGGGGATCGATGAAGACACCGTGTTGCTTTGGGACGGGGAAAGCTGGACCGTGCGCGGGCCCGGGCGGGTGGTCGACGTCCGCAGCGAGCTGGTGTTTCGTGACCCGTCCCGCGTGCCGCTGCCTGCACCGGTGCCAGCCGTCCCCGCGTGAAGGCCTCCAGCCGTTAACCGCCTGCATGGCCGCCCTTAACCAGCCCACACTTATCCTTCGGCGAGCTTGCAAACCACAGTAAGAGGGTGGATTCCGTGGATTAAGGCTGGCGCCGCATCTGCCAGCAGGCCGCGCTACAGCACGCGCGAGGTCATGACTGCCATTGCCTTCGTGGCGCCCTCGCTGCTGCTCTTCTCGATCTGGATCTTCTATCCGCTGGTCCGCTCGGTCTACCTGAGCTTCCACGCCAACGACCTCTTCGGCGGCCCCGCGGGTTTTGTCGGCCTGGCCCAGTACCAGCAGCTCTTCACCTTGCCCAATCTGCGCGACACGATAGTTCGCACCGCGGTCTTCACCGTGATGACGGTGGTGCCTGGTCTCGTCATCGGCACAGTGATCGCGCTCGCACTCCAGGCGCGGATAGCCGGGATCGGAATCTTCCGGACGCTGCTGGCCACGCCCTTCGCGTTCTCGGTCGCGACCGCGTCGGTGATCTTCCAGATCTTCTTCAACCCGGGCGTCGGCGTCTTCAACGGCATCCTGAACGTCTTCCACGTACCCCCGGTGGGGTGGCTGACCAATCCGGCCACAGCGCTGGCCAGCGTTGCCGCGGCCACGGTCTGGCTGCAGCTCGGTTACAACGTCCTGGTCCTCTCCTCGGGGCTGCAAGGCATCCCCGAAGAGATCTATGAGGCGGCGAAGCTGGACGGCGCTCGCGGCTTCCGCCTCGCGACCCGCGTCACGCTCCCGATGCTCACACCCACGCTTTTCTTCCTGCTGGTCGTGAGCACCATCGCGGCGCTGCAGTCATTCGGCCAGATCCACATCCTGACCCGCGGTGGGCCGGCGGGCGCCACCACGACGCTCGTCTACAGCGTCTACTTGAACGCCTTCGCGTTCGGCTCGACCAACTACGGCCTCGCCAGCGCGATGGCCCTGGTGCTCTTCGTCATCGTCATCGCAGTCACAGCGATCCAATTCGGCGTGCTCGAGCGACGGGTCTTCTATAGATGAGACAGCACCCGGTGGCGGTGGCGGCGACCTATGCCCTGCTGGCGGCGCTGTCGTTCGTGCTGCTCTTCCCACTGCTCTACGCGATCTCGGGCAGCCTGATGACCGCGCGCGAGATCTCCACGTATCCGCCGGCCTTCCTGCCCTCGCAGCCGCGCCTGAACAACTTCACCGACGTCCTGAGCGCGCTCCCGATCCCGCGTCAGTACCTGAACAGCATGATCGTCGCGGCTTCCGTCATGGTGGGCCAGCTCGTGACCTCGATCCTCTCGGCCTACGCCTTCGCGTTCCTGCGCATGCCGCTGCGGAATCTCATCTTCGCCATTTTCCTGGCCACGATGATGGTGCCCTGGGAGGCGGTCATCATCCCGAACTACCTGACGATGGCGCAGTACCACCTGATCAATTCATACCCCGCTTTGATCCTGCCGTTCCTGGCGGCAGGCTTCGGAACCTTTCTGCTCCGGCAGTTCTTCCTGAGCTTTCCCAAAGACCTCTACGAAGCTGCCGTGCTGGACGGCAGCGGCCACCTGCGCTTCCTTTGGTCGATCCTTCTTCCGCTCTCGCGGCCGGCCCTGGCCGCCCTTGCGATCTGGTCCTTTCTGTCGGCCTGGAACCAGTTCCTCTGGCCGCTCCTTGTCATCAACCGCGACGAAATGCAGACTCTGCAGATCGGCATCTCGAGACTGCAGGACGTAGAGGCGGGCACCGCGCCCAACTTCATCCTTGCCGGCACGGTGCTGGCTCTTGTTCCGACGCTGCTGCTGATCTATTTCGGACAGCGTCACATCGTCCGCGGCCTCACCGCGGGTGCTCTTAGGGGGTAATTCATGAAGCGACTCGGTGTGGTACTGCTCGCGATGTTCGTGGCCGCGGCTTGCGGCGGGGACAGCAACAGCCAAACGCCTGGAGAAACCGAAACGCCGCCCGCCGGCAAGTTGGTCGAGGTGACCTTCTGGCACGGCTTTGCGGCCGGCGCCAACCAGGACGCCACCAACGCGCTGGTGCAGAAGTTCAACGACGCGCACACGGGCAAGATCAAAGTGACGCCGGTATTCGCCGGCAGCTACGACGACACCTTCGCGAAGATCAAGACCTCGATCACCGCCGGCAACACGCCGCAGCTGGTGCAGATTTACGACCTCGGCACGCGCTTCATGATCGACTCCAAGAAGGTCACTCCCGTCCAGAAGTTCGTCAGTGAAGACAAATACACCACCGACCTGGAGCCGATCGTGGCGAACTACTTCACGATCAACAAGCAGCTCTACTCGATGCCCTGGAACAACTCGATGCCGATCCTTTACTACAACAAGGACGCTTTCACGGCGGCCGGCCTCGATTCCACCAAGCCGCCGCAGACGCTCGACGAGATTCGCACCATGGCGCAGAAGCTGACCAAGAAAGATGCCAATGGCCAGACCACCCAATACGGGTTCGGGGCCGCCATCTACGGCTGGTTCCTCGAGCAGTTCGCCGCTCGCGCCGACGTTGAGATGTGCAACAACGGCAACGGCCGGGACAAGAACGCCACCAAGCTCCTCTCTGATTCGCCGCAGCTGGTCAAAGTGATGGATTGGTGGAAGCAGATGGTGGCCGACGGCCTTGCCCTGAACACCGGCAGGCCGACCGCCAACGCGCAGACCGCCTTCAAGGCAGGCCGCATCGCCATCACCCTGGAATCGACAGGCTTTCTGGGTGGAGCGATCAGCGGCTCCAGGTTCCAGGTCGGCACCGGCTTCTATCCACGCAGCGAGACCTCGACAGCGGGCGGTCCCGCGGTCGGCGGAGCGTCGCTCTGGATCATGAGCGACCACCCCGCCTACGAGCAGCGCGCCGCATGGGAGTTCGTGAAGTTCCTGGAGACGTCAGAGAACATGGCTTACTGGCACACCAAGACGGGCTACTTCCCGGACACGGTCAAGTCGCAGACCGACCCGGTCGGCGCCGCCTACAGGGCCAGCCGGCCGCAGTTCGACACCGCGCTCCAGCAGCTGCACCAGGAGAAGCCCGACAAGGCGACCGCCGGCTGCATCCTGGGCGTCATGGCTCAGGCGCGGCAGGAGAACGAGAACGCGATGGAGAAGATCCTGACGGGAAAGAACGTCGACTCGAAGACTGCGCTGGCCGGCGCGGTAACCGCTATCCAGCCTGCAATCGATGCGTACAACCAGGCAGTCGGGGCTAAATAGGCCGACGGCGTGCCCGCCCATTTCGCGGCGGGCACGCCCTACTTCGGGGGCAGCTTCTGCATGAGGTGCGTTGCCTCGGCGTAGCCCCACGCGTCTAGATCGTTAGGCCCGGGAAGCTCGAGGCCACGGGCGCCAAGGATCGACATGATGTGGCTGCGGTGATCGCTGGCGTGGTGAATCGTTTGCACGATGACTACGGCAGCAGGCAAGTGCCAGCCGTCCGTGGTCGTGACGTCGCGACTCGGGAGGTCGGTCTCCTGCGCCATGACCTCCCAACGCGAGCCCAGGCGCTTGATGCGCTTCGCCAGCTCATCCAGTGTGACTGGCCCTTCGGGTAGGCGGTCGGCCGGCCTTACAAAGGCTGCCGCTGCGGCCTTGGAAAGAAACCGCTCGCGGGTCAGGATCGAGTAGTAGCCCTCCTCGGACTCGACGATGTGCCGCAGGGTTTCGCGAATCGTGCCGTAAGTGCCAGGAATCGTGGCGTCGAGGTGCTCATCCTCCAGTCCCTTGCAGTGCTCGATCAGCCGCAGCGTCGCCCAGGTCTTGTGACGAAACATCTCGAGCATCGCGTTCATGACGATCAGGAACGCTCGGCCAGGGCCAGCTTGCCGGCGAGCCCGACGAACGCAAGCGCGAAGGACCGGCGGAACCAAGCGAGCACGTTCGGCCGCGACAGGATCTTGTCGCGAACACGTGCCGCCAGCAGGCCGTAGGCGACGAAGACGACGAACGTCAACAGCATGAAGACGACGGAGAGCAGAGTCATCGCTGCAATCGGGTGCGGATCGCGCGGGTCTATGAACTGAGGCAGGAAGGCGAAGAAGAAGAGCGACAGCTTTGGATTGAGCAAGTTGACGAAGATCGCCGACCGGATGACCTCCCAGAACGAACGCTCGGGAGCCTGGTCGACGGCCAGTCCTCCATGTTCCCGAAGGGTCTTGTAGGCGAGGTAGAGGAGATATCCGACTCCAAGGTATTTGAGTGTCTGGAAGGCCACCGCGCTTGTCTGCAGAACAGCCGCGAGGCCGACGATTGCGGCCAGGGCGTGCGGAACGATGCCGAGCGTGCAGCCGATGGAGGCGACCACGGCCGCCCTTGATCCTCGAGTGATCGCCGCCGAGAGCGTGAAGAGAACTCCAATCCCTGGAGTGACGACGACGATCACCGAGGTGATCAGGAACTCGATTCTCATCACCTGCCATTCTCACATCCTCACCGCAGGGACTTGGTAACGTCCAGAGCCATGGAGCCCTTTCTCCTCAGCGTCGACCAGCTCCGCGCACGCAGCGGTGGCAAATGGAAGATGTATCCGTCCGACGTCATACCGGCCTTCGTGGCCGACATGGACTTCAAGGTCGCGCCCAGCATCCAGGCCGCGATCGAGCGACTCACCGAGAAGTACGACTACGGCTACGGCCAGATGACTGATACGGTCCCGCTCTTCGAGGCCTTTTCGGAGTGGATGGCGCGCCGGCACGACTGGCGACCGGACCCACTCCTGACCCATGCCCAGACGTACGTGGTCCAGGGATTGTTGGCAACACTCGTTGGCTTCACCGAGCCCGGCGATGGAATCATCGTGCAGACTCCGATTTACCCGCCCTTTCTGCGATTTGTCACCGAGACGGGCCGCCGCCTGATTGAAAACCCGCTGATCAGCGATGGGTACCGGTTCGTGGTGGATGTCGAAGGTCTCGAGACAGCCGCTGCGGACGCGACCATGATCCTGCTCTGCAATCCACACAACCCGAGTGGACGCGTATTCACGCGGACCGAGCTCGAATCGATCGCTGCGGTCGCGGGTGCGCACAACCTGACGATCGTCAGCGACGAGATCCACGCTGATCTCGTCTTCCCCGGTGCGACGCACATTCCGATGGAGACCATCGACTCGGCTGCAGAGCGGACCGTGACGCTGACGTCGGCGACCAAGGGATTCAACATCCCCGGCCTGCGCACTTCGATCGCCCACTTCGGCACCGCCGGCCTCAAGGAGAGATTCGACAAGAAGTTTCCCGCCCATCTCCTTGGCGGGCCAAACCGCATCGGCGTCGCCGCCACGATTGCGGCCTGGTGCGAATCAGAGGACTGGCTGAATAGCGTGATGCTGTACCTGGACCGCAATCGGCGGCGAGTCACCGAGTGGGCCGCCCAGAACAACCTCGGCCATTACCTGCCGGAATCGACTTACCTCGCCTGGCTGGACTGCCGGCGCCTGGACCTGCCGGCGGACGTAACGCTTCAGCTGCATTTCCTGGAACACGCAAAGGTGGCTCTGAGCGAGGGGTCCGACTTCGGTGAACCCGGCAAGGGACACGTCCGGCTGAACTTTGCGACCTCGGAGGCGATTCTCGAAGACCTCCTCGGCCGGCTCAGCGGCGCCCTCGACCAGTTACCGCGAAGCTGACCAGCGCTCCCGCAGTTTCTTGCTCGCGACATAGCGGATGGAGCGGCCCCCGCCCTCCTGATCGAGCCAGTCGTCGTTGCGGAGTCGCTGCAGGTCTTGCGTCGCTGTCGGGCCGGCGATGCTGGCCTCGCGTCTGAAGTCGGCATTCGTGATCGGCAACCCGAGCAACGCCTGGTCCAGCGCGATGACGAATCGATCGGGATAGTGCTGCTCGCGCGCGAGCTGCCCGCAGAAACCGTGCCGGGCATACGCGATCTCCAACCAGCGTCGCCGCTCCTTCGCCTCGAACACGTGCGCCTCGATGCAGAACTCAACCCACGCCGATGCATCGCGATCGGGATCGAAGGCCAATCCCTGAACCTCCTCCAGGACTGCGTAGTACTCGCGGGTGTGGCGGCCCAGGAACGGCTCGATGGACACCACTTCGGGACGGAGGAGACCTTCCTTGGCCAGCGCCAGGGATTGCACGACCCGAGCCACGCGTCCGTTTCCGTCGCGAAAGGGGTGGATGGAAACCAGGTTGAGATGCGCCATCGCCGCGCGTACGACCGGGTGGCGGGTCAGGTCGCCGGAATCCAACCAGCCTGCGACTTCGTTGACGAGTGCGGGAACTTCGCTTGCAGCCGGCGGCCGGTAAGGATCTCGGCCCAGGCCGCGCGTCACGACGACGGTTCCGTCGCGCAATCGCCCTGGCCCGGCTTGCGGCTGCGGGTGACAGATGAGGAAGTGCAGGTCGAGGATCGTCTGAGAGGACCACTTAAAGCGCTTGTCATCGGCGAGCACGGCGACCCGATCCATCGCCTGGGCATACGCGGCGATGATCCGCTGCGTCTCGTCGGACGTGGTGGCTGGATGCCGGCCGGCGAGGATTTCGACGGTGTCTTCGAGGCTTGCCCCGTAGCCCTCGATCGACGTCGAGCCAACCGTCGCCTCGGCCGCGGCAAGGCGGCGCAGCGCACCCGTCCAGGGCTGCGCGGACTCGCCCAATTGCTGCGCGAGGTATCGGCGCAACGTATCGAGCTCGTCCAGGCGCTGGAGGAGCGCCGGTGACTTGGGAGGGGTGGCATAGATGGCCATGGGGGAGGAGTATAAGCGAATAAGAGATTATTCGCTTATGGGCCTGTTTGCGCAGATTTACCCGTCAGACAGTTCGCGGGAGTCGCAGCGCCAGCCACACGCCCCAGATCGGAGCAACGATGCCGCCGCTCAGGAGAATGACCAGCCCGCCAATAGCGCCCGGCACGGGTATCGCGGCGTCGCGCGCGAGAAGACTCAACAGGCCAACCCAGTACAGGCCCGAAAGAACGAACCCAAGAAACGCCCAACCACGCGGGAACGGTCCTTGCTCGAGGGCAAGGCGGCTCGACCAAAAGGTACCGAGGCCGACAAGGAAGATGAATGCCCGTTGGAGCCAGTTCGCTGGAGATTCGATCAAGGCGCTTGCGTCGGTCAATGTCCGCAACGTTTCGCTCGAAGCGCCTTGACTGACATCGACCACCGCCTGCAGGAGGCCGAGCGTCAGGAACAGCCAGAGAGCTCCGAACAGTCCCGCAGCGCCGAACGCGGCCGCGATCAGTTGCTGGCGAGCACCGTCGGGACCTAACGAATTTCTAAGGACGAGTCCAAGCCCGATGAGGCAGAGCATCGCTATGACGATGCAGACGACAGCTACGTAGAGCTGGGGGTAAACCGCCCGCTCATACGCATAGTGGGCAACACGATCGGCAGGATCCGGGGACTGTGGTGAGATGATCGCGAAGCTCACGAGCGTGAAGATCCACGTGCCGGCGAACCACCCGGCGGCATAGACGAAGGCGAACGCTCGGCCGATGGAATACCATCCCGCGCTCATTGCGTCTCTCTGCCGAGAAGCCTAGCCCTCTTCGAGCTAGCGCGAGGTCGAAGAGATCTCCTTTGCGAACCAGTGGTGTGCGTACGGCTCGTCGTTGAACGCGGGGACCTCCTTGTAGCCGGCCGATCGATACAGGCTGATCGCTTCGACGAGAGTCTTGTTCGTTTCCAGGCGGATCGCACGTGCACCGTGTCTGGCCGCGTGCTTCTCGAGCTCGCCAAGGATTCGCCGGCCGACGCCGAGCCCACGCGTCGAGTCGGCGACCCACATTCGCTTGATTTCGGCGGGCTCGTTGTCGTGGAACTTGAGCGCCCCGCCGCCGATAGGTTCGTCGTGAAGCGTGGCGACCAAGAAGAGGCCGGCCGGCGGCCGCAGTTCCGCCTCGGTCGCGGAAATGCTCCGCGCCGGATCGAATCCCGAATCGAATCGGCGGTTGAGCTCGGCGAAGTACTCGTCCAGGCAGTGCCGCGCGTTCGGGTGGGCCGGATCGATGGGCGCGATCTCGACCATGGCCGCGGTCAAGAGCTGCTCGACAACGGCCATCGCCGCAACCAGGCGAGCCTGCTGCTTCGGGTTGAGCGGCGCCAGCAACGAGGCGGCCAGCTCGTCGCTGCTCTTGTCGAGCACCGTTTGTTCCGCCGCTCCACGGCGAGTCAGTCGCGCGACCCGGACCCGCTGGTCGGACTTCTTCCGGCCGACCGTGACGAGCCCGGCGGTTTCCAGGGAACGCAACAAGCGACTCAGGTAGCCCGAGTCGAGCTCGAGCTGCGCGCGCAAAACACGCACGTCTCGCCCTTCAGGACCGATCTCCCACAACAACCGGGCCTCGCCGAGCGAGCGACCCCGGGCAAGGAACCGGTCGTTGAGCGCCCCCACGCGCTGGGTGACGATCCGGTTGAAGCGCCGCGTCTGCGCGATCATCGCCCGGTCCATCCTCTGACTATAGTCAGAGAATGGACCACATGAGCGATGCGAGGACTACGAGCTTCTTATGTCGCCGTAGTTGCCGCCGCGGTCGAGGGACGCCCGAGGCTTGGGACCCAATGAGGGTCCGCACAGAAACCTGATTATGTGCCCGCCCGGGCGATTTCGCCCGATTCGAGGGGCGTGGAGCGGCGTTCCTTGCTGTCGTAACTGGCCGGCCGGCGAGAGCGTTGGTACCTGGTGGGCGCCGAGCCAAGTTATGGCATCCAAACCTTGAAGGCGCAAAAGGAGGAGCTATGAGAAGTTCCGGAGTGTTCTTCGCCGGATTGGTCACCGCATTTCTCGGGGCAATGTTCCTGCTCCTGGTTTTCGAAACCTGGGCGCTCCTCACGGGCCAGAAGCCCATCACCGACTACGTCCACGAGACCATCCACACATACCCTGGGTGGGCTTTCGCGCTCGCGATCGTGACGGGAATGCTGGTCGGGCACGTGCTGTGGGGAGGGCCCGTCGCCCGAACCGCACAGTCGAGAAATTAGCCATGCACCCAAGCGCTGAAGCGATCCTTGCGCTGTGCGGCACCGCCTTTATCGGCCTGCTCTTTGTGCTGATGATCAACGAGACCCGCTGCCTGATCTCCGGCAGCGATCCGATGACGGACAGCATTCACGACCTGTCCCACCGTTTCCCGCGCTTGATGTACGCGCTCGCGGTCGTGGTCGGACTCGTCCTGGGGCACCTCTTCTGGATTTGAGGAAAGACGAGTCGAAGGGCGAGGGCCCGCGTTTCCTCTAAGGAGGTAGTGAACTAGATGGATCAAACAGCCCTGGTAGTGATTGGCCTTGCCGTGCTGGTGATCGTTCTCGTCCTGTTGTTAGGACATGGCGGCCGGCGGGTGCATCAAGCCCGCTTGGTGGCGCTTTCGGACGAGTCCCGCAACCGCTACATCGTGGAATGGGACCGCATCGAGGCGCGCTTCGTTGACGCTCCCGAGGAGGCCGTACGAGAAGCCGACTCGGTGGTCATGTCGATGATGCGCGAGCGCCGTCACCCGCTCGAGGAGCGAAGACTGCCTAAAGAAGTGCGCGCGGCTCGCCGCGACTCGACGAGGAGTCGAGGCGATCGCACCGAAGGCATGCGACGAGCCATGCTCCAGTACCGCGCGGTGATGGAGAAGATGGCAGGAGCTCGCAGCAAGGACCGCGACGGTCGCCGCGAAATGGCCTAGCCGACCCCGGCGGGAGGTCCTCCGTAGCGGGGCCATACGTCGATGAGGCCGGACAGGCGCGAGATGACTTCCGACGCGCCGGCGAGGCTGTAGATGTAGGTGAGGCCTGTTGGGGTGGGCAGGCCTCCGAAGCACGTGTCGCACGGCTTCTCCCCGATGTACCAGACCAGGTCGTTGGTCAGGAACCTGGGGCTCGAGCGCGCGGGCGGCGACGTGTTCGACACGGCATTCCCCTGCACGCTGTAGTACCCGACCGCGTCGACGTTGCTCGTGCGGAATGTGTAGGCGATCCAGCGGCCGTCGGGTGACGCCTTCGGGCGGATCCACTTCAGCGGCAGCATCGTGGACGCTCCGGTAGTTGGGTCCCAGCGGTGCACAGTCCCGGCTGTGTCCCTGAAGAACAGACGGCTCGGTGCCGACGCCCAGACGCCCATCGTCATCCCGGTCGTCGAGTAGACGAGAGTGCCGTCGCTCGCCTTGCGCACCTGGACGGGTGCGGTCTGGCCGGTACCTCCTGTGTGGACGGTCTGCACGAGCGCGATGTACAGGTCGTCGGGCGAGTAGCTGAGGAAGCTGTCGTCCTCGTCCGGGTTGAAGCCTCTCGCGGGCACTGGCGGGAGCGTGGTCAGGACGCGGTTGCCCGCCGCCGTGACCAGGTGCCACGCGTTGCCGTCGATGTACGTGTACGACTTTCCATCGGCGCTGAAAGAGAGCTGGCCCGAGCCGAAGCCGGCGCCGATGGTCGCGAGCACCGTGGTCGTGCCGGCAGCAATGTCCGCCTTGACGATCTGATTGCTGGCAGTCGCATAGGCGACCTGAGTCGCGCTGATGAACTGCGGGCTCTGGGCGCCTGAGTCGAAACGGCAAAGCGTCTTTGCGTTGGCCGGGTCCTGGATGTCGCGGACCACGATCGTGGAGTCTTCGCCGACTCTCCCGATCACCAGGGTGTCGCCCGCCGGGATCGCGGCGTCGCAGCGGACGAGCCCTGCGCCACCGGGCGTGCCGGGGGCGGTAGGGTTGGCCGAGGTGGCGGCGGACGGGCTGGCGCTTGCGCTCGACGGGACTATCGGCTGCGCGGTTGGCCGGGGTGACGTTTTGCTTGAAGACGGCGAAATCGCGCACGCTGAGAGTGCGAACGCCATGGCCACCACCGCGAGCCTGAAAAGCACGCGGTAACCCTACCCGGTCAGTGGATCAGTTGCCCAAGAATCCGGCGTGTTGCGGGATTGAGCTTGTCGCGCACGCGGTAGTAGGTCCAGATGCCGCGTTTCTCTGAATCGACGAGGCCGGCGGCTTTGAGCTTCGCCATGTGGTGGGAGATGGTCGGCTGGGTGAGCCCCAGGCCGGCCGTGAAGTCACAGATGCAGATCGGCTCCTCGGATTTCCACAGCGACGCGAGCATGGTGAGCCGCGTTGGATCGGCCAGAGATTTCATCAAGTCTGAAGTCTCGTTCGCCCAGCTCTCTTTGACGGACGGCAGCTCGCAGCACGCTCCGCGCTCTCGCAGGACCGGAAGCTCTTTGATCGCCACTCTGCAATCATACACAACCCATCGACGTTTATCGATGGGTGTGCTAGCATCGACCTTAATGACTGATTTGAAGAGCGATGTGAAAGAGGCAGTCCGTTCCAGGTATGCCGGCGCCGCCCAGCAGCTGATCGTTCTGCAGGGTGACCCGTCCGCGGCGTGCTGCGGCGTCGACGGTGCGGACTGTGGCTGCAGCGGCTCCTATTCGGCGAGCGAGCTGCAAGAGATCGGACTCACCGAATCCGTCAGCCTCGGCTGCGGCAATCCGACAATGCTCGCTCAGCTCGAGCCCGGCCAGGTCGTGCTCGACCTCGGGTCGGGCGCGGGCCTCGACGTTCTACTGTCGGCCAGACGAGTCGCACCGGGTGGCCACGCATACGGGGTGGACATGACGGAAGAGATGCTGCAGCTGGCGAACACCAACATGAAGAAGGCGGGCGTCGAAAACGCGACATTCCTCAAGGGGTCGATCGAGAGCGTCCCGCTGCCGGATGCATCCGTCGACGTCGTGATCTCCAACTGCGTCATCAACCTGGCGGAAGACAAGGGCGCGGTGATCAAGGAAGCGTTCAGGGTGCTGCGTCCGGGCGGCCTGTTCGCGGTCGCCGACATGGTCGAGCTCGAAACGCTCGATGCGGAGTTGAAGAAGCAGCTCGACTCGTGGGCCGGCTGCATCTCGGGCACGATCCCGATCGACGAGTATCGCGACGCGCTCCTCGATGCGGGGTTCGCGGACCCCGATTTCCAGGTCCACTCCACTCAGACGATGCCTGGCGTGGATGGAAAGGTTGGAAGCGCATACATAAGGGCCAGGAAGCCTCGTCCCTAGGCCCTTTCCCTAAAGGCGAGAGGGAGATGCGGCTAGTCGGGACTCAGCCTGCCGGCGCGCGGCGGTTTCTGAGCTGACGCCCTCGCGCTCGGCGCGCTCGAGGATCGCGAACACCGCGCCGCCGATGCCCTCGAGGTGCCGGTTGAGAGTCTCTCGCGACCAGCCCTGCACCTCCAGGCCGTGCCCGTGCAGGACGCCGCCTGCGTTGATCACGAAGTCAGGCGCGTAGACGATCCCGCGCTCGGCGAGCAGGTCAGCATCGGACGGCTTCTCCAGCTGGTTGTTGGCGCCGCCCGCCACCACGCGGCAGCGCAGCCCGGCAATCGTTCGGGCGTTGATCATGCCGCCCGTCGCGCATGGCGACAGCACGTCGCACTCGGTCGTCAGGGCGGCTTCAGGCGAGACGACCTTGATGCCTCGGCTTCGCAGCCCGTCCAGCCGCTGAGGATCGACGTCCGTCGCGATCACCTCTACGCCTGCGTCGTGCAGCAGCTCGATCAGCGGTCCACCGACTCCGCCGGCGCCCTGGACCAGGACGGTGCGGCCGGTCAGGTCGTCCGAGCCGAAGGCGAAGCGGTAGCTCGCGCGAATGCCGTGAAACACCCCAACCGCGGTGTCGGGTGCCGTGTCTCCAGATCCGCCCGCGGCCTCGGTTTTGCAAAACACAAATGGGCAGACTTCGGCGATCACGTCCATGTCGGCGGCCGACGTGTTCATGTCCGGGGCGCAGCTGTACACGCCGCCCAGAGACTTGACGAAAGCACCGAACTCGTGCAGCAGCCGCCTGCGCTCATCACCCGCCGGGAGGCGCGAATCGGGCAGCGCGATCACTGCCTTTCCGCCGCCCATCGGCAGAGCGACACTGGCAAACTTCAGCGTCATCGCCTCCGACAGGCGAAGACCGTCCGCGAGCGCGTCGACGGGTGACGGATAGGTCTTCATCCGCGTTCCGCCGCCGGCAGGGCCCAGCCGGCTTGAATGCACGCAGATGAACATCCACGTGCCGGTCTTCCGGTCGAGATGTGTCGTCACCGATTCGCCTTCCCAGGACGCGAGAAGCTGCTCCATCCCGAGGAGCGTATCTAGTGCGGGGTTAGGCAGCGCGGGGACGGGTCGCAGGCTTCCGCCGCTCGCGACCGCTGTCGCTGGTGGGATGCTCGACGACCGCGAGCACTCGCGGCGCGATGAACCTCGCGGTACGGACGACTCCGCCGGTGCGAGTCAGCTCGCGAACCTCGACCGTCGTGCGCGAGCTGCGTACCTCGACTGTCCTGCCCGCCTTGGTCGCCTCGACGGTGTACTCGCGAGCAGCGCCTGAGCCCGCGTCCACCAAAACTTCAACAAAATCGCCTTTTGCCATGCCACTTTTATGCCCAAATCGGCGTGTTTTGAAGCGCGCGGGAAGGTTGCGAACGGCTCCCGGTGCGCTCAAAATGCCCGATGCATGCCGGACGCCCAGGGGGCCCTGCTTCCACTCACTCTCCAGAACACCTACCGCGCGCGCTACCGGGCCATGCGGCCGGACTGGCGTTCGAGCGGCGACCAGCTCGAGGCCCTGGTCCGCGGCTACGTGACCTCGGACAGCCGCGTGCTGGACCTCGGCTGCGGCCGCGGCGGCGTGGTGGAGCTGTTCTGGCGCGACGTCAAGCTGGCGGCGGGCCTCGACCCCGACTCGCCGTCGCTCACCGAGCACCGCGCTCCAGGGATGCCTATCCTTCGGGGGGTCGGCGAGCACCTGCCGTTCGCCCGCGAGTCGTTCGACCTCGTCGTCTGTCTGTGGGTGCTCGAGCACGTGCGGGAACCGCTGACCGTGCTGCGCGAGGTGGCGCGGGTCCTCCGGCCGGGCGGGCATTTCGTCTTTCTGACGCCGAACTTGCGCAATCCGCTCCTGCTGCTCAACCGGCTCGGCAAGGCCGTTCCATTGGTCCAGACGCGCCTGGTCTCCCGGTTCTACGGGCGCCGCGAATCCGACACGTTCCCGGTTCAGTACCGCGCCAATACCGTGGGCACCTTGCGGGCGCTGGCGGCGGCGAGCGGTCTCGAGGTCACCGAGCTTCGCGTGGTGCCAGACCCGACGTACCTCGCGGTGAACGGGTTCATGTTCACGACCTCGGTGCTGGCCGAGCGCCTGATGCCGAAAGGCTGGGGAGTGCACCTCCTGGGCGACCTCGCGAAGGCACGGAATCCCGCTGCAGCTTGCTGACCGACAGCCGATAATGCCCGCATGACAAGTTTTGCCGACCTCCTGCAGATCATTGCCCTGATTGTTTTCATAGTCGCCGCGGTCGGACTCAGTTACAAGAAGACGGACCTCATCGCCGCCGGCCTTGGCTTGTGGGTGCTTTCGTGGTTGGTCGACGGTCGGCTCAACCATCTGAATGTGGCCACGATCCTGTTGCTGCTCGCCTTCATAGTTTTCGTGCTCGCCGCCATCGGCTGGGGTTACAAGAAGATCGGCTTGATCGCGGTCGGGCTTGCACTTTGGGCCGCCTCGATCGTGCTTCCCAGGTTTATCGGCGGCTAGACCCGCCGAACAGGAGAAAGAGAAGATGGCCTATTCGGCCTCGTACTCAGTCGACGTCAACGCACCTCAGGCGACAGTGTTCAACTACGTCGCCGACGTCTCGCGTCACGGAGAGTGGGGCAGCGCCGACGACCACATGAAGGCGACAGCGGAGCGGCCCGGCACTGCGGCGATGGGCTCCCGCTACAAGGCCGATGGAATGCTCAACGGCAAACCTAACCCGTCGGTCGTGACCATCACCTCCCTCGAACCTCCGAACCGTCTGGCTTTCGATGCGGAGGACTCCAACTCCGTTTTCCATCACGAGTTCACCTTCAGCCCCGCCGCCGGAGGGACCCACGTGGAGCGACACGTGACGATGACCAAAGGGCCGTTCTACTTTCCGCTCGTGCTCGCCATCTTCAAGGGCACGGTGCAGAAGAACTACAACGGCGCGATGTCGAACCTGAAGACGAAGATGGAGGGTGGAGGTCGCTAAGGGGATCGCCGTCGGATCTTTGGCGCCCATGCGGGCATCTGCGTTGTCGGCTTCTGCGCTACTCGCTCGCGCATCGACGGATGCGCTCGCTGCGTTGCTCGGCGCCTCCTAGCATCTGCACCGCATGGATCACCAAATCTCTCGACGTCGCCCCCCTTAGCGACCTCCGGCGCCTAAGTCTTGACGGCGGTCCAGGCGGCAACCCACTGGTCGTAGGGGATACAGGTGTTAGTGCCGTCCGGGCAGCGCTGCAGTGGCGTCTTCCAGAACTTGATCGCGTCGTAGTAGGCGGCTTGCTCGCCGGCGTGGAACTGCGTGCACGATCCTGACTGAAGGGCCTCCATCTCGGCACACGCCTTGGTGTTGACCGGCGTCTCGCCGAAGAACAGCGCCTGCTGGGCCTGCACCTTCGGCGTGCTCACCCAGGCCGCCCACAGGTACGCGCAGTTCGGATGGGGCGCCTTGGCCGCGAGCATCCACGAATCTCCCCAGGCGGTCGCTCCTTCCGCTGGGATCGTGTCCGCGACCGGCGCGCCGGCTTTCTTGAGCTCAACGGTCTGGTAGGGCGATGCGCTGCCCACCACGACCTCGCCGCTCTGGAACATCGATATCTCGTCTGAGACAAGCGCCCAGTACCTCTTGATCAGCGGGCGCTGGTCCTTCAACAGGGCGATCGCGGCGTCGAACTGCTTCTGGTTCAGCTCGTACGGGTCCTTGATGTTGAGGGCAGGCTGCGTCTTGCTCAGGTAAAGGGCCGCATCCGCGATCTGCATCGGGTTGTCGGGCACTGTGATGAGTCCTTTGGTGGCGGGGTCGTAGATGGCGCTCCAGCTCGTCGGCGGATTGACGAACTTCTTGGTGTTGTAGAGCAGAGTGTTGGGCCCCCACTGCAGCGAGATGCCGTAGTGGATGCCGTTGACAGTGTTGTGTGCAGGCGCCTTGAACACCGGCTGGAAGTTATTCCACTCCGGGATCAGTGCGGTGTTCATAGGGTTCACGTCGCCGCTGTAGATGAGCGCGAGCGCGGCGTCGCCTGTCGCCGAGACCATGTCCCACTGGCCGCCGCCGCCATCCTTCATCGTTTTCACGACGTCGTCCCAGGAGGCCACGTACTTTGGCGTGATCTTGCAACCGGTCGCCTTGGTGAAAGGCCCTGCCCAGTCCGAATAGGTGTAGCCCTCGGTCGTGACCAGAAAGAGGTCAGCTTCGGGGGTTCCTACCGCTGCCAACGGCTTCACGCCCGCCGTCGGGGGCTGGACGCCAGGGGTCGGGCCGCCGCCGGTCGGGTTCGTCGAACATGCGCCGAGCGCAAGCGCGGCGACAGCCGCGATCGCTCCTAAACGCACTCCGTCAAGCGGACGCTTATCGACCTTCACGCGGCCATTGAAGCAGATGGGAGCCGCCGCGCGGCCCAACGAGGGATCGGCCGGCGCAGCCCAGCCACGCTCCCGACAGTCCGAGCAGCAGTCCGACCATGCAGGTCAGGATCACCGGAATCGCCGCCTGGCGGCCGAAGCCCATGATCGCGCCAAGCCCCTGGGCCGCCGGACCCAGGCCGTAAAGAATCTGGTCCGCGACCAGCAGCAGACCCCACGCGAGGAAGCCGGCGGCGGCTCCGACCGGAATGGCGATGCGGGCTCGCGGAAAAGCAATCCCGATCGCGATACCGACAACAAAAGGCGCCCACCAGACGCCCAGCATCACGGCGACAAGCGCCACCGCCGTACCGGCGGTGAGAGCCGCCGCCGCCGCCAACCTCACGGGTTCAGGCTCCAGGCTTTTGCTCCGCGCGACGAGGCGGCCTGGTCGGCGGTGAGCATGGCCGCGTACTTGCCGTTCCACCAGGTGTCGACGCGGTCCGAGTACCACTTCGACGCCGGGTTCTCGCTCTGGCCGCCGGGGTAGATGCCCTGGAAGGTGCCGGCGCCCCAGTCCACGACCATGCGCCAGCTCGGTCCGTGGGTGGACGGGAAGCCAGGCGCCGCCAGTGGCGTGTTCGCGTCGCCGCGATCTGGTCGTGGCCCGTAGTCGAGACCCTTGATCTGCGCCAGGTTCTCGACCGTGCGCTGGTGCATCCTGCCCCACGTCCACTTCTTCGGGTCCGCGCCGAATTGACGTGTGAGCTTTGCAGTCGTGGTGCTGAAAGCCTTGCGAAACGCGAGAGTCAAAGACAATCGCTCGCATGCCACCGACGGGCAGGCGGAAGCGACCGCAGCTGTGCAGTTGGGCGGCGCGCAAACGGTTTTCCCGGCGAGGGCCAGCGCTTCGAGGTACTGGCCGAGCGCGTCATTCAGCTCCGCGCGGTCCACTGACACCTTCTTTGCCTTCCACCACGGATCGAAGCTCTGGGCGATGTACTCCTGCCAGAAGGTCCACCAGATCGTCGCGGCGGCCGAGCTGGTCTCCATGCGGTTGTCCCACGCACCGAGAAGATCCGCCGCCTGCTGGTCGCGGCCGGTCGAGGTGCCACCCGCCAACGCTTGCATCAGGATCGGCGTGATCTCGCCCGCCAAGAAATCACGAGTGTCCGTTTGCAGCGCCATCATGTCGGCCGCGCTGAGCTTGCCGGTCTGGCTCAGCACACGTTTGATTTCATTCGCTCGGTAGCCGGGCTTGAAGAAGTTCGACGCGGTGCCGATGTAGTAGGGATAGTCGGCCGTGACCTGTCGCTGGTTGGCCGACCAGATGAAGTTGCTCGGCGGGTTGTAGGCCTGCGGGATGTAGTCGAACGGGATCGTTCCGATGATGTCGTTCTCGCCGGTACCGGCCATCGGCAGCCACGGCTGGCCGGCCGCAACCTGCGGGTAGTAACCCGCCGAGATCAGGCCGATGTTGCCGCGGTCGTCGGCGTAGACGAAGTTGTGCGTCGGCGAGTACCAACCTTTCAGCGCATTGCGGAACGCCTGATAGTCCGCGGCCTGATTGATGCCCATCAGCACGTCGAGGTCTTGCGATGGAATGTTTCCGGCCCACCAAACAGACGTGGTCTGCCCGCGTTCGGTGATCACAGGGCCGTGCACGCTCAGCTTGACGGTGAGGTGCTCGGTCGGGCCGCCGTGAACGGGGATGTCGTACGCCACCGTCGTGTATTTGCGCCAGACCCCGTTCCACAGGTATTGGCCTGGGTGGGTGGAGTCCTCGTGCTCCAGGTAGTAAAAGGTCTGCTGGTTCTGTGCGTCGGTCAGGCTCCAGGAGATGTGCTGGTTGTGGCCGATCAAGACTCCCGGCGTGCCTGGAATGCCGACGCCGCTCGTGTGGTAGCCAGGCGAATCCATTGTCAGCTGGAACCAGATCGCCGGGAGCGTGAGGTGGAGGTGGGGGTCGCCCGCCATCAGCGCGCCGCCGTTGGTGCTCTTGGCTCCGGCGACGGCCCAGTTGTTGCTGGCGCCGCCGGTTGTGGCGACAAGGCCCGCGGGGAGAGCGGCCAACCGCTGATGCACGTCGGCCGCGGCGAGGGCGGCCTGGTCCGTGATCGGCTGCGCTGCCGTGGCGACGATGGGCACCACCGAAGGCTGGGTCGCGTACGGGCCGGGGTCGTATGGAGACTGAGGGTTGGGCGGTACGAGGGGAAACCACTGACCGGTCAGGTTGGGCCCGAGCGACTGCTGCAGCAGCGCCATGACCAGCGGCGTGTCGTTGAAGTTGAGGGTCTGCGTCATGTCGCCCTTGACGATCAGGCTGTCGATCGGCGTCCACGGCCTGGGGTGGTAGCCGAGCAGCGTGAACATCACGGGCAGCTGGTGGTCGGCTTCGACCTGCGCGATCCGGTCGTTCACTCCCTGCGAGTAAGCGACAAGAGCTTTACGAGCGCGATGGTCGGGTGCGAGCGCGTTCCATTCCAGCTGCGCGGTCCGCAGCAGGCCAAGCTGCAGCTCGAAGCGGTCGCTCTCCAGCGCGGCCTTGCCGACAACCTCCGAAAGGCGTCCCTCTCCCTGCCTGCGCAGGAGGTCCATCTGGAACAGCCGAAAACGGGCGTGCACGTAGCCGGTGGCCAGAAAGAGGTCGTGGTCGGTCTGCGCGACGATGTGTGTGGTGCCGTCGGACTCGAGGGTGACCTTGACCGGCTGCTCGAGCCCAGCCAGGCGCAGCGTTTCGTTTCTAATCGTTGCGTCGAGGGCCATCGTCCAGGCGCCGGTGGCGGGATTGAAGGTCGGGCCGAGCGGTGGCAGCGGCCCCGCTCCGAAGAAGGCGGCGTAGAGCACCGCGGCCGATGCGATCACCGCGGCGACCATATTCACCTTGCTCCGTGCGCCCTTCATGGCGCGAAGTTTGAGCCACCCGGAGTCCCTAACGTTCTGCGGCATCCGGAGGTGTCACCCGAGGCTGCCGTCGCCGCGGAGAAAGTGCCGGCCTAAGCGGCCGAGCTCGGCGTGACCAGCCTTTCGCGCGGAACCTCGACGATGTTCCGGTTCTTGAGAAAGTTGAGCGTCACAACACTTACCACCAGAATGGCCGCGCCCAACAGTTCCACCGGCTGCAGTGGCGCTCCCTGACCAACTGGAGGTGGCAGAGAAAAGATCAAGAAAAGCGCCAGGGGGTAGCCGAGCTCGGCAATCGTGGCTAAGGATGCCGGCGTGTGGGAGAGGGCGAGGTAGTAGAGGAGCATCGCCACAAGACCGGGCACGATCACGATGCCCAGGAAGGCTGGAATTTGGTCTGCCGAGTAGCCGCTGAAGGCGGCGCCGCCCCTGTCCACGAGGACGATCACCAAGAGTACCGGCAGCGCGAGCAGGAAGCGCATGCCAGTCGTCACGGGGAAGCTGACGTCCCGCAGCGCATACCGGCCCAACACCGTGCCGGCCGCCCACATGATCACCGCGCCCAGCACTAGCAGCCCAGCCACGAGCTCGGGGTGCTTGATCTGCCACGGAGCGGCGGGGTTGTCGGCGAACACGATCAGATACACGCCGATCAGCGCTGTGGCGGCGAAAGGCCAGAAGGCGCGACGGCGCCGTTCGCCCAAGAAGATGCGCGCGAATGCGAGCCCGAACACGGGCTGCAGGAGATAGAGAAGGTATACCTCATGCAGGACGTCGAACTGAGGCCCGGCGGGATTGGCGAATGCGTAGCCGATCGCCTTCGTGAAGAGCACGGTCGCCACTGCCTGCGGGCCAACAGCGATTGCAGCTAAGGCGATCCAGCGCCCGGCGGTCAACCGCCGGAGCGAGCCGGCGTTGATGAGAATGATCGGCACAAGGCAGATGCTGATCAGCAGGTCCTCGACCAGCACGATCTGGCCCGCGCTGAGCTGTTTGGTCAGGCCCGGACGGAAATAGGCGTCGGTTGCCCACATCGCGGCCGCAACTGCGACCAGCATTGTGGATGCGGTGTTCACCAGACGAGAACGGGTTTGATCCATCTCTACGCAAAAAGCGTATCGGGTTCGGTCATTCCGTCTTCAGGGACTGCGCGCTGGCCGAACCCCGGCGCTGTTGCTGGTGCCGAAGTCAATGCCATACCCGAGCGGGGTAGTCACCGAAGGACTATAAATGTCACGGCAAATGGCTGAGTACGGGACGTCGGTCGAAACGAGCGCCTCGCCGGACAAGGTCTGGAGGATCTGGTCGGACATGTCCACGTGGGGTGAATGGAACCCGAACGTGTCGACGATGGAATGGCAGGGTGGGTTCGTTCAGGGCAGCACAGGCGTCATGAACACCAAGGCCGGGCAGCATCACAAGATGAAGCTGGCCGAGGTTCAGCCGGGCCGGTTCTTCGCGCTCGAGACGAGCGTGATCCCGGGCACGACGTTTCGCTTCAATTGCCGGGTCGACCCGTTGCCAGGCGGCAAGACGAAGATCGGCCAGACCGTCGAGGTCAATGGTCCGCTGGGCTTCTTGCGGGGGATGCTTGGCCCCGGGGTTTCGAAGGAGTTCGGGACACTACTGGCCAACCTGGCCAAGAAGGCGGAAGCTACCTAGTTCGAGTTTGGGCTCGAGCTCAGGCGCGAGAGCGCCGCGTGGACGAGCTCGGCTTCGCCGGGCTCCAGCTGCTTCATGTTGCGCTCGATGCTTTTGACGAACACCGCATGCGCCTTGACATAGGTCGCCTTGCCTTTGGCGGTCATGAGGGCGTACACGCCGCGGCGGTCTGACGCGCAGATGAAACGTTCGATCAGGCCCGCCTTGAGCATCTGGTTCAAGCGCCTGGACGCGCCGCTTTCCGTGATCCCCACCACGCGGGCAAGGTCCTGGAAACGCAACCGGCCGTCTGCGGCCTGGCTGAGGTGGGCGAGGACCTCGTACCAGCCGAGCGCAATACCGGTTTGCGGCAGCATGTCCTTCTCGATGTCGGCCACGATCGAGCAGTGGGCGCGCGTGATGCCTTCCCATACTTGTTCGGCCTTGTTGTCGGCCTGGTCAGCCATCGCTGTAATCCTAGTCATGGTGTCTCACATATAGAAGGACGAGGGTCCGGTCACGCCCGGACCCACGTGGGAGGAACTCTTACTTCTTTCCGGAAGCCTGCGCGGGCTCTTCGACCTTGACGACGATCTCAGCCTCGACCTCGAGCTTGATGGTGTGGCTCGCGAACGGCACGGCGCCGGCGACTCCATCCCAGTTCAGGCCCCAGTCCATGCGGTTGAGCTGTCCGCGCAAGCTGATGCCTACGCGCTCCTTGGCGCCAAACGGGTCGGGCATCCGGCCTTCGATCGTCGCGTCGAGCGCGACCGGCTTGGTGATGTCCTTGATCGTCAGCTCGCCGCGAACCTTGAAGTTCTCGTCGTCGACGGGCTCGATGCCGGTCAGCTTGAACGTCAGGTAGGGGTACTTCTCGACGTCGAAGAAGTCACCTGAGCGAAGGTGGGTGTCACGCTGGTCGCTCCTCGACTCGAGGCTGGCGACGTCAATCTTGAACTCGCCGCGCGCTTTGGTGTAGTCGTCGTCGGGGCCTTCAAACGAGCCCTCGAACTTCGTGAACTGGCCCCGGACTGTCGTCACCGCGAGGTGCTTGGCCGTGAATCCGAGATGTGTGTGTGCCGGATCGATTTCGTACTTGACCATCGGTTGTTCCTCCTGGAAACAGAGAATTCGTTACTTGCTTGATACTTGACTGCGCAAGCAACTATTCCAGGCAAGCGTGGCAGGGGCGCCGGCTAGCACCGGGAAAGGCAGTACCAGTTGGGGGCCGCCCGTTTCATCGCCGCAGTGCTATCGGTAGAGCGATCGGGGTGGGACCAGAGCAGGGTCCACGAGTCGCCGAACCTGGTCGTGAGCTCGGCCTCGGAAACGCCCGAGGAGACTGGGGGAATGGCTTTGCCGAAGGCCATCATCAGCAGCCGGGCGCTTGGTGCCGCGAGAGCGGTGACGCCGCGCGCGTAGTCGTCTCGCTGGGCTGCCTTCAGGCCGTGAAAGCAGCCGAAGTCGATCATGAGATCGAAGCCTGGCTCGAGGTCGAGTTCGGGGAGGCGGGTGACATCACCGACGCGGAAGTCGACAGTCGCCCGGGCCGCCTCCGCGCGCTTGCGCGCCTGCGCCACGGCGCGCGGGACGTTGTCGACCGCGGTCACCCTCCATCCGTGAGTCGCCATGTAGATCGCCTTCGCACCCTTTCCGGAACCGACGTCGAGGGCGCGGCCCGGCGGCAGCGCGTCAGGGCCTTCGATGATCTCGGTGAGCTCTTGCGGGTGGACCCCATCCCAGGGCGTGAAGCCAAGTAGGTACATGAGCCGGTAAGCGACGCTCATATGCGCTGGCTTTTTCGCGCTGCGAAGGCTGTGTGCGAGCGGCGCCAGCTGATCCCGATCCCTGCGAGCATGACGGCCAGGTACACGGCCAGCCCCACCGCCAACAGGATCGGCCCAGCCTTGCCGTCGCGGATCGCTCCGGCAAATGGCCCCCAATCGACAGTGGCGGCTCCATTGAGCAGCGCGATCAGGCCCGCGCCAAAGGCGATGAGCGCAAGGGTCCACCGCTTCTCGGAGGTGGACATCTGGGCGAGGTCGAGCCTGCGCTGCCGGGGCGCGACGGGAATCCTTCCGATGCGGGTCAGCAGGAAGATCCACACGGCGAACATCACGACGCCGATGGTGAGCGCGATCCACGGGTATGCGGTTTGGTCGATTGGGGAGAGGTCGGCCGAGCCCGCCCAGGCTGCCATGGGCAGGGCCCAGATGAGGCTGGTCACGGCGGCAAACCCGGTGCGTCCGAAGCGATCGACCCAGCGGTTCATCATGAGTACTTCTCCTGCAGGTACTGCTCGAAAGTGATCTTGCCGTCCATGTGCTCAGGGCAGAGCAGGCGGCCGTCTGCGAACTGGCGGCTGAACTTGAACGGCAGCGGCAGGTTGACCCGTCGCTTGGCCAGCTTGCGAGCGAAGAGCCAGGATTCAGCGAGGCTCCAGAGATTCCGCACCTCCGGACCGCCGAAGTCCGGGAGACGGCCCGCCGGCTCGTTGCGGACGACCTCGACGAGGCGTGCCGCCACCTCGGTCGGGTCCACGGGCTGGAACTGCCACTTGAACGGGATCGTCGCGATGAAAGGAAGCTTCGAGAACGCCTCGAGGAATGTCTCCATCAGAGTGTGGAACTGCGTCGCGCGCAGGATCGTCCAGGGGAGGATGTTCTCCTCGACGATGGCTTCGGCCGCCACCTTGTACTTGTAGTAGGGATAGGTGACGCCGTCGATGCCGACGATCGACACGTAGACGACGCGCTGCACTCCCGCTTCACGAGCCATGGCGAGCAGGCGACGCGTGCCGGTCACGTCGGTCGCCTGAAGCTTCGTGACGTTGGTGGTCGCAGACGCGGCGTGGATGATGGCGTCCATTCCCACCACGGCTTTCGCGAGCCCGGCCCCTGTGATGAGGTCGCCCTGGACCGCATCGTCGTGACCTTTCGGGTTGCGGCTGAAGATGCGAGCCCGGTGCCCTGAGGCGCGGAGCAGCCTCACAACGTGGCGCCCGAGGACGCCTGTGCCGCCGGTGACGAGAACGTTCATCTGAGATCGATCATCGTGCGCGAAAGACGCCGAGCGTGCAGATCTCGTAGACTGATCGCCTTGGCCGGTTCGCCGGCCCGCTCCGCTCGGGTCCTCTCTCGCCGTCACGGTAACGGTGTCCTGATCGTCGCGATCCAAATACGAACCTAGAGGGGA